>Ga0180216_1000128_pt1 | contig 93542 bp, 62 predicted proteins | sample eDN3rd37CBELigMG_FD_128879 | JGI IMG/M metagenome (GOLD analysis project Ga0180216, IMG submission 128879) | Enriched Miracle-Growth compost microbial communities from Emeryville, California, USA - eDNA 3rd pass 37_C BE-Lig MG (version 2)... ... | reverse complement strand
TCCCTGCTCGGTATGAGCATCTTCGCAAAATGCACTTAAACGGTTGAACCGCCGTATACCGAACGGTACGTACGGTGGTGTGAGAGGTCGGCTGATTAATTAATAATCAGCCTCCTACTCGATTGCCGTTCAATATTTCTCCTCGCACAATAAATTGAATTTCATCATCTCACTCTCCTCTATCTGCAATTCCATAAAAAAGTTTTTAAGGTATTTTTAATATCCCCTTTGCTATAGTCATTTTGAATAGTTTTGGGTAAATAGTACTACATAATTTTACTCTTAGGGAGGAACGATGCATTGATGAACACAACTGGACAAGGGAGAGGGGTTCAAACATGAAAAGTAAATGGACATGGAAAAGAGTTTGGCTTATCGTACTAATACTATGTGTTCAGGTTTCGACACTGTCTTTGGGAGGCTTTAATGATGTCGTACAAGCTGCTACCAAAGACCAAGAAATAAGAATCAATGGTATGCGGATAGGTAATCTCTCCTATAGTGCCGAGAATATGATGGTCAACTTTAAAACGAATGGCTCTGTCGGTGGCTTCAAGCTTGATAATCCAAGCAATATCACGATTGATCCTGGAGCAGGTGATGTGTTTATTGCCAAGGGACAGCGAGCCAATTATACGATTCGTGTAGCGGATAATCCGATATTGGCGGATCTTGCAGCAAGTGGCCATGCAACGATAGAGATTGGTTGGAATAAGCTTGAATGGTCAGCGGTATGTAAAACGTTATGCTTTGGTAAAAATTATCAAGGTACTCGTGCGACGCTTACTGTAAATAATACACAGTGGGATAAAATAGAGGCGTATCACGGAGCAACAGGAAAATTCTCCAGAAAAATTACGCTTCAACCGAATCAGGTCATTGATTTGAAAATAGAAGGTATTCGCGATTGGAACAACAAGTGGACGGGTGTTCGTGGACTGTATTTCAAAATCGAGGATAAAGTAAGACCGACCTTGAGTGAGGTTAGTTTTAACGGTGATGGCAACGAACGTACGAATAGCGCGGGTCAGCGTGAAATGTACATTAAGCAGGATGAAAAGGTTCAGTTAACCTACACGTTTTCCGAGCCCGTGTTTCCGAGCACGTTAACGAGAAACTATAATGATCATTTTTTACGTCATCCATTCTTCACGAATCAAGCAGGAACGGGATTACCTGGACAAGGTGAGGTACAATACCTGACTAATATTTCTTACACAGCAGCGAATATTCAACGAACAAGTAAGAATGTTACGTATCAATATAGTGGTGGCTCCTATCATAATAGTGGCAACTTACCTGCGGCTCCCCTGATTACAGGAACGACTAATGAACCCAACCCGATGGATTGGAGCTTACATGAGAAAATCGAAAAGGCTCAGATGACGGATGCAGCAGGAAATGCAGCGGTCATTGATTATTCAATTCAAATGAGTCAGAGTAGCAATCCTCATGTTGTCAATAAAACGAATAATCCTTTTGATAGCGCATTAACACCAGACGGTCAGCCAGGTCCAGGTATGAGTATTATTGTGGATACGGTAGCACCAAAGTACTCAAAGACAGGCAATGGAATTCAACCTGAAATACTAACTTATTCAATACTAAATAAAAATGATCGTGTGGAATTTACCGTTAATTTCACCGAAGAGGTTATGGTTGCGAATCGTCCAAATTGGGATGTTAGACAAACGTACTTATTATTCAATAATGGCATGAAGGCGTATTACATTTCCGGACAAGGTACCTCTCAGTGGAAGTTCTCCATGAGGATGGAGGGATTGTCGAGTGAAGAGACACCACTTCTGAAGGTGATTGCACTAACGCACGATCATAAAGTAGAAGATGAAAATCTGAACGATACGGATACAGGTGTTGTTGAGGATTACGCTGGTAATAAGCTTGTACAGCCAGCTAATTTCAAAGGAATGCATCCGGTTAGTGATACGGATCCAGACAGATCAGTATTAGACTCTACGATCGATTGGGCAGGGCTTGTCGTGGATAACACGCCACCTATGATTCTTTTCGAATACGATGAGCAATTAGGTGCTTCTGATGAATTCTATGGTAGAGACGGAAGTGTAACAATCAAGGCAATGGATCCTGATTTAATTGTTCCTGCATTAGATCCAGTTGAGGAGGATCGTTATACAACTGTTCCATCGAAGGGGGTATATCGCCCATCGAACATTACTGACGGGAATCCTAACGCAAGTGCGAATGGACTTGTTTATTATTACTGGAGTAGAAGTGCCGAGAATCCTCTAGCTAGCAAAAGTAAGGATCATTTCGCTGCACTTAAACGCTTCTCGCTTACAGGTAAGCAGCCAAGTCAAGAACTTTACCCTGGAGAATTAACTGATTTTGAATTATCTATTGCTAACAATATGAGTAATATCATTCCAGTTCCAGCTGAAGCGACGTTACCATCAGGCAGTGGAACTTGGTATCTGCATACGTGGACAGCAGATATGACATGGGATAGTGCGCGTGAATTGAAGCAATATGAGAAGAGACAGGAATTTATCTACGCTTATCCTGAAATTTATCAAGCTTGGATGGATGAGATTAATGGTAATGATTCACAAAAAGAATTTTATGCCAACACAAAAGCAATGGCAGAGGTTGGTCAATACGATGATTTGGAAATGTGGCCTTTATCAGATTTCAAACAAGATGATTCCAACTGGGCGTATGTCGCGGGGGAAATTAATTTAGACAATGTAGCACCAACAATTACGTTTGAGGGCGTAAATAATAACTACTCAAGTAATGTTCAAGTGAAAGTGTTATTAAGTGATGAGCATAGTGGAATTAAAGAAGGATTTTATACATTTGTAAGTAAGACAGCCGATCAGGGCGCAGAAAAGCAGTGGGAGGAAATGGTTTTATCTAACAAAGGTAGACAAACATTATCCACTTCACTCGCAGTGCCTGAAGACGGGGAGTATACGCTGTATATCAAGGCAGTGGATCAGACTGGTATTGAGGCAATATCTGTTCTAGGGCAAACGATCGTTGTAGATTCTACCTCCAATGTACAGGCGGCTTTCTCACCTGAAGTCGATGAAACGTATGTAAGAGCACAGGATGTCGTATTCCATCTATCAGGAATGCTACCTAAGGATTCTAGCATTAAATATGTTTGGTCACAGAGCAGCTTGCGACCTAGTGACATTGGAGAGTATAGAACCGCATTAGTAGATACACAGGTAACAGGCCAAAGTTCAAATGATGCAGACGCAGGCGGAGATGGAACAGACGCAGGCGGAGATGGAATAGACGCAGGCGGAGATGGAATAGACGCAGGCGGAGATGGAATAGACGCAGGCGGAGATGGAACAGACGCAGGCGGAGATGGAACAGACGCAGGCGGAGATGGAACAGACGCAGGCGGAGATGGAACAGATGCAGGCGGTGAAGGAACAGACACAGGTTCTGATGGTCAGTCTACGGTTTATGATCATAACTTTACCATTCCAATGGATGATCGTATGCATGGGTTGCATTATCTGCATGTGTATGTAGAGGATGAGGCTCAAACCCGTGAGTATACCTTTATGCAAGGCTACTACTGGGACAATGTTGCACCTACGGTAACGTTTAATCGCTCGGGTTCAAGCTTTGCAAGATCCTCTCAGGAAGTAACAGCTACCGTTACAGAAACGCTTAGCCCTATAGGTTTAATTAAGAAGTACCAATGGTTAAGAGAAGACTTGGAGGCACCTGATTATTCAGATGCTGGATGGCTAGAATGGCCTGAAAATTCAACGATGGTTGTTACGAATGAGGAATTAGAACAAGGACAAAGCGCGTTCTATAGGCTCTATATTTTAGCAGAGGATGGGGTAGGCAATGCATCGGTTACCGCTTCAGGATTATTTGAAGTGAACAAGACAGTCGTGTCTACAGCACCAACGGGCGGAAGCTCCGAGTTAATTGCTTTATTTAGTGATGAAGAGAATAATCATATGGCCGTTATGAGGCTCCTGCTTAATGCAGAGGATAAGTCTGGTTACCAATACTCGGTTTCGACGAATGGCGGTACAAAGTGGACGACATGGAAGCCATATACCAACTTCATATCTGTGAAGACGACGACAAATATTCCCGAAAATATTAGCTTCCAGGTGAAGTTTAGAAAGGAAGGAACTGAAATTGGTGATCCTGTTCTATTCTACCCCGAAAATGTGGATACGACAGAGCCAATCTTTGTTCTAGCATCCATTGATTCATTGAGAAAAGTGAATGCTGATATAGGTGTAGAAATTTCACTTGATGCGGATACGGGAGTTAAGGTTACACCAGCAGCAGGTAATCCAATGACACCTCAACGGATTGGTAATTCTAACGCATTTAAAGTAACAAAAAATGGCGTATATGCGTTTGATATCGTCGATTTAAGTAATCCGTTACGTAAGGATCAAGTGATCATTTCGGTCAGCCAGATTGATGATGTAGCACCAACTGGTGAAGTGGAGTTAGTTGTAGGGCAAAGCAGTAATAAAAGCGTACTTGCGAAGCTAACAACGAACGAGCCAGTACGTATTACAAACAATAATGGAAAAAGCCTGATGACCATCACTGAGAATGGTACGTATCAGTTCGAGTTCGAGGATGAGGCGGGCAATCGTGGATCTGCGCCAGTAACGGTTGGGTCAATTGATCGTACACCGCCAAACGTACGCATTGTAAAGTCCTATCGTTATGGTAATGGTGCTAATGAAGTGTTTGGGACAGTTGTCGATGGAGATGACAATGTTATTGCAGCTTCAGGTGTCGTGCTTACGGTGGAGAAGGTGCCAGGCTCAGAGGAGTTTACGATGGTGAAGGGTAGCCGTTCCGTTACGCTGAAGCAAAATGGCAAAGTAAGCTTTACGGTGAGTGATGCGGCTGGTAACACAACAACAGTAAGTGAAAACATTGATTTCATCATACCGTCTAAGGCTCTTACACCAGAAGCAATTACTTACAGCTATGTTGATGCTGATGGCAATGAGCTTGCTGAGGCTCAGCTCGTTGAGATTGACGGTAAGAAATATGCACGCGGACAGGTTAAGCTAACAGCAACAGGTTCAACTGCAGCCAATAATCTTGTATTTAGTGGAACTCAGCCAGTTAAAGAGGGTAATGTATACAAAAATCTCATTAGTGATGGATCAGGTAGATATAACTATGAGCGTTTGTTTAATACCAATGGTCAGCTAACTTTAGCGGTGAGCGATATGCTTGGAAACGTAAGTAAATTTACAGCTAAGATCGAGGGATTAGACAATACTGCGCCGGAGCTTAAAGTTTCCCGTCCAGTAGTAACGATTGAGCAGAATAAAGCGAACTTTGACTTTATAAGAGATCTGGGTGGCTATAGTGTAAGTGATAATCTATCTAAAGCTTCGGATATTAAGGTATCGATTACTGGACTTGATCTGACGACACTAGGTAAGCAGAGAGTGACATACACGGCGGTAGACCAGGTAGGGAATACTTCTACTGCAGTGCAGGAGGTTATCGTAGTTGATCATGCAGGAATGCAACTCTTTGCTAACGGTATCTTAATCTCGGCAACTGCTTCTGATATGGCACTGTTCAATACGAATAAGCTTACGATTGATGTAAGAAACTTCAATGCAATGATCGTAGATGGTACGGTACAGCTTAATGAAGTAGGGACGTATGATCTATTCTATTATTCTGGTATTTTCCGTGAAGGTCAGATGAAGTATATTGCAACATCTATCACGTATGAAGAGCTTATGGAAACAGACTTTACTGTCGAATTCCCAACTCAAGGCTGGTATACCATTGTTGTTCGTAACCAAGAGCGTGAAAGAATATATGCAACGTTCTTTATCTCGAAGTTTCAATAATGATCAATAGAGTTGAATATGCAATTTTCAGAACTAATGCTGAGCTAAAGAGGTGCAGAGATGAAAACATTCAAGCGTGTCATGGCGCTCTTTCTTGTACTTTCACTCTTCATCACATCACAGACCGCCACGTTTTCCCTCGTGGCGGCTGCGATGACTGATGAAGGTGTAACAAGGATAGAAAATGACTTTATCAAGGTAACAGTTGATAATGCAACAGGTAGATTTGGCATTCGTACGATTGAAGGTCAGCCTGTTCGTAAAAATGACGAGCATGTCGATATGTTGTTTCGTGGTGATGATCCAGAAACATCGTTCACCACATTCAGAATAGACGGCACAGATTATATTTTTGGTAATCCATATAAATTCGCTTCGGGACTGTTCTCCGAAATCTCTAAGCCGGTTATTGTAGAGAACACTGATGGTACGACGCAAATCGAAACAACATGGTTCATTAAAGGTGTAACGATTAAGCAGGTCATTATGCTGTATATGGATGCCAATGATGTTACGAATGCAGGAAATGTCAATGTAAGATATGAAGTCTATAACTATAGTGATACGAAAGTTGAGATTGGATCTCGTATTTTGCTAGATACGATGGTATCGGGTAACGATGGTCCAGAGTTCCAGATCGGAACGAGCTACCGTGTACCACTATCTGTTGAAAGAAAATTTGTACATGATCCAGCAGCAGAATTAGGTACACCAACGGAGGACATTGCGCTATACAAGCTGCCTGCGTATTGGGTGATGCGTGATCATTTAGATTTAACCAACCCATTAGCAACGAATGTAATAGCTTATGGATTTAACAATATCGCTGAGAACAAAGTGAATATTGTGGATGAGATGATTGTTGGACACTGGAACGGGTTATCCAATACGAAATGGGACTATGAGGTTAACTCGAATTTGAATTTTACGAAGGATACGAACAATTATGGAACGGCTGACTCGGCGGTGGCGCTATACTGGCAGCCTGAAGAGCTTCCTGCTGGTGAATTCACTTCTTTTGAGACGGTGTACGGCTTAGGGGAAATTGTTGAACCAGATAAAGTATTCTCGATTCGTTATTTAGATCCGATCCAACAGCTTGCTACATTACCAGATCAAAGCGATTATGTGGATAACGGTGTGTTTGAGATTATCGCTGAGGTAGAAAACCTACCTGCCTTTAACATGGAGCATTCCAGCATTAAATTGAATATGACACTGGAAAGTGGATTATCCTTCGCTAAGCTGGATGAAGCTGGTCAAGTGATGCGTGATGAACTTACAGGAAAGCCACTGACCGAACCCACTCGCTCGAAAGAAACCATCTATCGTAAACCTGCTACGCCAGAGGAAACTGACGCAGGTATTGTTCCAAAATATAAGCCTGGTGATACCGTTACAATCTCCTATAAGGTGGTTGCTACTGGACGCACATGGCCAACGACGAAGCAGTATTTGTTAACAGCTAGCAGTCCAGAGACGATCTCGAAATTAACGTCGTCTGCTCAGGATGATGTAGGCATCCTGGCTCAGTATGAATCTTCTGCTGCGAACTATATTTTATTGCCAGCGATTGGTGAAGCGGTACAGACTTATGCCTATGCGCTCTCTCCGAAGGAGCTATACTATGATGATACGAAGTATGTCACAGTAAACCTATCCAATATTGAAGCGTATACGGCAGGGGATAAGAATGCAGATCCTAACTTTAATCTATATTTCAAACGCTTAGGCACGAATGAGCGTTATCGTGTGCCAGTCCAAGAGTCTGTCGTTATGCAGGAAACAAATGAAGGCTCGGTCGGTGATATGAGAATTACCTATCGCGGTGGAGACTTGGTAGATGAGCAGGGTTTAGTCATCGAGTCAGGTCTCGGCCCAGAGCTGCCATTAGGTGAATATCAGGTTGAGATTGATTATTTAGGTAATTCAGGTGATGAAGAGCTCTCTGAGCTATTTGATATGACAACTACTCAGACATTCATGGTTTCAGATAATAGTGTAACTAGAATTAGAGAAGCTGATCGTATTGTCATCTATAGACAGGATTTAGATCTTTCTGGTGTTGTGCCTAATAATGCGAGCGAAGCTTATTTAGAGGATATGGAATTGGATATCGTCTTCGACTATGATCCATATGAGCCAGGTGGTGAGCTTGCAGCAGATAAGCAAAAATTCCAATTAAGTAAAACAGCGATTTCATTGACTAGTGGTCTACTTGATAGTTTATTGGATCTAAGAGATTTTAACAGCGTGAATACGCTTGAAGCGCTTCCTGTATACAACTATGCGATATTTGATAGTGAGGAAGAAGAGGAAGAGTTTTTCGAGGATCGAGATGATCGTGAGCTGCTAGTAGAGATTGAGGGTATGGTGAAGCAGGTTGGTTCAGGCAGTGATACGGTAACGATTGTTGATACGTCGACTGAGCCCGCAATCATTAATGGTGCTGTAGCTTATGAAGGGAAAGACCTTGCATTTGTACATGGTAAGCTAGAGATTTATGGAACGACACATGAAACAAAATTCCTTAATACGTTGTTTATTAAAGGTGATGGTCAGCTATACATTGCTGGCAGTGGCTTTGTGTTCCATGAAGGAGAATGGTCGCTAGACTTCTTCAATGGCTTCACGAAAAGTCATGAAGATGAGGATGACGAGGAAGAAGAAGAGGAAGAGGATGAGGATAATCCAGAGGATGATACACTCAATGGTAGCTTAAGGTGGGCGGTAGGTAATATCGTTAATCGTCTTAATCCATTGCGTCAAGTAATGATTGGCGATGTGTATTTCAACCAACAATCATTATTCCGTAATCTACCACTTTCAATTAGTGGCTTAACCTTTGAATTCTATGAGACAAGATTAAGACCAGAGGGTGTGTCCTTTGGCGGTAATATCTCCTTCTTAGTTGTTGAGGGTGAGATTAAGCATGTTATTTTTAATGATAAAGGCTTCGTCGGCGTGGATGCATCCCTAGGCTTTGAGCTAGGAGGCGATCTTGGTCTATTCAAGGGTGATGACGATGAGGACGACGATAAAGGAAAGAAAAAGAAAGAAGAAGATGATGATGATGGAGGTAATTCTGTTAGTGGAGAAATCTCCGTCACACATTACAAGCAAAAAATTGAAGGTGTTAACAATTATTATGCGTTAAAATTCGATGCTGATCTTGAGAATATGGTTGGTGTAGGCGTAGAGCTAGCATTTAAACAGGTTGATGACGGTCGTGTCTTACCTGATGTCATTGGATTTAGAGCAAGTCTTCCGCCACCAGGAGTTATGATTATGACAGCGACATTCTTAACAGAAATTCGTGGTGCGATACGAGAGCTTGCGGATACGATTGCAGGTGGCACGGATGATGATCCATTCCCTTTAACGCTAGAAGCGGGTGTAGGATTACGTGTAGGTGTATCTCCAGCGAACTTCTTAGGGGATATTGATCTGACTCTTAAGCGTACAGGTATTAAAATCGAAGGCTCAATGGGCTTCTCGATTATGCCAAATCCTTCAGGAAGCCAGATCGTACCAATGCTTACCTATGCAATGGTAGAAGCGCAATGGGTTCAGCCTTGGTTTGTCCGTATGCAAGCAGAGGTGGATGTCAGTGGTTGGGGCGTCATTATTGGGCAAGCTGGAATTTTCATAGGGCAAAATTTAGAGCTTAACCGGATTGATTTTGAAGGGTTTGTAGGCGCCAAGGTGCAGGTACCTACCTTTGTACCAATCATTGGCGGTATGCCGCTTGCAAGTGTATTTTTAGGTGCTAACAATGATAAGATTTGGGGAAGTGTAGGTATTCTAATGCTTACCTTCGGTATCACGTATTATTGGGGTGGCGGTGTAGAGTTTGGTACCTCGGATGCAAATCTAGAGGACGGCTTTATGCATATGCTCATCAATGATCCTGAACATGGTCCTTACCTCATGAGCTTCGGACAAGGTACGGAAACGGTAGCGACCTCTTGGATTTCAGAGGATGGAGCTAATATGGGCATTACGTACCATAGTCTAGATAACGATGTACAAATTATCGAGAACGGTAATAGTAATGTAGGCATTGGCGGTATTGAGGTTTCCAATGGTGGTCATACACATGATATTCCTATGGATCGCGTTACAGATCAAGGGCTTATCGAAATTATGTATGATGGTCCAGAAGTACCTACTATGACGCTTACGAAGCCAAATGGTGAAATGTATGACATCGTTTGGGATAACACCAATAGTAATCCACTAGCGAACGCATTCACGCAATATATACCAGCAGCGCAATCAGTAGATGAAGTTGACACGTATAAGGCATATGTCATTATTCCTAAAACTGAATTACAATCTGGTAAATGGACGTTAGATTCACTTGAGAAGGTTCAAACAAAATTGCTAGATGTACCAGCAGCTCCTTCACTAAGCAATGTGCAAATAGAGAAAAATGCTACCAATGAAAATGTATTTAATGCGAAGTGGTCCGCAGCTAACGCGAAAGAGGGAGATCTAGTTAGCTTGTACTTAACGTCACAAGCAGTGAACGAGAATCCAGTTACCGATGCCTCAGGAGAAAGTGTATTAGAGGTGGGTGATCCTGGTCTGCTTATTGCTAAGGATGTACCGGTTTCGATGAACGGACAGCTATTGAATGGTATTGCAACTGGAAGCTTACCGATTGATGTTACTCAAGTATCCTTACTTGGTGGAACAGAGGATATTAGAGGATTGCTGAAGCAAGGGCATTATTACTTACGAGCAGAGCTGAAGTCGAGCGTTGGTTATTCAACCAAAACCTCTATAGAGAGATTTGAGCTTATTGATCCAATGGCTCCAGGTGAGGTTAAGAATGTAACCATCACTCCTGCTGGAAATGGGAAGTTTGGTCTATCCTTCACACCAGCACAGAAGAAAGCAGCACACAGTGGTTATGAATATTACTACAATATTTCAGCTTACACGCGACTAAGTAACGGAGGGCTTGCGGCTTACGATAACTTAGGTGAACTGCTTTATAGTGAAGCGGAGCTTGAGAATTATTGGAATGAAGCAAGTGGACGATATGAGAACATTCCTGTAGGGGGATGGAAGGATGTGTCCATTCCTAGTGATGAGGAAGGCACTGAGAAGATCAAGTATATCGGCTTAGAGACAGATCGTGATTACGTCTTAGGCGTGGCTGCGGTTACGAAGCCGACAGAGGAAGCGGATCGTCATCAAAACTATCATTTTGCAGATGTTATTACTAGTGCTGCAACATACTTACCAGCTGCTGTACATCCAAAACTAAAAGCAGCAGGCGATAGCAGCTTTGGTGCTAAGATTGAGCATATGACCAATGCTGCAGTTCCTTCGATCGAGCTCGTTGCTGATCAAGAGAATATCGTAGTTGATGCGATCTTTGACGGTGAAGTCATTGCTAGCACGACGTTAACGAATGCTGGTGGTAAAAGTAAAGGTACGATCTCATTTGATAAATTTACAGTAGACGGTACCTATGGTATCGAATTACGAGCGACCAATACGGTGACAAAGGATCGCAAAAACACCTACCTATACTTAACGGTAGACACAATTGCACCGATGCTCTATATTTCTAGTCCGTTAACAGGAGCACGCACAGCGGATGGTCATATTCAAGTGGTGGGACAAACATCTAATGATGCCATATTAACCATTAACGGTATTGAGGTTGTGATTGACCCTGATGGTAATGGAGAATTTACAGCGAATATCCCAGTTCAATCGGATCAACCGACAGCAATGCTTAGTATTAAGGCACGTGATATCGTGGGTAATTCGAATGAGGCAAGTATCCAGATTACGAACGATGCTTACAAAGTGCCTGTTGCACTAGTGCTCCGTGAGATGAAGCTAGAGAATGGTGAGGAGAAGAAGATTGAAGCTTTACTTCGCTATCCTGATGGAAAAACGGAGGATAATAAGCCAGCTTACAAATTAGTTCCAATTCCAGATGAAGACTATGGTGATAAGCTATCGTTCTCAAGAACTGCTGGAGATGCGGTTAGCGTGTCAGATGATGGCGTTGTTTCGTCACAGCAAGTAGGGGCAAGCTTACTACGTGCGGAGTACAGCGTATCCGAAGGGGTAACATTGAAAAGTGATCTACCTGTCAATGTCACCATCAAGGAATATGATACGCTTGGCGATCTACAGGCTTATACTACTGCAATAACGAGCACGCAGAGTAAGGTGACGGTGACGAATGCGGATGATTTGGTTGGATATCAGCTCGTTTATCATGTTGTTAAGAGCGGCCAGACTTCTGAGACACCATCATTCCATGACGACTTAACAGCATGGACGATTTTACCTGCTAATGGTCTGATCAGCGGTCTTACTTCAAGCGATCGTATCATCGTGGCGAAGAGAGAATCCGGTTCTAAAGCCGCAGTAGCTACTTCGGGACTCATTGTTCCAGAATTAAAGCCAGCTAATGCAGGTGGTGGCGTAATGATCATTCCTGCTACACCAGGAGGCTTAGAGCTATCAGCTAATGGCATGCCAATTGCAACGGAGTGGGTTGATCATGTGCTTGTAGCGACCTTGGTAGCCGAAGATGTTAAAGCTGCGCAGTCACAGGAGATCGTGATCTCCAGCAGCAATGATGCAGCTAAGCAGCTTTCGATTGTCATTACAAACGAGGCGCGCGAGCAGGCTGTACAGAGTAATAAGAAGCTCGTAATCGATCTTCCAAATATGAAGCTCAGCTTAACAACGAAGCAATTGAAGGAAGTTAATGGGGATCTAGTGATCAACATTGAACCGAATTCCTCTACGCAGCGTGAGGTTGGGAATAACGCATTCAGTACGCTCAATGCGAAGCTACTAGGCGATGGTCAAGGTGTTACATTCTCAACGCCAACGATTGATGCGAAGCATACTTCCAAGGTATCGATTGCAGTTCCAAGCAATATTCGTATTCAGGAGGTTACTGGGGTAATTCTGATGACACCGGATGGACGATGGACGCCAGTTCCGTGGAGTATTGCGGAAGATCATAAGGATGGCTTATTCGTTGATCTACAGCTATCAGGACAAGGTAGTATTATGTTTGTTCAGAACAGTGCTCATTTTACAGATGTGGCTGATAGCTTCTGGGGGAAAGCAGCAATTGAGCAGGCTGCTGGTCGAATGATTATTAATGGTCGTAGTGCGCAGAAATTCGAGCCTAATAGTCAGGTAACACGTGCGGAGTTCCCGACGATGTTACTACGTAGTGCAGGATTGATGACGCAACAGGCAACGGCTTCCTTTGGCGATGTAAAATCAACGGCTTGGTATTATGAAAGTGTTGGAATTGCAGCAAGCTTAGGCATTACAACTGGATTGTCTAATGGTTCATATGCTCCGAATGATACCATTAATCGTATTCAGGCAATGGTCATGGTTGGACGAGTGATTGAGCTGATGGATGCTGATGCGGCTTCGATAACGGAGGAAGAAGTTAATCAATTGCTTCAACCGTTTGGGGATGCTGCACAGATTCCAGCATGGGCAAGAAAAGCAACTGCTTTAGCAGTGAAGCACGGCATTGTTCAAGGCATGAACGGTTCCATTAATCCAGATGGACAATTGACACGCGCTCAGGCTGCAACAATTTCCGTTCGATTAGAGAATTGGCTTAGTAAGTAGTAGGGATAAACACCCTGAGAAATCTACAATACGTAGGTTTCTCAGGGTGTTCTGCTTATGTATATGACAAAATATTAATTTGACTATCAGTTGATTGCTCCTCATTATAAGTAGGACAGCTTAGAAAGTGTTCTATTGCTACAATGGGAGGCAGCTATGGAAAACCAACATTTACCTATCAACCGCGGAGGAAAACATTCGCTCCGTGTCAATAATACATTGCTGAAGCGATTACGCATTTGGATTATCGGGATTGTACTTCTACTTTTGTCGGTATTAGCAATCGGAGCCTATTGGTTCCATACACTTGATATTACCAAGCTTGCAGCACCTATAGCTGCACCGACTAAATTTTTAGATCGCTACGGAGAGGTTAGCTCTCAGGTCACCTCTGCCAAAATCGAATATGTAGCAATCGATCAAGTTCCGTTGCATCTTCAGCAGGCGATCGTCGCAGTCGAAGATCAGAGATATTATGAGCACACGGGAGTCGATATCTTCGGAATTATTCGCGCAGCCTTCCGTAATGCACAGGAAGGAGCTAGTGTACAGGGTGGAAGCACGATCACCCAGCAGCTTGCCAAAAACGTATTTTTAACGGGGGAGAAAACCTTCTCTCGTAAGGTGACGGAAGCTGCGTATGCGCTTAAGATCGAGATGCTTTATGATAAGGAACACATTCTCCAAATGTATCTAAATCAAATTTATTTCGGTGAAGGACAATGGGGAGTACAAAGAGCTGCCAAGCGCTATTTTGGCAAACAAAGTAACGAGTTAACATTGGCGGAGAGTGCTTTGCTTGCAGCATTACCGAAAGCGCCATCTCGATATTCACCGCTTAAAAATAAGGACATCGCATTGGAACGCCGCAACCTGGTGCTAGGTTTAATGAAAGAAGAAGGGTTTATCTCAGAAGAAGAGTTTCAACAAGCAAAAGCGGAACCAATTAAAGTGCTTAAGGAAGTGTCTCAGGAGCAGGTCAATCATTTACTAGGTCAGTATGCTTCCTATACGGATGAAGTGATCAATGAAGCCATTACTTTATATGGGTTTACTGAGCGTCAGCTGCTGGCTGGAAATCTACTCATCTATACAGAGCTAGATCCAGTGGTTCAAAACGCAATGGAAGAAACATATCGTAATGAATCCCTATTTCCAGAAAGTCCATCCGACCAGCTGCTGCAGAGCGGAGCAATCATCTCAGATCCTGCTACTGGTGGAATACGAGGAATAGTTGGGCAGAGAGGAGAGCATACCTTCCGAGGCTTTAATCATGCCACTCAGCTTGTCAGACAACCCGGTTCGGTATTCAAGCCATTAATCGTCTACGCGCCTGCACTGGAACAAGGGTATGATAAAAACTCACTGCTGTATGATGGACCATTAGATATTGAGGGATATTCCCCTAAAAATGCCGATCGGCAGATGCTAGGACAAGTATCGCTTCAAGAGGCAATAATCCATTCTAGAAATATTCCGGCTGTATGGCTGCTAAATGAAATTGGACTTAATACCGGAATGGAGTTTGTAGAGAAACTTGGTATTTCACTAGTGGAGGAAGACCGTAATTTAAGCTTGGCACTGGGAGGCTTGTCTCAAGGGGTATCGCCACTTGAGATGATACAGGGCTATAGTGTTTTCCCTAATTTGGGGGTAAAGGTTCAAGCACACACGATTTCGAAAATTACAACTGTGGACGGGCAAGTTTTAGCAGAGGCAGATCACCAACCGATTTCAGTTATGTCACCGGAAAATGCTTATGCTATGACTGAAATGCTGATAGACACGATAAAAGAAGGAACAGGAAAAAATGCGGCGTTGAATCGACCGGTAGCTGGGAAAACGGGAACGACGCAGCTTCCGCAGAATGAGCAATTCGAGGGGATTACCGGAGGTGCTAAAGATGCATGGTTTGTCGGCTATACGCCTGAGCTAGTAGGGGCGGTTTGGCTAGGCTACGATCTCACGGATAGCAATCATTATTTGACAACATCCGGCGGACAATACCCCGCAATGATTTTCAGGGAAATGATGAGCTTAGCCTTAAAGGATGTTCCTATATCCGAGTTTATACGTCCAACGCTGAAGCAACCAAAAGAAAATAAGCATGAAGAGGGGAAAAAGAATAAAGAAGAACAGAAAAAGTTGAAAGAGGAAGAGAAACAGAAGAAAAAAGAGGAAGAGAAGAAGAAAAAAGAGGAAGAGAAGAAGAAGAGAGAAGAGGAGAAACAGAAGAGGAAGGAGGAGAATAAGAAGGAAGAGTAATTGAGAATAGGAATGCTCTAACACCCCGAAAGCCTACTCCATCAGTAGGATCGGGGTGTTTCTGTTCTGAGCTCTTTAAGGTATTTTTAATGCTAAACATTATACAATTTAGACGGAGGGGGGGTTCCGTCTAATGTGTACTGCATCGATCAAAAGATTTTTTAATGAAACGGTAGGATTCTGTTGGAATTTGTCGAAGTGTAGAACTAAAAATAAAGTAGAGCTTGCTACGACAACATGGACAACTAGGAGGCAAGGAATGGCGATTCGCATCATGCTTGTAGACGATGAAGAAGATGCACTAAAACTATTAAGTATATTACTTAATCAGCTTGAGGATGTAGAAATTGTCGGAAGTTACTCAAACCCTCTTGAGGCATTAAAGGATATTGATCATCTTGCAGTAGATGCTGTATTTCTAGACAATCATATGCCAGGCATGAAAGGCACAGAAGTGGCGAGAGCGATAAGGAGTAAGCGACCACATATACAAATTGTATTTATTTCTGCATATGGGGAATACGCCGTAGAAGCCTTCGAGATCCGCTCGACGGATTATTTACTTAAACCATTTAGCAAAGAGAGATTGCGTGATGCGGTCTCACATATACGTCATACCTTATCAAGTCAATCAATCGATAATAGTAAGCAAGAATCTAAGTTTTGGATTCAATGCCTAGGTGGATTTCATATTCATCTCCCCGGTTCTAGTGGAACTCAGACCCTTCAGTGGAAAACTAGGAAGGAAAGAGAGCTATGTGCTTATCTGATTCATCATCAAGGTAAATCAGCAAGCACGGTTTCGATCATCGAAGCGCTTTGGCCAGAACATGATCTCGACAAAGCAAAAACTTACCTATACACCTGTCTTTCTTATCTTCGTAAAACAATAGCCAATCACCAGGTACCGATAAGAATTGAGAAAAAGGATGCAGGCTTTGCAATAGCCTTAGATACGATAACGGTTGATGCAATTGAATTTGAACGACAGCTGCGCACCGCAATGGCTGAACAATTCATTGAGCAACAGTTATTTGATCAATTCATACAGTATACAGCTGCTATCTATATGGAAGGTAGCGATTACGACTGGGCATATGCTAAAAATTATGAGCTGAATCAACTATCACTGCGAGTCATACATAAAGCATACGAAGGCTATCGTTCGAACAATCAAGTAGATCAAGCCATTGAATGTTTGCAGCGCATATTAGCGATTGCGCCAGACTCTGAGAAGGATGGTAGAGAGTTAATTGCAGTATATTTAGAAACAGGTAATCGCAATGAAGCGCTGCGTGTCTATCAACAGCTAGAGAAGGCTGTTTATGATCATTTGGAAGCGGAGCTAGAGGAAGAGACGGTGCGTCTCATTCACCCGATTCGTGATTCAGCCCATAGCAAGAATCGAGTAGAGCGATGAGAAAATCATTCGTTGCCTTTTCCGTTACCCTATGTATTTTCGTGCTATGTTATTTTCTGCTGTGGCTTTATGTTTCAGTCTTTAATAAAAATGAAGCACTCGCAGTTGACGGTGTAATTGATTTGACTGCGTGGTCATTTGAAGAGAATGGCATTGTTTCATTAGATGGGGAGTGGGAGTTTTATCCCAATCAATTATTGACGAGCGGCTCAGAACAACATGCCCAACATCGTCGTACTACTGAGCGGATAGATGTACCTGGTTCATGGTCAAAAACAATGCCTGCGATCGGTATGGCGACCTATCGTTTACAGGTTAACATGGGTGAGACGAATGGTTTATATGGAATTAAGACAGCGACAATCCAACTATCTAATCGACTTATTGTAAATGGGAATGTTGTAGGAAGCAGCGGTAATCCAGCAGAGCGGCAGCATTATGTAGCGTCAAACAATCCTTATGTAAGCTTCTTTTCACTGCAGCCTGGTTGGAATGAGATTATCCTTCAGGTTGCCAATTATGAATTTGCGGCGAGTAGTGGAATTATGGAGTCGATTTATTTGGGCAAACAGATCCAAATTTCTAAACTGGGTGATCGGGCTTTAACGCATGATTGGATTACTGTTACCGCCTTTTTAATTATCGGTTTATATTTTATCGGCCTGTTTATCCAGCGAAATCGTGACAAATCTCTACTGCTATTCGCTTGTTTGTGTACAAGTATCGTTTTGTACACGAGTACGCGTGGCGAGCGGGTTATGCTAGAAGCATTTCATGGCATGCCATTCTGGCTTTATTATCGACTTCAGATGCTAGGCGCTGTAAGCTTTGGCATTAGTTTATGCGCGTATTGCTATAGTGCATTTCGTCAGTTTTGTTCCTCGTTTTTTGTACGAAGCTGCTTAATCGCTGGCGGTTGTTTATTTATCGGATTTTTATTTTTGGCGGTTGAGGAATCTGCCATTGTATCCATTGGCCTACAGCAAATGGCAGTCGTCTATATTATTATCACGTTATTTTATACGACGTATGTCTTTATGCTGGTCATGATTCATAAGGTTGAAGAGGGCTTGTATCTATTTTTTGCTTCGATTGCTTTAGGGTTGTTTGCATTGAAGCAGCATATGAATATCTTTTTTGGCTTGGAATTATATTGGATTATTCCGTATGAGCCATTCGTCATCTTGCTAATGCTAGCATTGTCGATCGCGCAACGCTTCTCAATGGCATACCGTAAAATCGAAAATTTGTCAGAGCAATTAATTGCAGCAGATAAAATGAAGGACGATTTTCTGATGCAAACCTCCCATGAATTTAAATCGCCAATTCATGGTGTATTGAACATTTCTCGATCAATGCTTGATGAAGATAATGAATCTCCAGTTGAGGAGCGTAAAGAGAAGCTAGAACTAATTATCGGTATTACGAGCAGATTGTCTCAGCTAGTGTACGACATTCTCGATTTATCCAAGCTAAAGCAAGGTGAATTGAGAATCGTCTTAGCGCCTACTGATGTATTTGCAGTAGTCGATCATCAGCTTCGCATATATAGCTTTATGTGCAAAGAACGTAACATTAAATTGATTAATGATGTACCTAGAACGTTATCTCCTGTGCTTGCAGATGAAAGTCGAATGAATCAAATCCTTGGAAATTTACTGGATAATGCCGTGAAGTATACGGAGAATGGAAGGATTATCGTCACGGCTGTTGATCAAGGGGATGGAATCATTCTAATTTCTGTGAGTGATACTGGAGAAGGGATTGAGCCAAGTGATTTGCCACATATTTTTGAACCATTTCATACAAAGGACGGGAGTGAAAATCGAGGGTTTGGCTTAGGGCTATCGATTTCTAAGCAATTGGTTGAGCTGCATCATGGACAGCTATCTGTAGTCTCGACAAAGGGGATAGGGACGACAATAACCTTTACCTTACCTATTTCCTATGAGCAGGTTGAAGAGAAGCCGCTCGTATTAAGTGATCCAGACGCGGTGAAAGCAACGGAGTTTATGTTCACTACGCCACTCGATATCGGAGCGGAAGGAAGGCAAAATATACTCATCGTCGATGACGAATTTGTTAATCTGAAAATACTAATTGATATTCTTGTGAAGTTAAATCATCGTGTCGTAGCGGTGAAAAACGGCTATGAGGCGATGGAGCAAATCAACGGTAGGACGAAGTTCGATCTTGTTATTCTCGATTATATGATGCCAGGTATGTCCGGATATGAGGTATGCCAGTTTATTCGTGAGCGCTACTCGTTCTTAGAATTACCGATTCTCATGGTAACGGCGGCATTTCGTTCTGCTGATAAAGTGACTGCTTTCCAAGCCGGTGCCAATGATTACTTGCCTAAGCCCTTTGATCCGGAGGAGCTAAAGGTTAGAATTAGTAGCTTATTAGCGATGAAGGAATCCGTTAACAAAGCAATTCGTCTGGAGGCGGCATTTTTACAATCGCAAATTAAGCCACATTTTCTATTCAATGTATTAAATAGTATTGCTGCGGCCAGCTATACCGATGCTGAACGTGCCCAAGATATGATTGTGAATTTATCCGATTACTTGCGAGGCAGCTTCCGCTTTAGTAATACAGAAGGAAGAGTTTCATTCGCAGAAGAGTTCGAGCAGATTCAAATTTATATCGAAATTGAACGGGCGCGCTTTAAGGACAGAATTCGCTTCGAAACCGACATTGATGATGTGGCATTCGATTTGCAAATTCCCCCCCTTTTGTTGCAGCCACTTGTAGAGAATGCGGTAAGACATGGTATTGCTGATCGTATTGATGGTGGGACAGTGCAATTTAAGGTATTCAAGGCTGATGATCACTGGATATTTATCATTTCAGATAACGGTGTTGGAATTGAGCCTGAACGCTTGGCTAGATTATTAGATTATTCCATAGCTATCACCACGAATAGTGTAGGTCTACTTAATATAAGTAAGAGATTGATGCTAGAATATGGCGTACAGCTAGCAGTGGAGAGCAAAGCTGGCATTGGAACGAAGGTAAGCATCGCGATTCCTGAAGCATTAATGTAAGAGTACGGACTATTACTTTCCAGTAACTCGAATTTATCATGACTGCACTTTTGTGCTATAATATAGGCTTTAGATGATGTTATGATGTAAGCCAATGAGAGGAATGGAAGTAAAGTGCTAAACAATTTTTGGCGTGACTTACCTCGCCCCTTTTTTATACTTGCACCTATGGAAGATGTAACCGATGTTGTATTTCGTCATGTCGTTAGTAAAGCAGCTAAGCCAGATGTGTTTTTCACGGAGTTCACGAACACGGAGAGCTACTGCAATCCGCAAGGCGTCTATAGTGAACGTGGGCGATTATTTTTCACAGATGATGAGCAGCCAATCGTAGCCCATGTTTGGGGGAATAACCCTGAATATTATCGGCAAATGAGCTATGGCTTAGCCGAGCAAGGTTTTAAAGGGATCGATATCAATATGGGCTGTCCTGCACATAATGTAGCAGCGAAGGGCAAAGGAAGCGGGTTGATCCTGCAGCCACAGCTAGCAGAAGATATTGTTCAAGCAGCGAAGGCTGGCGGCTTGCCTGTTAGTGTCAAGACTAGATTGGGCTATAGCCATGTAGAAGAATGGAAAGCATGGCTCAAGCATATTTTAGAGCAGGATATTGCTAATTTGTCGATTCATCTGCGGACGAAAAAGGAAATGAGCAAGGTAAGCGCCCATTGGGAGCTGATCCCTGAGATCAAGCAGCTTCGCGATGAAATAGCACCACAAACGCTGCTAACGATTAATGGTGATATCCCTGACAGAGTAACAGGGCTTAAGCTTGCCCTGCAATACGGTGTTGATGGCGTAATGATTGGACGTGGCATATTCCACAATCCATTCGCCTTTGAGCGTGAGCCTGTCGTGCATAGTCAGGATGAGCTTATTGAGCTGCTCCGTTATCATATTGATTTATATGATCAATATGCTGAAGAGCTAGAGCCAAGACCGTTTGTCCATCTGATGCGCTTTTTCAAAATATATATTAAAGGCTTTGCTGGAGCGGATGAGCTTAAGGATGCATTGATGCGTACGAAGTCAACGAACGAGGTGCGACAATTGCTGGAGGAATACTTATCTTAACAGTAATAGTCTAAATGTGATGGAATGGAATACTATAAGTAATAACGGAAAACATTCATCTATGTGGTGAATGTTTTTTTGTTGCACAACTTACTGTAGGCAGGAGGATATACATAATAATGTTAGAAAATGAAAAATAAGTACCAAATCTAGATATTTTAGTTTAGTATAGATTTAGGACAACATACATATGGCTTATAGTAGAATCATGAACATGTAATGGAGGAGATATTGTGGAAATTGAAAGAAATGAAGGAGTAGAGTCGGTTGAGCCTACTCATACTGCTCACCAAGCTTCAGCTCAGACTACCCCTCAAGCTGTACCTCGAACACCACTGCAAATTGACTTTAAGAAAATTCTAAAGCTGCTCGCTAACCCACTTGAAAGTACGAAACTAACAGAGAAGGATTTCCTTTACGGGATCATCGGTCTTGCTAGCTCCTATGTTGGTTTTCTAATATGGTCAATGTTTATGACGAAGAAAATCAATGCATTATTTAACCCATTCTATGAATTAGCGAGTTTATTTGGTGAGAGCAGCTCTCGCGCATCACAGTTTTTTGCCATGTATAGCAAGCTTCTGCTAACAGGAATTTGGGGAATTGTCGCATTACTAGGGGTTGTATGGCTAGTTAGCTGGTGGCAAAGCGGTTCCAAACCAGAAATTAAAGCTTTCGTGACTCGTATCGGTGGCATTCACTATATTGGCTGCGCTGGTTATTTACTTGCAAGCATCTTTGCTGCTAGCTTCGGTCTATCTATGGGCATTATTATCATTACGCTGCTGACATTGCTCGTACTGACATTGTTTGCAGCTGCGGAAATGTATTCGATCGCTCGTGAGAAGCTAAGCTTGTACATCATCGTGTCGATTGCTGGATATGTGGTGTTGTTTAGCTTGCTTCCACAATTGCTTTTTTAGTTTAATTTTCTCAAATAAACTTAACCTCAGAGCTCGCGCTCTGAGGTTATTTATTATTGCCACAGCCCCTTTTTCTTACAATTATTTCATAAGGATAAATGAGGAAGTGAGGATATCTATGATTCAGTTTTTAGATTCTGCAATCAGCATCCAATCGTTGATCTGGCTGTTTCTAGCTATGTTTATGCTCCATGATTTCGAAGAAATTATACGAATTGAGCCATGGTTTCGTAAGCATTATGATGAGCTTCTGAAAAAAGTGCCTGTTCGATTCCATAAAGAGCTTTCGTCGTTCTCACGGATAACGACACCGCAATTTTCTGTCGCTGTATGCCTATTCATTCATCCGATCGCTGAGTTTTCTTTAGGAAATAACGGCGGAGGAGGACTTCGTTTTGAAATCTCCTTCAGCTGTTTTTTGCGCTATTTAGCTCTTTCTCAGGTAAGTTTTAGCTAGTTTTAACCTCTCATTAAGGAAGACTAACTAGAATTTACTTAAAGAAAGAGGTGAATACGTGAATGCGTATAGCTGTTATTCCTGCATATGAACCTGACGAACAGCTACTTGACGTAGTATCAGCGGCGAGTGAGGCTGGTTTTAAAGTCATCGTTGTAGACGATGGCAGTGGTGAGCAATATACAAGTCTATTTCAACGATGTGCTTCGATCGCAGTAGTCATATCCTATCCCGATAATAAAGGGAAGGGACATGCATTAAAGCAAGCATTTGCTTATATTCAGACTGCGTATAGAGATAGGACGGGCACAATTGTCACGATGGACTGTGACGGTCAGCATTTAATGAATGATGCGCTCAAGGTCTGTGAAGTGGCAGAAGCTAATCCGCAAGCTGTAGTACTAGGAAGTCGCAAGCAATCGAAGCAATCACCATGGAAAAGTAGATTCGGTAATGGTGTGACGAAGCGAATATTTCGACTATCGACAGGACGATATATTGAAGATACACAAACTGGGCTTAGAGCTTTTCAGACAGCGAACATAAGATTAATGCTGGACATCCCTGGCACTCGCTATGAATATGAAATGAATATGCTCTTACATCTCACAAAAATTTTTATACCTATCGTAGAAGTACCAATCCAGACAGTATATATCCAAAATAATTTAGGTTCACATTTCAGAGCGATTCGAGATTCTGTTTCGATTTATGCGGAGTTACTTAAATATTCATTATCGTCGTTTATTGGATTTATCGTAGATTTTATGATCTATAGTATTATCGTTATGATAACCGGACCGAAGGGGATTATACTTGCGAATATTGTCGCTCGTTCCGTAAGTGCGACAGTCAATTTCACGATTAACTACAAGCTCGTATATCGATCAAGGGAAACATTGCTGCGCAGCGCATTCAAATATTTTGCGTTAGCATGCGGTGTGTTAGCAGTTAATTCGAGCTTACTTTATGTAATGGTGCATGCGTTAGCCCTTCATCCGCTGTTCTCTAAAGTAATCGTAGAACTACTTCTCTTTTTTGCTAGCTGGTTTGTTCAACGCAGTTTTGTATTTGTAAAGCGTAAAGAGAAGGGGAGTGGTTAAGAATGCGTAATCTGTTGTCTTCACGATTGTTTGGCATGATATATGGTTTCCTATTGGTAGCCTTTACGTTGTACCTCTTATTGGATGTGTTTGTTATCGCACATCGCTATGATCAGGTTGAACCAATAGAAAAGATTGGTCAGGCTCGACAATCCCAACAGGATGCTAATAATAGCGAGCAACAATCCTCCTCTTCAACATTAAATGATGATAGTGGTAAAATTCATCAGCCAACGGATCAAGATGACTTAACTAAGCTTAGCAATGATACGGAATATGCCGATGAGAATATAGCGATCTCCATTACAACGTTTCGAGAGCATGACACCGATATTTATGTCGCTGATGTTATGCTATCCTCGGCTGACTATTTAAAGACGGCACTTGCTGAAAACAGCTATGGTCGGAATATTAAGCAAGCAACCTCCGCTATTGCTGCGCAAAATCAAGCGATTCTCGCCATTAATGGTGACTTTTACGGTGCGCAGTCGCAAGGCTATGTTATTCGCAACGGGACACTTTATCGTTCGTCTAAGGATGAGGCTAACGAGGATTTAGTGATTTATGGTGATGGATCGTTTGGGATCATACAGGAATCGGAGATCAGTGCAGAGGAGCTTTGGGAAAGTGGAGCCCAGCAAGTGCTGGCATTTGGTCCTGCGCTAATTGAGGATCGTAGTATTTCAGTTACAGCACGTGATGAAGTTGGCAAAGCTATGGTCAGCAATCCTCGTACTGCGATAGGAATCATCGATGATTTACATTATGTGTTTGTTGTTTCTGATGGACGCACGAGCGCTAGTAAAGGGCTATCACTATATGAGCTGGCACAGTTTATGCAGGCATTAGGTGTAGAAACGGCTTACAACCTTGACGGTGGCGGATCATCAACACTTTATTTTAACGGAAAAGTCATTAATAACCCTACGACCAACGGTAAATCCATTAAAGAAAGGAGCGTTAGCGATATTGTATACATCGGCTATTGATAAGCAGCAAGCATTAAAGCTAGCTCTGAACTATGGGCTAGTCACTTTATTGACAGTCACTCTCGGATGGATCTATGAACGATTTAGTCATGGCGTTTATTCGGATCATATGATTTATTCATTCATCTTTCCACTAACAGGTGGCGTATTGTTCTGGCTAGTGGCAGGGACTATAGAGAAAAGCTTTTACGTAAACAAGCTTTTTCTCAATATGCAAGCAGCCTCCATTGCAACGTTGACACTAGGATTTATCGTGAAAGGTGTGCTAGATATTTATGGCACCTCAAGCTCGTTAGTGGATGTATACTGGGTGGTAGGTGGTTTATTGGCGATGGCCGCCATCATTACTTTGGTGAGGATCAATAGCCCTGTTAAGCGCTGAGGCTTAGTTAACTGTTGATGGATGCTTCAAATCAAAGACAAAGCCAATGACTAGCTAAAAACAATACTTTCAGTTATGCTATAATACATGTCAGTGAATTATCGTTGGAAAGAAGAGGAATGAAGCATGCAAGAGGTTACAGGGTATAAATCGATTGCCCTAGATATTGCACAGAGAATTGTAAGTGGAGAATTTCCGATAAACGGTAAAATCTCAGGGAGATCATTACTTGCAAGCCAATATCATGTTTCTCCAGAAACGATTCGTAAAGCAATCGCGCTGCTCAAGGACGAGGATATTGTGCAGGTTTCGCAAGGCAAGGAAATTGTCATTATTTCTGTTCAGAACGCGCATAACTACATTACGAAGCATAATTATTTGAAGTCAGCGTATTCTTTGAAGCAGGAATTACACGATCTATTAAAGCAAAAGAAGGAACTAGATCGTCGCTTTGAAGGGACACTAAGCCAAATTATTGAGGCGTCAGACCGCCTAGATAATTTAAAGCCATATCGGCCAATTGAAATAAAAATTAATGAGTCCTCACATACGATTGGTAAGACGATAGGTGCGTTACAGTTCTGGCAGCATACAGGAGCTACCGTAATTGCTTTACGTCGCGGAACAGATGTCTCGATCTCACCAGGTCCGCATGTCGTCCTATTAGAGAATGATGTGTTAATCGTCGTTGGCGATGATAACGTGCGAGAACGAACAACGAATTTTCTTAATCAAAGTGCAATATAGCTGTTACTTCCTCATAACAAAATAACAACATAAATGGAACGATCTATCGCTTTGCTAGCTGCAAAATGAGGGGTCGTTTTTTTGTGTTTTTCTACCTAAGCACCCTCTATATACACCTGAAAATTAGAATGTATAAATTTTTTTATTGCCTATTTTCCATCAAATTTTCGGCTTGTCCATATCCTGTTAATCCCTTGTAGCTACAGTGTTTTAGAGGATTCACCTTCAAAACCTTCCATCATTAAACAAACAACTTATCGTTAGTTTAAAGGTTGTTTGTTGTTGGAAGCTGTGTTAAGGTATTAATGTCGAAAGTTTTGATTTGTACTTTTCTGCTTACTCATTTGCGAATGATTGGCATTGGAAGTGCTGACGTGCACAGTACATGATCAATACAGGGAGGTCTTTTATGATTCAATTAAACTCAGTAAATAAAACGTATGCTGACGGTCATCAAGTATTGAAAAACTTGAATTTAACGATTAACGAAGGTGAAATTACTGTACTCATTGGGCCGAGCGGCTGTGGTAAAACAACGACAATGAAGCTAATTAATCGTTTAATTACGCCGTCTTCAGGTACAATCAGTATTCGCAACAACAATATTGCTCAAATGGATGCCATAAAGCTAAGAAGAACGATCGGTTATGTCATTCAAAATATCGGATTATTTCCACATATGACAATTGCGCAAAATGTAGCGGTAGTTCCACGACTGCTGAAATGGGAAAAAGCTGCGATTGAAGCTAGAGTCGATGAGCTATTAACGATGGTCGGGCTCGATCCTACGATTTATCGTGACCGATATCCTTCGGAGCTTAGTGGTGGTCAACAGCAAAGGGTCGGTGTTATTCGAGCGTTAGCTGCCAATCCGATGGTGATTCTAATGGATGAGCCATTTAGTGCACTTGATCCAATTAGTCGAGAGCAGCTGCAGGATGAGCTTGTAAGATTACAGCAGGAGATTAAGACAACCATCGTCTTTGTAACACATGATATGGATGAGGCAATCAAAATCGCAGACACGATCGTCATTATGAAGGATGGGGAGATTGTTCAGAGCGGTACGCCAGAGCAAATCCTACGTTATCCTGCAAATGACTTTGTAAAAAGCTTTATTGGCGCTAAACGAATGCAATCGATGGCAGCTGAGCCAATGGTTGATGATGTCATTGTAGAAAATCCGGCTATCATTCATCCATCACGTGGATTAGCCTATGCCCTAAAGCTTATGGAGAAACGGAAGGTAGATTCCTTACTCGTAGTCGATAACAATAATCAGCTGCTGGGGAGAGTATCAATCTATCAAATTCTTGATTATCTTAAGCAAGAAACAAAGCTTGTATCGGATGTTATGATGCCAATTAAACATTCGGTTTCCGTAGGAACTTCCCTTTCAGCTGCGCTTAATGTGATGAATGAGCATCAGCTGCCTAATCTCCCCGTTATACGAAATCAACGTGAATTTATCGGACTCATTACAAGAGGCTCAGTAATCAGCTTAATTACAGACTTATATGCTGTGGATGCTACTGGAGGCGAGAGCCATGCCGTTCACTAATTCAATTAGCCAGTTCTATGAGTTTCTGCTGGAGCGTTATCCTGATATTCTAGTTGCAGCTCGTGAGCATGTAACGATTGCAATTGTCGCTGTGCTGTTAAGCACGCTAGTAGCCGTACCAGTTGGTATCTATTTAGCAAAAAATCGGGCCAAGTGGCTGCATTCCACTGTTTTCTCGATCGCTAACCTATTTCAAACGATTCCGAGCCTTGCTCTACTGGCAATCCTGCTTCCGATAGTAGGGATTGGTACGAAGCCAGCTATTATTGCGCTGTTCTTATATGCACTTTTGCCGATATTACGAAACACATTAGCAGGCTTTCAATCTGTAGACCAATCGGTTATTGAAGCAGCCAGAGGTATGGGCTACAGCGCAGCACAGCGCTTGTTTAAAATTCAACTGCCGTTAGCTTTTCCTTATATTATGTCAGGTCTTCGGATGACGACGGTTTATATTATTAGCTGGACGACGCTAGCAGCATTAATTGGTGCGGGTGGTCTTGGTCAGTTGATCGTCTCAGGTATAGGGGTTAATCGTAAGGAGCTTATCTTTGCGGGGGCAATCGCTGCAATATTGTTAACCTTGCTAACCGATCAGCTGCTTGGACTAATCGAACGAAAAATGTTTAAGCGAGCCAAGTCTGCTTAAATCATGTAAGACCAATACAATTAGAGGTGATTTGATAAATGATTAAGTTAAACAAGAAATTTTATATGCTTGTCTCAATGGCTTTATTAATGATTATTGTAGGATGCAGCAATAGCAGCGGGAGTTCAGACAAGCTGAAAATTGGTGCACAGACGTATTCAGAACCGAAAATTATTGCCGAAATGTATAAGGCGCTAATTGAAGAGAGTACCGATATTAGTGTCGATATTGTAGCGGACCTAGCTGCAAGCCCAATCGTTATTCAGTCGATGAATAAAGGCGATGTACAGATGGCGACCTTGTACTCTGGAGAAATTTTCAATGGATATTTCGAGATAGAGGAGACGAAGGACCGCCAAGAGGTGTTGAAGCAAGCGCAGCAAGGCTTTGATGAAACCTTTGGCTTCAAATGGTTTGATTCATTTGGCTTTGAAAATACGTACGCCTTTACGGTAAGACAGGAGCTGGCAGATCAATATGGTCTTGAAAAGGTTTCTGATCTAAAGGAGTATGCCGACACGCTAAAAATCGGGGTAGATACAACATGGTTAGAGCGAGACAATGATGGCTATCGTGCTTTCCAGGACCATTACGGAATCAAATTTAAAGAAACATTTCCGATGGAAATATCACTAGTTTACCAAGCAGTTGCTGACCAAGAGGTTGATGTGGTATTAGCTTATACAACAGACCCAGGGATTAAGGAATTTAACCTGAAAACATTAGAGGATGATATGCAATTCTTCCCTCCATATGATGCATCTCCAGTTATTCGTAAGGATATGCTTGAGAAGCATCCTGAGCTAGAGGGCATTATTAGTAAACTCGTTGGTAAAATCGATGTACAAACAATGGCTTCACTTAATTATGAAGTCGATGTAAACAAGCGCAGCCCGAAGGAAGTGGCTATTGAATTTTTGAAGGCTGAAGGCTTAATGAGTAATGAATCATAAGGATGTGATGAGGGATGATGCTGAAAACCAATGGATTCATTGCGTTGTTTGAATATATAAGCGATAATGCCTCCACACTATTAAGCTTAACAATCGAGCATGTCATTATGGTATTACTAGGGCTTGCGCTCGCGCTTGTTGTTGGTGTACCACTAGGCATTATTAGCTCGAAAAATGAGAAATTAGCTTCTGTCATATTGTCGGCAGCAAACATTTTGCAGGTCATTCCAAGTCTTGCTTTGCTTGCCCTGCTGATGATGTTTCTTGGTTTAGGGTTCAAGACCATCGTTGTTGGCTTGTTCTGCTATTCCTTGCTGCCGATCATTCGCAACACCTATGTTGGTCTGAAGGAAATGGATGCCAATCTTAACGAAGCTGGTAGAGGGCTTGGAATGAACAAATGGCAGCTATTGATGAAAGTACAGCTGCCGCTCTCTTTACCTTTCATCATGGCGGGGGTGCGAGTTGCCGCTGTTATTGCGATTGGTGTAGCAACGCTTGCTCCGCTAATCGGGGGCGACGGTCTCGGTAGAGAAATCTATTCTGGTCTAAATATGCGTAATGAATTGAAGATCTACGCGGGCGCCATTCCTGCTGCATGTCTTGCCATCTTAACGGATGTGCTGCTAGGTAGACTTCAGAACCGTATGAAAAGTAAGCAAAGTAGACAGAAGGTAGAGACTCAGCAGGGAGCGGGAGTTTCTGTGTCTAACTAAGGTGTAAGCTATTCATCTAGGTGAGATTTAGTTGACTTGCCGGAATTATAACTCCAAGTGCACTACGAGATAAAGTAGAGCACTTGGAGTTTGATTTTTAAATAGATGCACGACTAGCTTAGAAGGTCAGCCGTACACAGCTTCAAGCTTCGTGCGATCTCCTTTCATGCTATACTAATTTATATAATACATATGAATGGTTAATTTAACATACGATTGGAGATCAGTTATGGGCAACCTACAGTCACTCTCGGAATTATATCAGAATAAACTGTTTCGTATTCCCGATTATCAGCGCGGCTATGCTTGGAAGCAGGAGCAGCTTGTAGATTTTTGGGATGATATCGTAAATCTTCAAGAGGATAAATATCATTATACTGGCTTGCTATCATTAAAAGCTGTTGCAAAGTCAGAATTAAAGGGCTGGAGCAACGATCAATGGCTGCTAGATTCAGGCTATAAGGCTTATCATGTCGTGGATGGACAGCAGCGACTTACTACCTTTTCCATACTAATCAATGAGATCATTTCATTTGTTAAAGGGCTAGCGAGCAACAAGGGAAAGAGTGATGAGGAGATTGTACTTTGTTATCAAACACTAAAAGTCATCACTTCAAAATATATCTCACAGAAACGACCTCCACAAAACTTGATCACTTCCTACTTATTTGGATATGAAGTGGATAATCCCAGTGCCGATTATCTGATCTATAAAATTTTTGAAGAGCCTTTCAGTGGAAATGTTAACGAAACCTACTATACGAAAAACTTAAAGTATGCTAAACAGTTTTTCTCTGACTGCTTAACGAAGCTGTATGATGATGAGGGGATTGAAGGCATTGAGCGTGTTTTTCGTAAAATAACGTTGAAGCTAATGTTTAATATTCATGAGATCGAAGACGATTATGATGTGTTTGTTGCTTTCGAAACGATGAACAATCGAGGTAAAAAGCTGACAAATCTAGAGCTTCTGAAAAACCGTCTCATTTACTTAACGACACTATACGATGATTACAAATTAGATGAGATGGACAAGGCTGAGCTGCGCAAGCAGATTAATGAAGCGTGGAAAGAGGTCTATTATCAGCTAGGGCGTAATCAAAATTCGCCGTTATCGGATGATGAGTTTCTAAGAGCGCATTGGATAATGTATTTTCAATATTCACGCCGAAAAGGTGACGATTACATCAAGTTTTTGCTGAACAAATTTTCAGCTAAAAATATATTTGAAAAGCAGATCATTGCAATTGGAGAGGAAGCTACGGAACTGATCGACACCGATGCTGATGAGGATGATGAACTTCCTCAGCCAACAGATTCTGATCCACTAGCAACGATTAGCAAATTAGAGCCGAGTGAAATCGCGGATTATGTGAACAGCTTAAAAAACGTTGCGAAGTATTGGTTCTATACGCATTTTCCTGAGCAAAGTGACTTAACGCACGAGGAGAAGGTATGGATCGAACGGCTTAATCGAATCGGGATCGGTTATTTCAGACCGCTTGTTGCGGTATCGTTGCTTCCTAGCACTAAAGCTACAGCAATTGAACGTGTGGAGCTTTTGCGAGCTGTGGAGCGCTTTATTTTCTTATCATTTAGAATGGCTGCATTTCAATCCAGTTATAAAAGCAGTGACTATTATCGAAAAACGCGTGAGGTCTATCTTGGTGAGCTCTCAATAGCTGACGTAACGAAGTCATTATTAGAAACAGCCACCAATGATATGGATTATGCGATTAAAAACTTTATGACGAGAATCGATAAGCGCTTTTCAACTGGCGATGGCTTCTACGGCTGGCGTGATCTACGCTATTTGCTGTTCGAATATGAATATATGAAGGCTGAAGAGACTGGGATTGAGAAGCTGGGATGGGCGCCATTTACAAAGGCTGAAAAGGACAAAGTGACGATTGAGCATATCCTGCCACAAACACCGAGCAAATGGTATTGGCGTAATCAGTTCCGACAGTATTCGGAGGATGAGATAAAAATACTTTCTGCCAGTCTCGGCAATTTATTGCCCTTATCTCAAAGCGTTAACTCTTCCTTACAAAACGATAGCTTCGCCGATAAAAAGTCATCTAAGAGCGTAGGGCGCAGAGGCTACGAGGATGGTTCGCATTCAGAAATTGAAGTGTCACGTTATCAGGATTGGAACGCTCAATGCATTCTTGAACGTGGCATTAAGCTGCTTAAGTTTATTGAAGCACGTTGGAATTTGAAATTCAAAGACGAGCAGCAAATGCTGGAGTTGCTGCATATCGCATTTGTCAATGATGGCAGAGCAGAAATGCCAGAGCTTCCTGAACCAGAGGTTGACGTCGTAGTAGAGGCTGCAGATTCTAGTAGTGATTCTAGAAGTGAACGGTCAGAAATTCAATTGCTGAGAAAGGACTTCTGGGACAACTTTGTTCAATATTGTCGCGAGTATGGACGTGGAGAGGATATTGCTTCTCGTAAACCATATTATGATGACTATTACGACGTACCGATGGGCAATCAAAATTACTATCTTTTCTTTCAAATTTATAAGATGAAGGTGCTGCGGATTGGGATTTATGTGCACCGCCCCCAGTATTTTGCTAAGCTTGAATCGAAAAAGGCTGAGCTAGAAGAAATTTTCGGTGCATCATTAGAATGGTACACAAGCAGAGAAAAAAGTGTTGCCAAAAGAATTCTATATTCTGTGGAAAGGGATATCCTTGATACTACGCAGCATGAGCAATATTTTGACTGGTTAATACAACATTTTGATAAGCTGAAAGCTGCTTTAGAGATTGTACGAGCTAGGTTGTAAGTGCGCATAACAGAGCAAAGACTAGCAAGAGGGGGAGGCATCCCACTTGCTAGCCTTTATTGTGTGCATAGAAGGGGATATATTTTCACAAAATGTCAATAAATTTACTTGATTATATATTGACAAAATAATTTATTTATGTTATAATTAAATATTTAATTATTGATTTTAATCTCCTCCGATGGTAACCTATTGAATGAAAAAAAGGAGGAGTAAATTATGGGTACAATTAATCAAGTTTCGATTTTGGAATTGAACATTCAAGGCTTCGTATTAAACCCCACGCTAGTATGGGATGATGAAATGGCCGTTCTCATTGATACGGGGATGCCCGGACAGCTTGAACCAATTTCTCAAGCGATGAGTGAGGTTGGAGTCCCATTTGAAAAATTGAAAGCCATCATTTTAACTCATCAAGATTTAGATCATATTGGCTCCCTTCCTGAAATTCAACACTACTTTAATAACAGCATAGAAGTTTATGCACATACACTCGATAAGCCTTATATCGAAGGAACAAACCATCTTATAAAAACTAACCCGAATACGATGAGTGAGGAGCAATGGGCTGCTTTACCGCAACCAATGCGATGGTTGTATCAAAATCCTCCGAAATCAGAAGTTCATTATACGCTAGAAGACGGACAAGAGCTTGATCTGTGTGGCGGCATTCAAGTGATCTTTACGCCTGGTCATACTCCCGGACATATTAGTCTCTACGTAAAGCAAAGTAATACGCTTGTTGCTGGTGATGCGATGGTCATCCGCGAGGGTAAATTGCGTGGACCAATTCCACAAACGACATTAGATATGAATGCTGCAATTGAGTCTGTCAAGAAATTTAAGTGCTACGAGGTTGAGCAGGTCATTTGTTATCATGGAGGGTTATATATCATTAGTGAAGGTGAACATTTTGAAGAGTTGATCACTGGAATAACTGATGAAGTGGAACTGAGTAATAAATAAAGCGATAAGAGCTAAGTCAATTGACTAGTAAAAGGGAAAGGCCTGATGGAGAGTAGTAAACCTACTGTCATCAAGCCTTTCCCTTACTTGTATTACTTCAGCTTCAGCACAACGATATCTACATCTGTTACCGCTGTAAGGCTATGCATTTCTAACGGATCTAGCACTAAAACATCCTCGTCGGTTAAGATAACTTCCTTACCTTCCACATCGAAGCTAACCGTACCTTTTCTTACGACGATAACGACAATATCGCTGGCGTTGTGCTTAGCAACAGCTTCGCCTTGCTTAAGCTGAATGTTGATAAGATCACATTTGCTATGACTGAACACTTTATCAATCTTTTTAACTTGATCCTTCAAAGCATTGAGTAATTGTAGCTTTTCCATCCTTCATCACTCCCCCTACATCAATGATAACAGTTGTCAGTTGGATTTAGATGTGATGCACGTCACAGTGATGAACAACGGCGTTATTTTATGAAATACGCGCATGATCTCCTAGGTGCTGTGAGCATTGTTGAAGGTCCTAAGAAGTAATTGCTGCCCATATTTAAAAAGAAAAGCTGCCTAGCACGTCACGACAAGCTGTCACAGACGGTCTAGGCAGTTTCATTAATAGGCTATAGTAGCTGTTCAATTTGCTGCTCAATATCAAGTAGGGAATCCCATGGCTCAAAGCGAAGCAGAACTTTGCCGTTTTGATCGACAAGGAATTTCGTGAAGTTCCAACGAATGCTGTTGCCAATAAAGTTATTGGGATGGTTCGATTTAATTCGCTCCGCAGCGATCGTCTCCTGCACATTACTAGGATCAAGTGGACGTACTTCTACTTCATGCTTTAAGTAGCTGAACAGCGGATGTGCTGTTTCACCATTCACATCGATGACCTCGTACATTGGGAAGTCAACGCCAAAGCTTGTACGACAAACTTGAGCGGTCTCTTCTCCGCTTTCTGGATTCTGTTGGCCGAACTGATTACAAGGGAAGCCAAGTACAACTAAGCCTTTTTCTTTATATTTACTGTACATCCGTTGTAAATCGTCAAATTGATAGGTATAGCCGCATTTATTAGCGGTATTCACAATCAACATAACCTTGTCCTTGTACGTTTGCATGGAAACAATGTCCCCATTAGATTTTTTAGCTAAATAGTTATAGATACTCATTGCTCTACCGCTCCTTATCACTTAAAAAAATGTTGTCCATATTCATTTTATATCTAAGGAGCTGAAATTGTAAGCTATATTCCCAGTGAATCCTTTAAAAACGTCTCTAAATACTCCACACTCGTAATCTTTTTATTGCATTCCTCACTATTTACGCAAATGAGATTGCCAATCGCACGGTAATAATCTGGATTTTTCGCAGCTTTTGCCTTTGTAACGGTAGAGAAATAAGTAACCTCTCCAACGCTGTTACAAACAGAGCATACATTCTTTTTACTAGCTGGTTGAAATTCGCATTCAATACCTACCAAATTGCCTGTAAGCTCATAAATAATAAACTTCTTATTTGATCTTAGGTCAGTCCAGCTTAGATACGTTAGCTTTGTATGGTCGATGGTCGAGAGATCAGGTAGCTTTAGTTTTTTATGCTTAGGAAACAGCTTCTTAAGCTGCTGCTCCGTGACGGTAGGGAAGGGCTGTAAATATTCAGCGATACGCTGAATATACTGATCGTAATCTTTGTCTGAGCTCAGTCCAACTACATTCAAAAGCTGTTGCTGCTCTATAGAGGCATGTGGAAACTGCTGGCTGATTTTCGCATCCGCGCTATCGATTACAGCATTCAATACATGCTTAGGTACATTTTGCATCCGGCTATTATTTATTAATGTTATCTGCTTCTTTATTAAATTAAATTGTTCATTTCTAATAAATTTCTCGCTCATTTTAATTTCTCCATTCACATTTCGTTAGCTTCTCTCATTTTAATGTATGGGTAACCCCACTGAAAGGGAAAGAATGAGTTAGAAACGTTTTATACATAAAAGCACTGGTGACCTCGAGAGATCACCAGTGCTTCTCATTAAGCTTTACGCGAATAGACGATCTTTTTGATCGTTTCAGTTGAAAGAAAGTATTGCTGGGCTAGCTGCTGAATGCTCGCTCCATTATGAAATGCGGCACGAATAAGTGCATTTCGTTCATTTAACCGACTTCTTTCACCGCTTACTGCTCCCCATTGTTTATAGGTCGCTTCTCGCTTCGGAATATATATTGTTTCACCTTGAATATATTTTTGGATTTCAATAATTAGCTTTTCAGGTAATATTTGCGTTGCATTACTATACTTCATTTTCGCTCGCCCCTTATTGTTTTTTCATAAATAAGGTGCAAAGCCGACATATTAGAAAAGCTGTTTGGCGATTAAACTAATCGTTTTGCCCCATGCAAAGGTTCGCCTTTCCAATAATAGGCTTTGCATGAGTAGTAGAAGTCAGGGAAAATAGATGATTTCCCATTGGTAAGCACCACCCTTAAATTCAAATTCCAAACACAACATAAACCTACTCAATATAGCCATAAAAGTCAAGCCATTAATATGGTATGATGGGATAATATCATAATCGCATTACCTCATTGGTAGAATAGGAGAGTAAGGATCATGGAAATAAAAGCAGTATTATTTGATTTAGACGGCACATTGCTTCCAATGGATGAAGAGATATTTGTTAAAGGGTATTTTAAATTATTAGCTTCTAAAGTTGCAGAGCTCGGCTATAAGCCAGATGAATTAATTGCTGGCGTAGTGGCGGGACTTAAACATATGGCTAGTCATGATGGCTCTAAGCGAAACATCGATGTGTTTTGGGAAAGCTTTGCTGGCATTTTCGGGAATAAGGTCTATGATGACAAGCCGTTTTTTGATCAATTTTATGCCAATGATTTCAAGCAAATTGCACAGTTTTGCGGCTATAATCCATTAGCTAAGCAAGCCGTGGACTACGTTCGCAACAAAGGGTTAAAGGTCGTGCTTGCTACCAATCCTGTTTTTCCATCTGTCGCAACTGAAACAAGAATTGCTCTCGCAGGATTAACTAATGGAGATTTCGACCATTATACCACCTATGAAAATTCTTCCGCATGTAAGCCGAATCTAAGCTATTATTCGGAAATTCTCGAAAACATTCAATGTCGACCAGAGGAATGCTTAATGGTTGGCAATAATGTATCTGAGGATATGGTGGCAGCGGAGCTAGGCATGAACGTTTTCCTTGTTACCGATTGTTTAATTAATAAAAAGGATCAAGATATTTCAAACTACCCTCAAGGAGACTTTCAAGCTTTACTCGCTTATTTAAAATTAAAGCTGGAGGGATAGGAAGGGAATGGAAGTCGGTGGGTTTTAAAAACATAGAAGGAGGCAGCTATGTCCTGGAGCAAATTAAAGCAGCAGCTTGAAAGCTTTCTCAGTCCGTCATTGTCCGGTAAAGTAGAATACCGAGCAACGGGCTATCGATATTTACCTGATAAAGCTGGGCTTTGTTATATTGCAGTAGATAAGAAGAATGTGTTTAATATGAAGGATGCGACAACAGGGATACAATGGTATCAAACTGAGCTAGAGATTAAAAATGATCCATCTATTCAGATTGCTGTTAGCGAAGCGGAGCTAGATGTGATTCGCCAAGAAAGCGATGGGAAAATTCCGGAGGAGCGCCTGCTGGTCATTGCCAGAGGGCGAAAGCAGGGGCAATGTGCGAAAAGTATCTTTACAGCGCAGACTGCTTTGAGCAAATCCAATTTTGTTACAGTAGCTAATCGCTTTCTATCGCTTTCGATCGAGGAAAGCATAGACAGCGACGATATATTATTGAATATATTAGCGATTATTGATCGACGTGTTGGCAAGAAACGCTTGCAGAATTTACGCCAGCAAATTAAGCAAAAGCATCCCATTGTGCAATATTTCTATGAGCTGCGTCTATATTCATAAACTAAGCATAGAAAAAACCGAGAGCTTTCCGTAGTCACTTATACAGCTGACGATGGAAGGGTTCTCGGTTTATTTTAATTGGTTGAATGGGTAGAATTTCTAACAACTAGCGTAGTATCTACAACGGTTTTAATGCTGACGGAATGGCTGCTCTCAATATCATGTACAAGTGTATTAACTGCTAGTAGAGCAAGCTGCTCCTTTTCCACATGAATCGTTGTTAGCTCAGGTGTGACGATTCGCGCTTCGTTTATGTTATCGAAGCCGACAATCGATATGTCCTTCGGCACGCTGACTCCTAACTCAGCTAATGTTTTCAATGCACTAATAGCGATATAATCACATTCGCAGAACAGAGCGCTAGGTAAAGCTCGGCCTCCTTGTAGCAATGCTGAAAATTGCTGCTTCAATCCCTCTTGAGAGGTAAGAATCGTCGGAGAAACATAGAAAATAGAGTCCTCTGATAATTCTAGACCTTTACTTTGCAGGGCGTAGCTAAAGCCTCTTTTTCGCTCCTCAAAATTATGAATGCGATCCTCAGAAGCAAGATAACCGATATGACGATGACCTAAGTGAACTAAATGCTCAACTGCTTGATACGCACCCATCATATTGTTAATCCCGATAAAATGAAGCGGTAACGACTCATAGCAGTTATCTAGCACGACAAGTGGTAGCTGCAGCAATCTGCTGACAGAATCTATTCGCTCCCGATTCAAATTCGTACCCAATAATATGACGCCTTGGCTCCCGTTCTCTGCTACTAGCTCAGCGATTTCTCTATCCTCTTTATGAAGCGCCACAGTACTAAAGATAAGTGAATAACCTAGTACGCGACATCTTTCCTCTATGAAATAAATGAGCTCTCGAAAAAATGGCTGCTGGTAATAGTCGTTAAGCACGATACCGGAATTAGCGAACACCAGAAAGGTAATGGATCGCTGAGATGCATCGAGCTGAGACTTACGCTGCTTAGGAAGGTAATTATGTTCATGGGCAATTTGTAAAATTCGGTCACGTGTTTCGGGGCTTATGCCTGGTTTACCGCTCAGCGCAAATGAGACAGCAGATTTTGATACGCCTGCTAGCCGCGCGATATCTTCCATTTTCACTCCAATATCCCTCCTGCCTCTAAATGTTCAGTAAGTTAAGTTTACTTTGCCTCATCAATCAATGCAAGCTAAAGCTAGAAAAACAAAATCAAAGTATTTGTTTAGTGCTAGTTTAGTTAATTTTGTGAAAAATATTCGTTTTGTTTAGTTGACTATAGTAAAACTTCGTGATAAATTATAGGAAAATTAGAGTGGGTTCTGAGAAATTGTCCAACTTCTCCGTATTCCATCTAAAATGTTTAGGATAGAAAACTAAATTTAGTTGTTTAGTTAGTTTAGTTGTTATCATGAATTTATTCGTTTTTAGGTTAGATGAGTTTAGTTTGTTTAGTTGGTATTAGTAACACCATATATTCAGCAAAACATTCATCTCAGGGGGGAAGAGTATGAAAAAGTTAAAGCTAGGCTATGCACCAACAAGAAGGTTTGTATTCAGTGCAGAGGATGCGTTTCGCTACAAGGTGATGATTCGTGAGAAGATTGAAAGCTTCGGCATGGATATTGAGATTGTTGATCTGGAAGGTATGAATCATGAGGGGCTACTGTACGACGATCACATTAATGCCGAGCAGATTGCAGAGCGCTTTCGCAATGAAAACGTCGATGCTGTATTTTTCCCGCATTGCAATTTCGGAACAGAGGACACTGTCGCACGTGTAGGTAAAGCTTTAGGTAAGCCAGTGCTGCTATGGGGACCGCGTGACGAGGCGCCGCTTGAGGATGGCATGAGGCTAAGAGATACACAATGTGGGTTATTCGCCACAGGTAAAGTATTACGTCGCTTTAATGTTCCGTTCACTTACATTACGAATAGTCGTGTTAATGATCCAGTGTTTGAGCGAGGTTTTACTAACTTTATCGCAGCAGCCAATGTTGTGCGTCAATTCCGTGCACTTCGCATTTTACAAATTGGACCGCGTCCGTCCTCCTTCTGGACGATGATTTGCAATGAAGGAGAGCTACTTGAACGGTTTGGCATTGAAATTCACCCGATTACGCTAGTGGATATTCAGCGCGCTGCACAAAGGGTTGAGAAAGGCAATAGCTCAGAGCTTGCCGAGGCAGTTGACTATATTAAGGCGAAGCTAGATTGGTCCGAGGTTACGGAGGCTGATGTTAAACGAATTGCTGCATTAAAGGTAGCGATGAAGCAATATGCCGTGCAAACAGGAAGCAGCGCGATTGCGATCCAATGCTGGTCTTCCTTACAGGAAGCAATGGGCATTATGCCTTGCCTTGCGAATGCAATTCTAACAGATGAGCAAATTCCTGTAACATGCGAGACGGATATTCACGGTGCTATTACTTCCGTAATGGTGCAGGCTGCGACTATGAATCAATGCCCGACCTTCTTCGCAGATTTGACGGTTCGTCACCCAGAGAACGAGAATGGGGAGCTGTTATTCCATTGTGGTAACTTCCCAGTGTCGATGTCTGTTGAGGATAAGCCAAAGCTAAGAAAGCATTTCTTATTCGATGATCATTCACCTGGCACTCATGAGGGCGAAGTGAAGGGCGGCAATATGACGCTTGCTCGTTTCGACGGCGATCATGGAGACTACCAGCTATTTCTAGGCAAGGCGAAAGGTATCCAGGGACCTTATACGCGCGGCTCGTATGTGTGGGTTGAGGTTAATGATTGGCCTCTATGGGAGGAAAAATTAGTAACTGGTCCTTATGTTCATCATTCCGTTGGTGTTCATGCCAACGTTATCCCGGCGCTATACGAGGCATGTCGATATATTCCTGGCCTAACGGCAGATCCAGTTGATCCTACTGAGGCACAGATTCAAGCATGGCTGCGCGGTGCTAATTTGTAGCGTAAGAGCTTGTATTGCTAGAGACGCTGTGTTGTAACACAGGTTTTGTCGATACGGAGCAATAAGGTAGGTAGCATTGAAGGGAGGTACTTGTATGAGAAGAAGTGATCTCATCATTGATTTACAGCAAATAGCAACGCAAATTCGGATGGATCTGCTTAAGATGATTCACGCTGCGAAAACAGGTCATACGGGCGGATCACTTAGCAATACCGATATTTTAACTGCACTTTATTATCATATTATGAATATTGATCCTACTAATCCTAAAGCACCTGAGCGTGATCGCTTTATTGCAAGTAAAGGTCATGCGGTTGAATCATTATGGTGTATTCTAGCAGATCGAGGCTTTTTCCCTAAGGAGGAGCTAGCAACGTTTAGTCAATTCGGTACTCGCTTAATCGGTCATCCTAACAATAAGGTGCCAGGAATTGAGATGAATACAGGTGCTTTAGGACATGGCTTGTCCGTTTCAGTTGGTATGGCACTTGCAGCTAAGCGAGATAACAAATCCTATCGTGTGTTTTGCTTAATGGGAGATGGAGAGCAAGCTGAAGGCTCGGTGTGGGAAGCTGCAATGGCAGGTGCACATTATAAGCTAGACAATTTAGTAGCAATTATTGATCGTAATCGATTGCAAATTAGCGGCTCAACCGAGGATGTTATGGGGCTTGATCCACTGGATGAGAAGTGGAGAGCATTTGGCTGGCATGTTGTCGAAGCGGATGGTAACGATATGGTGGAGCTAGTTGATGTACTATCTGCCGTTCCTGGTGTATCCAATAAACCAACCTTAATTCTTGCAAATACGGTAAAAGGTAAAGGTGTATCCTTTGCTGAGCATTCGCCGAAGTGGCATCATCATGTGCCGAGTGATAGCGAGCTAGAGCTAGCATTAGCCGAGCTATCTTCAAAGCTCCTGAAGTTACAGCAGTGTAAGAGCGGGGTGGAAGTTCATGAATAAGATAGCGAACCGTCAAGTTGTATGTGATACATTAGTTCAATTGGCAGCTAACGATCGAGACATCATGGTTCTTGCTAGTGATTCCAGAGGCTCTGCAGCGATGGGGCCTTTCGTTGAAGCTTATGAGCAGCAATTCGTTGAGGTTGGTATCGCCGAGCAGAACATCGTCGGCATATCAGCTGGGCTTGCTCACAGTGGCAAGAAGCCGTTTGTAACTTCGCCAGCTTGTTTTCTTAGCATGCGTAGCATCGAGCAAATTAAGGTCGATGTCGCTTATTCCAATACAAACGTCAAGCTAATCGGGATCAGCGGAGGAATTAGCTACGGTGCACTAGGCATGTCTCATCATTCCTTGCAGGACATCGCAGTGATGCGCGCAATTCCAGGGATTGCTGTGCTCATGCCAGCCGATCGACATGAAACAAAGGCCATGATCGAGGCATTGGTTAACTATGAAGGTGGGGCGTATATTCGCATCGGTCGCAATCCAGTAGCAGATGTGTATGAATCAGAGCATTATCCTTTCGAAATTGGCAAGGCGGTAACGATGCGTGAGGGGAACGACCTGACAATTATCGCATCAGGAGAAACGGTGCGAGTTGCTTTAGATGGGGCAGAAGCTCTAGCGCAGGAAGGGTTGCAATGTCGCGTGCTTAACTTTCATACGATTAAACCATTAGATGAAGCTGCAATTATTGCAGCAGCCCGTGAGACAGGACGAATTATCACAGTTGAGGAGCATAGCATTTATGGTGGACTTGGCGCTGCAGTAGCAGAGACGGTCGTTCAGCACTGTCCTGTTCCAATCTCCATTATTGGCTTGCCAGATGAGCCGCCAATTGCAGGTAAGACGCATGAAGTATTTCAACATTATGGCATAAGCGTTGAGGGAATTAGGAAGGCAGTTCATAAATTATGTCAATAGCATGAGGTGATGCTATGTCAGCTTATATTATCGCAATTGATCAAAGCACAGCGGGAACGAAGGTGCTGCTGTTTGATACGCAGGGGCATGTCGTGGCTTCCAGCTCGAAGCAGCATAAGCAGTATTATCCACAGGCTGGTTGGGTTGAGCATGATGCCAATGAAATCTATAACAATGTACTGAGCTGTATCCGCGAACTGCTCGATAAGGCTAAAGTAACTAGTCAAGCCATTCTTGGAGTGACGATTACCAATCAGCGAGAAACAGCAGTGATGTGGGATATGGAAACAGGAGAACCACTATGCCGAGCTATTGTCTGGCAATGTCAGCGAACAAGTGAAGTTTGTGCTGCGATGAAGGCTGCTGGAGCTGAGTCGATGGTTAAGGAGAAGACAGGGCTAATGCTTGATCCCTACTTTTCTGCGACAAAGTGGCAGTGGATGCTTCAGCATGTTGAAGCTGCCCCTATCAAACTCGCAGCTGGTAAGCTATTAGCTGGCACGATCGATAGCTGGCTGCTATGGAAGCTAACTGGCGGGGCTATTCATGCAACTGATTATAGCAATGCAAGCCGTACCTCGCTATTCAATATCCATACATTACAGTGGGATGAGGAGCTTTGCGAGCTATTCAATGTCCCGGTTAGCATATTGCCACAGGTAAACTACTCGGATACGATATTTGGTCATACCAATTCGATAGAGGTTCTAGATGATGGAATTCCAATCACGGGCATTATCGGTGACTCGCAAGCGGCGTTATTCGGCAATCGATGCTTTGCTAAGGGATCAGCCAAGGCAACCTATGGTACAGGTACTTCCGTGCTGATGAATATTGGAGCCACTAAGCCGATCCATGCACATACTGGTGTAGTGGAGGCTATTGCATGGGGGCAAGGCGGAACCGTAACCTATGCGTTAGAGGCAATCATCCGCTCCTCTGGAGATAGCTTGCTATGGGTAAGAGATAATCTAGGGTTATTTACTTCCTTTGATGAAATGGAGGCGCTAATTCAAGAGGTAGATGATAATGAAGGCGTATATCTTGTGCCTGCCTTTGTTGGTTTAGGCGCCCCGTATTGGCAGCCGGAGGCACGTGCAGCGATAACTGGAATGAACAGAAGAAGTAATAAAGCACATATTATGCTAGCCGCACTGGAGAGCATTGCTTATCAGGTCTGTGATGCAGTAGAGCTGCTGCAAGGATCTGCACAGCTTGCGATCACTGAGCTTCGAGTAGACGGCGGAGCCTCGCGAAATAATAGATTGATGCAGTTTCAGGCGGATATGCTTGGAACGAAGGTTACTCGTACTGAGGTAGCTGAGCTGTCCGCGATGGGATCGTATTATATGGGGGGCTTAGCGCTAGGAATATGGGGCTCTCTAGAGGATATTCCTCCTATAACTCAAGAATTTAGCTTTGAACCGTTGATGAGTAAGGATAGACAAGAACGTTTATATCGAGGCTGGAAGCAATCTGTATTATCGGTGATGGCTGCTAATAACTAATTAGTTGAGAAAAGGTGGATTTATATTGGAACATATGCTTATTCCTTCAAGAAAATTAAGAGTAATCGTCAACACTGATGCTAAAAATGAAGCCGATGACCAATACGCAATCGTTCATGCAATCTTGACACCAGTATTTGAATTACACGGAATTATCGCTGCCCACTTCGGTAATCGACGTGGCGACAGAAGCATGATGGACAGCTACGATGAAACGATGAAGCTATTGGATCTAATGAATCTGCGCGATCAGATTAGAGTGGAGCAAGGCGCGCCTATTGCGTTGCCGGATGAGAACACCCCGATCGACTCGCCAGGGGCAAGATTAATTATCGAGGAAGCAATGAAGGACGATGATCGTCCGCTGCATATTGCTTTCTATGGACCGCTAACGGATATGGCATCGGCATTGCTGCTGGAGCCGCGTATTGCTGAGCGAAATATTATCGTCGTATGGATTGGTGGCGGAGATTGGCCGAATGGTGGCAATGAATATAATTTATCCAACGATATTCATGCCGCGAACGTTATTTTTAAATCTAATTTAGAGGTATGGCAAGTTCCAAGTACTGTTTATCGTCTGTTGCCGGTCAGCTATGCTGAGCTGCTCGAGCGAGTTTACGATAAGGGGGAGCTAGGTAAATACTTAGTAGAGCAGCTATATGAGTTCAATGAAAGCATCCCATTCGGAGCATGGGAATACCGCTCATTAGGAGATTCGCCTGCAGTTAGCATCATTATGTATCCAGACTGTGGGAAATGGTCGTGGAAGCCAGCTCCGATATTCGATGAGCAAATGCATTACGTTCACACAGGACGTTATCGTCCGATTCGTGTCTACGAAACGATTGATAGCCGCTTTGTTTTAGAGGATTTTTATGCGAAGCTGGCTAGGTTCCATCGCTATTCTTTAACAAAATCATAATATTGTTAGTCCAATTACTCAGCAGGAAACCATTCCTGCTGAGTTTTATATGAGTCGGAAAAACACTAGAAAAAAGTCGGAAAAACATTAGTGGAAAAAACAAATTCTCTGTATGATAATATAAGCATAGAAATATTATTCAGCAGGAGTTGATGTACTTGAAGAGGGCCATAAGCTTTGAGATTAGAATGTTGGCCAATTTGGTGAAAAGAAGCATGGAAACTAGTGCAGCTAATGATGGTCAGGAAACTACGACAGGATTACAGGGCTGGATCATAGGCTTTCTGGTGAATAACGCCGATCGTGAAGTATTTCAAAGAGATATTGAGAAGGAATTTGACATCCGACGTGCAACGGTAACAGGAATATTGCAGCTGATGGAGAGAGATGGCTTAATCGAACGCAAATCAGTAGAGCAGGATGCCAGATTAAAGAAAATTATACTGACCGACAAAGCGAAACGTATTCATGAAGTGAATTATCAGCGATTTGTAGAGTTTGAAAAGAAGCTACAGGCTGACTTAACCGCTGAGGAGCTTGATACCTTTTGTTCCATTGTTGAAAAGCTAAAGAAAAATTTAGAATAGGTTAAGTGGACATCAGGATTAGAGATGCATATATTATGAATGTTCGCATATTAATTGTTTGTAAGCTAATTGTTCGTGTACTAACTAATGTGATATAATTGTTCGTGTGCTAACTATTTATATTGTAATGAATACGGATGCTAACTATTAATGATGTAATTGTTAGGGGGCTAACTTAAAGTAAACACAGCATGAATGCCTACCTTTATGTAAAGGGGAATTGTTATGAAGCTAATCATGCGATACTTAAAGCCATTTTCAGTAACATTATTTATTGCGGTTGTTTTTTTGTTTATTCAAGTGATCAGTGAGCTAGGTTTACCTCGTCTCATGAGCGACATGGTGGATACTGGCATCCAAGCAAGGGGGATTGATGAGATTGCCCCTATCGTATTGACTGAGGAAGCCGCAGAGCTGCTGGGCTTATTTTCAGAAGAAACAGAGTCAGCGATTCTGCTGGATGGATATCGATACGTCGATGCTGGAAGTGATGAACAGCTGATCAATGACTTCCCAGGTGCTGAAAGTAATGGAGTATACCAGTTGAGGGAGCAAAGCGAGATCATTGATGGACTGTATGCAAGAGCAGTCCATGCCTTTGCTTTACATCAGCAAGCGGAAAGCAGTGAAACTGGTAGCTTCGATAAGCTGAAGGACTTAGAGCAATTGATACCTCTGTTTAACGAGCAGAAAGAAACTGGACAATTAGAGGATGCTATTGCAGCGGCTACTTCAGCAGCAGCAGAGGATTCGCTAGCTGGTAAGCAAACAGCTATCCAGTTTACTCAAGCAATCTATGAGCAGCTGGGCTTCGATCTTAAACAGCATCAGCAGAATTATATTGTTAAGACTGGACTAACGATGCTCGCGATTGCAGCTCTTGGTGCAGCATCATCGGTAGTTATCGGATGGCTGTCTGCGAAGCTTGCTACCTCTGTTGGGATGCGACTGCGTAGAGATATTTTTCATAAGGTGAGCACATTTTCCAAAAGTGAGTTTGAGAAGTTTTCCACGGCTACGCTAATTACTCGTTCCACGAACGATGTGCAGCAGGTGCAGCAGCTGATTATGACAGGACTGCGCTTAATATTGTTTGCTCCGCTAATTGGGATTGGCGGAATCATCTTGGCAATACGCAGCAGCTTGTCGTTAAGCTGGATTATCGCAGTTGCGGTCATTTCGATCGTAGGAATTATTGCTGTTATCTTTTCTATTGCTGTGCCGAAGTTTAAAATTCTGCAGCAATTAATCGACAAGATCAATCTGATTAGCCGTGAAAATCTATCAGGAATGATGGTTATTCGAGCGTTTGGCAATGAGCAATACGAGGAGCAACGTTTTTTACAGGCCAATGATCAGCTTAGAAAAACCAATCGGTTTGTACAGCGGACAATGGCGTTTCAATTTCCTGCAATGATGCTTGTTATGAATTTGATTTCGGTGCTCATTGTATGGGTTGGTGCGAAGGAAATCGCTGCATCACAGCTGCAATTAGGAAATATGATCGCGTTTATGCAGTATGCGACGATTATTATTATGTCTTTTTTATTATTATCGATGATGTTTTTAATGATTCCAAGAGCGATTGCATCAGCAGAGCGTATACAGGAAGTGCTGCAGACTGAGGTTAGCATTACTGAACCGCAGCAAGCTAAAGCTTTGGACAGAAGTAATGGCGTCACAATTAGCTTCAATAATGTCTCATTTAGCTATGGAGATGCTGAAGAGCAAGTACTGGAGGGAATTAGCTTTACTGCAACGCCAGGTATGACGACCGCATTTATAGGCTCAACAGGCTCAGGTAAGTCGACGCTTATTGATTTAATTCCGCGATTTTATGATGTGAGCGCTGGTAGCATAACGTTGAATGGGATCGATATTCGTGAGCTATCGCTTTATGAGCTGAGAGATATGATCGGCTATGTTCCGCAAAAGGGCAGCTTATTTTCTGGAAATATAGCAGGCAATGTGTGCTATGGCAAGGATGGAGCTAGCGATAAGGAGATCGTCGAGGCACTAGCGATCGCACAGGCGTCTCAGTTTGTTGAGAAGCTAGAGCAAGGCGTGCATTCACCGATTGCCCAAGGCGGAGGTAACGTCAGCGGTGGCCAACGTCAACGTCTCTCCATCGCTAGAGCGCTTATTAAGCGCGCACCTATTTATATATTTGACGATAGCTTTTCTGCGCTAGATTACAAAACAGATGCTGCACTTAGAAAAGCGTTGCAGGAGACACTTACTAATTCGACCGTATTAGTTGTTGCTCAGCGGATAAGCACGATTAAAAACGCTGATCAAATTATCGTGCTTGAAAAGGGGAGAATCATAGACAAGGGAACACATCATGAGCTGCTTAGCCGTTGCGAGGCCTATCAAGAGATTGCATTATCGCAGCTGACGAAGGAGGAATTGGCATGAGTAAGGAACAGCAACGAGAAGTGAGTAGCTCGAGCAATGAAGCGATGAAACAAGACTCGGGCAAACAGAATAAACATGTATTTGCAAAGCCTAAAAACTTCAAAAAAGGCTTGAAGAAGCTTTGGTCGTATATGTCACCTTATCGCTGGCAGCTTTTTTTCGTTGCGTTGTTTGCTATCGGCAGTACGGTGTTTACGATATTGGGTCCTAAAATACTGGCACTCGCTACCGATGAGCTCGCTGATGGTATTAGCAATATGATGCGTGGTGAGGAGAGCGGGATATCGCTTCAATATATCGGTATCATCGTGTTAAGCTTGCTTGCGCTATACCTTGTTGGAGCAGGCTTCTCATATATCCAAGGACATGTGATGGCCAATGTCACTACGAAAATATCGTATAGTATTCGCAATGAAATTATGGCTAAAATCAATGGAATGCCGCTAGGGTACTTTCATCGTAACAGCCAAGGGGACACATTATCGCGTATTACCAATGATGTGGATACAATTGAGCAATCGCTAAGCCAAAGCATTACGCAGCTCATTACATCGGTTGCGACCATTGTTGGTGTACTTGTTATGATGCTTTCGATTAGCTGGGAGCTGACGATTATTGCTATATTAACAGTGCCGCTATCTGCCTTGTTCGTAGGATTAGTGGTGAAAATTTCTCAGAAGCATTTCCGTAGTCAGCAGAAGCATCTTGGTAGTGTAAACGGAATTGTCGAGGAGATGTACGGTGGTCATACTGTTATGAAGGCCTTTAATGGCGAGAAGAAGGCGCAGGCTGCATTTGATATCGAAAATGAAGCACTAGCCTCGCAAGCAAAAAAGGCAGAGTTTTTTTCTGGTCTAATGATGCCAGTGATGATGTTTATCGGTAACTTAGGCTTTATTCTCGTCTGTATTGTGGGGGCAATTCTGTCCTCCAACGGTCGAATTAGTATTGGCGATATTCAAGCGTTTATTCAATATATGCGCAGCTTTACACAGCCGATTTCACAGATGGCTAACCTGTCCAGTCAGTTACAGCGGATGGTTGCAGCTTCAGAGCGTGTGTTTGAATTTCTTAGTGAGGAAGAAGAGGAGGTTGAGCGTAGCTATATTGCGCTCAATAAAGACGCTATTCAAGGGAATGTGGACTTTGAGCATGTGCTCTTTGGTTATGTTCCAAATAAGCCCGTTATTAAAAACTTCTCTTTGTCGGTGAAGGCAGGACAGCGGGTAGCGATTGTCGGTCCAACAGGGGCAGGTAAGACGACGATTGTCAAGCTGTTAATGCGATTCCATGAGTTAGATAGCGGCTCTATTAGCATTGATGGTTATGATCTCAAGCAATTAGGTCGTCAACAATTGCGCAGCCTAATCGGTATGGTGCTGCAGGATACGTGGCTATTTAAAGGCTCCATTATGGACAATATTCGTTACGGCAAGCTTGATGCATCAGAGTTTGAAGTCATTCAAGCTGCCAAGCAGGCACAAGTAGATAGCTTTGTTAAGATGCTTCCAGGTGGATATAGCATGGTACTGAACGAGGAAACAAGCAATGTGTCACAGGGGCAAAAGCAGCTGATTACGATTGCAAGGGCGATTCTGGCGAATCCGAAAATACTGATCCTAGATGAAGCGACGAGTTCCGTTGATACGCGTACCGAGATTCTTATTCAGCAAGCAATGGATAAGCTAATGGAAGGTCGCACAAGCTTTATTATTGCTCATCGCTTATCGACGATTCGCAATGCCGATCTAATTCTGTGTATGAAGGACGGGGATATTGTAGAGCAAGGCACGCATGAGGAGCTGATGGCGAAGGACGGCTTCTATGCAAGCTTATATATGAGTCAATTTGAGGTGCAGCAGACGCAGCTTGTGAACTAAGACAGGAAGCATTTGAAGGGACTTCGCTCATAAATAGAACTTAATTGATTGTGTAAATTTATTTATTTCATGCTACTATTATGGATAGTAGGTGATGAAATGAAATTAGATCCGCGACAAGTTAGATCGAAAGATAAATTACAGGAAGCATATTTGTCGTTAATAATAGAAGGACATGATCAATTATCGATTCAACAGGTTTGCTTAAAGGCGGCGGTAACAAGGCCGACGTTTTATAAATTGTATAAGGATATTCAAGAATTACGAAAAGCGATGATTGAAGAATTACTTATCGAATTGAAGCAAGCATTGACAATTATTAATCCCAAATCGCTTGAAGAAATTTCAGAAGAAGAAAAAATAGAAAATTTAACCTTGCTTTTTGAGCATGTTCAAAAAAATCACATAGCCTATGAGACGTTGCTCATTTATCAAACGGATGCATTGTTCACAAATGGCATTCAAGAAATAATAAAAGAATATGTGAGAAGCGGTATTTATTTTTCTCAGACTCGGCAGTATTTATTAAATGTCGATGAAGAACTGATCGTATCGTATGTTTCTGGTGCATATTTAGAATGTGTAAGATGGTGGATTACAACTAATTATGGAACACCTACTGTTGAAATGGCTAAAATCCTTATCCAGATTTCACTTCATGGCCCGTATATAAAACAATTACCTTAATTCACTATGATTAGCTCCCAATATTAATGTAAACTAAGCCACTCTTTCCTTGGACAGAGTGGCTATTTTATTGAATGGAAATGTAAAGTCATGATAAACATAGTTACGTGGATATAGAGAATCTAATTTACAAAGTGTAAATTAGTTGATAAAATAGTTATACATCATGGAGGTGTTCTTATGGGACGTTTGGATAATAAAGTAGCAATCGTAACTGGTGCTGCACAAGGTATGGGTGCTGCACACGCAAAACGCTTTGTAGAAGAAGGCGCAAAAGTTGTACTAACAGACTTAAACGAAGAGAAAGGACAAGCATTTGCAGCTGAATTAGGTGAAAATGCACTCTTTGTGAAACAAAACGTGACAAGTGAAGTAGATTGGGCAACTGTAGTAGCCAAAGCTGAAGAAGCATTTGGCCCAGTTAATATTTTAGTGAATAATGCGGGGATTTCTGTCAATAAGTCAATGATGGATATGACATTAGAAGAATACCGTCGTATCGTTGAGATTAACCAAGTCTCTGTATTTTTAGGTATGCGCACAGTTGTACCTTCAATGGAGAAAACAGGTAACGGTTCAATCGTAAATATTTCTTCAATGAATGGCATAGTTGCTGGTGCAATTGGTTATACAGATACAAAATTTGCAGTACGTGGTATGACAAAAGCTGCTGCAATTGAACTTTCACATAGAGGAATTCGTGTTAACTCAGTACACCCTGGCGTAATTGCAACACCAATGATTCAACAAGGGGATGCAAAGGATGTTATCGAAGAATTCTCGAAATTCATCCCACTAAAACGTGTTGCGCAGCCAGAAGAAGTATCAAATTTGGTACTCTACTTAGCTTCAGATGAATCTAGCTACTCCACAGGTTCCGAATTTGTAATTGATGGTGGGCTAACAGCTCAATAATTTATAACAGCAATAAAAACCCTCGAAAATCAACTTTTCGAGGTTTTTTTATTGCAGAAAAGAGTTGGATTAAGCCGTAATGTAGCAGTGTCTTAGAAAATGAGCAAAAATATCGTCAGATTGCTATTTTATTGCAGGAATTAATGCATGCTCGTCGAAATAAGCCGTAATTGATGCGGAATGGAGTACGGGAGATGAAGCTGCAGCTTATCATTCAGCAAGCATTGTTACATAATCAATGGAATATCGCCATTGATCAATTGGAGAACGCAGTATTACAGGGCATACGGATAGAGGAAGCTCAGCTCGAGCTTGTGCCGAGTGATTTATTGGCAGCATCTCCATTATTGCAGAAGGCAATATGTGAAAACCTATGTGACCAAGGCCAGCTTGCGGAAGCTAAAGAGCTGTTGCTCGATGTTACGAAAAAGCTTGCGGCTTTAGGATTAAGGGGACAGCTATTGTCATCACTTGCCTTGCTTGCTGTCATTAATATTCGGATGGGACTTGTTCACGAGGCAGAGCCCGTTATAAGATTTTTAGTTCACGAAGAGGAAGCCGGGGGAGATGTCGCTTATGCGGTTGCCCGTGGTTTCTTTCTGTTAGACATCAATACCGCGCAATATGAACGCTACTATCGCTCCGCGGTGCAAGCCTATGATCGTGAGGAGATATACCAGCGAGGAAGTGCAGTGTTATTTGAAATGATTGTGCTAGAGCATCACTCGCTTACAAGTCAGCAATGGGAGGAACGGCTTGCTGAGTTTTCATTGCGCGTAAAAAGAAAGCAAGCTAGCAGCCCATTACTAGATTACTTGCTTACTTTACGCTCGTATGCTGAAGGTAAGCTGGAGCAAGCAAAATTAACAATTTTGAGATGCTCTACATTACCTGCTCCTTATGAGGTACTGCTTGCACTACTCCGTTGTCGAATAGCCATCGATAGCGGTGAGCTTCAAAGAAGTGCAGCCTATATTGAACAATTAGAGCAGTATGAGCTAGATGCGAGATGGGATCTAGACTATCAATATGAATACATTGAAATGAAATTTAATTATGAGCTACTTTGTGGAAATTGGCAGTCAGCCAAAATCTTAGTGTCGCAGGCAAAGGGCTTATTGTCGCAAGGGTTATCGGACAAATTTGCGCATAAAATTAATGCGATGAACGATAAGCTCGCCAATATTAAAGAAAGGCCGAAAACGCGAGTTAAGCTATTCGGTACCTTGCTTTTTGTTACGGATCAGGAGGAGCATCAGCAGTTGCAATGGAAGCGTAAAAAAACAAAGGAATTAATGGTGTTTCTATTGCTGCAAAGAGATTATGCAGCCGCGAAGGAGCAAATTGCTGAAGCTTTATTTATCGATTATGAGCCGAAAAAGATGGCGAATCAGCTTTATGTGGCGGCGCACCAATTGAAGGCGGTGCTAAAGGATACATTTGGCGTTGATGAAGGCGTTGTGACTAAGGATGGGATCGTCAAGCTACGTGATGATTGGTTCGAGGAAGTGGATGTAGAGAAGTATCAGACGTTAGTTCGTGTTGGCAATCAATTGTGGCTGGATGATCGTGAGCTAGCCGTACGAATGTACGAGCAAGCGATTGAATTATACGGTGATGTAGCAGCAGACTTTCCATATGCAGATTGGCTACTAGACTATCGCGAGCAGTTGTCCCGAACGCAAATTGAGCTATTTCGCAGAATATGTGCTGTGGCATTGGAGGCAAAACGGTATGAGCAGGCGGAGCTATATTATCGGCAATGGGTTAGCTGGCTGCCAACTGATGAGGAGGCTAATCAAGGGCTACTTAAGCTGCTGAATCAGCAGGGCAAGCAGGCAGAAGCTGAAGCGCTATATCGTCAGTTCGCTGAAAAGCTGCGCAGTGAGCTTGGCATTGCTCCACTTAACGAGACACAAGCTATACTCTGGAGGGATAGGGATTGAAGGCACCGTCGTATCTATCAACGCTGTTTCGTTTTTTTGCTTTATTTTTAGGTGGGGCTAGCTTAGTGCTAATATGGGTGACATTAGAAAGCTACTATATTAAGCGATTAAGCTTCCAATACTTAATGGAGTTCTCTATACCTGCAACGCTAGTTTTACTATTTGGGATGGTTTTAACGTTAATGATCTTTGTTGCGATTAGACTTCGAGGAATGAATTATGGCGAATTCGCTAAGCTGCATGATGATGCGAAGCCCGAGCATGCAAACTCCGAGCATGCGAGCTCCGAGTACGCGAACTCCGAGTATGCGAATCACGATAACGTGAAGTCCAATCATGCACGGCTCGACTCTTTACTGAGATTGCCGATCCACTTATTTTGGGGGACAGTGGCGTATGGCGGGGTATTTATTCCAGTTTACCATGTTGTCCATTATATTGTTGAAGGACACTCCATCACCCAAGTTGATGAGTATTATCAGCTAAATTTTTTGCGAAGCTTTTTATATGAGCAGACCATTACACTTATTGCAGCTATTTTTCATTTTGCTGTGGCAAGAAGATTAATACGTCCCTTATTAATGAGACTGGACCATATCGAGGAGGGACCTGGGCAATTTAAGAGCTTTTTATCGATACTAAGAGCAACCTTTGCGGGCTTGCTGCTCGTATTGCAATTCTCAATTCTATGGTACATTATGGTGACAATTGTAAAGGGAGAGACGTTCGAGCTAAAGGTTCTAATTGGATTAGTTGTACTGGATTTACTGTTTGCCGTTGCTATATTTATATTGTTATCGTATCAATTTCGCAGGGAGCTCATTATTCTTATTCAATCGATTCGCAATTGGCTTGGTCAAGCTGGAGGGAAAACCTCGTTCCTACCCATTTTATCCAATGACGAGGTAGGGCAGCTTGCGCTGAGCTTTAATCATTTGCAGGCTCGAGTGAGCAGAGAGTATAAGGAGCTAGAGCAGGAGCTGCTGTTAGCTAGACAGGTACAGGAGCAGCTTATGCCACAGCTAGAGCAAATTAGCAGCAACGATATTATTGAAGTCGTAAGTTCAGAAGAAGAGGCTCAGACTACAGTGCGCAATATGTTTTACGATATTATCCCTTGGCATCACGGATATGTCGCGGTTATTGGAAGCAGTGCGTTAGTTGGTATGCCTGCCGCTTTGCATATTTCTGCTGCCCAGCTGCTGCTGCGTGCTGAGCTAGATGTTGTTGGTGATCAGCTGGGTAGTTTAGAATTAGCTGAGCTGCTTGATCAGTATGTGGAAAGGCTTAAAGAGATGTTTCTTCATCAGGATCGAGTCTCTCAAATTAGTATGTTTTCGCAAGGTGGAGAAATTTCACTGGCTTTGGCAGTTGTTGATGAGCAGCAGCAATTGCTACGCTGCGCTACGCTTGGCGAGCATGCTGCAATCTGGTCTGAAGCCGCAGAGGAACTTTCGCATAGTGAGCTAAATTGGCAGTATGGAGATGTCGTTACTTTATGTGCTAATGATAATTCCGATAAGGGAGCAATGAAGCTGCGAATTACGCATGGGCTTGAAGGGAGGAGCACTAATGGCTAAGCTACGTACTTCTTCAACACGGTCGTTTATCACTCCACTTCTGCTAGCGTTTATCGCTTTATTGCTTCTCCCAGTTGCTCTGCTTATTGTCTATGTATGGTATATACAAGTGGCAGAGCATAACTGGAAAGCGACAACGTTATTGCTTGTAGCTGTTATCGGTTTTTTTGTCGGCTACATTGGCTTTTTACAAGTGGCCAAAGCATTTCGCCGCCGGTTTCAAGACATGATTGGGGCCATCACATCCTTAATGAAGGGAGATCGTCAGCAGCTAAAGGGAAAAATTGAGGTATCCCATAGTGATGAATTTGGTCAGCTAGGTATGGCGTTTAATGATCTGCAGCAGTTTACGTCCAATAAATACGCCAATATTGAGCAGGAGCTGCAATTAGCCTATTATGTTCAGCAAAGCTTGCTGCCTCGTGAGGAATACGAGCTATGTCATATTCAGATTGCTGCAATTTGTCGTCAGACGAAGGTGGTCGGCGGTGATTTTTATGATATTGTCAAGCTTGGTGATCATAAATTTGCGTGTTTAGTTGGTGATGTTGCCAATAAAGGGATGCAGGCTGCACTATTAATGTCAGCAACGATGTCATTATTCCGTAGGGAAATGAATTTAGGCGGATCAGCAGGCGACATCCTTACGAGACTTAATGCACATTTGTATCAGGCGCTGCAAGCTAAAATATTTGTCACCGTTGGACTAGCGATTTACGATAAGAGCAATGGCGAGTTAATGATACAGTACGCCAATGCAGGGCATATGCCGCCATATTTACTGGTCGATGGGGTGCTTACTGATTATATCTATCCCTCGATGCCGTTAGGTGTTAGTCCCGATAGCCAATATCGCAGTCATAGCATTGAAATTCCAGCTGGTGGCCGCTTCATTATGTATACCGATGGCATGATTGAAAGTATGAACGAGCAAGGTACAATGGTAGGCTTTGAAGGCTTTGAGCAATATCTGCTTGGACTTAATAGCGAACTAGAGCCAATTCAGCAGATTAATCAGCTAATGAACAGCATCGTACCGAAAGTAGCGAATAAAGCTGAGGACGATATGACAATTGTTATGCTAAAGCGATAGCGCTGTAAAGAAGTTGTAAGCTAGCAATGATAACGTAAAGGAAAGCACTTTAAAATATTGGTTGAGAGTTGGTGTGCGACGTGGGGGATTCTGTGTTATTTCGTGAGGAATGGATCATAGAGAGTGAGCTCGGACGAGAGAAGCAGGTACTAGAGCAGTTAACGTGCACCCTTCTGCACATTCATCCTCAGCAATCACGCTTGGATGCGATTTTAACCGCCACTTCAGAGGCTTGTCTCAATGCGATGGAGCACGGGAACCTTTTTAATAGGGAGCTGCCAGTCCACATAACGCTACTTGTGCAAGACGATCGAACTATTATTAAAGTTCAGGATGAAGGCAGCGGGGCAAATATAGGACAAATAGCAGAAAATACGGTCGGTAAGGTGAGAGATAAGCTGCATTGGGACAATCCTCGCGGCTGGGGATTACAATTAATGCAGCATTGTGCGGATATTGTGCGTAGCAGCTGGAACGGTAAGTTTTGCGTAGAGCTGCACTTTCTAAACATGAATAAACATGGAGTGGTGAACCAATGACAAGTCAGTTGGTAATTAAGGAACGGAGCTTTTCGAGTGGCATCATTTTAGATTTGCAAGGCGATGTCACCAAGACTTCGGAGGAACAGCTGCTGCATTCCCGCAATTGGAGTGATGAGACTAGCGCAGGCTTACGGGTCGTATTTAATTTTACAGATGTACCGTATATCAATAGTGCAGGTATTGCGATCCTTATCAGAATTGCCCAAGCAGCAGAAAAGTCAGGAATAATGCTATATGCATATGGCGTAAGTAATCATTATCAAAAAATGTTTCGGCTTATCGGATTAAATGAGTTTATTATGATTTTTCCGGATGAGTATTCGTTGATGCAGCGGCTGGGGGCTTCGGAGTAGGGCTCCGGGACAGAGCTTTCTTCCAGCACGCTTTTTAAACACGGTTGCCACATTTATTTCAAGCAGGAGCAACCGTGTTTAAAGGCGGCACACTTCGTTTTTCAGAATGCTCTGCTCCTCCGCTGAAGGTTGTGTTAGTTTTGCTTTGTAGAGCTGAAAGCGACGCACTTCGTTTGTCAGACGCATTACTCCTCAACGGCTCACCATTATATATTTATCAAAATCAAAAAATCAAAAGCTACCTTTCCGGGTAGTTTTTTTATTTAGCTTTAAATCCCTAAGCCACTGCTTATCAGTTAATTGAACTTTCACCGTTTCAGGTTAGCTCTCACCTTCTTCAACTTACAAAAAATATCATTCATTTTTGTAAACAGCTTGTAAGCTGGTCGTCTTTATAATTCAGCTATGTGATTTCCACCTATATGGAGGGAGAGGTTGAATAAATGAAAAGGGCTGGATTAGTCGGGTTAGTGACAGTAATCATGTTTAACTTACTTTTCAGCGGCACTTTTGCGACAGGGCGAGCTGCTGCGGAAGGAGGGCAAGAGGAGCAATTATTAACAGAGCTGTTATCGCTGCTTGGGGATGATTCTGATGAAGCGTGGACGGAATCTGAGATTGTTACGCTTACGTCAGATGGGCTAGTGGGCAATAAAAATGCGAGCAATATGGATATTACTCCAAACGGTCGATATGTCGTGTTTGAGTCTACAGGTGATAATATGGATCCACGAATTCCAACCTCGATGTACGGTGATAAGCATATTTTTGTCCACGATCGTTTAACTGGAAAGACAGAATTAATTGATATTAACGATCAAGGTGAGCTTGCCAACTATTACAGTGAAAAGCCTACCATTAGTGATGATGGCAATATCGTTGTGTTTGAATCTCGTGCTACGAATTTGGTGGATGGATATTCATTTACGAATATTGACCCAGAAGACTTTGATAACGATAATCGGATCTATGCTTACGATCGTACAGAGAAAAAGATCAAGCTGGTAAGCGTATATGATGATGGAACGGGCACTAAACTGCCAGGGAATTATGATAGCTGGGATGCGAAAATAAGTGGTGATGGCAGCACGGTCACCTTTATCTCTAGACCTTATTTTCTAGACGAAGAAGGAACATCAAGCGTTAATCAAATTTTCGTGCATAACTTGGATGAAGGAACGACTAGGATCGTTTCTAATCTAGACGATGGCAATGTTACTTCTCCAGCAATCAATAACAATGGTAGCATTATTGCGTATGTCAGCTCTCAACACGTAGAGAATAATCAGTACCAGTACAATATTTTCGTATACAACGCACCTATAGATGAAGTGTCTAGGGTGACAGACGACTCAACGCTAACAGATGTTGATCCGCACAATTCCTTGGATATTAGTGGTGATGGCAGTAAAATCGTCTTTGCCTCTACATCAGACAGCTTGGTTGAAGGCGACAGTAACGGAATCGAAGATATTTTCTTAATTGATTTGGCGTCAGATGAGCCAACGATTTCGCTCATTAGTAAGGGAGAGGGGGATGTCGAAAGTAACGGCATCAGCTATGGCCCATCCATTAGCAGTGATGGTCGACATATTGGATTTGTTTCGCGAGCAACGAATCTGCTCCCATCCATTAACCTATCAGGCATGGTTAATATTTTTGTTGTTTACTATTACGATATTTTGACAGGTAAGCTAACTAATTTGGGTGGGTTAGACCATCCCATTCAGGCGACTGATGTGAAGCTGTCTGATGAAGGTCTTATCTTTATTGAAAATGGGGTAGGCAGAAATTATATTAAAGCTGCCTTAAAGGCATCGTCACGTCCAAGCTGGCAGACCAGCAAAGCACTTACCTACTCACTCAATTTTGGACTTCAATTATCGTGGACACCGATTCAGGATAATTCTAATATCGCAGGATATCGCATTTATGAAAAAGCTCCGCATCCGTTATTGGGCAGCGGCATATATTCGCAAGAGCGCTTATTAGGCTTTGTTGATTCTGAGACGATAAGCTTTAGTATTAGTGACGTGCCACAGGATTTAACTGAAGTTACTTATCGCGTTGAGGCTGTGGACTTCAATTATCATTCAAGTAAGAACGGTCCAGTGTTAGCATTTGTTGCAGATGAAGAGCCACCGAGCTGGAGTAATGGTGCTGCAATCACGTCGTCCAATCTATTGCCAACACGCGTAACGCTGAGCTGGCCTGCAGCTACAGATAATGCCTCAATACCAACCTATGAAGTATATCAGAATGGACAATTGCTGCAAGAGGTTAATACGAATTCATTGACGGTAACTAATTTGCAGCCGAATACAGCCTATATGTTTTATGTAATCGCTAAGGATGCTGCTGGTAATAGCAGCACACCGCTACCAACGATTTCGGCAACTACATTATCATCAGCAGCGGCAATTGTATCCTATCAGACACTAGGTAATGGAGATATTACACTTACTTGGACGGAAGGAACCGGAGTTGCATATTACCAAGTGCTGCAAAATGATGTGGTCATGACCGAGGTTAATTATGATACATTATCGTATACCTTATCAGAGCTAATTCCTGATACGACATATCAATATAAAGTGGTCGGATATGATGAACTGGATGAGGTCGTGTACCAATCACAGCAGCTATCGGTTACAACAGATCGCATGTTTATTACGAAAGCAAGCATATCTAGTGGAAATATTATTAATCGAGTTGTACCGATTGATGCAACTGAAACGATAACAGTTGTTGGTCAGCCTGGACGTAACGCACTTGTAAAGGCAACCTATACAACCTGGAAGGATGCATCGGACGAATATACATTAGATACGCCCCGTGAAGTTACAATTGATATTCCGATGACAGAAAGCACCGAAAAACCAGGCACATATGTAGGAAGCTTTACCTTTAGTGAAGGGATTGTAGAGCTGCGGAGGATTGAAGCTAAGCTTGCTTATAATGAACAGATTGCTACACCATCATTAACGGTAGGCGGCATGCCAATAACAGTGGCGTCGAAGCTAAAGCTTACAGCACAGTCAACTGAATCTTTACAAGGGTATAAGCTTTCGATCATTAATCGATTAGATGGCTCAACTCAGTCACATAGTATTAAGGAAGATGAAGAGGTAGTAGATGTATCGTTTGATCGCATTAAGGCTAATTCTGCGCTAGTGTTAAGAGTGTTTAATCCAGCAGGAAAGCTGCTATCTGAGCAAGCCTTATTACCAGTTCAGGCTGGGCGTTTATCGGAACATACAGTTAGCATTACACCAGCAAAAACACTTCAACTAACGGTAAATGGCTCAGGTGCAGCGCAAGAAGGACTAATGGTTTTTCTAAATGGTGTTGATGTAAATGAAAAATTTGTTCAAACTCAAATAAAGATGACAGATGATTTGGGGATTATTACTACTGAATGGGACGATGATGTAGAGAAGGTGCATGTATCAATCCCTCAGCTGCCAAGTCAATATAAAGAATTCAACGAACAATTTACGCTACCAGCTAAGCCAGTAATCGAGCTTGAGTTAAGAGCTACAAGCTCCATTCAAGGTACAGTGTATGATTCATCCAGTAAACCGCAACAAGGTGTGAATGTTTCACTGTACCATCATCTGTCTCGTGAAATGCTTCAAACTATTACTGATGAGCAAGGTGCATATAAGTTTGAAACATACGAGGGGACAGCTAATATTAGCTTTAGCTATAGCAGAAATGTCGATCACAATCAAACCGTTGAGCTAGTAGCTAATGAGAACACAGTTGTTAATCATACGTTCAGTCCTTTGACCAAGCATCAATTGAAAATTAATTTGTTCCTCACAAATAGTGATGGTGTCCGTCAAGGGCCAGTACCGATTGAAAGATATTTAGCAAGTTTATTTAATGTTCAAGTAGATGGCTTGCATGTTGATTCTGAAGTGGTTACGTTTTGGAAGCAGTCGGGAGAAAAGGTGAGTGTGCTTATAGATGGCTCATCTCGCGGGTTAAGTAAAGTATCTAAAGATTTCGAGTTGGAGGAAGACGGCTATACTGAGGTGACAGTTGACCTTACACCAGAAACGTTAACGTTTAGCTTCGATTTTGATTCGAGCAACAGTTGGAATTACTACGGCTTGAACTGGAAAATTGTTATTAGTAAGCAGGATGATCAAGGTGAATGGTCGGTTGTTAAGGCTTACAGTACGACCTATCCGATCAATTATCAAAGTGTTACTGAGCCTGGTACGTATAAGCTATTTATGGAATCAGAAGCGGGAGTAATCGAACGCATCTTCACGCTTACAGGCAAAGCTCATGTAGATTTGGGCATGTTGACCCCTCGAGCAGCTGAGACCCTATTGAAGGATAAGTCTAGTAATCATCTAACGGCTTCTCCAATTAAGATAGTTGCTGGACAGTCAACGAAGGCGCGTATATCCTACAAGGTTGACCGCGATGTTAGTGATAGCTCGATTATGCTAAATCTTCCGAAAGGGATTGAGCTAGTAGAAGGTTCCGTTACTTGGAACGGTAAGCAGGCGCACTATTCAATCGTCGATAAGGCTGTACATTTGCAAATTGGTGATCTAAAGCAAGGTGAGCAAGGGGTAATTACGTACCAGCTAAGAATGAAGGCAAGCAGTGCTGAAGCTTCATTAGTTGAGGCATTTATGAAACTTGGCTCTGCTGATAACGCAGCCAAAGAACGAATTGGCGGAGTAATGCTCTTGAAAGCGAGCCTAACCGTAGAAGCGCCTGCTAATCCAACAAGCTTAAAATGGCGTCTAAACGGTATAGGTGAAGCTGGCAGTAAGGTTAGTGTATATGTATCTGATCTATTGCTCGGTCATGCGACTGTATCAGAAGGTGGTCACTGGAATATGGAGATCACGGTTCCAGACCCCAAAGGTCCGAAAAGCTTTAAGCTTTACGCTGAGTCAGAGCTTGCAGGAGTGAAGTATCGTACGCAAGCGAAGTATGTACAATATGATCCAGATCAGCCGAGAGTCACTACACTAACGATTGAACAGACGAATATGAAACGCAGCACCTATGATCTAAGCAACGGTATCATTAGTTTTCCATCAGTCGTCAATCCTTACCATCCGTTATTATTCGAAATTGGCTTTGATCGGCCAGATGTGGTTGAAAATGTGGCAATTCATATTGCAGGTGAATATGAAACGATTTCTGGAAAAGCTCAGCTGCGAGACGGGATCTATTATGCTGAAATTCCAATTAATTCATCTGCACCTTTGGCTGGTTATATTTATGTATCATTCGATCGTAAGGGGCAGCTGGCATTCGTACCTGAGACGGAAGATGATGTACTGGTGAATTTACCTCCTAATCTACGTGAGTATGTTGTAGAGGAGCAGCACGAGTTTGAGCGGCTAGATGACAACACCATTCAAGGCTCAGTTGAGCTAATGTTCCCAGCTTCAGAGAACATGAAGATGGCTGTTAATCTAGAGCTTGAGCGTAATACAGGCTACGTTCCAACAGCGGAAGAGCTAAAGCTTGCTGAAGAGACGGGCATTGAAGTATATGGCTTATCTTATGAGTTGAAGATGGTGGATGATCAACTGGCAATCGGGGTCGAAGCTTATGTTCCTGAGTATAGCATTAGCAATTTTGCACAGGCTTTTGAAGATAACAGCTTCTCGGCTAAGCAATTCGTGCAAGCTCGTCAATTTCAAGCGCTGGATTCAGCTGGTAGTCTGTTAGTTCGAATGGGTATGGATATTTTGTTCGACAAGGACAATCCAATAGGGATGGCTGGAAAAGAGATCCTGAGCTTAAACGATAGTGGCAACTCATTAGAAGGCGCGTTGAAGCTGAAGGATAAGGCGGAAGAGTTAGGTGATCTCGCAGAGCGAATTGGGAACTGTAACCCAGCAATGGCAGGATTTTTTGCACCGAGAATTAACAATTTAATTGATCAATCGATTAGCATTGAATTTGCTAAAGTAGGTGTCTCGCTTTTAGGAATTGCGCTTGCGCCATCAACCTTTGGTGGATCACTCGCTCTTTCTGTAGCATCTGGATTAGTTACTGGTGCGCTAGATGCTTATGTTGATCGTCAGACACAAAATCTTCGCGACGGTATTAACAAATACGCTAACACCGATAAGTGTAACGGGGATGGCAACGGCAGTGTGACGGGCATTAACCTTGGCGATCCAATTGCTTCGCCTGTATGGATTTATGATCCAAGCGGTTATGTGTATGAAACATTTGAGGATAACCGTTTAGAGGGTGTAACAGCAACGGTTATGGTGAAAGACAACACTGCTGGTCATTTTGTAATTTGGGATGCAGAATGGTTCGGACAGATTAACCCGCAAGTGACCGATTTACAAGGTAAATACGGTTGGGATGTGCCACCTGGCTTATGGCAGGTGCAGTATGAGAAGGAAGGCTATGTAACAACGCGCAGTGTGGAGCTAGAGGTGACACCACCTCATTTTGATGTCAACATTCCGATGACCTCATATGCAGCGCCTAAGCTTCAAGTCGTGAAGGCAGAGTCCAACCAGCAAGAAACTGTCATTACCTTCAGTTCTGATAAATATGTGTATGTTGGCAATTTGCATAGTGATAGTGTAATCATCACTCATGATGGTGTGGAGCTTGAAGGCGAGCTAGAGTCAATCAATCCAAGACCATATAGTGAGGATGCATTATTAGTGGCAAAAGGCTTCCGCTTTATTAGCTCACAGGTGGTAGCTCCTGGCGAAGAGCTAGAGATTACAGTGCGCGGAGGAAGTATTGTAAGCTACAGCGGAACAGAGCTTGATGAAAACTATAGTGATACTTCGATCGTTACTTTGAAGGATGAAGTAGCTCCGACATTAACGTCAGCAGTTACAGCATTAACTGGGGACAGTATTGTATTAAGCTTTAGTGAGCACTTAGATAAGAGTAAACCACTAAATCCAGCTGACTTTATATTGACGGGTACGCTGCATACTGTACGTGCTGTTGATTATGGTAAGGACGGTCAATCGGTGAAGCTTTACTTGAGCGGCAAACTCATTACTAATAATGAGCCATCTGTAACAGTAGCTAGCACCTATCTGTTCGACCTTAGTGGAAATGCGTATGCTGGTGGCAACATCGCAGTAACTAAACAGATGTACTCCAGCAATGCTACGCTTAGCGCATTAAAAGTGGCAGGATATTCGTTAAGCCCGTCGTTCAAGTCAAATGTAACGAGCTATAAGCTATATGTTCCTCAAGGCGTTAATGCCGTTGACGTTACAGCTACGACATCTGATGTAGGAGCAAAGCTGACGATTAACGGCGTACCAGCTGCAACTGGTATAACGCAAAGCACATCAGTGAACAACGAAGAAGTGATCGTTACAGTGACAGCAGAGGATGGCATAAGTAAGGAGTACTATTTACTGTCCATCGTAAGAGGAACTGCGCCAAGTAACCCAGGCGGTGGCACTGATTACATCGGTGACGGAGACCCACTTCCAACAGATTCTGAAACAGCAGTATCGCTAGAGATAAAAGACGGTGAAGCTGGTACACTAGCTCTTGGTGATGAGATTACAGTTACGCTTCCTGCAGGAGCATTCGGGCAAAGCATTACAATTATGATTGAGCCAGTAAAGCAAGCTCCGAATGCTAGTAATTTGCAAGGTAAAAAGCTAGTTAGCTCAATTTATGAGGTGACGAAGTCAGCTCAAGGTAATTTCGATAAGCCTGTAACGATTAAGCTTAAGCTTAATGCAGCGCTACAGCCTGGGCAAATTGCTAGCATCTATTATTATGATGAGGATAAGAAGGAATGGATAGCGATTGGCGGTAAAGTAGACCATAATGGCGGGTACATCACTGGAAATACGGATCACTTTACGAAATTTGCGGTGTTTGTTACTGAGCCAGCCTCAGCCTTTAACGATGTTAGTGGGCACTGGGCACTCCATTTCATAGCCCATGCCATTGAACGGGGCATTGTGAATGGTTATTCCGACGAAACCTTCCGACCTAATATCAATATTAATCGAGCAGAATTTGTTGTGATGCTATCAAGAGCATTGATGCTTAATGGCGAGCCAGCAACGCATGAGTTCAGTGATGATGCCCTAATCCCAAGCTGGGCTAAGGAGCATGTTGTCTTAGCTGTTCAAGCAGGACTTATCAACGGCTACGGTGATGGCAGCTTTGGTCCGAATAAGCGAATTACGCGTGCTGAAATGGTGACGATTATCAACAGAGCGCTTAAGCAAGTGGAAGCTGTTGAAAATGACATTAGCTTTGTTGATCGTGAGCAAATTCCAATCTGGGCGAGAACCGCTGTCGCGCAAACCGTGCAGGCAGGCATCATTAATGGTAAATCAGGTAATGTCTTTGCACCGCAAGATCAAGCAACACGTGCAGAAGCAGTCACGATAATTATTAAGTTGCTAGAGGCGTTAAACCAATAAGGGGAAAGACTAACCTGTCCCAACGAAGAGCTCCGGATGCATTATGAAAGTAATGCATCCGGAGTTTAATTTTTGTACGGACACACTTTGATTAGGGGATATTATTAGCTCTAGTAAACCTAAATGTGTTAGCATAAAATGGGATAAAGATCTGCTACGGAGGTGGAATAAGTATGCTGTTTTTCGCAATATTATTTACCTTTTTCGGTGTTATTTTTACTATTAGTCCGAAAGTATCTTGGTGGTTGTCTAATTGGTGGCGTTTTGAAGGTGATGCCGAACCTAGTAGTATTTCGCTGCTTTTTTATCGCATTGGTGGAATTATCTACGTTATTGTGGGAATTGTCTTATTTACAAAGTTTTTTGATCATTAAGCCCTCACGACCCGTGAGGGTTTTTTTATATGGTGACGTTCAAATTAACCCCCTTACTATGTGGTTTATAGTGATATTATTCCTGTGTCAGGTAACGTGACATAAAAATGTAATATTTTATTTTAAGACTCTTTAACGACGTTTCGTCCTTATATTGCTTTCGATTAGGATAGTAATAGAGCTAGTTACATTATTTTATTCACGTGCAGAAAAAGCACAAGAAAGGAGCATGGGATGAAGAAAGCAAGTATTCGGATGTTGGTATTAAGCATGATCATCAGTTTGCTAGCGTTTCCAACTGCTAGTTTTGCTGAAAAGGCTGAATCTGCGTCACTTTCGTTATCTAGTAACCGAGCAGAGGTAGGCATAAGACAAGAAGTACAAGTTCAAGTTCATGCTGAGCATAGTTATGAGCTGTACGGCGCTGAGTTTTATGTATCGTATGATCCTGCCATACTTTCTTATGTCAGTGTTCAAAATGGTGCAGATTATTCCGTATTTTTAAGTTCCGCTGCAACTGAATCGGGAAAGCTATATTTCTCAGCAATTCGCAATGGAAGTAACGGAAAGATCGTAAATAGTCACACCTGACAGACAATACAGTGCTTTTTGATAAGTAAGAAATAGCTAAGGAGTGACAACATTGAAAAGAAAATCAATTAGTTTTGTTGCAAGCATAGGTCTATTTTTTAGTTTATTATCACCAGCGTTAACGTCTAATACAGCATTGGCAGCAGAGCAAGATAGCAACTCAGTATTATGGAATGCTGGATTTGAAAATGAAGTTGTTGATGAAACGATTTTGGGGTGGCACATTGATGCATTAGAGGGGATCGGCAATGGCTCTATTTCAATAAGCACTGATTATGTTAGAAATGGTAATCAAAGCTTATTATTTGAGGACAAGAATGCTAACAAACCAGAAGGTAGATTTAGAGTTTTAAGTAACCCGATCGCAGTGCAAGAAAAGGATCAGGTAACATTTGAAGTTTACGTATATCGTGTAGAAGACAAGGATCAAACAAATGGCATACAGCCTGTTATTCATTTTTACGATGTGAACGGTAATACAACGAAAGCGAATGCCTTTGTCCAATATGGGAAGGCGGATATTACGTCGGGAGTATGGAATAAACTAACGGTAACTGCGGAGATTCCTGCAAAAACTACCGAAATAAAAGTAGGGTTATATTCTGGTGATGTTAGCCTAACAAAACTTTATGTTGATGATGCGTCACTGGAGATTGTATCTCCAGTTGTGACACCTGCGCCATCAGAGAGCCCAGCGCCATCAGAGAGCCCAGCGCCATCAGAGAGCCCAGCGCCATCAGAGAGCCCAGCGCCATCAGAGAGCCCAGCGCCATCAGAGAGTCCGGCGCCATCTGAGACACTATCAACTACATTATTAAATCCCGATCTAGAAAGTGAAGTTATAAATGAAGAAATTCCAGGGTGGAGCATTACTTCTGATACAGTAGGCAATGGTTCTATTTCAATTAGCACGGCTTACGCAAGATCTGGAACGCAAAGTTTATTGTTTGAAGATAAGAACAATGCACAATCGGGAGCTAGATTCAGAGTATTGAGTAATGCTATCGCTGTAAAAGAAAAAGATAACGTAATGTTTGATGTATATGTCTATAAAGAAAAAGCTGAAGATCAAACACACGGTATACAGCCCGTAATTTTTTACTATGATGCTAGCGGGAAGACAACCAAAAACAACGACTTTGTTCAATATGGTGCATCAGCAGTGCCATCGGAAAAATGGACTAAACTAAGCGTTAATGGTCAAGTTCCTGAAGGGACAGTTAGCATTAAAGTAGGTTTGTACTCCGGTGATCAAAGTTTAACGAAGGTTTATATGGACGACGCAGCAGTGACGATTACAACAACCTATCCAAAAACAGTTGTTAATGGTGGCTTTGAGGATGAGCTAGTAGATGGGGTTATTCCAGGTTGGAGACTTGGTGCTGGCACGGAAGGAACAGTAGAATACAGCCAAACCATTGTGAAGTCAGGTAATAATAGCTTGTATTTCAAGGATTCTAACACTGAGAAAAACACTCGATATTTAAGTGATCAGTTTGCTGTTGAGGGTGGAAAAACCATCATTGCTGAGGCGAATGTATATGTTATTAGCCAAAGTCACAATATTGTTTTGGAATTTTACTATTACAATGCAGCAGGTACGCAAATCGGCTTCAATCAATCATTGTTCTCTGGTAATACGCTAGGCTCAGAAAAGTGGTCCGTGATGAAGCTGCAAACAGAGCTGCCAGCGAATGCCGTAACAGCCCGAATAGGACTGAATTCAGGGGATGTAAGTGAAACTGAGGCATATTTCGATGATGTTTCCATTAAAACGTTAGACGAAGAGGCTCCATTAGAGCGTGATTATCAAGCAGCTGAAAATCTAGGTGACATGGTCTATGTAAATCTAGGTCAAGGCGCAGCAATTCAAACAAATGCAGCAGGTGTAAACGAAGCGTATTTTATCACGAATGGTAAGCCAGGTTCATTTTTTGCAGTCGAACTAGAGACAGGCAAAAGAATATTCTCGGAAGTTATTCCACATACGGAAGCAACTTGGGCTATTACAATCGGTGAAGATAAAAATGTTTATTTTGCAACCACTGGTGATGGCACGTTATATCGTTATTTGCCAACAGAGAAGCGTGTTGAAAATCTAGGATATAACTCAGCAGATAACTGGGTGTTTGATCTAGAAACGATTGGCGACAAGGTTTACGGTGGAACATACAACGCTACAACTGACGGTAAAGTATTTGAATATGATATTACATCTAAAAGCTTCCGTAATTACGGCGTAGTAAGTAAAGGTCAGAACTATGTTCGTGGTATCGATGTTGATGATCAATACATTTATGCGGCGCTTGGTACAACAGTAGCCCTTCATAAAATTGATCGTGTAACAGGTGAGATTACAGAAATTAAAGTCCCCGGTTACTCAGGCACGACAGGAACAGCAGGTGATGTGTATGTGATTAACGATAAAATCTTCTTCTCAGCTAGTACACAAAACATCGTTGTACTTGATAAAGAAACGTTAAAAATCGATGCAACATTCGCACAGCAAGCGATGATTTCTGATCCGCATCCAGTTAGAACGAATGAAATTTATTATGTATTTTCTCAAAAGCTGTATAAATATGATATGGAGGCAAAAACAAAAACAGTAATTGAGCTTCCGTATGATCTACCAGATACACCGCGTTATAAGGATTTTGAATGGGTTACATTAACAAGTGGTGAAAAGGCAGGTCAAACGGTGCTTGCTACCATTACACAATATGGTGAAACGATGTTAATTGATCCAGATAGCGCTTGGGTTAAGCACGTAAATCTTGATGTTGCTGCGAATAGCGTAGCACTACAAGCGATTGAAGCTGGTCCAGATGGACGTATTTACATGGGTGGATACCAACGTGGTATGAGTATTTACAATCCATTCACGGGTGAAATTGAAGCAAGCCTTGCGAACTTTGCTCAACCAGAAGGGATTGGTTTTAAAGATGGCTTAGTGTACTATGGAACGTACGTAGGCGCAGTTATTCAACAATACGACCCAAGCAAGCCATTAGAAATGAACGTCAACCCTAAAATTGTATTCGACGTGGAGCATCAAGACAGACCATTTGCGCTTACAGCAGGCGAAGATAAATTCTTTGTGGGTACTGTTCCTGATTATGGCTTCCTAGGTGGAGCTTTAGCGATCTACGATCAGAAAACAGATAAATGGACGCAATACAACCATGAAGCATTTGCGGAAAATCAAAGTGTAATGAGTTTAGCCTATCGTGATCAGTTATTGTTCGGTGGAACAACAGTATGGGGAGGTTTAGGGATCGAACCAACTGAGGAAGAAGCTGTTATCTTCGTCTGGGATGCAGAGAATAATGAACTAATCAAGCATATTAAGCTAAGTGAGTTAGGGTTAAATATTGATGAAACACCACGTATGATCGGTTCTATCCATTTTGGACCAGATGGTTTACTGTGGGGAGTAGTAGACGGGACAATTTTTGCGCTAGATGTTAGCGATATTGATAATCCGACAATCGTAAAAAGCAAAATGCTGTTCCCAAGCTTGTACAATACAAGCAAATGGTTAGAGTATAAAATTGAGTGGGCACCAGACGGTATGATTTATACGACGTTAGCGCGTAAGCTAATAGCACTGGACCCAGATACTTTGCAATATAAGGTATTGGATAATACATTTACCAACGAGATGACCATTGGTATTGATGGCAGCATTTATTATGCTCCGGGCGCTAACACATATCTATATCGTATTGCCGTGCCTGAGACAGATGCTACGTTATCTGCACTTTATGTAAATAATGCTTTAGTAGAGAATTTCTCTCCAGGTGTACTACGTTATGAGGTGGAAGCAACTGAAGCGATAGAAGTCACCGCAACTGCCAAGCAATCTGGAGCACTTATTGATATTTCAACGAATGAGGATAATTCTGTAACTGTATCAGTGACAGGTATTGATGGTAAATCAACATTACAATATGTTGTTGTAGCGAAGGAACCAACGGTAAAACCGTCTCCAAGTCCGTCACCATCACCAAGTCCGTCACCATCGCCAAGTCCGACACCGAGCGAAAGTCCGTCAACATCGTCGCCTGAGCCAACAGCAACACCAGCCGGGGCACAACAAGTTACAGCCGATGAATTGACTTCGCAAAATGGGGATGCGGTTGTACTTAAGTTGGATGAAGGAAAGACAGAAATCGTCTTCCCATCACAGGCTTCTAATCTGATTGCTGGTAATGTACAGCTTCAAGGGGAGCATGTAAATGTAACGTTGTCAGCTCAAACGCTTGCTCAATTAGAGGCAGCTTCTAATGGTCAAATTGCCGTGAAAATTGAACAGGGTAAGGTTGAAGAGGGTAAGCTAGCTAATAGCTACAACGCGAATATTAACGCAATTTCTTCACCTATCGTACTTCAGCTGTCGGCAAAGCAAGCAGATGGGTCTGATGTAGTCTTTAATTCTATTGAAGATGTAAGCTTGTCGTTTGAAATTAATTCATTGCTAGCTACCGATACCTTTGCGGTTTATCAAGTGCTTGAAGATGGTTCATTGGTTTACGTAGGTGGAGAGGTACAGGATGGTATCATTTCTGCACCGATTAGCAAGCCAGGAACATATGTTGCTTTATCATTTGATAAGAAATTTACGGATGTACAAGAAAACCATTGGGCACAAGAAGCAATAAAGCAAGCTTCTGTACGACTTATTGCACAAGGTGTGAATGATAAGGAATTTGCACCAAATGGTGATATTACAAGAGCTGAATTTGTAACATTAATGGTTCGAGCTCTTGGACTAGAACTTGGCGATAACGATACAAACTTCGGGGATGTCGCTCAAGATAGCTGGTATGCACAGGCAGTTGCAGCAGCAGCTAAAGCAGGTCTTGTTAACGGTAAAAGTGATGGTAGTTTCGATCCGAACAATACTATATCTCGTGAAGAAATGGCTGTAATTCTATTGAGAGCTTATCAGCATATGAATGGTCAAGCTGAAGTGGATGCACAGACCAGCTTTGCCGATGATGAGGCGATAAGTAATTGGGCCAAGCAGGAGATCGCTGCAGCATATGATCTAGGCTTAATCAAAGGAAAAGGTAATAATAGCTTTAAGCCTCAGGATGAGTTAACACGTGCTGAAGCGATTCAAGCTACAATGAATTTATTAACGAATAAATAAAAGCGATAGAACCTTCCTAACGATAGTGTTAGGAAGGTTCTACGCATCATGTAAAGGAGATAAATGATGAACAAGCTAAAGATTCTAGTGACAATGCCTAAGCATGCAACGTTTTACACGTTTTTTAATGAGCAAAGAATGAAGGAATTAGAGGACTTTGCTGATGTAACATGGAATGAAAGCACGACAAGTCAATTTACACATGAACAATTGTGCTCATTAATTAAAGATATTGATGTGATCATTACTGGATGGGGCACGCTGCCATTAGACGAAGAGATTCTTTTACATGCTAATAAGCTGCGTATGGTTGCTCATACAGGCGGAACAGTAAAGCCTTGTGTTACGGATGCTGTATATGAGCGCGGTATTACGGTGGTTAGCGGCAACAATGTATATGCGGAATCAGTTGCGGAAAGTGTTATTGCCTATGCACTGGCATCATTACGAGATATTCCAAAGTATTCTAGCGAGTTAAAGCAAGGAATATGGCCGAACAGCTACTATAATCGAGGATTATTAAACAAAAAAATCGGCATCGTAGGCTACGGGATGATTGCCAAATATACGGTTGAAATGCTCAAGCCATTTCATCCTGAACTGCTCGTTTATTCGAAGCATATTTCACAGGATGAGCTGGATAAGCACAATATGAAAAAGGCCGATCTACAAGAAATTTTTGAAACATGCGATATTATCTCACTACATTCAGCGAGTACGCCAGAAACATATCATATGATTAACGAGGATTTGCTAGATTGCATGCAGGATGGAGCATTACTAATCAATACAGCTCGCGGTGCGATCATCGACGAGGAGGCGCTTATACGCGTCATGCAAAGAAAGAACATTTATGCCGTGTTAGATGTATATGAAGTGGAGCCGCTTCCTGCTGATTCTCCATTGACCAAGCTTAATAACGCAATCCTGATGCCTCATATGGGCGGGCCAACTGTCGATCGACGATTAGTAGTTACGAAGCAAATCATTCAAGAAATAGAACGGTTTTTATGTGGTGAGCCTTTAATTTGCGAAATCTCGCAAGCTTATGCCAATACAATGACACGCTAATTTATAGTATTAATGACAAAACACCTCTTGTATATCACAGGAACTGGGCAATTGCCAAATTCCAAGATTACTGTGATATTGAGGTGTTTTGTGTTATTAAGAAGTAAGCTTAGTAATCTATGCCATGTAAATAATTAACTGGCACACGGCAACCCTATATAATAAAATCTAAATAATCTTTCAAATGGAAAATAAATTAAATGTGTCAATAAAGGTTACACCGTAAAAACGCTTTCCACTAGCTTCAGCTTAATTTTAGCAAAATCCTTTCTTTTCTAAATGCGATAGAAATAAATAAAATGTTCCGTATTAGAAATAAAATATAAATTCAGTATTATTAATTTTTATAAGCACAAAAAGTGTGATTGATTATAAATTTCCACCACTTTAGCATTTTCATCAGCCGAAATCCTATGGTATTAAAGGGATTGCAAAAAGTGAAGCGTTTTCATTTTTTATTAGAGTACTGAGTGGATAACCCTAAATTTACAACTGTAGAATCGGCAAATAGAATGGAATTCGAACAGGTGAACGGCCTGAGACCATCAGATTAGGGAGGAAATTTATATGTCAAAAAACATGACACAAAAGTGGGTAGGTACATTGCTTTCATGCACAATGCTTGTTACATTAGCAGCTGCATGCTCAAGCAACAGCAATGGAGGCAATAACACAGTCAATAATAACGGAACAACAAATGCTGGTTCAAATGCACCAATCGCTTCTCCAGCAGCACCAGCAGTTGATTATGGTGATACTGGTGGTCTAACTTTACCATTAGTTGATAAGCCAACAGAAATAACTTGGATGGTTTCTTCAGACTTTAATGTTGATAACACACTAGTAGTAAAAGAGTTAGAAGAGCGTACAGGGATTAAAGTGAAATTCCAAACCGTGCCAAGCTCTCAATACAAAGATAAGCTTAGTGTTACATTAGCTTCTGGTGATCTACCTGATATTTTCTACGGACTTCCAATCAATGACTTAAAGGAAATAGGTCAAGAGGGCGGAGTTGTAGCAATCAATGACTACGCTGATATGCTTCCAAACTTCAGTAAATTGTACTTAGAAGAAAATCCATGGATCATTTCATCCTATGGCGATGAAAGCGGGAAGTTATTTTCTTGGCCGGTCTATGAGCTGAACCGTGATGTTAACCATGGTTTCATGTACCGTAAAGATATTCTAGATGCTAACGGTATTCAGCCTTGGACAGATACAGACAGCTTCTATAGCGTCTTAAAGCAATTGAAAGAAATCTATCCAGATTCCTACCCATATGCTTCTAAAACAGGTGTAGGTGTTTTCAGAGACTGGGCATACGGATGGGGAGTAGGTTCCTATGAATACCCTGTGTTCTATAACGAAGGTGCAGGAGAATGGCAGCTTGCTTCAACTACAGCTGAACATAAAGCTCAATTAGATTTCATGAAGAAGCTATATAATGAGGGTCTAATGGATCCAGAATTCATTACCGACACTGCAGATTCTTGGTCTTCTAAGATGACAACCGATCGTTCATTCGTAACTTGGGATTGGATTGGCCGTCTAGACCTATTCTATGGTCAAGTGAAAGACGCAAACCCTAGCTATGATCTTCGTTATGGTTTACCAGTAGGTCCTACAGGTAATATCCGTACATTGCCAAAGGTTGATGCGAACTTCGCTCTTGCTGTAGCAAACAACAAAAATTCTGAAGCTTCACTTAAGCTTCTTGATTACCTAACTAGTATCTCTGGTTCTCAATTGATCTCTCTAGGGGTTGAAGGTGTGAACTTCGAGTGGGATGAGAATGGTAAGCCAGTTTATCCAGAGCTCGCAGATCGTGATGTAATTGATATTTTTGCTCTTAGCGAAAAATACGGTATGTGGTTAGAGAGTACTTACCTTCGTCCTGACAAACGTTCTGTATACTTCAACTACACGGAAAGAGAGCAAGAAGCTCAAGATCTAATTAACAGCGAACAACGTTTTGAAGCGCTTGATCCAGTTCTAAACTTTACAGCTGATGAAGTATCCGAAATTGTAGATATTAAAACATCTATTCAAACAGCTGCAGAAGAATTTAATACGAAATACGTTCTTGATGCATCATATGGTGACGTTCAATGGAATGAATGGATTGCTCGTACTGAATCTCTAGGTGTTGCAAAATTGCTAGAAATCTATAACGCTGCACAAGCACGTTATGATGCTGCACAATAATAACGACATCTGAGCATGGTGGCACTAGTGTACTAGTGCCGCCATCCTTTAAGAGGAGGAACAGCTATGCCTGATACTAACATTGTGTCACTGCCCGTAAAGGAAAAGCCTACCTTCAAAAGTAAGATGGCTCGACTGGGAAAACGAATTGTACGCGATCGTCAATTGCTTATTATATTTCTACCATGTCTTCTTTTTTATTTATTGTTTCGATATGGTCCGTTATACGGACTAATCATTGCGTTTAAGGACTATAGTGTGTTTAGAGGTATTGTCGATAGTCCTTGGGTTGGCTTTGAGTATTTCGAGAAGTTTTTTAATGCGCCGGAGTTTTGGCAGCTATTCAGAAATACGTTTTTGCTTGGTTTCTTAACACTTGTATTTTCATTTCCTGCTCCGATTTTATTAGCACTATTATTGAATGAGGTGAGAATATCTTGGTTCAAGAAAGGTGTGCAAACAGCGAGTTATTTACCAACATTCTTGTCAGTTGTTATTATCTCTAGTATGATTATTGACTTTTTGTCGCCAACAAACGGTATTGTCAATAATATCTTGAATTCTCTAGGCTTTGCAAGCAAGTATTTCTTAATTGATCCAGACTGGTTCCGTCCAATTTATATTATTTCTGAAATTTGGACGAATGCCGGATACGAATCGATCGTTTACTTAGCAGCGATTGCTGGCATTAGCCCGACCTTGTACGAAGCGGCTAAAGTAGATGGAGCAAGCAGATTTAAGATGATTTTCAGCGTTACACTTCCAAGTATTCTGCCTACCGTATTAATTATGTTAATTCTAAAAACAGGTAATATGATCACAATTGGCTATGAGAAGGTATTATTGCTTTATAACACGATGACTTACGAGGTTGCAGATGTATTCTCGACATTCGTTTATCGCAAAGGTCTGCTTGCCAATGATTACAGCTACGGCGCAGCAGTAGGTTTGTTTGAAGCATTTGTAGCGATGGCACTACTACTAATTTCTAACTATGTGAGTAAGCGAATGGGAGGTAACGGATTATGGTAGGACAAAGAAAATTCGGACTATTCGATTTATTTAACACCATTGTTTTGGCCCTTGTAGCTTGTGCTACCATTATTCCTTTGATTTACATTGCAGCAATTTCACTTAGTGATACAGCAAGTGTTACGCAAGGTAAGGTTTGGTTATGGCCGAAAGGATTAAACTTTAATGCGTATTCTCAAGTGTTAAATGATATTAAAATACCACGAGCTTATTTGAACACGATTATGTATACTGCACTTGGAACGTTCATTAACGTATTTATGACATGTCTTGCAGCGTATCCATTATCTCAACGTGAGTTTGTTGGAAGAAAGTATTGGATGTTCTTGATTGTTATTACGATGTTCTTGAACCCTGGTATTATTCCGAACTACTTAATTGTTAAAGAGCTAGGTATGATTGACACCGTATGGGCGCTTGTTATTCCGAATGCGATCTGGACATTCCAGTTGATTATTCTAAAAAGCTTCTTTGAAGGCTCTTCTAGTGCAATACGTGAAGCAGCCAAAGTGGATGGGGCTTCAGATTACCGAATTTTATTCAATATTATGTTACCTTTATCTAAACCAGCATTAGCATCGATTGCATTGTTTTACTTTATTGGTCATTGGAACAGTTATTTTCTTCCTATGATTTACCTAAACACAGATACATTGTATCCTTTGCAGGTTGTATTGCGACAAATGCTTGTATTTAGCGAAGGTAGTGGATCATCTGCAATCGTAGAGGCGGCAGCACTTGCACCGCAAGCGAAGAAAAATGCAACGATTGTATTAGCAATGATTCCAGTCTTACTCGTATATCCATTCGCTCAGAAATACTTTGCTAAAGGGGTTATGCTCGGTTCAGAGAAGGGCTAAGTGATAGAGAAATAAATATTAGAGAGATAGATATTAGAGAGGCAAGGAAGGAAAGAGAGGATGAAGACATTGAGACGATATTTTACGAATCTAGGAATTTCACAGATCTTTTTATCACTATTAGTGGTAATTCTTATTATGTCTTATTCATCTTACTCTATTTATCGTTCCTCCATTTCTAATATTTACAATAACATTAAAGAAACGAATAAGCTGGCTACTCAATCCGCTATGCTTTATTTCGATAATGTATTTCAATCTATTCATAACCTAATTCATTCTCTTGAACAGATGCCTCCTTATGAGTTTCCGAAGAGTGTCACTGGAAATCTCAATTCCTATGAAGCACTCAGGTTCACGAATAATCTGTCAACTACCTTATTTACGATGGATTTTATTGAGGAAATCGTCGTTACATTTGAAGATGAACGATTAGCGTTTACCTCCAAAGGAACGGTGGATTTTAACTTTTTATTCACCCAAAAGTACTACAATTCGCAATATACTTCAGCGTTTTGGAATGACTTTCTAGGATCTGAGCATCCACTGAGGGTATTTCCTAGCTCGCAATTTCAGGTGTACTATTCTGATCGTCATTCGTTTGATGAGAAGGAGCTAATGATTATTGCTAGCGATAACCGCTACACGAAGAGCAATAAAGATATTTTTATCGTCATTGATACCAATAAGCTCATGACTCATTTTGGACAGACGACGTTTATACCAGGCTCCTCGCTAAAAATATTAGATCATAATCATAATACGATTTATAGCACGGATGAAAATCTGGAGCTGGTAGAGGTGCTTAATGATCTATTCATCAGTAGTGAGTATAAAGAAAACCCGGAAGAATTGTCTGTAAAAACTGAAGATTATGAGTATACAATCTATACTTCGGAATATAACGATTTCGTCTATCTTAGCAAGGTACCTTACGAGTTTAAAAATCTAAATACGGTAGCGATTGGCAATCGGACAATTATTATTATTAGTATTGTAAGTGCGATTTTAATTTCGGTATTTATTAGCTTTTACTTGTATCGTCCTGTACGTCGAATTATGGCTACTCTCGGTAAAGAGAATAGTAAAGGAGACGATTTTAGTAAAATACAGAGCGGAATTAAAAAACTGCTGCAAGAAAATAAGCAATATAGCCAACAGCTTGCGTACGTAGAGGCAGAGCTCAAGCGGAATACATTTATTAAAATGATTGATGACTATAGTCATAGTGATCAGCATGAATTTCAGCTGCAGAAATACTATCCAGAATTTTTTAATTCGCCTTATTTTATGATGGGCTTGCTGCATGTACGAGAAATATCGGTGCAGCGCGGCTACACACTGGCGGTAGAGAAGATTGCAGAGAAAATTGCGAAAAAATTAGAAAAAGAAGGCTTCGAGGCTCAGGTGTTTCACTACCTTCGTGATCAATTTATCGTTATTATTTCTCTGCAACAAATTGCCGGCAGAGAGAAGATTCAACGAACTTTAAATCGCACGCTGCTGCAAATCGAAAAAGAGGATTTGATCGGTTTTGAATTGTGGATGTGTATAAGCAAGGAATATAAATCGACGATTCAAAATTGTGAAGCAGCATATAAAGATGTAGAAAATGCTCAAAAATACCGTCTAATTAATGAAAAAAGCAAAGTAATGGACGCAAGTGTCATCGACTTTGTGTGGAACATTTATTTCCCGTATGAAAATATGGAGCGTATGACCAACTATATTATGAGTGGTAAGATCGATGAGAGTATAACGCTCATCAAGGAAACATTAAGAGAAAACTACGATCGCAATATACATGAGCATCAATTTAAGTATGTAGCCAAATCGATCTTTTTCTATATGTATCGAAACATCGGAAGCATGACGCAGTCCATTCATGAATTGTATCGGATTGAAAACGAGTTTTTAATTCAGCAAGAGTTTGTGAGTGACTATGAAGAGGTCGAGGCGCTGTTAATTGAAGCAATCTCGCAATTAGGCAAATTTACGACAAAAACGGTCGAGGTCAAGCTTAACCCTGCATTCATTACCCAATATATTGAGCTTCATTATATGGAGAATATGTATCTGGAGGATATATCGGCTGTTATGGAAACGACACCTAAATATTTTTCCAATTACTTCAAGAAGACCTTTGGTGTCAATTATGTAGAGTATTTAAACAAGGTTAGATTAACTCATGCGCGTAGAATGCTCAAGGAATCAACGTTATCGATTGGAGAAATTGGTTCGAAAACGGGGTATTTGAATTCCTCCACGTTCACGACAACATTTAAAAAATACTATGGTATCTCACCTAGTGAATATCGAAGACAAGCACAATCGAAATTGGACGAAGAGCAGACGATAGATTGAAGCTGTAGAAAATAATAAAATCGCTCATCCGAGCGATTTTATTATAACTTATCCATCTAGAATTTATCGGTGAGGTAAAAGGTAGCGTTTTGTTTCGGGAATAAGGCTAAGCGAACAGCTTCTTCTTTAGAACGTTGACTATTTCCTTGCTCACCAGCCCCACCAAAGAAGATTAGAGCAATAAATTCTTCTGGCGCGAAGGTAAGTGTCATTGCTTCAATATGAGATGACTGCTCTACAGTGTCAACGATTGAGAGTGTCTGATCCTTGTATAGCAAGTTAAAGCAAGCATCACCGATTTCTAGCTGGATGAGCAGCTCATCGTGCTGCAAGGAGCTATTCACAAGTCGAGCATGAAGCTCAGGCAGCAGCTTATGGATTAAAGAGTGAAGATTTACAATTTTCCACATTGTGTAGTTCATTGGAACCTCAGTAGCCGCATTATCCTCAAAATATGAATATAGCTTGTGATCAGCATTAAGCTTAGCTTGGATATGCGTGCTCTCTGCTCGAAGGTTACACAGCGCTGTGAATAACGATATTACTTCTTCCTCTGCTTCTGGTAAGTAGATTAGCTCATAAAGCATGGCATGCTCTTTTGTTGTCTTTTCGATAAGTCCATAAGCTACGATTTTGTTCCTATAAGTAAGTAATAAGCAATCATTCTTTTTCCATTCAGGCCAGTTGATCAGGTCTTTCCAATAAGCATCATCACGTACCATCGTATAGGTTACGCTTTGATTATGTTGGTTATAGATTGCTTGAATTTGCTCTAAATGCTCACTAGAGAATGGAATGATCTCATAGTCATCTGAAGGAGCTTGATAAGGAGGCTTTTCAATCAAGTAGGCCTTTTCAGGGATTAGCCTCCAGCCTAGTTTTTCGTAGTAGGGATGAATAACGGCAAATAGCATACCAAGATCATAATCATTTTCACCCATCCACTGACATTGACTGTTTAGAATTTTTTGTGCAAGACCTTTTCCCAGGAAATTAGGATGTGTGCCAACACTTCCAATTCCACCAACCTTGAGTATTGTTTGACCAACTCTTAGCTGTAAAGGAAAGATCTGAATGGAGGAAGCTACTTCTCCATTCACAGTTGCAAACCATGTAGTCGTCGGATCATATGACGAATCATTCAGCAGTCGCTCTTCAAAATATGCACCACCAACATTAAAAACCGTATCGAGAATATGCATAATGCTTTTAAATTGCTTTGAATCAGGAGAATTTGTAATTGTAATTGCTGGTTCATTTGTCATCTAGCTCTACCTCCACCATGATCAGTACATTACTAACTGGCAAATTGTTTCTGTCATCATACAAGATTTTTGATAGTGTCTCAATAGCATTTGATATAAAGACGATTTATTATCCTATTGAAGCAAAGGGGCTAACAGCATGAATCAGAACATGAAAGACTTTGACGTTGTTGTACTTGGAGGTGGTCCTGCAGGTATTACGGCTGCAATCAGCGCAGCAAGAAATGGAGCAAAAACGCTATTAGTTGAGCGTTATGGATTTCTAGGAGGCATGTCAACGGCTGCTCTAGTCTATCCATGGATGACGTTTCACTCTGCATCAGGTCAGCAGGTGATAAAAGGCTTAGCTCAAGAAATCGTTGAGCGATTACAGGCGCGCAATGGTTCACCAGGACATTTACGAGATACGATTGGTTTTACTTATTCCTTAACACCGTATCATCCAGAAATTTATAAAGTCGTCGCCTTCGAAATGCTAGAGGAAGCCGGTGTAGAGGTGATGCTCCATACATCAGCAATTGATGTCATCACAGAGCAGGAAAAAATCAAGGAAGTAAAGCTATATAACAAGTCTGGAACAACATTACTGCGAGGGAAGTTTTTCATAGATGCCACTGGCGATGCAGATATTGCTTATATGTCAGGCGCTCCATGGGAGCAGGGCAATAGTAACCACAAGGTGCAGCCGATGACGATGAAATTCCGCATGAAAGGGGTTAAGCTCGATAAGGTTAAGCAGTATATGCTGCAAAACAGAGATCAATTTTACGAGAAAACATTGATTGACCAATTAGATGAGCTGCCTCTAACGGCAATCGCCGGATTTTATAAGCTGTGGGAAGAAGCGAAGCTGTCGATTCCGCGAGAAGGCGTGCTTTTCTTTACAGGCCCTGCTGAGGATGAAGTGCTCATTAACGTATCGCGTGTATCTGGTCTTGATCCGACCAATGCGCAAGACTTGACTCAAGCTGAGTATGAGGGCAGAAAGCAAGTGCTAGAGCTGGAGAAGTTTTTCAAGGAATATATTCCAGGCTTTGAACAGGCTTCGATTTCCGAGGTAGGATCACAGATCGGTGTTCGTGAAACAAGAAGAATTATCGGTCAATATGTGCTTAATGGCATTGATGTACTGGATGCGCGACGCTTTCCCGATGTTATTGCGCGAAGCGGCTATCCGATCGACATTCATAATCCTGAGGGAAAAGGAATTACAGCTAACTTTATTCGTGAAGGTGGCGCATACGATATTCCATATCGCTGTATTGTACCGCAAAAGATCAAGAACCTGCTATTAGCAGGACGCTGCATCTCAACAACGCATGAGGCGCAAGCAACGACCCGATTAACGCCAAGCTGTATGGCGATCGGTCAAGCAGCAGGAACAGCGGCGGCAATCGCAGTAGCTGTTCATTGCGATAATATCGACGTTCCGATTGATGAATTACAGAGAAGATTAACTGAGCAGCATGCAGAGCTAGGATTAACGAGGGAGGAATAGAGGATGGTCAATCACATCACGATCGAGCTTTTATCCGATCATCGTGTTATTACTTTCGCTAAGCAACAATTTATCGAGCTTTCTGGACATGAAGTCCTTGTCGGGCAGACAACATATCAGCGCGTCATCATGGGAACCTTTGCCACATTCATTGAGCAGGACCTAAATCTAGCAATCGAGATTGGGTCAAAATTAGTAGAGACGAACTATTCCGATGAAATGCTTATTCATCAAGCTGCGGGCACCTTGTATATCATCGGCACTAGTCCACGTGCGGTATTGTTTGCCGTTTATCATTATTTTGAAACGGTGCATGGCATGCGCTGGATTTATCCTGGTCAGCCTCCGGTATTTCATAATGGCGAGCAATTAAGCAGTAGCCCACTTCATGTGACACCGCTTATTGAGCGCCGAGGGTTCGTGATTGAAACCATTGATGATCTGACGTTTATAAAGCCATTGATCGATTGGCTTGCAAAACAAAAGGTCAATGAATGCTTCTTTACATTTACGCTATGGGACAAAATTAGCTCGAAAATTCACGATATGCTGCAAGATCGAGGGATAGACATTACGCTTGGTGGTCATAGCAGCTCGTTTTTCCTCCAGCAGCTGAGAAGTGAAGCTGTAGCAGATCATCCTTATACAGCTAAGAAGCAGCTTGATTATTCTGATATAAGCTGGCAAGGAGATTTAATAGAGCGCATTAGTCAGTACTGTCAACCCATTACGAATATACGACGAATATCGTTATGGCCTGAAGACATCAAGCATCAATCGTCCAGTCAATTTTTAAGTCATTATATTGAATTTACGGAACGACTAGGTGAGGCGCTACAAGGACAGGGCTTAAAGGTAGATGTCGAGCATATTGCCTACAATGCAGGGTTAAGCTGGGATATGCTAGAGCGTCAAGGTCAAGCCGTTTCTTCACAAATCAATACGCTATACGCCTATTGGGGTAGAGATTATCAATATGACCTTGGTAAAGGCGTAAGTGATAGCGATCACAGAGCCTATGCAGCGCTGCTAGATTGGAAGGAGCAGATCGAACAACAAGCTAACAAGCTGACGATCTTTGAATACTATAGTGACCACTTTATGTTAAGTCCGCTATTTCCGATGCTAGCTCAGCGTATCCACAATGATGTAAGAAGCTATGCAGCGCTTGGCATTCATGGCATAACTAATTTAATTGTGCCATGCCAGGTTGAAGATTATAGCTATCAATGGAATCAAAATTTTAATAGCTATGTCTTTGCCAAAGCTTGCTGGAATGCTGACGTAGAAGAAGTAGTAGAGGCGTACATTCAATATTTTCCTGTTGAGCTGCAGGCTACAGTAAGAAAATTACTGACTGAGCTTGAACAAGTGGTAACCGTGCTTACAAGCTGGAATGTTCCGTTATTTCCAGCAAGAGCAGTTGATCCGTTAAAGGTATCTGAAGTAAGTGATGAACAACGTGACCTTATCGTTAAGCAATTAGAGCAGCTTATCAAGCTCGTGCAGTCATACAGCAAAGCTTCTGAGGTTGTGAGCTGTGAGCAATTACAGCAAACACTTGGTCACTATGAACGTTATGCTTCAGCAGTTAAGGAGCAATGGTTAACGATTTAATTTAATGCTTATATTAAGGCGGTGATTGTAATGGTAATATCAATCGGGATTATTGGTACTCAAGAAATTGTTGAGCAGATCGAGAGGGTTATTAAAGCGTTTCCTACATTTTCTCCATATACTAGCGTAGTTCAGTCAGAGGATGACATCCCACAAATCGCTGAACAGATGATCGATAAAGTTGAGGTTATTCTGATTTCGGGAGCATTAACGAGTAGAAAATTAAAAAACCGTCTGAAGCTTTCTATTCCTGTCTACTACTTACCTATTACAGAAGCTAGTTTATATAAAGCATTATTGCTGGCAGTGAATGAATTTGACAATGTGAAAGGCATATCCATCGATACACTAACCAATATGTTAGTTACTAGAGCGGTTGAGGCATTGGATATTAGAGAAATTCCTTATGTCGTATACGATGGCTCGCTGTATGCTTCTACTGAGCAGCTGCTTAGCTTCCATCGTGAACAGGTTGCTACAGGTCAATGCTCCATTGTACTTACGGGTGTGCAGTGTGTTGCAGAGCAGCTTAATGCAGAAGGAATACCGAGCATATGGATGACGCCTTCTGATCAGGATATCGTTGTTACGTTAGAGCGAGCGCTGTTATCCACGGAATCACGAAAAAATAAAGAGGCACAGATCGTAGTTGGAATTATCAATGTAGATGATTTTGAAGGGCTAGCGATGAAAAAGCGAACCGAATATGAGGTGCAAATGCTCAAGCTGGACATTCAGCGCCTCATTCTCAATTACATCGAGTCGCTTGATGGCTACGCAACGCACCTAGGCGGTGATGAATACTTATTTTTTACAACACGCGGAATGTTCGAGCGTGAGACGAGAGGCTACAAATACATTCCTCTTGCGAAGGATGCCAAGCTAAACTATAGCATTAGTTTAAGCTTAGGTATCGGCTTCGGCATGACGGCTAACGATGCAGGAACCAATGCGCGTGAAGCGCTTAGAAAAGCAAAGGACGCGGGAGGCAACGGTTGCTTTATCGTGCGTGAAGACAAGTCGGTCATTGGACCGGTTGAAATGTCTGAGCCGATCAAGGCGCGGATTGTCCCACTTGATAATACACTTGTTAAAAAGGCAGAATCGGCAGGTATGACGAGTCACTACTTAAGCAAGCTAGTGACCTATATGTGTAAGCATAAGCGCTATGAATACCATGTTCATGAGCTGGCGAATATGCTCAATATTACGGTAAGAAGCGCCCATCGTTTATTGCTTGTCTGGCAAGATTTCCAACTCATTGAAATTTCGCGTGTTGAAAAGGTGCCGAAAGGTCGTCCTCGTCAAATGTATTGGTTTAAATTTATTGAGCAAAAAGCGTATTAAGCCTGTACTTTTTAGACCGACTTAAAGACAATTAGACGTCCTGTCTTTTAATGCCCCTGCTCATTACAATGAAGGTAATTCCAGTAATGAGAGGGGCTAACCTAATGAATACTTATGAGCAGCTTCTGGCTGAATTGACTACGCCAACAGAAGCTTTAATACAGGACTTAGCAAAAATTGAAGGAGACATCACATTGCTTGGTGTCGGAGGGAAAATGGGTCCAACACTAGCGGGTCTAGCAGTTAATGCGATTCGTGAAGGTGGATTAAACAAAAAGGTAATCGGCATCTCCAGATTTTCAGATGCTGAAGCACGTAAAGAGCTAGAGGATTTAGGTGTACAGACGATATCTTGTGACTTATTGGACGATGCAGCATTGCAAGCTTTACCTCACAGTGACAATGTGATCTACATGGCAGGTAATAAATTCGGAACAACAGGTAGAGAGCACTTTACTTGGGCGATGAATGCTTATCTTCCAGGACGTGTAGCTGAGAAATACAAGGATTCTCGTATCGTTGTATTCTCATCCGGAAACATCTACCCATTCGTACCTGTAAGCAGCGGTGGAGCAGATGAATCGGTTGAGGTTCAGCCTGTTGGGGAATATGCACAATCGACACTTGGACGTGAGCGTATCTTCGAATACCATTCTCATAAAAATGGTACACCGATGACGATGTATCGTCTAAATTATGCGATTGATATGCGATACGGTGTTTTGCTAGAGCTGGCTAAAGCGGTTAATGAAGGCAGACCAATTGATCTAACAACTGGCTTTGCCAATGTGATCTGGCAAGGTGATGCGAATTCGATGGCCCTTCGCTGCTTGAATCATTGCAGCTCACCTCCAACGATTATGAACATTACTGGCCCAGAAACATTATCGATTCGTTGGGCAGCGGAGCAATTCGCTAAGCGTCTCAATAAACCAGCAACATTTATTAACAGCGAGGCTGATATTGCCCTGCTAAACAACGCATCGAAATCACATTCTCTATTCGGTTATCCACGTGTAAGTCTTATTCAAATGATCGACTGGACAGCTGAATGGGTGCAAAGCGGCGGCAAGACATGGAACAAGCCGACACATTTCCAAGAGCGTGGAGGTAAATTCTAATGAAACTTGATCCAACATTATTCCAAGCGTTGCATGAAGGATTAGTTATTCCTGCACATCCACTAGCACTAACCGAGGATCGCAAGCTAGATGAGCAGCATCAGCGTGCATTAACTCGCTATTATATGGCAGCGGGTGCAGGCGGAATTGCCGTAGGTGTTCACTCTACGCAATTTGAAATTCGTGATCCTGAGCATGGACTATATGAGCCTGTATTACGCCTAGCAGCTGAGGAAATTGATAAAGCGAAGCTAGATCGCCCATTTCTAAAAGTAGCAGGAGTATGCGGACCTGCTCCCCAAGCACTCGCTGAGGTGGAGATTGCGACTAAGCTTGGCTACGACGCAGTGCTGCTAAGCATGGGTGGACTTAAAGATTTGTCAGAGGAAGAGCATCTTGACCGAGTAAGAGCGGTAGCTAGTAAGGTTCCGGTTATCGGGTTCTACTTACAGCCATCGGTTGGCGGTCGCGTATTCAGCTTTGATTTCTGGAAACAATTCGCTGAAATAGACAATATCGTAGCGATCAAAATGGCGCCATTCAATCGCTATCAAAGCATTGATGTCGCTCGTGCCGTATGCTACTCCAGCAGGCGAGATGAGATCGCATTATATACAGGAAACGATGACAATATCATTAACGATCTATTAACGACGTATCGCTTTACCGTGAATGGTGAAGTAGTCGAGAAGCCTGTCATTGGCGGATTGCTTGGTCACTGGGCGGTATGGACGCATAAGGCAGTAGAGCTGCTTGAGGAAATTAAAGTGGCGCGTCGCGAGAACAGTATCGATCGCAGCTGGCTATCTCGCAACATCGAAGTAACGGATACGAATGCGGCATTCTTCGATGTAGCGAATGGATTCCATGGTTGCATCCCTGGTATTCATGAAGTATTGCGACGCCAAGGACTATTAAAGGGAACATGGTGTCTCAATCCTAATGAAGTGTTGTCTCCAGGACAATCAGAGGAAATCGATCGCATGTATGAGCAATACCCACATCTGCATGATGATGAATTTGTAAAGGCTAATTTGCACCTATGGTTAGCGCAGTAAAGCTTAAGGCTTGGATGGATGCTGATCTAAAGGAGAGAGACGATGAGATTTAAGGATGTTTTTTCAATCATTGGACCAGCGATGATTGGCCCATCAAGCTCTCATACAGCGGGTGCCGTAAGAATTGGAAGAGTTGCCCGTAAGCTAGCGGGAGCTCTTCCAGAAAAAGTAGATATCTACTTATATGGATCGTTTGCAGAAACCTATCACGGTCATGGCACGAATCTAGCGTTAGTCGCGGGTCTGCTAGATTTCCAAACGGATGATGAGCGGATTAGAGATTCACTCAACTATGCTACTCAAAGTGGCATGGAGATAAGCTTTCATCCCATGCAGCAGTCATTACCGCAATATCATCCCAATACAGCCAAGCTAGTTATGCAATGTGGAGAGAAAAGCTACGAGGTCATCGGGTGCTCCATCGGTGGAGGCAATATAGAGATTATTAAAATTAACCAATACGAGATTAAGTTCAGTGCAGCATATCCAACGCTGCTAATCTTCCACTATGATCGAGCAGGTATAATTTCGTTGATTACCCATGTTCTGCAGCAATACGGAATGAACATAGGTTTTATGAAGGTAGAACGTGCAACTCGTCATGGGGAAGTATTAACGGTAATTGAATGCGATGAACTAACTAACAAAGAGGTGCTGAAGCACCTCTTATTAGTACCCAATATTAATGAGGTGCACGCAATTGACCTAACGGAAGGTGATCAGCAGTGAGATTTCAAAGTTTACAGCAATTAAAGGAAATTTGTGAAACGGAGCAACTCACCATAGCTGAATTAATGATAACTGAGCAGGCTCATCAGTCGGGTCAGCCGAGAGAGCAGATCGTGAAGCAGATGGCTGACTACTATGGGATCATGAAGGAAGCAGTGCGCAAAGGAATTGAAGAGCCTGTCGTATCACGGAGCGGATTAACAGGCGGTGATGCCAAAAGGGTACATGACTACTTAACGGTCAATGAATCTTCCTTAGATTACGAGGCTTGCTTAGCTCTTGCTTATGCTTTGTCAGTTTCTGAAGTCAATGCGTCGATGGGAAGAATTATTGCTACTCCTACTGCTGGCTCCTGTGGCATTATTCCCGGCGTATTTGTTAGTGCACAGGAAAGATTCCATTGGGAAGACGAGCATTTAGTCAACGGCTTATTCACTGCTGGAGCAATTGGTTATGTGATCGCTAATTCTTCGTTTGTTTCTGGGGCAGAGGGCGGTTGCCAGGCAGAGGTTGGCTCAGCGATTGGAATGGCAGCAGGTGCTCTCACAGAATTACGAGGTGGAACTACTGAGCAGGTGCTGCATGCTGTTGCTCTCGCACTGAAAAACTGTTTGGGGCTAATTTGTGATCCCGTAGCTGGATTAGTTGAGATTCCATGTATTGTTCGTAATGGATTTGGCGCAGTTACAGCGTTAGCTGCTGCAGATATGGCATTAGCCGGTGTAAGAAGTGCGATTCCATCTGATGAAGTGATCGGTGTGATGCTGCAGGTAGGTTTAGCGATGCCATCACAGCATAGAGAAACAGCTCAAGGTGGCTTAGCGCAAACACCAACAGGGATTAAGCTATCCAAGCAATGGAATCAAGCTGAGCAGTAAAGCAGAGGAGACAGACGATGATGAAACAGTTAATATCTCACGAGCTAACGTCACGAATGGTGGAATTTCGCAGAGAATTACACGCTTCTCCAGAGTTAAGCTTACAGGAAGAGCAAACAGCGGCTAAAGTGTGTGCGCGATTAGACCAGTTGAATATTCCCTATCGTAGCAACGTTGGCGGTCATGGTATTGTAGCAGAGCTGCAAGGCAAAGGCGATGGTCCAACGATTGCCTTACGTGCGGATATGGATGCCCTGCCGATCCAGGAGGAGACGGATCTGCCATTTGCTTCAACCAAGCAAGGAATTATGCATGCCTGTGGGCATGATGCACATACAGCGATGCTGCTAGGCACAATTGAATTATTAAAGGATGCAGAGCTATGTGGCAACGTACGCTTTATTTTTCAAGGGGCAGAGGAGCTTAACTTAGGCGCGAAGGCAATGATTGAGGCTTGTGTTCTTGAAGGTGTTGATGAAATCTACGGGCTTCATAATTTACCAACCTTAGCTGCTGGCAAATTAGCAACCTGTGTCGGACCAATGATGGGCTCTGTCGATCGAATCGATATCTCGATCGAGGGCAAGGGAGCACATGGAGCGATTCCTAATGAAGGGATTGATCCAATCCTTTGTGCATCAGCGATGGTGATGGCTTTTCAAAGCGTGATCAGTCGTGAGCTAAGTCCATTCGACCCGGCTGTTATTACGATTGGAAGTATAAAGGCTGGCGATGCGAACAACGTGATTCCTCAATATGCGTCGCTAAGCGGTACGATTAGAACGTTTAATCCTAATGTTCAGGTGACGATGAAGGAACGAATAGAGCGGATTATGAACAATATTGCTGATAGCTATCGCTGCAAGGCGAGCCTAAACTACACCGTTCAAGTTCCTGTATTAGTCAATCACGAGCAGCCGACGATCACCGTTAACCGAGCAATCGACGCAGTCATTGGAGAGCAATACCGACAGGAAGCAGCTCCTACTTTAGCGGGTGAAGACTTCTCGTTGTACTTAGAACAGATCCCTGGCAGCTTTTTCTGGTTAGGCTCAGGTCCACTGGAGAATGCCGAGACAGCGTATGGCTTACATCATCCTAAATTTACGTTAAATGAGAGCTGCTTACCGATCGGTGCAGTCGTGCTCGCTGAAGTGGTGAAGCAGCGACTTGCCAGCTCGGAGCGAAATGAGGAGGGCAGATGACATTGAATATCGGAATTATTGGGACGGATTCATCTCACACGGTTGCTTTCGCTCGCATCATTAATGATCCACAGCATCCCTTTCATGTAGCGGGTGGGAAGGTTACGAAGGTAGTACGCTATTGCTCATCAGACTTTGAGCTAAGCTATTCACGTGAAGAACGATTTAGCTCGACGCTATCCAATGAGCTGCAAATTCCATTTGCAGAGCTTGCCGAGATTGGTGAAGACTGTGATGCGTTTTTACTAGAAGCAGCCGATGGGCGTAAGCATCTGGAGCTGCTAAAAGCTTTACTCCCTTGGGGTAAGCCGATCTTTATCGATAAGCCGCTAGCAATTGGTATTGCTGAAGCGAAGGAAATGATTGGGCTGGCGGAGCAAGCGGGTGTGCCAATTATGAGCAGCTCAGCGTTAAGATATTCTAGTGTGCTTCAAGAGCAGCTGCGACAGATCGACCGCACGCAGATTACTAAGGTTTCCGTTACCTGTCCATTAATGATTGTACCAACGCAATCACGCTATTATTGGTATGGCATTCATGGAGTAGAAATATTGTACGCTGTTCTCGGCAAGGGATGCAAGGAGCTGCGTGTGCAGTCTAGAGAAGATGCGGATATTATCTTAAGCAGTTGGGACAATGGTGTAATCGGTGAAGTGATCTGCACGCATGATACCGCTATGCCCTTTAGTGTCGTAATTCATACTGATGAAGGTGAAACGGAGATCAACCTAAGTGACGAAGCGCACGAGGTTCCCTTCTATGCAAGTTTAGTAGAGAACATTATGACATTTTTCCAGAATAAGCAATCACCAATTTCTAATGACGAGATGCTCGAGGTCATTTGGTTTTTAGACCAAGCAGAACAGAGCTTTAACTGTATATAATTTCATAACAAAGGTAGGGAACACGATGAAAAAACTAAAGGTTGCAGTCATTGGTTGCGGTACGATATCACGTGGTCAGCATATTCCTGCTTACCTTAAAAGCGGTATGGCTGAAATTAAATATGTTGTTGACGAAGTGCTTGAGATCGCTGAAGCAACGGCAAAGGAATTCGACATTGCAAACTTTACGAACGATCTACAGGTTGTGTTAAACGATCCGGAAATTGATGCAATTTCGGTATGTACACCGAATACTTCACATGCACCGATCTCAATTGCAGCGATGAGAGCCGGTAAGCATGTATTATGTGAAAAGCCAGCTGGGATGAACTATGAAGAAGTAGCGGGCATGAAGCAGGTTGCTGATGAGACAGGTCGAATTCTTAACATTGGCGTAGTTAATCGTTACAATACAGCGGTTAATAAAATTAAAGATCTCGTTACAAGCGGTGAGCTAGGTAATATCTATCATGTGTATTGTTCATTCAGATCGCATCGCTCCATTCCAGGGCTTGGCGGTCCGTTCACGATTAAAGCGAAGTCAGGCGGCGGTGTATTAATCGACTGGGGTGTACACTTCTTAGATCTTATCTTCTATGTGCTTGGTGAGCATACGAAGGCAAGAACGGTATCTGGCGCTACTTATGGCGAATTAGGAGCTCAAATCGAGGATTATACGTACACAAGCATGTGGGCAGGTCCACCAAAACGTGACGGTATATTTAATGTCGATGATTTTGTTACGGGCTTGATTCGTACGACTGGACCAACAATTAGCTTAAACGGTGCTTGGGCGCAAAACATTGGTGAAGATGCGATGTTTATTGAGTTTTTAGGCTCCAAAGCAGGCATTAAGCTGCAGTACGGTGGAGATTTCAAAATTTATAGCACGAAAAATGGGATGCTGCTAGAATCCCAAGCGAAGTTTGAAACGCAAAATATGTTCGAGGAAGAAATAAAATCGTTCTTAACTTCGGTTGCTGAGAATAAAAAAGATCGAGGCAACATTGATTACATTATGACAACGACCAAGGTGCTTGATGCTCTATATGAATCCTCTACAATAGGTAGAGAGGTACTCGTATAGTGCTGTATGTTGTATAGGATAAGCGGGGTCAAGCAGATTGTGACTCTAACATTAAGGTTTGATTGGAATGGAGGTCAAGGAGATGAAATTCGGAATTAGCACCTATAGCCTGCACCAAGCCTTTATCAGCGGACAGCTTACAGTGGAAGGTGTTATTACCACCATTGCCGAACTTGGTGCTGAGCATGTTGAGATTGTTCCACTAGGCTATAATTTGCTAGAGCAGCCACAATTGATAGAGGTAATTAAGAATACGGCTCAAGAAAGCGGACTTATTTTATCCAACTATGCGATTGCCGCGAATTTCTCTGATCTTGATGCCACAGCATTTCGTCAAGAGGTGGAGCGAGTTAAGCGTCATGTGGATATATGTGCCCAGCTAGGAATTAACAAAATGAGACATGATATTGCCTTCTCTAAGGATACCTCCTACGAGCATTTTATGTCTGAATTTAATCGGTTTGTGGAAGCAGCTTCAGAGATTTCCCAATATGCAGCGCAATACGACATTACAACAAGCATTGAAAACCATGGCTACTATGTTCAGCATAGCGATCGCGTACGTAAAATTATCGAGGCCGTCAATCAAGATAATTTCAAAATGACACTTGATATCGGAAATTTCCTATGTGTAGATGAGAACCCTGTAACAGCAGTGGCAAGCTCAATACCGATTGCGTCTATGGTGCATGTGAAGGATTTCTATGTTCGTCCAGCTGATCATATCGTAAGTGAAGGCTGGTTCCAGTCCGCATCAGGGAAATGGCTGCGCGGGTCTATTCTTGGACAAGGTGACATTGACATGCTAAAGGTGCTTAAGCTTGTCAAGGATAGTGGGTACGATGAATATATTTCATTAGAATTCGAAGGCATGGAAGAATGTATGAAAGGTACAAGGCTAGGGCTGCAATTCTTAAAGCAAGCGTGGGAATTAATATAATAAACTAAATTATAGAGCGGAGGCTAAGCAATATGCTGCAATCAAAAATTTCAAATAAAATTGGCGTTATCGTTGACAGCTTTGGAATCGGAGTGAGAGACGGGTTAGTTAAGGCGAAGGAAGTTGGCGCTGACGGTGTACAGATTTATGCGGTAAGAGGTGAATGGAGCCCTGAGAACTTATCTCCAAGTGCACGTAAGGAGTGGAAGGAATATATCGCCTCGCTAGGGTTAGATATTTCTGCTTTAGTCGGTGATCTAGGTGGACATGGCTTTCAGGACCCTAGCCAAAACCGTGAAAAGATCGAAAAGTCGAAGCGTATTCTTGATCTTGCACTAGAGATGGGCACGAATGTTGTAACAACGCATATCGGTATCGTACCTCATGATCACAATAGCGCAATGTATGCAGCAATGCACGCAGCGTGCGAGGAATTAAGTGACTATGCGCACAGTATGGGCGCGTACTTTGCGATTGAAACAGGTCCTGAGCGTGCAGTTGAGCTGAAAAGCTTTTTAGATAGCCTAACTTCCAAAGGAGTAGCTGTTAACTATGACCCTGCAAACTTTGTTATGGTTACTGGAGATGATCCAGTACAGGGTGTATATACATTGAAGGATTATATCGTTCATACCCATGCGAAGGATGGCGTGAAGCTAGGAGAGATTGATCCGCGTGATGTATATGGTCAATTCGGCTACGTTGTGGATAAGGATCAAATTGCTGAGCTGTTAGAGGCAGGTACAGCATTCCGTGAAGTTCCACTAGGCCAAGGCTCTGTAAACTGGGATGCATACATCCAAGCATTAGTTGATATCGGCTACAAGGGTTATCTAACGATTGAACGTGAAGTAGGCGCAGATCCAACAGGGGATATTCGCACTGCCGTTGAATTTTTGAAGCAATATCGTTAGTGGCTGCGGAGCAATGCCCTCTTGCAGCCGAGGTTTAAACGATGCTGCTGGAATTGAATCTAAAGGAAGCAGCATCGATTAAAGTCGGCCCGCTACGCTTTTCAGAGCACATTGCTCCTTCGCTTGCAGCATTTTGTGCGGGTGGTGCTTCGAAGT
>Ga0180216_1000126_pt1 | contig 95208 bp, 63 predicted proteins | sample eDN3rd37CBELigMG_FD_128879 | JGI IMG/M metagenome (GOLD analysis project Ga0180216, IMG submission 128879) | Enriched Miracle-Growth compost microbial communities from Emeryville, California, USA - eDNA 3rd pass 37_C BE-Lig MG (version 2)... ... | reverse complement strand
TCTTTATGCAATCTACAAAGAACTTCATCCCCAGAGGGGATAATCATGGAAGAGCTGGATGCGATGATCCGCATGTCCAGATCTGTGAGAGGCCTATGCACAAGTGCATAGGCCTACTCGATTTCGGTTAATGAGGAAGTGAATAAATGCTGCTGAAATTAACCAGTGAAAATTTACGGAGATTATTATAAAAAATCTTGACATGCAATTTATAATTGTGTATTCTATAAAGGTACTCAATTTTTTGACGTGCGCGTGTGGCGGAATTGGCAGACGCACTAGACTTAGGATCTAGCGGGCGACCGTGGGGGTTCAAGTCCCTCCACGCGCACCAGTTAACTTATTGAGAACAGTGTCATAATGATTATGCAATGTGCGCGTGTGGCGGAATTGGCAGACGCACTAGACTTAGGATCTAGCGGGCGACCGTGGGGGTTCAAGTCCCTCCACGCGCACCAGTTAACTTAATGTGAACAATGGCATAATGATTATGTGATGTGCGCGTGTGGCGGAATTGGCAGACGCACTAGACTTAGGATCTAGCGGGCGACCGTGGGGGTTCAAGTCCCTCCACGCGCACCATTTATATTAATTATCCAACCATCAGCTGGTGCTGGTGGTTTTTTTATTTATTGATCTAAATTTCAATTAATCCTTCCTTAAGCGCGTAATTAACGGCTTTTAATCGTTCCCGAACACCGAATTTAGAGTAAATATTACAGATATGATTTTGTACCGTATTGATGCTTAGACATAGTAAATCGGAAATTTCACTATTGTTATGACCCTTCATCATAAGGTTTAGTATTTCATGCTCGCGATGCGTGATTTTCCTTCTTGTTTGATCGAATTTATTGGACAGCTTTTTTGAAATGAAAAGTCTAGGGTTACATGTTGGAGCGCACCATTCTCTGTTTCTGCTTACATGGGTGATCGCATCCATTAGCTGCTCCTCCGTGCAGTTATTAAGAATATAGCCCTTAATGCCGACCTGGAACAGCTCACTAATTTCGGTGTCACCGGTTTTGTTGTCGCCGATTAGTAATATAGGGATATTAATCTTTTGTGACAGCATGCGTTTATGCAGCTCGACAGCCTTCATATCGTTCAATTGCTGATCAAGGATCAGTAATGAAATAGTTGCCTCCTTGCATGCTGCAATAATCTCCTCACCACTTGCATATTCACCAACTATAGAATATCGAGGCATACTGCTAATCGCCTTTTCAATGCCGATTTTCCACAGAAAGTTTTTCGGAACGCCAATTAATATATTGATACTTACATTATCCATTTTGGTTTTCTCTCCAATCCTATCACATATGCTCTATAACTGAAGATAATTGCAACCGAATGGTTTCCTCTTGATTTACACCTGCAATGCCAAGTGCGATTTTACTGCTTATTTTGTGTCGAAGACCAGGTAGGAATCTCGTTGTGAACATACCAAACATTTTTCCGGCATGTGCTAGTATGTTAGGTGTAAATACGACAGAAGACATAAAGTTTGATCTTGAGATGATATCCTCATTTATCGGCTTACGCACTTTTTCGTATAATGCCAGCGCCTCGTCAAGGGCAAGCTGACCGTGCAAGCTTTTGGCAAGCAGCTTACTTAACACGTCTGCGTCTTGTATCGCCATATTCATTCCTTGTCCGGATGATGCATGAGTGAGGTGTGCGGCATCACCGATTAGGACAGCTTGCTTCATATAATATTGATCAGCATGCATACGTACCATTTTGTAAACATGCTCGCCCTCACGATGGAAGGTGCTAATTTCTTTTAACATCGGTACACGCCTTGCTAGTTGCTGCAGCAGCTCGGTATCGGTGAATTTACGCCACCCTGCAGCTTTTCCAGATGGAACAACGACGGTAATTCTCATTTGCTGATCTGGTAGAGGGATTAATACAACAGCACCATCTCGATGCAGATGCACCTGCGTTCGTAGATCGCCTTGAATTGAAGCGGGGCGAGGCATGTGAAGCACGACCAGCTCATGATTATAGGTCATGCGATCTGCTTGAATGCCAAGCTCCTTACGAATGGACGATTGTCCACCATCTGCTGCAACGACAATTTTAGCATGGCAGGTCGTTAGCTCCTTACCTGTTTTAATAACGACACCAGATACATGGCCTTGATCATTGTAGATCATCTGCTCTACGACGCTTCCGCGCAATATTTGAATATGCTCGTGGTTGTTCGCCCAGTCAAGCAAGCCTTGTTCAATCTCACGATGCGGAATGTTCATAATGTAATTAAATTTCGTTGATGTGAGCGGTTTAAGGTCAATTTTCATAAGCTGCTTGAACAGTCCGTGGTGAAGCTCGATACCATAGGATTTAATATGAGGTAGCTGTTGAAACGACTGAAGCACGCCCCATTGCTCAAGAATCTCTAACGTTCTTGGCTGCAAGCCATCCCCTCGATTCATACTGCCAGGATCCTTACGACGATCAACGACAAGAACCTTAAATTTATATTTAGCTAAAGCGCATGCCAGTGCAGCTCCTGCAACAGCACCGCCAACAATAATAATATCTGTTTCCAAATCCATCAAATTTTCTCCTTCCGAATATTAAAGATTAGGTTGTAATCTTTCGTATAATATTGTTCGCCACAGGAGGTAAAAATCTTATCATTCGACCAAGCATTTTATTTTGACGGCCAATGACAACCTCAGTGCGCTTATCTTTTATTGCTGCTACCATTTCTTCTGCCACTAGGTTAATGTCTAGCGAGCCTGATTTTCCATACCAGTGCGGAATCCGATCCTGAAGATGTGAGCTAAGATTCGTATTCATATGACCTGGTGAAAGAAGCGTGACAGCAACTCCTTGCGGGGCAACCTCTCTTTGTAAACCTCGAGCGAAATTGGAAATCGCTGCTTTTGTTGCACCATAAGAAACCATATGTGGGAACGAAGCCTCAGCCATTATTGATGAAATTAGTACGATCTGCCCGGATTTACGTTTAAGCATATGAGGAAGCAAGTAACGGGAGCAACGAATAATACCGACGACATTGGTTTGGAACATCGCGTCAACTTCATCTAGCTTAAGCTGATCGACACGATCGATATATTGCACCGCTGAACCCAAAATCGCGATATCAATATGACCAAATTGTTCAATCGTCGCTGCAATGAGCTGCTGCACCGATTCCTCTGAAGTAATGTCGCAAGGATGCACATGGCATGAGCCTCCGCTTCCTTCGATTTGCCGCTTTAACGCTTCAAGCGCATTACTCGATCGTGAGGAGATGATGACGTTGGCCCCTTGCTTAGCGAACTGCAACGATACAGCTCGCCCAACACCGCTTGAAGCACCAACAATGAGTACATTTTTATTTTTCATAAACGGTCTCCTTTCAATCATTGCGTTTACTTAATATTCCTTCTAATAGAATTTTACTTACCATTTGCAGAGACTCGGAATACGACAGATTATGCTCATCCATAAAGCTTTCCTGAGTGAAGGCTTCCATCGTAACTAGAAAGAAGTGAACGATCAGCTTAGGATCTACATCAATCAGAAGCCCTCTATCCTTGCCAGCACGAAACAACTCTTCGTAGCGTTCAATCCTTATTTTTCGCTGTTCTAATACTTTGCTCCACAGATGAGGGAATGTTCGTTGAATCTCTACCACCTGTCCACGAGTAAAAAAAGTTAGATGCTTCGCTACGATTTCTGGTAATCGAGTAATCTTCTCGATAATGCCAATGGAGTAATCAATGATAATTGGGAGGACCTCAGCGTCAATCGTAGTGAAGACATCATCGATACACGCGGATATGATCTCTTCTTTACTGGTGAAAAATTTGTAAATGGTTTTCTTGCTGATCGAGAGCTCTGATGCTACTTGATCCAGTAATACTTTACTGAATCCTTGTTCCATACCAAGCTGAAAATACTTTTTCATTATTTTATCTTTAAGTTGCACCGTTTCTTGATTGATTACGTCCAAAATGCTCGCTCCTTAAATGTATTGCTGGTAGGATCAGCGGAAACTGAAATTTAATTTTTAGTTTCCGAGATCACTATAGCAACAACACCAAATTTTGTCAACACTTTCACATTGATACATTTAGCCTAATTTTAGTTTTGATTCTAATTTTCTTGCAAAATTCCGCGTAAATAATGAGAGATAATATAGCTGCTTAAGCTTTCTAGTTCAATGAGGTCCATGCGCTGTAGAAATAACGAGGATACGACAATGCCGTTAAGTACACACATCAAGCTCTGCACTTGTAGTTCTAAAGGCTCATTAAGCGAATGCTGCGATGATAATGCTCGAAAAACCTTTCTTATGAGTACACGGAAACGAATTGCGGATTCTACTGGAAGATGCTCGTGCTCGTTGCTTGCTGGTCTAATAAGAAAGGCAATGCGATAGGCGTGAGGATTGCTTACTGCAAAATCAATAAATGCCTTGGTCAACGATTGTAGCTTTTGAACAGCAGTCCAGTCTTGATCTGAGACGATCGGCTCAATATTAGTAACGATCAGTGCAAAGCTATATTCCATCAGATCAATTAGCAGTTCGTAGCTAGAGTGATTGCGATACTTTTGCAGCTCACTATGCTGTCTGCTGAATTGTTGGAATCGCTCGTCCCATTGTTCATACGGAATCTGGGAAAAGCTTTCTAGTAGCTGTTGCATCAACGCATGACTTAACTCCACAAATATCAACTCCTTTTTACAAAGTATTTTCACTGGCTTTTCCTACTCCCATCTCAACTGCGACATACCCACAATACAAGCTGTCGTCATTTTGGTAAATAGTAGTTTTACGTGAAATCCAATGAAAAAATAGTGTTTCACTACTAGATGATTAGAGGTTTAACGCTATTAACTTGGATGAAAAAACTGTATATGATTAGGTATGTATCACATAAATACAAATTTATGGAATTGCGATATGGAGGCTGTTCAGTTATGCGGATATGTTTTATGTTTCCGGGGCAGGGATCGCAGCGGCTTGGAATGGGAAAGGATCTTTATGAAAATTTCCCTACGATTCGACAAAATTACTTTGATGCTGCAGATGAAGTGCTGGGCTACAAGCTAAGTGAGCTTTGTTTTGTTGGAGATGAGCAGCAGCTGAAGCAGACTCAGTATGCACAGCCAGCTATTTATACAGTGTCGATGGCATTACATGCTCTACTGGGGGATAACGGAGTAAGCAGCTCAGCGGTGATCGGTCATAGCTTAGGAGAGTTTTCCGCTGTTGCCGCAGCCAAAGGCTTCAGCTTCCTAGATGGACTGCAAATCGTAGCAGAACGAGGAAGGCTTATGCAGCATGCTCAGCAAACCAATGCTGGCAGTATGGCAGCGATTATGGGGCTGGATGTAGAGAAGCTGGAGCATATCTGTGCAACGCTACGACAGCGGGGTGTCATTATGATTGCTAACTATAATGGCCCTTCACAACTAGTAATTTCCGGTGAAGAGCAGCTAGTACAGGAGGCGCTGGCTGCGTCTGAAGCTGCAGGCGCGGAGCGAGTTGTTAAGCTGCCAGTTAGCGGAGCGTTTCATAGTCCGCTTATTGCGGGAATTGTTCCGGCACTAAGAAGCAAAATTGAGCAGATATCTATACAATCACTGCAAGCACCACTAATTAGCAGCGTCAGCGAAGATTTTGAGACAGATGGGGACAGAGTTGCTCAGCTGCTAGTGGAGCAAGCGACCGCACCAGTAAAGTGGCAGCAGGTTGTCGCCAAAGTAGTCGAAGCAATGGATGATGTTCAATTTGTAGAAGTAGGACCAGGGCGTGTATTAAGCGGACTTGTAAAGCACTTAGATCACTCGGTGCAGGCTGTTAATATCGATAGCTACAAAAAGCTCGAGTCATGGCTTAATAAGTCGAAGGTAATCTCAACATAAATCGACAGAAGTGTACAGAAGCACCAGCGTCTATAACATTTTCTAGTTCATAAGATCAACTTACATATAGCAATGTAGTTTTATTGGGAAGGGAGGTGAAGGGCAGTGGATTTAACAGATAAAGTGATGCTAGTTACGGGGGGATCTCGCGGAATTGGTCGAGCAATTAGCTTAGCAGCTGCAAGTCGTGGTGCTAAGGTAGTGATTAACTATAACCACAATGCAGCTCAAGCAGAGGAGGTTTGTGAACTCGTTCAAGCGCAAGGAGGTACAGCCTCCATCTATCAAGCTGATGTAAGCAACATGCAGCAGGTTAAGGGAATGATTGCATTTATATTAGATACATATGGAAAGCTCGATATTGTCGTTAACAATGCGGGAATCGCATATGATCGCTTAGTATTCCAGATGGAGCCTGAGGATTGGCAGAAGGTAATGAATGTTAATTTCGGTGGTGTCTTCAATTGCTCGAAGGCTGCACTGGAGCCGATGATGCTTCAGCGGAGCGGGGTAATCGTCAATGTATCCTCAGCGATGAGTGAGGGCGGCTGGGTTGGGCAGTCCAACTATGCTTGCTCCAAAGCGGCGATCAATGCATTTACCCGTACTGCGGCTGTTGAGCTCGCACGCTTCAATATTAGAGTTTGTGCTGTATTGCCCGGCTTCTCTGAGACAGAAATGGTGGAAGGCTTACTGAAGGAAGAAAAGCGTTATCTCCCTCAAATTCCGCAAAAGCGGTTTGGTAAACCTGAGGAGGTAGCGCAAGCGGTGTTGTTTTTAGCATCCGATGCTGCAAGTCATATTACGGGAAGTACGCTGGCTGTCGATGGTGGTGCACTATGCACCGTTGGAATTGGTAGACCATTATAAAATTGGAGGAATGAAATATGGAACGCAATGAAATTTTTGAGGTTGTTCAGCAAGCATTGGTGGATGCAATTGGTGTAGATGAGGATGAAGTTGTAGGTAAAGCGACGTTACTTGGCGATTTGGGAGCAGAATCTTTAGACCTGCTAGACGTACTATTTCGCATTGAACGAAAATTAGGCTTCAAGGTAACGATTAACGACATTACGCTAATGATTACAGGCGGAATTCCAGATGAGGAGTTCGGCACTGAGGAAGGTTATATCTCTGATGTTGGCTTAACGCAGCTTAAAAAAAGCTTGCCGCAAATTGATGTGGATAGCTTGCGTGGCAAGTTTGAAGCGGAAAGAGTGCTTACGCTGTTTACGGTCGACAATCTTGTCAGTCTTGTCGAGACAAGAAAAGGAGAAATGGCATCTGTTAACAACTAAACTAGATATCCGTACTGGAGTAGACCTGCAAAGCGTCGCCAAAATGGAGAAAAAAATACTATCCAATCAGCTACGACTGGATAGTATTTTTACATTACGGGAGCTGGCCTATGCTGAAGGCAAACGCAGAAAGGCGGAGTATTTAGCGGCTAGATTTGCCGCGAAGGAAGCTTTCCTTAAAGCGCTAGGGATTGGCATGGGCAAAGGGGTGGAGCTCAGTGAAATGGGGATAAAAAACGATGCTTTATCTGGCAAGCCAAGCTTAGAGCTTCAAGGAAATGCGCTTGAATTCGCTAACAGGCTAGGAGTAGTTTCAATGGATGTGTCGCTTAGCCATTCCGAGGATTATGCGATTGCTCACGTCGTATTGCTGCTTGATCAAGAATGAAAGTAAGGTGTTATATGAGATTTTATATGGTTGACCGGATAAAGGAATGGAACGCAGGTGAGTCGATTACAGCAAGTAAATTGTTGAGCTATCAGGATTGCTATATGAAGGATGAGATAACAGATGAGCATTATTTTCCTGAGCCGTTAATGGCGGAGGCGCTATGTCAGGCAGGAGCTTGGTTGATTATGCTGACGACAGATTTTAAGCAACGCGCAGTGCTTCTGTCAGCAGAATCGATTACCTTCCACAAGCGTGTCGTTCCTGGAGATGAGCTCGTCTTATACGGGCAAGTGGATTCGCTGCATGAAAATGCGGCGGTTTTTTCTGGTCATGGGATTGTAAATGATGAAGTTGTGATGAAGATGAACTATATGATGTGTTCTCTAGTGTCTACGGATGAGCTAGAGGATGTCGAGCGTACGAAGCGCACGTTTCATGAGCTGTCATCGGGGGAGGAGCAATGAATAAAAGAGTTGTAGTTACAGGATTAGGCTGTGTAACACCATTAGGTCTTAATACAGAGCAGACTTGGCGCAATATGCTGGCTGGGAAGTCGGGGACTGACACTATTACATTGTTTGATGCCTCAAGCATGGATACAAGAATTGCTGCTGAGGTTAAAGCTTTTGAATTGCATCCATCCTTACCTGTAAAGCTGACTAAGCTGCTTTCTCGTTCGTCTGGCTTTGGGCTGAATGCTTTCTTGGAAGCAATCCAGGATGCAGGGCTTACAGCAGGTGATGCACCGAATCCGGACATCGGCATTGCTATGGGCTGCGGGCTAATTTATCCAGATCTGCAGCAGTTTCAAGAAACATTTATTACTTACTTTAAGGATGATGAGGCGACTGCAGAAGGCTTCTTCGGTCCGCTAGATATTTTAAAGCGTAGTAGTGTGACAGGAGCGACATTAATGGCGCAATGGCTTCGTGCTGCTGGACCGATGTATACGATCAATACGGCATGTGCATCGAGCGCGCATTCGATTGGCACCGCTTTTCGTGCGATCCAAGCGGGAGAGGCTTCCGTCATGATCGCTGGTGGATACGACTCGATGATTAATTACATAGACGTGCTTGGCTTCAGCTTGCTCGGTGCTTTATCGACGCGTAATGATGCTCCTGCACAGGCATCCCGTCCATTTGATAGAGAGCGAGATGGCTTTGTTATCGGTGAAGGGGCGACGATGATTGTGCTGGAGGAGCTAGAGCATGCTTTAGCAAGAAACGCACACATTTATGCAGAGGTGGCTGGTTTTTCGAGCACAATGAATGCTTATCGTATTACTGATTCTCCACCGGATGGCGGAGAGTGTATAACGGTGATACGGCAAGCGATGGCTGAAGCGGGGGTAACGCCAGATGAAGTGGATTATATATCGGTTCACGGCACAAGCACACCGTACAACGATTACAGTGAAACAATGGCAATTCGTGCTGCATTAGGCGAGGCTGCTGATCAAGTAGCTGTAAGCTCCGTTAAATCGATGATCGGCCATCTGACGAATGCATCAGGCGGTATTAATTTTATTAGCTCAGTATTGACGATGCGTGATGGCATGCTGCCTCCGACGATTAATTACGAGACACCAGATCATAAGCTGACGCTGGATTGTGTGCCTAATGCTGCACGACAAGCTAAGGTTGAGACAGCTTTAGTTAATGCATTTGCATTTGGCGGGACGAATGTTTGCTTGGCGGTTAAATCATTCGAGGGAGAGCGTAATGATGTCAATTAACGTAATAGATCGAGTAGTGGAATGGCTACCAGGTGAGAGGGCAGAGGCTTATCAGAACATTACGATGAGTAATATTATTTTCGATACACATTTTCCGCTTAAGCCGGTATGGCCTGGGATGCTGTCGATTATGGCTATGCAGCGCTTAGCTGAAGGGGTACTAGCAAGTCAGGATGATTTTGCAACGACTTATACGATGAGTGAGCTTAGCAATGTGAAGTGGCGTTCCTACGTCAAGCCAGGTGATTGTATGACGGTTAAGGTGGAGCTGGCTAAGCAGGCAGGTACGGAATCGGAGCTAATATATTTTAAGGGCAACATTCAAGTAGCGGGAAAAACGGTTGTAACCGTTGGGCGAATGAGCTTTGCTGCCGTCAAGGCGACAGCTGACATTCAGCAGCAGATGAGAGCTTATTGGCAGCAAAGAGGGGTAAAGCAGGTGGTTAAACTATGAGACGTGTCGTTGTTACAGGACTAGGATTGATTTCTCCGTTAGGAAGTGATCATGGGGAGGTTTGGCAAAGTATATTGCGTGGTGACAGTGCAGTGCAGAAGCTGTCACATCTTCGCGCAGAGAAGTTCAATACGCAATATGGCTATCCGATTGGCTCCTATGATCCTAAGACATATATCAAATCAGTAAAGAAGCTGCGCATGATGTCTCGCGGTGACTCGATGTGTTATGCAGCCTCAATGCTGGCGATGGAGGATGCTGGGCTGGCAAAGGGGTCTATAGCGGGACAACGCTTTGGTCTGTATGTTGGCGGCAGTAAGGAAGTGGATACACCGCCAGACGATATGGTTGAAGCAATTGCTGAGCCGAGTGTTCAAAGTATTAGTGACTTCGTTATGAAGATTAAGGATAATGTCCATCCGCTATTTTTTGTTAAAGGCTTGCCGGCCTCCTCGATGTTTTACATATCGGAGGAGCTGGATCTGAGAGGGGCTAACTGCTACTACATGGGAACTGCCAATGTAAGTGCTGTGGCAATTGGTAACGCAGCACGGGCTGTCGCTATGGGCGAGGCAGATGCTGCGCTAGCTGGAGGCTTCGCCGATCCGTTAACGTGGTGGAATTACTTGAAGGTGGATGGAATGGGTGTGCTCAACAGGGAGGATGGAGAAGGACAACGTTATTATCGACCGTTCGATAAACAGCGCAAAGGTGCATTGCTAGGTGAAGGCTCTACGATGCTGGTTGTTGAGGAGCTTGAGCATGCATTAGTACGCGGAGCAAGGATATATGGAGAGATCGTTGGTTATGGCAATGGTATGGATTGCGATAATATCGTTAAGCCATCGGAGGAAGGAATCGGACTGCAAACCGCAATGAAAAAGGCGCTCTCCCATAGCAATCTCTCAGCGGATGAGATTAACTACGTATGTGCACACGGCAGCGCCACAAAAACTGGCGATGAATCAGAGGCGCGAGCAATTGCTTCGATTTTTACTGCTGGGACGACCGCCGTAAGCTCAATTAAACCGACAGTTGGTCATCAGTTTTCTAATGCAGGGGCATTCAATGCGTATGCCTCGTTAATGGCCATCCAATCTGGGAAGCTGCCTCATACCCTTCATTTATCGAGTGCTAATCCGGCATGGAAGGTTGATTTTATCGTTGAGCAGCCTAGGGATACTTCGGTGAATGCAGTTATGTCGCTTGCAAGGGGACTGAATGGAGAAAATACCGCGCTTATATTTAAGGCGTTGGTTTAATTGGGAGGAGTAGCGGTGAGTAATCAAAAGCAAAAGGTAGTTGTAACAGGGATCGGTGCAATTACAGCGCTTGGCAAGAGTGCAGAAGAGCTATGGCATGCTGTTCTTCAAGGTACTCATGGCATACATCAGGTGGAGTCGATTGTGATGGACGGCTATATGGCAAGCATTGCCGGCGAGGTCAAGCAGCCGCTTGAAGAGCTTCAGGCTGCACAGGCATTTAAGACCAATGATCGGGCGATATCATTCGCGTTACGTGCAGCGGAAGAGGCGCTTCAGACCGCAGGACTACAGCAGCTGCCGGAGGATTCCGGTTGTGTGATTGGCACCTGCCTTGGAGGCTTCAAAAGCTGGGAGCGTTGGATTGAGCAAAAGCAAGCAGGCGAACAGGGAGAGGGAGAAGCCGGCCTATGGCGGCAGGTTCGATTTAATGGAATTGCCGAAACGGTAGGCTCCTATGTTGGAATCCATGGTCCTGTTGTCACGATATCAACCGCTTGTGCAGCAGGTGGTAATGCGATAGGCCATGCTGCTGATCTTATTCGCAGCGGTAAAGCATCTGTTGTGCTAGCTGGGGGAGCTGATGCACTCTCGATTGTTGCAGTATCTGGCTTTCATTCACTGCAATCACTGTCCAGTGAGCCGTGTAAGCCGTACTCTGGGGATCGTGATGGACTTTCGCTAGGTGAAGGAGCGGGCATATTGGTGCTAGAAAGTGAGCAGCATGCGGCAGCGAGGGGAGCACGAATTTATGCCGAGGTGCTAGAATTTGGTCTTTCTGCGGATGGCTATCATCCAACAGCTCCGCATCCTGAAGGCGAAGGTGCAGCGCGTGCAATTGCCATGGCGCTTAACAAAAGTGGTGTCCAGCCTGATGCAGTGGACTATATTAATGGGCATGGAACAGGAACCCCTAAAAACGATAGTGCTGAAACGATGGCGATTAAGCGGGCGCTCGGCGAAGATGCAGCAAATCGCACTAAGGTTAGCAGTACGAAGTCAATGATCGGACATTTGCTAGGTGCAGCGGGAGCAGTAGAAGGAATTGTCACTGTGCTGGCCTTGCATCATCAACATATCCCTCCAACAGCAAACTACACCAAGCCAGATCCCGAGTGTGATTTGGATTATACCCCTAATGCAGCTGTTCAGCAAAATCTCACCTACGCCATATCCAACAACTTTGCTTTTGGAGGCAACAATTGCTGCGTTGTATTTCAAGCTTATGAACCGTCTGCTAGTAGCAAGCAAGAAGTCGAAGCCGACTCTACTGACACAACGGCAGCATCGTTACAGCGTGAGCGTGTTGTTATAACAGGCATTGCACAAATTAGCGCCGCTGGCACGAAGATCTCCTCCCTCTGGGATGCGATCGCAGTTAACGATAGCAATGCAGCTAACAGCCTTTGGACAGAGGCGCTCGACGCTAATCACAATCGTACCGTTGTAAGCAAGCTGACCGACTATGATTCGACACAGTATATTTCACGAAAAGAATCAAGAAGAATGGATACGCTTGGCAAGCTAACCGTTTCTGTTGCTATGGATGCATTGAAGGATAGTGAGCTTGAGGTGACGGAGCATAATTGCAATCAGGTTGGCGTCATATTTGGTACAGCTAACGGAACGATGGAAAGCTTGGGGCAGTTTTATTTCCCAGTGCTGAGTGAAGGAGCACCAGCTGCCAATCCAGCGCATTTCCCTAATACCGTGTTTAATCAAGCTGCCGGTCAGGTAGCGATGCATACAGGAGCGAGAGGCGTTTCTTCGACTGTCGTTGATGGTCATGCGTCGTTCTCGTCAGCGCTATGTATGGCTTACCAGCATATTCAAAACAAAGATGCCGAGGCAATTGTGGCGATCGCCGCCGATGTGCTGACTCCGTATGTCATTAGTGGCTATAAAGATTCAGGGTTGCTACTTCCTTATGAAGCTGAAGGGGCGGTTGCTCCCCCAGTCGATCAGCACGGCTTTGTGCTTGGAGAAGGGGCGGTAGCCGTTGTAGTAGAATCGCTTAGCCATGCATTGGCACGGAATGCAACGATTTATGCTGAGGTTTCTGGCTACGGACGTACCTTCGAAGCTTCGCAGGTGAATGCTGCAGATTCAAGCTTCCGTAAGGGGTCAGACAATCAAGCTGGTTTGAATTCAACAGGCCGAGAGGAAGCCGGAGCGCTGACGCAATCGAATCGCACAGCTGTTGCTGAGCTAGCAACCCGTAGCGGTTTGGAGCGAGCGATACTGCAGGCGTTGCAGGGCGATTGCAGTGAAGGTGAAGTTGAGAGTGAGGATATCGTGCCTGATGCGATATTTATCGCGCAGCCAGCGATAGATGCTACTGAGCCAGCAGAGCGTGAAGCGATTGAACATGTATTCGCGGATACGCCAATGCTTGCGACCTGCAAGCATGTCATAGGAGAGGTGCAGGGAGCGGCTAGTGGCTTTCAGCTATTGACTGCTCTATTAAGCATGCAGCAGGGCTATCTGCCACAAGTACATGGCAGTGCAGTTTCATTAGCAGAGGATGTCTCTCTTAACCATATTCTTGTGAATGGCGCCTCCTTAACAGGATCATATACAAGTATTTTGCTAAGCAAATATGAATAAAGGTGGGAATGATGAATGAGCTTCGTCAATATATTAAGCATTGCTTCTTATGTGCCCGGTGAACCAATATCCAATGATCGATTAGCGGGTTTAATCGGGGAGCTGGATGAGGAGCTAATGGCGCAGGTTGATGTGCAGGATCGATACTGGAGTATTGATCCAGAGACGGGGAAGCCGTCAGAAAAGAATAGTGATATTTCTACAAAAGCAGCGAAGCTTGCTTTGGAGAAGGCAGGAGTAGCGGCAGAGGATGTTGATCTTATCGTTATGTCGACCTGCAGCCCAGACTATCCGTTGCCAGCTACAGTAACGCAGGTGCAGGATAACTTAGGACTTAGACGCGCCGCAACGATTGAGGTTCGTTCTGGCTGCTGTGGGGCAGTTCAAGCGCTAGATGTTGCCAAACTATATCTTAGCACCGGGCAATATCGCACGGCGATTGTTATCGGGACAGAGGTAATCTCACCGCTACTCTATCAGATGTACGGGGATAAGGATAAGGATGATTTGCGCTTACGCGACAAGCTGTGCATCTATTCATTCGGCGATGGTTCGGCAGCGATGGTGCTGCAAGCAAGCGAGCAGGCTAACGGACAGCTTATTGGCCAAAGTGCTTTTGCGTGTGTAGGTGGCGGCAAGAAGGCAGGCATGACCGTACCAGTTGGCGGTACAGCTATTCCAATTACGCATGAAGCTTTAGATAAAGGACTGTTTTCATTAAAGGTGGACTTTACAGGCTCTGCCAAATATACAGCGGATATTCTGCATGAAGGCTTCCATGAAACCTTAAGCAAAGCGGGTTTAACAGCTAAGGATATTCAAGGCTGTATCATTCCTGAAGGCAATACAGGATATTTGCGTGATGACCTGCAACGCTCAGGTAAGCTAAGCGAGGAATGGCTGGAGATTGAAAATCGTGTATATGACAATCTCAAATATGTAGGCAATACCGGTTCTCCTGCTGTTCTGCTTGCATTCGAGCATGCTGTGCGTACAGGCAAGGTAAAGCAAGGAGATCATGTGATGTTTTTAGCGATCGAAACAAGTAAGTGGCTTTTTGCAGGCACGGTGTTTCAATGGAAGGGAGTTTAGTATGACAACCTATGATGCGATTGTCGTTGGCTCAGGTCTAGGGGGCTTGACGACAGCAGCAATACTCGCTGAAGCGGGTAAAAAAGTGTTAGTGCTGGAGCAACATTATATTGTAGGTGGTTGTGCCAGCTCCTTTCGCAGAAAGGGCTTTATCTTCGATGCGGCTGTACATTTGATCGGTGGCTGCGAGCCTGGAGGTGAGCTGCAGCGAATATTTCAGCGGCTTGGTGTGGAGCAGCACATTTCCTTCATTCCTGTTGATCCCATGTTCACGGTACAAATCGAAGATCAGCGCTATGATATCCCGGCTAATTTAGATCAGATGGCTGAACGTCTAGGCAGCTGGTTCCCTGAGGACCAAGAAGCTGTTTCAGCTGCTATTTCAGAAATTAAGCTGCTCGGAGGTTATATGCTGAACGATGGCTCTTACGGTGCTGATCAAGAGCTCAATGAACGATTGCTAGATATTAACCGTCAATCGTTCGCGGATTACTTAGCCGATCGCTTCCGTAATCCACGTACAGCGTTCTTGTTAAGCTCACTATGTCCATATGCGGGCATATCACCGGCAGGACTATCTACAACATATATGATGAGCACGATGGCTTCTTATCATGGGGGCGCGTTCTATATTAAGGGAAGCTCTCAGAAAATCGCTGATACATTGAAGCAAGCGATAGAAGCACGTGGTGGCAAGGTGCAAATTCGGCGCCGAGTAGAGCGTATTATGATGGAGCAGGAACGAGTTACAGGCGTCGTTGATCATCGAGGTAATGAGCATTACGCTCCACTTGTAATTTCGAATGCAGATATGAAGCAGACGTTTACTCATTTGCTAGATCAATCGTATTTGCCGGATGCTTATCAACGGAGAATAAATAGTCTTAAGCCATCCTACTCCAGTGTTGTATTGTATGCCGCCATGCATAAGGATTATTGGCTGGAGCAGCTGCCGCATGAGCTGTTTTGGTTTCCGAATGACAGCATGAATGATTCCTTGCGATTGTATGATCCATTGAAAAGCGACCAGTTTCCTTGGCTATCGATATGCAGTCCGACGCATACCGATGCACAGCTAGCTCCTGATGGCTACGGAATTGTTTCGGTCATGGCGCTCTGTGAAGCAAAGCATATGGAGCGGATACGTGAACAATATGGAAAAGGCTATATTGAGGAGCAGTTTATTGCGCTTATCGATTCCATAATCCCTGGCTTTAAGGAGCGAATCCATTTCTTCGAGCTAGCAACACCTCGTACAATTGAACGCTATACATTAAATCAAGCTGGCTCGATCTACGGCTGGCGCAAAGAAAATAGCCAACGCTGGGGCTCGAATATGGGACCAAGAACACCGGTTTCGGGTCTGTATCTTGCTGGTCATTGGACCCGTAATGTGCATGGTGTGTACGGTGTAATGAAGTCAGGCAGGATGACGGCGGATATCATTGTTAAGAATTGATGACATGAGACCTACCTATGTCATGTAGGTGAATAGCAAGAAAAAAACATGCAACTCTATGCATTGATCTAGGAGGCTGTATGAATAAGTGGCGTAATGGCAAGATCATGGCAATTTCATGTTTAGGATTATTCATGGCTATGCTGGATACGTTGATTGTTGGAGTAGCATTACCGCAAATCGAGCTTAAGCTGCAGACGGATATGGTGCACTTGGAATGGGTAATGAATGCCTATACCCTTATGTTCGCTGTTGGGATGATCCCGTTTAGCTTGCTTGCAGAGCGATATGGCCGAAGGAATGGATTTGTACTTGGTCTGATATTATTTACGGGAGGCTCACTTCTTGCAGGTCTCAGTGAATCGATACTTCTCTTAATTGTCGCCAGAGGTATTCAAGGTATTGGAGCGGCAGCGATACTGCCGATTAGTCTGACGTTGATCTACACCGCCTTTCCAGAGGAAAAGCGGGCGCTGGCTGTTGGCATATGGTCTGGAATATCTGGGCTCGGGCTGACGATTGGTCCGCTTATTGGCGGTATCATCCTCGATTATTTCAGCTGGGAAATGATCTTTCTCGTTAACGTGCCAATTGGTGTCATTACGATACTGCTATGCTTCTTCTGGATAGCGGAATCGTATGGTATCAAGCAGCGTTTTGATATCGTCGGCTTACTATTGCTAACGACAGGCTTATTTGGCATTGTATATGCATTAATTACAGGCAATCTATTAACGTGGGGTCATCTATCCATTGTGATCGGTGCAATTGGTGGGGTCATTCTGCTTATCGCTTTTCTTATTTGGGAGTCTCGTTGCTCTTATTCTTTAATTACATTGCGATTGTTCCGTTATCCCTCGTTTTCGGTGACGAATTTCGTAGGTTTTTGGATGAGTGCGGGCATATTCGGCTCGATATTTGTACTGACACTGTTTCTACAACAGGTGCAAGGCTACAGTCCGTTTGAAGCGGGTGTACGCGAGATGCTATGGACGACGATGACGATGATCGCTGCGCCTGTAGCTGGCGTGTTTATGAACAAATACCGCGTGCGTTCAATTCTAATGGTAGGCTTGCTGCTGCAAGCCATTGCCTTATGCAGCTTTGGTTTTGTCATCAATCAGCTGGGACCGATCTTTTCGTTCGGTTATTTAGCTCCCGGTATGATTGGCGCTGGGATTGGCATGGGGCTGTGCTTTACTGGGATTCAGCACGGTGTTCTTGAAGGAATTCCCGATCAATATACAGGGGAAGGCTCAGGTGTGAGTAATGCAATAAGGGAGCTTGGCGGAGTATTTGGCATTGCGATAGCGGGAGTTGTGTTTCATCGTCATGGACTGGTGACAAGTGGGCAGCAATTTGCCGATGCGCTTGTCCCCACTGTATATGTATGTGCGGGGATGATCGGCCTGGCATGTATTTCACTGCTGTACCTATATGTAAAGCCGCTGCCTAAACAAGCGTCTCGTCAAGTCGGGGGACAGTAGTTAACTACTACATGCTCAACCACTATATATACAAAAGATTAGTAGTACACTGCGATTTACAGCTTATTGATATCACTCGATAATTATATATGGAAAGCTGCATCATGAAGCGATGAGGAGACACTAGCTTCTGCTGCAGCTTTCTTTTTAATTTATATTGTTTAGATTAGGTCATAGGAGGAGAGAAGTTGATAGAATTTATTCTAAGAAATCGTAAGGTGACAATATTGTTTTTTATTATGGCAACCTTAGTTGGGAGCTTAAGCTTTCTTACGATGCCCAAGCGGGAAAATCCAGAGGTTTCTTTAACTGTAGCTGTAATTCAAACGATATTCCCTGGAGCATCTCCTGAAAAAGTAGAGCAATATGTGACGACCCCACTCGAAAACAGCATTAAAGATATCTCTCAAATTATTCGTGTGGATTCAACCTCTTCATTAAATGTGTCCACAATCATTGTCGAGGTTGAGCCTGGTACCGATGAAGATAACCGTAAAGTGTGGGATTTATTGCGTCAGAAAATACAACTAGCAGAAAATGATTTGCCAGAGGATGCTTACAAGCCGGTTGTGCTTGATAATCTAAACAATATTGCACAACAAATTTATCAGTTCGCCGTTGAATCTCCCCAGCAGCTAGAGGAATTACGAGCTGTAGCTGAACAATGGAAATTTGAATTAAGCCAGCTGTCTGGTGTTAGTAATGTAGAAATTGTAGGGTTGCCTGAGGAAGAGGTAGCCATCTATCTCGATACCGAAAAAATGAATGAGCTAGGTTTGCCTTGGGGTGCAGTTGTACAGGCAATCTCCAACGCATACCAGCGCGTGCCGCTTGGTGCTATTCAGGAGGGTGAGCAATATTCGTATCTGAAGCTAAGCGGTGAGTGGGAATCAATTGAGGATATTAAAAAAGTTGTCGTTTTCCAAAATGATCAAGCTACGATCCACATTGAGGATATTGCTAATGTAGAGAAGGCCGCGGTAAATAATAACGCATTTGTCCAATACAATGATCTTTACGCGCTTACGTTAGTTGTGAATTCAGGAAGCGGAGTAGATGTTTATGCACTTCAGGAGGATATTGATGAGGTTGTTGCTTCATTAGAGAAGGAGCTGCCATCCTATGTTCAGTTCGTATCTGAATTTTCACAGAAGGAAAGCGTAGATCATCTGTTTCTTGACCTAGGACGAGAGCTGCTTATCGGTATGGTAATCGTCATCATCATATGTACGTTAGGTCTTTCCTTCATTACATCGATTATTGTGGCGTTAGCGATCCCTGTATCTGCTGCGATCGGCTTTATTCCGATAGAGAGCTTTGGTGTTGATCTCAATCAGATTTCCATCGTGGCCTTAATTATTGTGCTCGGCATACTTGTTGATGACGCCGTCGTGGTTAATGATAGTATTCAACGTAGGTTGTCACTAGGCGAGTCTCCATTGCAGGCTTCTATTAAAGGAAGTAAGGATGTAGCAATCTCGATTACAACAGCAACTCTAGCAACCATAGCCTCCTTTGTACCTCTATTTTTTATGACAGGTAACGTTGGTAACTTTATTCATCCATTGCCTGTTGTGATTACGCTAACGATGCTTGCCTCCTTGCTTGTATCGATTACGGTTATCCCTGTGTTCCGTCTATGGATTAGTGAAAGAGCCGTTCGCAAAGGGAAGCAGCATGCAATTAACAATGTAACACCTGGCTTATTAGGAAAGCCAATTTACCAATTGAGCTTATTCTATGAAAAGCAAATTGTACGCTTTATTAAACGACCGATATTAACTGCGATCATTGCACTCGTTGTAGGCAGCAGTAGTCTAGGATTGTTTCCATTACTAGGTATGCAGTTTTTCCCTAAAGCGGAGCGAGAGGTCATGCTAATTGACTTCAGACTTCCGATTGGCAGCTCGATTGAGACGACACGTGGCGTGATGAATGACGCCTCCGCTTGGTTACGCGAGCAAGAGGGAGTAACTTCGGTTACCGCGTACACAGGTCGAGCGACACCGAAGTTCTACTATTCAGAGACAGGTCGCTACGGTGAAAGTATTGGTCAGTTATTTGTAAAGATTGATATGGAGCAAATAAAAACGAAGGATATGCTGCAGCCATGGCGTGTCGGCTTACAGGAGAAATTCCCTGAGGTTGAGATTGTTGCAAGAGAACTGGAGCAGGGGCCGCCTGTCGGAGCACCAATTGCCGTTAGCATTAAAGGCGATGATCTAGAGAAGCTGAAGGAGCTTTCCGCTACGGTAAAAGGGTATCTAGCAGAGATTGAAGGGGCGATTAACATCTCTGATGATATGGGCTCCAGCATGCCGATTGTAGAGTTCCGTATGGATCAAGATAAGCTGCAGCAGGCTGGAATTGCAGAGAAGGATGTATCGACCACGCTTCGCTTAGTCAGTGAAGGAATTAAGGTAGCTGATCTATCTGATAACAACCAGCTGTTAGATGTAAAGGTAAGAGTGCTCCATGATAAAGAAAGTGATATTAGTGAGGCCTTCAATCAGCTTGCCGTTTCTGCTAGAGGAGGAGCGCTAGTAAAGCTGAACGAGGTAGTGACGCTAGAGCGTGATGAGCAGGTGCATTCGATTCTTCATAAGGATTCAAGAAGGGTTGTAACGGTGCAGAGCTATAATGAAGGGAAATTACCGAGCGAGATTACAGAGGAATTGAATGCTAAGCTCAAACAGCTTCAGTTGACAGATAACTATAGCGTAATCGTTGGCGGGGAGAACGAGCAGCGGGATGATGCATTCAACTCAATTACCAAGCTATGGATCGTCGTTGTTTTGCTCATCTATATTTTGATGGTCATGCAGTTTAAGTCTTTACTGCTACCTGTTATTATTTTGATGTCCGTTTACCTTGCCTTTGGCGGGTCACTAATCGGATTATATTTAACGAATTCACCGCTGGGCTTTATGGCATTTATGGGCGTTGTTAGCCTTACAGGAATCGTTGTTCGCAATGGTATCATTCTTATCGAATTTATTGAACAGGAGCGTCATGCTGGTAAGTCATTGTACGAGGCTGTAGCCAATGCAGGTAAAGTAAGGCTGCGTCCGATTCTTATTACAACGTTTACTGCTGTGGGCGCATTGACACCAATGGCGATTGACGGAAGCTCATTGTTTAAACCGATGGCAGTAGCGATTATTTCTGGTCTGCTTTATTCAACGCTGCTCACGCTAATTGTTGTACCAGTAATGTATGTAATTGTAGCTAGAAGATCAGAGAAGCTTGCTAGCAAGCTTCAGCAGCATACGACGGAGCATTCGTCGCTATAGGGGCAGTGTAAAGCATTCTAAGTTAAGATTAATGAGAGAGGCAACAGTACATTGTTGGCTAGTAAGGTTCATCATTATACCCTCTAGTAGGATGATGCGCTTTACTGGCCTTTTTTCTTCTAATGGAGTTAGCTTAATTTTGCTAAATCATGGTTATTTGAATTATAATGTAGTGGAATTGATCATATAGTAAAGGGGTAGAGATCTAGTGTACGAAATTGCCATTATTGGAGCAGGTCCTGCTGGGGCGAGTGCAGCACTATTTACAGCGAAAGCAGGCAAGAAAACAATTGTTATTGATAGTGACAAGGGTATGACCAAACGAGCTTGGTTTGAGAACTACTACGGGATTGAAGAGATCTCAGGCCCACAGCTAATTGATATTGGAATTAAGCAATTTCAAAAGTTTGGTGCTGAGTATAAGCAGGCAGCAGCAACAGCTATTGAGAAAACTGCAGATGGGCTGCAAGTGACTTTAGACTCTGGTGAGACCGTTAGTGCGAAGCATGTGATTTTGGCTTCTGGTATTCACGTTGATCTAGCTGAGAAGCTTGGCTTAACAACTAAGCCAGGAACTGAACCGCGTATTAAAACGATCGTAGATGTCGACTCTCAAGGCAAAACCAATGTTGAGGGAGTTTGGGCAGCAGGTACGATTACAGGTGTTAGCGTTCATGCAGTTATTACTGCTGGTGATGGCGCTAAGGTAGCTATCAATGTAATTAGTGAGCTGAATGGCGAGCGTTATGTTGACCATGATCTATTGAAATAATAAATGTGAAGGTCAGAAGCTTTATTCAAAGCGTACAGAATAAAGCTTCTGACTACTAATAATAAGCCTGGAGAGAAGCGCTAATTAGGTGCTTTTCGATACAAAATAAAAAAAATAAACAAATCAACAAAAAACACTTGCATTTTGTTTTTGAAGGTGATATATTATTAATTGTCGCCGCGATGAAAACATTGCGAGAGACGAAAGTAATTAAGTTTTGCGGAAGTGGCTCAGCGGTAGAGCATCGCCTTGCCAAGGCGAGGGTCGCGGGTTCGATTCCCGTCTTCCGCTCCATTAATTTGCGGCCTTAGCTCAGCTGGATAGAGCGTTTGACTACGAATCAAAAGGTCAGGAGTTCGAATCTCTTAGGCCGCGCCACTTAATTACACTACGGGATGTAGCTCAGCTTGGTAGAGCACCTGGTTTGGGACCAGGGGGTCGCATGTTCAAATCGTGTCATCCCGACCATTTATATACGCGGGCGTAGTTCAATGGTAGAACTTTAGCCTTCCAAGCTAATAGCGTGGGTTCGATTCCCATCGCCCGCTCCATACCATACAAGCCAAAGTCTTGAGTAATCAAGGCTTTTTTTGTTTTGAATTTTTCCACAGCCATTGCAGTGTCTACTTGTTGATGTTTATGAATTAGGCGGTGTCTAATACATCATCTTCTCTCACCATCTCCTCACTATTGAAGAATAAATCAAGAGAAAAATGCTGATCAGATGATTAAAAAAGTATATCGCACGAATGAACTTGGCTTACTAGGAATAACGAAAACGGGTGAAATAATTGACGGACTTTCTGTTGCTACAAGATCATTATCTTCTGTAAATGATGTTTTCCCTATTCAATATTTGCGTCAAGTTAATGATTCCCTATTATATGTTGTCTATAAGGTTGTTTCCGAAGATGAACAACCGTATAATATATATCTGTTTTTTGAGAAATTAGATTCCGTAACAGAGCAAATAAAAGAGGACACAGAGTTGTGGTGGCTTACGGGAAGAGTACTGTATGCAGCTAAATCACTGTCCTCGAATGATTTTAAACAAATTGTTGCTGGCACATCTTGAAGAAGTCGTGAATGTAGACCCGATGACTAAGCTATACGTGCCACAAAATATTGAACCATATACAGCTCAAAAATATGATGAAAAACTCGAAAAATATGTAGATTATACAGTAACTCCTGAGCCTGAGCTATCACTTAAAGCTTATCATTTATTGACCGACGGTATTCTTTGCATAATTTATACTCGTGACAACGAAGACGAGGATTTTAAAGTATCTGAAGTAGGGTTCAATGATACATCCGAGATCGCATCTATTAACAGCACAGGAGTCGTTCCTTTAACGATACTAGCTGAAGATTTTCCAAATTAGATACGAAAATATTATTTGGATGAATAAATGAAAGAGTCCTGCATTTTTATATAAAGAAGTGTTAATTAAGCTACATTTTATGTAGGGTGTCGATTAAATATAGTAAAGTGGAAGGTTAATTGTCACAACTAAATGTAACAGTTTAATGAAAGTAATAGAATCTCTTATATATATTGAAGATTTTTTTTATCTCTCCCAATGGCCGCAATCATCAGTGGTCATTTTTTTGTGTTTTGTGCATGTATGGTGTAATACGTAAGCAAAACCATATCTTATGTAATTGTGCTAAACCTGCTTAGTTGCCCCCTTTAGTGAATTTATATTATTCGTATAAAATAGGTATTGACAAATGTGTCAGAATTGTATCTGAAATTTGAAGACTAGGTATCATTGCCGCTAAGTGAAAGGTTATTCACTCATTGTGCACGGTATTAGATGGTTTAAAAAGTTTGTACTTATCTACATATCTAATTATTTACTTTTAAAGCGTTTCCAATCTAAAAATGATGTGATTATAAGCTGTTTTTTAGATTAATTATGTCTAAAAGGCTTCTAACTAATTGTATTTTGATGTATAATAGACGAAGTGATTTTTTTGTGAATAACTGAGAGTAATCTTACGAATATATTTCATAGCTTCTTTTAATAAAGCATGGTTTGTGAGTTTGCTGTACAGATGGTAGGAGGAAGAGTAATGTCAGATCAAACTGTAACATCAACAGCGACAAGTCGGACGCATTCTAATAATTTACTTAGACGTGATGTTCGTTATCTGGGCAATATTCTCGGTGAGGTGCTTGTTCATCAGGGTGGTCGTGAGCTATTAGAGCTTGTCGAGCAAATAAGAGAGCAAAGTAAAGCACTGCGTGCCCAATTCGATCCTGAACTTTTCGCTGAGTTAAAAGCAACGATTTCATCACTTAGCTCTGAACAGCGTCATCAAGTGATTCGTGCTTTCGCTATTTATTTTCAATTGGTTAACATTGCTGAGCAAAATCATCGTATTAGAAGAAAACGTGATTATGAGTTTTTAGCTGGCGATGAAGTTCAAAGTGGTTCCATTGAAAGTGCGATCAAAGCTCTTAAAGATCGTGATATTGCACAAGAGGATATTGAAGAAATGCTTGGTGGCATTTCCCTAGAGTTGGTTATGACTGCTCATCCAACTGAGGCAACTCGACGTGCGGTTCTAGACATTCACAAGCGTATTGCGGAAGATGTGATGGAGCTAGATAATCCTACGTTGACTCATCGTGAACGTGAGAAACTAAAAGAAAAGCTAATGAACGAAGTTCTTATTTTGTGGCAAACAGACGAGCTGCGTGACCGTAAGCCAACGGTTATCGACGAGGTTAAGAATGGATTGTATTACTTCGACGAAACATTGTTTGATGCTTTACCGAACGTATATGAAGAGCTTGAGCGTTGTTTGGCAAAATATTATCCGGATAAAAAATGGCATGTGCCAAGCTACCTGCGTTTCGGTTCATGGATTGGTGGCGACCGTGATGGTAACCCATCCGTAACTTCAGATGTAACATGGAAAGCATTAACATTGCATCGTCAGCTAGCTGTTCGTAAGTACAAAGAGCAGCTACGTGAAATGATGCATATGTTAAGCTTTAGCACGAATCTTGTTAAAGTTACAGATGAGCTGCTTGCTTCAATCGAAGTAGATCGTGAAAATGTTGAAATCAATTCTGCTGAAGCTTGGAGAAACCCAACTGAGCCTTACCGCATTAAAATTGCGTACATGCTACAGAAATTGACGAATACATTGGATGAAGACGCTACTGGCTACAATAGCTCAGCTGAGCTAATGGAAGATCTTCGTGTCATTGACCGCAGCTTACGCAGCCACTATGCAGATTATTTTGCAGATACGTATTTGGCTAAGCTTTTACGTCAAGTGGAGCTATTCAGCTTCCATCTTATGACGCTAGATGTTCGTCAGCATAGTAAAGAGCATGAAAATGCGATGACAGAGGTTCTTCATAAATTAGGTATTGTCGATAACTACGGTGCATTGTCCGAAGAAGAGAAAATTCCAGTGCTTGTGAAGCTATTAGAGGATCAACGTCCACTAACTTCGCATCATATTGAATATTCAGCTTCAACACGCGAGTGCTTGAACGTATTTGAAGTTATTGCTGAAGCACAAAAAGAATTTGGCATTAACTGTATCTCGAGCTACTTGATCAGTATGGCTGAAGCGGTAAGTGATGTGCTTGAAGTTATGGTATTTGCTAAAGAGGTAGGTCTGTTCCGCATTGATGAAAATGGTGAGGTTACAGCAACGATTCAGGCGGCTCCGCTATTTGAAACCATTGATGACTTACATGCAGCACCAGCAATTATGAAACGTTTGTTGGAAATTCCTGTTTATCGCAAAGCAGTTGCTGCTCGTGGGGGTATGCATGAAATTATGCTTGGTTATTCAGATGGTAATAAAGATGGTGGCGTAGTTACAGCGAACTGGGAACTACTTATTGCGTTGAATACTATTACAGCAAGCACTGCTGAGTTTGGTGTTAAATGTAAATTTTTCCATGGTCGTGGTGGTTCCCTTGGTCGTGGCGGTATGCCGCTTAACCGCAGTATTTTGGCTCAACCGCCTCATACTGTTGGTGCTGGTATTAAAATTACTGAGCAGGGTGAAGTATTATCTTCTCGTTATTCAATGGAAGGTATTGCTTATCGTTCACTTGAACAAGCGACTTGGGCTTTAATTACTTCCGCTTTCCTTGCAAAATATCCTGAGCAAGGACCGCAAGTAGAAAAGGAATGGGAAGAGATTTCTGCTGAGATTTCTGAAACAGCACTTAATAAATATCAAGATCTTATTTTCCGAGATCCTGGTTTCATGACATACTTTAAAGAATCAACTCCACTTAGTGAAATTGGAGAGCTTAATATCGGATCTCGTCCATCTAAACGTAAAAACAGCGATCGTTTCGAAGATTTGCGTGCGATTCCTTGGGTATTCTCATGGACACAAAGCCGCTACTTGCTACCAGCATGGTATGCAACGGGAACAGCGCTTCAGCAATATGTTGGTGACGATGAGCAGAAGCTGGATAAATTGCGTGTAATGTATGCAAAATTCCCGTTCTTCCGTAGTCTAATCGACAATGTGCAAATGGCGCTTGCTAAAGCTGATATGAAAATTGCTTCGCAATATGCGTCGATGATTAAGGACGATACGATTCGCGAGCGTATTTTCTCTCTAGTGGAATCAGAGTTTAACTTGACTTCAGAGCTTATTTTGAAAATCACGAATCAAAAAGAAATTCTAGATAATGTACCTGTTATTCAAGAATCAATTCGTTTGCGTAACCCATATGTTGATCCACTAAGCTATTTGCAGGTTCAACTACTACAGGAGCTTCGTGAGATCCGTGAACAAGACGGCGACGATCAAGTGCTTCTGCGTGAAGTTCTTCTTACAATTAACGGAATTGCAGCTGGACTTCGTAATACGGGCTAATGCGTTATAGGGTAGTAAATAACTAGCTTAATAATAAGCTTAAATAGCCTGTCCTAGTCATATGCTAGGGCAGGCTTTTTGACGTCTTATACTACTGAACAAGTTTTATGTTACTTTATAGTTCCATTAAGATTGCTTTAAGGTGCAACCTTCATCATAAAGATATGAAATTGCTGCATGAATTTAGATGGCAATGAATATGAAGGGAGCCGAGCACCATGAATAACGATAAGAAATTTAACAATACATCAGAGACGAATGAACAAGCTGTACAACAACAAACAGCAATCGAGGATAAATTCGAGACCTATTACCGTGAGCTTGAGAAGCTACCTCCGCTTAAGGAGAAGAAACGTAAATCGTTCATGCCAGCCTTCTCCGCTTTTCTAGCCGGAGCATTGATTGTAGGTGGACTTAGCTTTGCCGCAGATCGCTTGAATCTATTTACAGGTGGAGCTACTAATGTTGATCAATATCGTTTAAGTAACAGCTATTCAAGCGCAGGTCTAACAACGGTTTCTCACTCCTCAGCGCAGCTTTCTCCGTCTGAGGTATACGCAGCTGCTTCTTCAGCTGTTGTGAAAATCGAAACGTATACTGAGCCGGAAACGTCCAGTATGTTTGATGATCCGAGATTATGGCAGTTTTTCGGCATGATGCCGCAAGGTGGGGGAGAACAAGGACAGAATGGTCCGAATGGGCAAAATGGAACAGATCAATCTAATGAAGCATCTAATGATGAAAACTTGGAGCTTAGCGGATCAGGTACAGGCTTTATTATCGATCAATCGGGTTACATCGTAACGAATGCGCATGTCGTTACTGGAGCGAAGAAAATTGAAGTTTCATTAGACGGCTATGATGAGCCGTTAACAGCGACAGTCGTAAGCAGTGATGAAAAGCTTGATATTGCATTGTTGAAGGTTGAAGCGCCTAGTGGAAATAAGCTTCCGTCACTATCATTTGCAGATTCTGATGAACTTGTTATCGGTGATTGGGTTATGGCAATCGGCAATCCGTACGGCTACGACTATACGCTAACGCTTGGCGTAATTAGTGCGAAGGAACGTCCGATTACGATTCAAGACGATTCAGGAGCAGAGCAGGTGTATGAGCATATGCTGCAAACTGACGCCTCGATCAATCCTGGTAACTCAGGTGGGCCGCTGCTTAACGAAGCAGGTGAGGTCATCGGAATGAATACTGCTGTGAGTGCTGAAGCGCAAGGGATTGGCTTTGCTATTCCGTCCAATGTGATCGTTGATTATATTAAAAGCGTTAGTTCAACAGCAAACAACTCAAGCATCAACATCTAACATTCATACTTCAATGGAGCTTAAATTTAGCATTATCGTAAAAATTTGTGTAAATTTTCAAGATTCGAGTTTTCAATACTCGAATCTTTTTCAATTTTAGGATAATATATAATAATGATGATCAGACGTACCAAGAGACGTTTGGAGGAAATGTGTAGTGAATTTATTAGAGAGTCAGCTCGTAAAGCTGGCATTAAAGGGTGACCAAGCTGCATTTGCTGAGCTTGTTGAGCTGTATCAAGAAAAGTTGTTTCATATGGCATATCGTATGCTATACAATCGTCAAGAAGCTGAAGATGTCGTGCAAGAAACGTTTTTACGTGTATACAATAATTTGGAGCGCTATAATGATGCGATGAAATTCTCAACATGGATTTATCGGATCGCGACCAATTTATGTATTGACCGACTCCGCAAGCGTAAGCCTGTTTATTCATTGGATGCAGAGTCTTCCGATTATGAAGGGCTTGACGGTTATTCCATGATTCCGAGCGACGATCGCACGCCTGAATCAGAATTGCTGCTATCGGAAACGCAGCGTATTATTCATCAAGCAATCGATACTTTGCCGCCAAAGTACAAATCCGTTATGATTTTACGTTATATTCATGAGCTTTCGCTGCAGGAAGTGGGGGATATATTGAACATGCCAGTAACAACGATAAAAACAAGAGTGCATCGTGGACGCGAATTTCTAAGGAAAAAGCTCGAGCATCGCTTGTAATGGCAAGTTTCAATATTTGGGCAATATTCTTTTGAAACATATTTTAGAATGTTACGTATCTCTTATATATGACGAAAAAGCATGACCATAAGAAGGAAAGAGGGCTGGCTGCGATGAATTGTAAGGTTGCGATTGAAGTTATTCATCAATACCTAGACGGTGAGCTAGAAAATAATCAATATCAACAGCTTCAACATCACTTGCAGCAGTGTGAGAGCTGTATGAAGACATATGATCAATTAGAAAGAACGGATGCTATGTCGCGTTTTGCGCTGCAATCTCCTATGCCTGTGATCCAGCGCAGTGAGGCAGATGTGAATCATTTGCGTCATTCGATACTTGCACAGTTGCCTAAGAAGCAAACGAATCGTTCGAAAGCAAGATTTGTGCGCTGGCTGTATCGGTATCCCGGCTTAACCGCTGCTGCAGTTTTTCTTATTGTAATGATCATTAGCTTGTCCGCATCCTGGGATCAAGACGCCCAACTCATTATTTCAGGCTCGCAACAGGATTTGCAGCACGTAGTAATAAATGGAAATACAGTAATTGTGCCAGAAGGTGTTGAACTAAGTGGCGATCTAGTCGTAGAAAATGGTATAGTTGAGGTGAAGGGTGCTGTTAGTGGAAATGTAACCGTTATTGACGGACAGATGGTACTAGCCTCTACTGGACATATTGCCGGTCAAAGCAAGGTGATTGACCAAGCATTAGATTGGTTCTGGTATAAGGTAACCTCATCATTTTCCGAAGTGATTCCACAGTAATCGACAAGTCTCCCCTTTATTAGGGGAGTTTTTTAATTTTACTTGTTGAAAAAAGGATTTCGCTTCGACAATAGCGAAAGCATAAGTGTGCTTTATATGCTTGAGCCTATTGAGCTAGGGTCATAGAGGCAGTTGGGGGTTGAACGATGGGAACTTATTTTGCAGATGCCACATGGCACGATTGGATTAAAGATATAATAGACGTCGGGATCGTAGCCTTTATTATATATAAAATGATGGAGCTTGTTCGAGGAACACGTGCGGTACAGCTGCTCAAAGGGATCTTTGTGCTTGTAGCGACGTGGGCTGTCAGCTCATGGTTCGATCTCTATACATTAAAATGGCTAATGAACCAAATGTTTACGTTCGGTATCGTCACCGTACTAATTATTTTTCAGCCTGAGCTAAGACGGGTGCTGGAGCAGCTAGGACGAGGCAAGCTGTTTTCTCGTAGCTCCTCCATGGACGGCAGTGGGCTAAGTGAGCAAATTGACGAGATCATTCGTGCAGTGCGCTCAATGGCAAAGCGTAAGGTTGGGGCATTGATCGTCTTTGAACGGAAAACAGGTGTTACGGAAATGATCGAATCAGGGATTGCACTCGAATCGAAAATTTCCTCTGAGCTGCTGATGAACATTTTTACGCCAAATTCACCGCTGCATGACGGTGCGGTTATTATTCGAGGCAGTCAAATCATGGCGGCAGGCTGCTATTTACCGCTGTCAGAAAATCCGTTTATTAGTAAGGAGTTAGGGACGAGACATCGTGCAGCAATTGGAGTAAGTGAGGTGAGTGATGCGATCTCGCTTATTGTATCCGAGGAGACTGGACAGGTTTCCTTATCAATAAACGGGTTAATCGTGCGCGATATTAATGAAGAATCATTAATCTCTAAGCTGCATGAAGAGCTGTCTCCTGATAAAGATACTGTAAAAAAAGAGTTTAACTGGTTTAAACGCAAAAAGGGGGAAGACCATGGATAAGCTATTAAATAATCCTACCTCCTTAAAAATTATCGCGGTACTCATAGCGCTGCTCATCTGGGTTGTCGTGCATATCGATCCTGAGACATCACCGCAATCGGTAACCTCTAATACAGATACGAAGGTGATTGAAGCCGCACCCGTTATTGCAGAAGGGCTAGAGGGCGATAAGTTTATTGTGACAGCGATGGAGCCTACTGTGGTGAGGCTTGTTGTAGAGGGGCGAATCACTAGCCTATATGCAGCGAACAATGATGATTATGTCGTTAAGCTGAATCTAAAGGGCGTTGAGCCAGGCATTCATGAGCTGCCTCTAACGACTGAGCTTCCATCAGGTATTAAGCTGGTTGAAGTTTCACCGCGCATTGTCACCGTGCAAATTGAGGAGCTGGAAACTCAAACACGTGAAGTTCAAGTCATAACCGAAGGTCAGCCAGCAGAAGGATATATAATCGGTGATTCAACGATTGTAGGCAATACAGGTAATGTGGTTGAGGTCACGATGCCTAAGGACGACTATGCTTACCTAGGTATGCTTGCCGTTACCGTTGACGTTACTGATGCTAACTCTACCGTTACGAATAAAAAGGCAAAAATTATCGCCTACGATACGCAAGGCAATCCGATGAATAATGTGAAGATTTCGCCAGATACGCTAACTGCGGAGACGAAGATCACCTTACCTGAGAAGGAAGTTCCCGTGCAGCTCAGGTATACGGGCACATTACCAGAGGGCTTCAGTTTAATTTCGATCACGAGTGAGGTTGAGAAGGTAACGATCAACGCTCGTAAGGAGAAGCTGGAGCAGGTCACGATGTTCGACGGATATATCGTCGATCTCAGTAAGATCAAGGCTTCAGGAGAGGTTACAGTGAAGGCAGAGCTGCCAGATGGTATTGCGGCAGTCACACCTGTCGAAATCCCTGTAAAAGTCGTTGTAGAGCCTGCAGAGAGGCGAACGATGAGCAATGTGCCGATCACGATTGTCGGACTGCCTGAAGATATGAAAATCAACATTAATGATTCCAGTAATGGTCGAATTGATGTCGTTGTCAAAGGCGCGAGCTCCTTGCTATCGCGGCTAAGGCAATCCGATATTAAGTTGTCGCTGGATGTCACTGGACTTTCTGAAGGAACACATCAACTGACAGTAGCTGCGGAGCTTCCTGCTTTCCTGCAGATTGAAGAAAGCGACGAATTTTCTTTAACAGTAAATGTAAAGCTTAGTAATGTGGAGCAGGATGTAGAAGTAATTGCTCCTCCTGAGCAAAATAGTGGCGAAACCCCAATTAGCAGCAATCATCCTGCTGCTGGTGGGGTTAGCCCTACCCCTTCATCTGGGGCCGGCGGTAATAACTCGCAAGAAGGTGGCGATGGGACTCATGAGACAAGCCCGCCTGAAGAGAGTTATACCCCTCCACCACCAGACAATGACGCTGGTAACAGCGAAGAATCAAGCAACGAGGAATAGGCAACTTCATCATAACAAATGAATACCATTTACTATTAAAGTTCAAAAAGCAAATAACGTAATATAAGGGAGATTAAAATGGGGAAATATTTTGGAACAGACGGTGTACGAGGTGTAGCAAATATAGAGCTGACACCAGAATTAGCATATAAAATCGGTCGCTGTGGAGGCTATGTCCTTACTAAATCAGCAACAAAGCCTAAAATAGTGATTGGACGTGACACTCGTATATCAGGTCAAATGCTTGAAGCAGCTTTAACATCTGGCTTACTTTCGATCGGTGCAGATGTTATTCGAGTTGGCGTCGTTTCGACACCAGCAGTCGCATTTCTTACTAAGGAATTAGGCGCAGATGCAGGTGTAATGATTTCAGCTTCACATAACCCAGTACAGGATAACGGAATTAAGTTCTTTGCAGGCGACGGCTTCAAGCTGTCTGATGAAACTGAGCTAGAGATCGAAGCGTTAATTGATGCGGAGGTCGATGAATTGCCTCGCCCAATCGGCGGCGACATTGGCTCACGTGTAGACGCTCGTCAATATGCACAAAAGTATGTTGAGTTCTTGAAAACAACGGTTCAAAGCCAATTTGACGGACTAAAAATCGTGCTAGACTGTGCACATGGTTCTGCTTATGAGCTTGCTCCGCAAATTTTCAATGAGCTTGGTGCTGAAATTATTACAGTCGGCGCAGAGCCGGACGGTAAAAACATCAATGACGGCGTAGGTTCCACGCATCCAGAGTTTTTGCGTGAGAAGGTGCTTGAGCATGGTGCAGATCTTGGGTTATCCTTCGACGGTGACGCGGATCGTCTGATTGCGATTGACGAGAATGGTGAAGAGGTTGATGGAGACTTCATCCTATGCATTATCGGTGATCGCTTGAAGCGCGAGGGTAAGCTTAAGCATGATACGATCGTTACTACGGTAATGGCGAATATCGGATTCTTCAAAGGAACGGAGAAGCTTGGCTTGAAAACTGCAAAAACAGCAGTTGGCGACCGTTACGTAATGGAGGAAATGCGTCGTGGCGGCTATAATCTTGGCGGTGAGCAGTCCGGACATGTCATCTTCCTAGACTATATTACAACTGGTGATGGTATTCTTACTGCGCTTCAGCTTGTTGATACAATTAAGCAAGCAGGTAAGAAGCTATCTGAGCTGAAAACATTAATGCGTAAATTCCCGCAAAAGCTTGTCAATGTACGTGTCGCAGATAAGAGCTTATATCAAGGCAACCAAGCCATTGAGCAGATTGTTGCCGAAGTGGAAGCTGAGCTTGGCGATAATGGTCGTGTACTAGTTCGTCCATCGGGTACAGAGTCGTTAATCCGTGTTATGGCTGAAGGTCCAGACAAGGAGATTGTTGATGCTTATGTAGACCGTATCGCTGCGGTTGTTAAGCGGCAGCTTGGCTAAGCAATACACATAAATTGAAATGATATAACTAGCAATAGACAGCAGGCAATGTACGCGAAGATGCGTACATTGCCTGTTTTGCTTTACAATTTTTGTAGGTTACTGTTACAATCGACAAAGATATGATAAACTAATATAGTTATTCCGCAAAAGTTTGCAGCGATGAGTTGCGTACAAGTATGAAAGTGAATATGATTAGTATTATGATTCAAGAAGGAAAGCGAGGGTAGAGGTTAGACTAGTAACATAAGCGCCAGAGCTTAACGAGCGGAGAACGCGGCAGGTATTTGCTTGCAGCGTATATGTTAAGCTGACGAGGTAAAGGTGTTCGGAATATTCGGCGGGGACCTTTCGGTAAACCAGACAACCGTAAGCTAGACTACAAACCAATTGGGCAACTGATTGAACAAATAGCTAGCTGTCTGCTAATAATTATTATGACGTGATCGTTCATCTAGCTACTGCTTACTAAGGAGAGTAGGTGGTTGCTGGAGGGGGGCTTGTTTCTATATGCCTCTCGTACACGGTGATCATTTACATTCTCTTATGTATCGGTATCGTTGAATTGGCCTAAGAGAAGGTCTGGTTCGTCATGCAGCTATATGAACCGGTAGTTGGTTTAGCGGAGCTTGATGCAACGGTGCACAATACGGAGGATACAATTATGTGTGGTATTGTTGGATATATTGGTAGTGGAGATACGCAGGAGATTTTGTTGTCAGGGTTGAAAAAGCTGGAGTACCGTGGTTATGATTCGGCTGGTATTGCTGTATTTACAGAGCAAGGCTTAGAGGTAAAAAAAGCAAAAGGACGTATTGCTAACCTAGAAGAAAAGCTTGAAACTACGCCATTGCATGGTTATGCAGGGATTGGTCATACACGCTGGGCAACGCACGGGAAACCATCAGATGTGAACTCACATCCTCATACAGATAACTCTCAGCAATTTTCCGTTGTGCATAACGGGATTATTGAAAACTACTTGGATTTGAAGGACGAATTGATCGCAAAGGGTCATGTTTTCGTGTCTGAGACAGATACAGAGGTTGTGTCGCATCTCATTGCTGATGAATATCAAGGCAACCTGGTTGAAGCTGTACAACGTGCAACCAAACGTATGAGAGGTGCTTATGCGCTAGGCGTATTGACTTCTCATGAGCCAGATAAATTGGTTGCTGTACGTTTCGCTAGCCCACTAATTATTGGTGTAGGCGAAGGTGAAAATTTCATCGGTTCTGACATTCCTGCGATTTTGGAATACACACGTAATGTGTATATTTTAGATGATGGCGATATGGCTGTCCTAACGAAAGACGGCGTTGAGCTATTGAACCTGAACGGTGAAACAGTTGCGAAAAACATCGTTCATATTGATTGGGATCTTGTAACAGCAGAGAAAGCTGGTTTCGACCACTTCATGCTGAAAGAAATATATGAGCAGCCGAAAGCATACCGTGAAACAATGCTTGGCCGCATTACCGAGGACGGTCAAACCGTTAACTTAAGCAAAGAGATTAGCATGAGCGATGATTACGTGAAGTCGATCTCCAAAGTGCATATTGTCGCTTGCGGAACAGCTTATCATGCTGGTCTAGTTGGTAAAACAGTGATTGAATCATTAGCGCGTATTCCAGTTGAAACAGATGTTGCTTCTGAATATCGCTATCGTTCACCAATCATCACTCCTGATACACTTGTTATCGTAGTGAGCCAATCTGGTGAAACTGCGGATACACTAGCTGCAATGCGTGAAGCACAACGTAATGGTGCACGCGTGCTTGCGGTAACGAACGTGGTCGGCAGCTCTGTTGCTCGTGAAGCGGATGATGTGCTTGTAACTTGGGCTGGTCCTGAGATTGCCGTTGCTTCAACGAAAGCATACTCTTCACAATTGATTGCCTTCTACTTGTTAGGTCTTCACCTAGCACGTGTACGTGGCACACAAACTGCTGAGCAAGCAGCAGCAATTGTTGATGCGCTACATGCATTGCCAGAGCAAGTAGAATCGATCCTAGATCAAGCAGCAGTATTGAAGCAGGTTGCAGAATCGATCTCTCATCATAAGAGCCTATTCTTTATCGGTCGTGGCGTAGACTACGCTGTTGCACAAGAGGGTTCATTGAAGCTAAAAGAGATTTCCTATATTCACTCTGAGGCATATGCAGCGGGTGAATTGAAGCATGGTACACTAGCGTTAATTGAGGATGATGTTCCTGTTATCGCGTTGATCTCTCAAGAGGATCTATATGAGAAAACATTGAGCAATATTAAGGAAGTCAAAGCACGCGGCGCACATGTTATCGCCGTAACGAACCAAGGATTTGAAGCCGAAGTTGCGAAGTCCGTGGACGAAGTGTTTACGATTCCGAAAACATTGCCAGTGCTAACTCCAGCATTGTCTGTTGTACCATTGCAATTGCTTAGTTACTACGCTTCTCTAGCTCTAGGCCATGACGTGGATAAACCACGTAACCTGGCTAAGAGTGTTACGGTGGAGTAATAGTTTTTAGATAATAAACTAATGTTGTCAGAAGAAAATAAAGTATTAGACTGAAAAATAAAGTATTAGACTAGGAAAATAAAGTTGTAGACTGAGAAAATAAAGTATTAGACTGGGATTTTTGGTGATACTGCTACTAAGAGCTTCGACTTGTCTACAGTTTGAACATCACGAATTACATCATGACTCCATTCGGGGCTGCCTTCGGGCAGCCCTTTTTAATTAGGGGGTGAGAATATGGCCAAGCGTAAACGTGAACTAACGCATGCTAAAATAGAACGCTATATCAAGGAAGGACGTGGCCAAGGAACGGGTAAGGATTATTTACCATGGTTGACTATACAAGATGTTCCCTCAGAAGGACGAGCAACACGTATTTTAGGCTGGACTGCTGAGAGGAGACATGAACTTCTCTCTGATCTGGAGCGAGACTATTTTTATTTGTTGGACTATTCAGACGAAGTGGCCGATATTCGTGAGCAATATCCTCTTCTTCCGCAAGAAGAAACAATGATGATTGCTGAGAAGCTGGGCATTGTTCATCCATCCGACCCCAAGACTGGCATTCCAATTGTTATGACAACCGATTTTCTAGTTACGTATCATGATAAAGACTTTGCTCGAACGGTAAAGCCATCCTCCAAGCTTGAAGATAATCGCACAATCGAGAAGTTCGAAATTGAGAAGGTGTACTGGGAGTCGCGAGGCACTGATTGGGGCATCATTACTGAGCAAGATTTGCCATATATCTTAATTCGCAATATTGAGTGGATTCATAAAGAATATTATAACGATGACGTTACTGATATAGGAGCATTTGCTGTTCAAAAGTTGCAAACAATGCTGGCTTCACGCTTGCAGGAAGGAGAAATTCTTGCCAAAGCCTGCCTAAATTGTGATCAACAGCTAGGTTTAGAAGCCGGCACAACGCTGGCTCTCTTCCGACACTTTCTTGCTCGAAAAATATGGTCGGTTAATATGAATGAAAAAATTGTGCCAACCAAGGTAATAGAGCAATTAGTCATTCATGGTCATATCCAAAACATCGCGAAAGGCGGGTAGTATATATGGTGCAACTTGTTGAGAATACAGTGGTAGATTGGATATTTCCTGACACCGATATACGACAAATTGAACGTATTCTGTGGGTTTCGCCTTCAAAAGATATGCTGTTCAGTATTGCGCTTCAGGACGATAAGGCATTTCCCAATTTGAAAAGCTATCAAGAATACGAGACAGCTATCGCTAATGGACTGTGCAGAATTATAGAATGGGTGAACGAAAATATACCTTTGCTTGATGCTGAAATTAAAAATGATCATTTAGAATTGCGCGATAAGTCATGGGATGCAATTAAGGATATTGTATTAGATGAGCCTGCATGTTTTGACAAGGCATACCGAGGTTCACGTATACGTGAAGTTCAAGAGCGAACTGGTTTACATAAGAGTACACTATATCGTTATTTAAGAAGATATTGGCAAGGCGGCAAAATTAAAAATGCTCTACTTCCTCATTTTAATAATTGCGGCAGTTACGGCAATGAGAGAGAACCCAAGGAAGCAAAGCGTGGTCGGCCAAGAAAGTTCGAAAGTGAAGCAGTTGGTATAAATATTGATGAGGAAACCAAGCAGTTTTTTCGCTCAGGTATTAGGCTTTACTACAACAACAAAGACAAGGCACCGCTAAAGCATGCGTACCAAAAAACACTAGAGAAATTCTTTAACACTGGCTACAGAAAAGACGGTAATACGCCCGTGCCAGTCCTCCCTCCTGCTGAACAATTACCGACATTTGGACAATACAAATACTGGTTCAAGAAAGAGATGGATTTGGAGCATTCATTAATAAGCAGACACGGTAGTAAAAGATTCAATCTGGACTATCGCCCTGTGCTTGGAAGCTCAACCTTTGAGAGTTTTGGACCAGGCTCACGCTTTCAAATTGATGCAACTGTTGCAGATGTTTATTTAGTAAGTGAATACAAGCGCGAATGGATAATTGGCAGACCAATTATTTATATTGTGATTGATGTTTTCAGTCGCTATATTGCTGGTATGTATATCGGTTTAGAGGGCCCTAGCTGGCTTGGGGCGATGATGGCACTCGCTAATACCACAAGTGACAAAGTAGAGTTTTGTGCGCAATATGGCATTTCAATTAATCTAGAGGATTGGGTAAGCAGTCATCTGCCTCAGAAGCTGACAGCGGATCGCGGAGAGCTTGAAGGCAGTAAACCGAATCATCTAATTGATGTTTTGGGCGTCGATGTAGAGAATGCTCCTCCATATCGAGCCGACTGGAAGGGAATTGTAGAACAGCAGTTTCGATTGGCCAATACAAGAAGTATTCGCTTCATACCAGGTGCAATTAAGGAAAGATACCGCGAGCGTGGAGAACGAGATTATCGCTTGGATGCTAAGTTATCCTTGCGAGAGTTTACGAAAATTATGATACAGAATGTATTGTATCACAACAATCATCACCACATGCTCTGGTATGATCGCAATGAATTTATGATTGCAGAGGATATAGCACCTGTTCCAAGTCAGTTATGGCATTGGGGCATCATTAATCGTAACGGCAGACTTAGACAACAGCCAGAGCATATTGTAAAGCTAAACCTTATGTTGCAAGGCGAAGCAACCGTAACAGCAGCAGGAATTAAATTCAAGGGAATGCATTATAGCTGCGACTTGGCGATACGTGAGCAATGGTTTGTTAAAGCTCGTAGTGGCAGATCGTGGCGAGTAAAAGTGTGCTACGATCCGCGTTTAACGAATGAAATATACTTATGGTTGGATAATGGCCGTCAATTTGAACCATGCACACTACTTGAAAGAGAAGACAGGTATTATAACAAGCGATTTGAGGAAGTTGAGGATTTATTAGCGATAGAACGCTATCAGGGCAGACAGCAGGAAGTGAGCAACATGTATGCGAAAGTTGAGCTTGATGCACAGCGCGATGCCATTATCAAAGAAGCAATTAAAAAGACAGATGAGGCTGTTTCAAGCAGCATAGATAGTAATAATCAACGAGTTAAAGCGCAAAGACAGCATCGTGCCGAGGAGAAAACAATCAATCGAGCACAAGAGGCTTTTCGTTTGTCCCCGAAGCAGCCTGCTTCTACGGGATCAAGCAACAATGTTGTTCCGTTGAATCGCGATCAAGGCAAAGATGCAAAGCAAGACTATATTTCACCAGCGGACAAGCTGTCAAAGATAAAAGCTTTTCTGGATGAAGAAGGTGACGAGCAATGAGTGAGTTTGATATTCCACAGTTTGATTTTGGGCGGGGACAATTTATTGAAGCATATTATCAAGACCCGTTGCTGGAGGATTATCGAGGCAATCCGCTGCTAGAGGCATTACCTCCTATTTGGGATGATAGAACCGTTGTTAAGCAGCTTGCCTCAAAGCCTATTTTTCATGCATCAGAGCGCGCCTTGCCTGTTCACTTGCGACTTCATTGTGTTCAACGTATATCGCGTGATTTTTTTCAACCTCTATCCCGGCATTTGGAGCTACAGAACAGCATATCACGCTTAATTAGAGACGGCTATGTTGGACGCAATCCATTGTCGCCTAACTATGCATTTCGAGCTCGTAGAGACGCTTATGAACTGATATTACGAGGGAATACGAGTGGTTATCCTGTGAATACTCCTACTTCTGCTGGGTTTGCTTTAGTTGGAATTTCAGGCATAGGAAAATCCAGTAGCTTGCTTCGTATCTTGCAGATGTACCCGCAAGTGATTATGCATCGCAAATTTCAAGGAAAAGACATGCCAGCCCCTTTTCAAATTGTATGGCTGAAGATGGATTGTCCGCATGATGGCTCTATTCGGGGGTTATGCTTGAACTTCCTACTTGCAATAGATAGCTTGATAGGAACGAAGTATTACAAGAAAAATGCATCCAAAAATCCTGATGAACTGCTCCCTCTTATGGCTCAAGCAGCAGCCGTTCATTGTCTAGGTACGCTTGTCATAGATGAGATTCAGAATCTTCAAGAGGCCAAGGATGACCGAGCTGCTCAAATGCTGAACTTTTTTGTGCAGCTCGTCAACACCATAGGACTGCCAGTCATATTAGTAGGTACGTATAAAGCCTTGCCTGCATTAAATGGTGAGTTTCGCAATGCAAGGCGAAATAGTGGTCAAGGTGATGTGACCTGGCATCATTTCAAAAAGGACGAAGAATGGTCATGGCTGCTTCAAGGATTATGGAAGTATCAGTGGACAAATCAGTACGTGGAGTTGGATCAGCACTTCATTGATACGATGTACGATGAATCGCAAGGTATCTCCGATGTTGCAATTAAGTTGTTTATGTTAACACAGTGGCGAGCTTTGGATAAAGAATTAGATTGTATTACACCGCAGTTAATACGTTCTGTTGCCAAGGATCGTCTAACGCTTATTCAACCAGCCTTGCAGGCTTTGCGTTCAGGTAAGAAAAATCAAATTCAGCGCTTTGCTGATATTTACGATAGTGTGTCCATTAATGACTATCTGGATAGAATTGAAGCCGAGCAAAAGCAGACGGAACGATTAGAAATTATTCGCACAGAGCTCGGATACGATCTGACTGAACAAACAAACGCTGAATTGAGTTCGTGGCTAATTGATGCTGGTATTGATCAAGCAGTTGCATTGAAGTCGGCAAGTGAAATTATTAAGCAGCATCTGCATCAATTGGATCAAATTGACCTGCACAAGGAAGCGCTAAAGTATGCATTAGCTATTCAAAAAAATGATAAATCATCAGAGCCAGCGAAGAGCAAGAAAGTAAAGCCTGAGTCAACAGATCCATCAGACCTGCGCTTAATCGTGACACAAGGAAGAAAAAAGAAAATGAACGCCTATGACTCTCTGAAACTGACTGGATATATTAAAAACCCGTTAGAATTTTTAGGCTAAAGGTCGTGATAATGTGTCGTTAAATGTACAGTTACCTATTCCCTATCCTGATGAACTGCTTCATAGTGTGTTGTGCCGGTATCATTTACGGGTTAACAATACGAGTCCAAAGTGGACATTAACTGAGCTTTATGGAACTCACAATGTCATTCCTACTATAGATTTACCAAGTCATCTGGATGCACTTGCAGACAGAAGCAAGCTTCAAGGAATTAGTGCTGATCATTGGATAGATCGACACACCTTTCTTCCTTACTATGCGCCATTTTTGCCAATAGAGCGTGTTTCCCGAATAAGGCTACTCATGAAAGGCGACGATGGCTCGGGTATTCATACGCTAGCTGGAATTACAGCCTGCTCTATAGACAGAATAACTGACTTGCGCTTTTGCCCTAGCTGCTACAAAGAAAATATACAGCAATACGGTGAACCTTACTGGCATCGCATTCATCAGCTCCCAGGTGTCTATGTTTGTCCTAGGCATACAACCATTTTACACCGATTGTCCTCGACAGTATCGGATCGACATGGACTAACGCATTTACCGATTTCCAAGCTATTGTTTCGATCTGATCCTGTAATAGATAGCATTTCCGATAAATTAGTGCGCCAACTCGTAGAGCTTTCCCAAGATGTTCAGTTTCTTATTGGTCTGGATAATGATAAACATGGAGCATTGTACGAGCTGAAGGCATTAATTTCCCCTGCCTTAATAGAGAAAGGTTTTATTACAGCAGGAAAACGCATACGGCAGCAAAAGCTAAAAGAACAGCTTATTAACTTCTATAGTATAGAGTTTTTGGAGCTGCTTGAAAGCAATCCACTCCATGACTATTCATGGTTGGAGCAAGCTGTAAGAAAAGCGCGACGAGGCATCCATCCTTTGCGCTCTTTACTTCTGATTCGCTTTTTGTATGGATCATTTCAAGCGTTTATGGAACGGAGAAAATCAATTGCCGAACCTTTTGGTACTACTCCATGGCCTTGCCTGAATAAGGTAGCGGATCATTACCAAGAAGCTGTAGTGACCCAATGCAGAATAACACGTTGTTCTAATACAGGACGACCTGTCGGAACATTTACTTGCTCCTGTGGTTTTTCATACTCAAGGCGAGGTCCGGATCGTTCGGAACAGGATCGGTTTCATAGAGGGCGCATCAAGGCTTATGGCTCTGTATGGGCAAGCAAGCTCAATGAGTGCTTGAAAGCTGGCTTATCTTATCGTTCCACAGCTAAAATACTCGGAGTTGATCCGAAGACTGTTATTAAATATTCACATTGCGAAATTGATGAACAGCTAGCTTCTGTGGCTACAAATGCTAAGCCTATGAAGGTCAACTCATCTCCCTGCTCTGCTGTGAAAAGCAACCAAGTAAAGCTTCGTGTTGATTGGAAACAGCGCGATTTGGAGTTAAGCAAAGAAGTTGCAGAAGTATGCCAATCTATCATTCATGACCGTGAAGCTAAACCATTACGGATTACAATAGCCTTTATCGGTAAACGAGTTGGAAGATTGAGTTGGCTTGAGAAAAAAGCCTATAAGCTGCCGGTTACGATGACAATGCTGAGCCAATATGTTGAATCGGTTGAGCAATTTCAACAGCGTAGAGTACGCTGGGCGGCTGAGCAAATGACAGGAGAATGGCCGCTAAAAAGATGGAAACTAGAAAAGCTTGCCGGTCTGCCCTCAACTTATGCCATAGAGGTAGCCGAAGAAATTGAACGCTGCATTACTCAAAATATATCAGAATTTAACTGAGGCAAAGGAGGCGATAATATGACTTTAAGGCTAAGGCCTTGGCCTTTTCCTAAAGATGAGGAAGCAGAACTGATTTGGTTTGGTTCTCCGTTCATAGATTATAGAGGAAGCTGGAAGATTCGAACTGCTTTTAATATAGGTGAAGAAATAAAAGTACACCCGTATCCATGGGGAACACTGCCTGATCTGCGTATAGGGCAAATTTATGTGAATGGTGTATATGATCAAGTTAAGCCAAAAAGCGGTTCTGTCTATCATCTTCAAATTAATTCGTTGAACGAAGGAAATGTTACAAATGGATTTGAATTGCCAAAGAGGATCATAGATTTTCAGGGTAACAAGGAACTGGGATTGCAAAAAATCATCCATTATACTGTTAACGGTGTATCTTATTGTATTCCAGTGATCGAGTTGATTAGAGCGATGTTTCTTAATGCCAAGTACCTAGCCTATTATCTATTGCAACCCCATGGGCTAGATTTACTTATTGATAAGAGCTTGGTATTAGATAAAGTACTTCATTTCGATTTGAGTAATCGAGTACCTACAAAGGAAGCCACAAAAACTAATGCGCGGCACTTGTCATGGATACATGTTGATCAACGGATTCATTCAATGTGGAATTCCGTATATCAAAACTTGTACAGACAAGCAGTTAGAAAATCTTCTCATAATCCAATGGCAGCCTTGAAGCAAGGAATGCCATTGGAAGTTGATCTTTCTGACGTAGGACCTCTTGAGCTGTATATACGCGGTGTGAAGTTTGGGTCTTATGTTTTAGTAAAGGAGATTATGAGTATCGGTGGATTTCGTCATCCTTCTAAAGAGATATTGTTCTGGCATCATTCTAAGAAAAGACGTGAATGGAGATCTGGAGAAAAAGCAATCAAGATCACCGATGATGATAAATTTGATCATTATGTATTGAACGAACATAGTGAGCATGCAAAAGAAAATACTAATCAGGATGTAATTGAAGCCCCGCCTACCATTATGCAATTTGTTAATTATCCTAATGTCGGTAATCGTTATACGGATATAAAGCGCTCCAATACAGGAACAGAAGTGATTTCAGCAGGACGTGGCGGCAAACTTGCTGGTGAAAAAGAAGTGAGTACCCAGGACTCAATCGTTGGCGGTGATACCCAGCCAATTGAGTTTCAAACGTTGGAAATAGTACCAGCTAGGGAAGCATTTGGTTTAGAGGCGTTCTTCAAGATGATTCAAATACTAAAGGAATCCTATCCTGTTAGCATTAAAATGTCAGTATTACGTGTGCCACCAGGCAAACGCTTCTCTGTATGTGCCAATGGTGCTCGTCGTACTTGTGCCATTGTTCAAGTCGCTTCAGTAACTGCAACCAGTTATATCGTTGAGGTCGCTAGACCTGATGACTGGTCAATCTCCACTCTTATTCTACGCCCTGCCCCTTCAACCAGCTTTCAAAATGTTGAACAAAATATAAAGAAGTTGCTCGACGGACTTGTCCGCAAAGGCGGTCATTGGGATCAGAGTGTACTAGATCAGTGTAGGGATATGAATATTGAGAAGTTAAAGCATTATAGTAGCGATACGGTGCGTGGGTGGGCTATAAAGGTTATTGCAAAAGTAACAATTTGACAAAATTGACGATCGACAAATGTGGTTAGTAATGGTACTATCAAAATAGAGAGGAGTATATGATAGTGCTAAAAGTAATTGATATGTTTTCAGGAGTCGGTGGATTGAGTTTAGGTGCTGTAAAAGCTGGATTTAATTTAGTTGGTGCTGTGGAATTGGATAAAAAAGCAATAGAAACCCATAATTTAAACTTTCCCAAGAGCAAGCATTTTAATTATGACATTTCAGAATTGACAGGTCATAAATTATTAGAAGAGGCTGGGCTTCGTAGTGAAGATCTGTCAGGATTAATTGGAGGGCCTCCATGTCAAGGATTCAGTTTTATGGGAAAACAAGATATAAACGATCCAAGAAACCAACTATTTATTCATTTTTTTAGATTAGTTAATGAGATGGAGCCAGTATTTTTTTTAGCAGAGAATGTACCGGGAATATTAAATGAAAAATTTGTTAACATAAGAAATAGGGCATTGGGTTTAATTGAGGAGAAATATCATACAATGCAACCTATAGTTTTAAATGCTCAAGATTACGGTGTTCCAACTTCTAGAGCCAGAGTGTTCTTTATAGGAATAAAAAAAGGGTACCCCAAACTATATCCTGAAATGTTTCATCCTGATAGCAGTATAAAAACAAATTATGTTAAGGATGCATTTGAAGGGTTGCCTGTCCAACTTGAAGAGATACCTGCTTCCAAGAGCAAGAAATTAATATGGAACAAAATTAAAAAACCGATTAAAGGTAGCTATTCTGAAAGATTATCTAAAACTATTCCTAAAGGAATAGGGAATCAAGAGGCTATTTTTCGTTATAAAGAATTATCTGAAGTTTCTGGAATTATTGGGACAATTCATACTAAGGAAGTTCGTGAAAGATATGAAAAAGTAGAGCCAGGCGCGGTTGATCGAATATCTAGATCATATAGATTAGAGATGAATGGATTTTGTCCAACGTTGAGAGCTGGAACCGATCAAGAACATGGTTCATATCAAGCTGTTAGACCATTGCACCCAATCGAAGGCAGAGTTATTAATCCTAGAGAAGCAGCAAGATTACAGGGGTTTCCAGATTGGTTCGTGTTTCATCCAACAAAGTGGCATAGCTTTAGACAGATTGGAAATAGTGTTAGTCCCATCTTAGCAGAGTATATGTTGAAGAAAATCAAAAGTCACATTGCAGAGGCTAATTTTAGAGAGGTTGAAAATAGGGAGGTAAAGTTATGATTGAGCACAATAAAGTAGATGCATTTCCTGCTAAAGCGTTTTTCGTGAAGATGCTTACTAGAGATATAAGTTTAGAAGACGCGATCATGGACTTAATCGATAACTGTGTCGATGGCATAATTAGAACTAAGTGGGCAACAGGAATTCCAGAAGAAATGGAAAAACCATATGAAGGATTTCATGCAAGTATAACAATTGACGGTAATAAGTTTTCCATAGAGGATAATTGTGGAGGAATTCCTATGGATATTGCATTGGAATATGCGTTTAAGATGGGGAGAAAAAATCAAAGGGATAGTGATATACCTACGGTTGGGGTATATGGAATTGGAATGAAACGAGCATTGTTTAAGATGGGGAAACAAAGCACTGTATACTCCAAAACAGACAAAGACTCGTTTGTAGTTGAAATAAACTCTGAGTGGCTTGATGATGATGAAACTTGGAGTTTACCTCTTGAAACAGTAACAGCTAGAAAAAATGAAAATGGTACACTTATTGAAGTTGTGGATCTTTATGATAATATATCTGAAAGCTATGCCTCGATTACATTCATTAACAAGTTAATTACTTTGATTCAACATCATTATAGCTTTATTATTCAAAAAGGTTTCTCAATTAAAGTTAATAATACAGTGGTTGAGCCGGTGGTAATGAAATTGTTGGTTAATGACAATCTTGAAGGGGAAGTTATAGCTCCCTATATATACAAAGCTGATATTGATGGAGTTAATGTATTATTAGAAGTGGGCTTCTACAGGAATTTACCTAATGAAGATGAAATAGATGATGAGCAAGTATCTAGAAGGACAAAAGAAGGAGCTGGTTGGACTATTATATGTAACGATAGGGTTGTGGTTTATAAAGATAAGACAATTCTTACTGGATGGGGCGAAGCCAATGTTCCATCATATCACAATCAATTTATCGGGATATCAGGAATAGTTATTTTTAAGTCTAATGATTCAGGAAAACTTCCTATAACTACAACTAAGAGGGGGATTGATGCCTCTTCTCAATTGTATCTAACTGTAAAAAATCGTATGAGAGAGGGAATGAAGTTATTCACTGATTATACGAACAAATGGAAAAGAGACCCTGAAAAGGAGAAGGAACACTCTCAAACAACAACACAGAAGAGTATTCAGGAATTAACGGTTCAAATACCTCAGGAGAGATGGACGAAGCTAACGAATACAAATCCTAAAGTGAAAATGGAAGAGAGATTTTTACCAAGACTGCCCAAGCCATCAGATACTAACCCAAGAAGGTTTATTCGTTTTGCAAGACCCGAATCAGAAATTAGAGTACTTTCTGAATTTCTACTTGATAGCCCAGATGCTTCACCAAGTGAAGTCGGAGAGAAATGTTTTGACAAGATGTTGGAAGAAGCGAAAAAATAAATTGGGAGTCGACGTATATGAGCGGAGGATTAATACCTTATCATTTAAGACGAAACAAGGCTATTGACAGAGCTATATTTATGGAGTTTTTAACTAAATTAAATATAGTCAATTCAATTTCAAACTATGGATATGTAGGTTTTGGTGCAGTACATATGGAAGATTTTAAGTTAATTCATTCATTATTTTCGATTAATGATCTTGTTTGTATAGAGATGGATAAGTTAATACACAATAGACAACAATTTAATCTGCCTCTAGGGTGTATTAAATTGGAGCATACTACTTCAGACAGTTTCATTGCTGAGTTTTTTCCAGAAAAAAACTATATAGTGTGGTTGGATTACGTCAGTCCAAAGGATTTACGACAACAGCTAAATGAGGCAGAAGCATTGATTCAAAAGCTTAATCCCTATGATGTCGTCAAAATAACATTAAATTGTAATCCTAATAGTATTGTTGATGAAAAACAGTTTCGTCTAAGAAAAGATACTTTGAAAGAAAAATTTGATATTAATGAACTTTTAAATACAAGATTAGATATACTTAAAACTAGAGTAGAAACAGTACCTCATGACATAACTGCTAATATGATGACTAAAAAACAGTATCCACTTGTATTAAATAGAATAATTGAGTTAGTTTGTGTAAGTGCATTGGAAAATTCGGATAATGTCTTCTATCCTGTTCTTTCATTTGTTTATTCAGACTCTCAACATCAAATGCTTACTTTAACAGGAATAATTTTAAGTAAAGGGACTGAATTAGAGTTCTCGAATAGATTGCTTCTAAATAACTGGGAATATGCGTCGACTTCATGGAATGCGCCTCCGCAAGTTATTGATATGCCCGATTTAACATTAAAAGAACGTCTGGCTATTGATGCATGCTTACCATGCAATGATCCAGAGCAAATTGTTTCTGAGTTAAAGATTGATTTTGACACAAGTAGAGAAAAATCAATTGAGAAAATAAAAAATTATATTAGATACTATAGGCATTATCCGTTCTTTTCTAAAATATCAGTCTAACACTTTATTTTTCGTTCTGTTGCATATAACAGTAGCAAGTACTTGTTTTAGTCTAAAACTTATTATTCAAAAGCTGACGATTTTCGTTCGCGAAAGCCGCGTCAAATCAACAAATTCAGTCTAATACTTTATTTTCTCTATACAAATGTTCCCATCTAACAAACTTTAACGCCCGCCATATAAACTCTGCACAAAGCTTATAAAGTTTGATTGCAAGCCGAGCTGATTTCGCTCGGCTTTTTCTTTTTTCTCCGATTTCTTTTCCGATTGTTTTCTCCGATAAATATCCCGCAGATTCCTTACCAGTTCTGGCTTTCTCTCGATTTATTCCTTGTCCCTGGTCCTTTCCATACCTTGCCCTTGTCTCCCTAACCTCTGTGTTTCGCCCTGTCATTCCGTCAAACTTTTACGGTCCGATTTTTGATTTCCCCGATGCAATTGCCGATGATTTTCCCCGATTTTCCGTCAAACATGGCGTGCAGGTATTGAAGGAGAGGGATTGGGTAAGAGGCTGAGAAGCCTTGCGGGGAGCGGGATTTTAGGGATTAGAGGAGGAGAGATGGAGCTTCAAACTTTGTAATCTGTTAACAGAATGCCTTGAGGGACATGGGAAGAGAGCGTTTTGGACAAAGGATGGGGGAGTGGCAAACTTATTTGTATGGGGACACCATGATAATTCAACAGGATTTTACAAATGCAGAGAGGAATTATTTTTCTTGCATCGAATAACTATAATTGGAAATTGACTGAGTTAAAAAACGTTAGCGGGTGGACACTTGGTCGCATCTGCATCGGTGAATGTAGAGAGACTATATCGTGAAGGAGGTCCTCATGCCAAAGAAAACAAGTACGACCAAGGATCACTCTCTCAGGACCATCATCCGCAACAATGCCTATATGCTGCGAATGATATATTCCATCACACCAGGGCGCATCTTCGCCAAGCTGTTGGAGGCCTTTACTAGTTATTTCACCTGGGTGTTCTTCAGCATTATTTTCGTACAGTTTCTCTTAGAATCGCTGGAAAACCATCGAAGCTACCACTCTGTGGTTGTATTCGTGATGGGGTCCATGGCGGCTCTTGGACTGCTGATCCTGTTCACCAGCTGGTACAACCAGCGCTATGCCCGCTTTACCGAGCAGAAGCTGTATCAGGCTGTCAGTATGAAGCTATTCAAGAAGGCCAGTCAGGTGGACGTTGGTTGTTACGAGAATCCACAATTTTACGACCAGTATACCCGCGCTGCATCCGAAGCCAATGTCCGTGCCGTACGGATTCTGGATGATATGGCTGGGCTAATTACGAACATAGGCGCCGCCATCTTCGTAATGTTTACCATGGCGCGCATTGATCCATTCGTTGCTTTGTTTACTTTCTTCCCCGTGGTAGCTAATTTCTACATAGGAACCAAGACCAACAAGATCAGCTTCCAACATAGTCAGGACGACGTGCCTCACCATCGGAAGATGGCCTATGTGAACCGTGTGGTCTTCCTTCAGAAGTACGCGAAGGAGATTCGACTCTCGCGCATCTTTGACGTTGTCAAAAACCTATACGACGATGGAGCCGCAGGAATCTTGGCTAATGTCAAAAAGTATATGCGCATCTCAATTGTGCTGCAGTTTATTAGAGCGGTACTCATCTATCCCTTTGTTTTCGAAGGCGTATGGCTATACGTAGCATGGCGGGCAATGATCGAGCGGGATCTGAGTATCGCAGATGCTGCTATGCTCGCAAATGCTATCGTAGTTGCCTCCAACCTATTGACCAGCATGATGGACGGCTTTGTTAAAGTGGCAGAGAACGGTCTGTACATCGCCAATCTGCGTGGCTTTCTAACCTATAAACCGCTCATCGACGAGGACCAGCCAGGCCGGGACATTACAACGCTTGATAGTATAGAGTTTCGGAATGTCAGCTTTGCCTATGAAGGCTCTGAGCCGGTGCTCCGGGATGTTAGCTTCACGGTGAAACAAGGAGGAAAGCTGGCGCTTGTAGGTCACAACGGTGCAGGCAAGACAACAATTATCAAGCTGCTGCTGCGTTTATACGACGCCACCGAAGGGGAGATTCTGCTCAATGGCCGCAATATCCGAGAATATCGTGTCCAGAGTGTACGGAAGCTGTTCGGCGTAGTTTTTCAGGATTTTCAGGTATTCTCCTTGTCGGCAGTGGAGAATGTGACCATGGCCGAACAGATGAGCGGTTCGTTGCGAGAGAAGAGCATCAGTGCCATGAAGACAAGCGGGATCTATGACAAGCTGGCTGATCTGCCTCAGGGCATTGACTCCATATTAACTCGCGAATTCGATAGTGAAGGGATTGTGTTATCCAAGGGGCAAGTGCAGAAGTTGGCAATCTCACGGTCATTAGTGAAGGATGCTCCAGCCTTGATTCTGGATGAACCATCCAGTGCGCTAGATCCAGTGGCTGAGCATGAGATATTCGAAGCGCTTGCTAGAACCTATGAGAATGAAACCAATAAGATCGTATTTCTGATCTCTCACCGGCTCTCGGCAGCTATTATGGCGGATACAATCTATGTACTGGATAACGGTTCCGTCGTAGAGAAGGGCTCACATGAGGAGCTGATGGTTAAGAATGGTCTCTATCGAATGATGTATATGAAACAGGCGGAGAAGTATAGAGAATTAGATGAATACTCCTCAGTGGAAGAATGGGAGGTGAAAGCGTGAAAAAGCGGATTCTGAGCAATAACTGGTTTATTTTGCGTTACTCCTTCCGAGCAGCCCCTCTGTACACGATTATGACCTGTTTGCTTTTGGCGTCCCATGCAGCCGTTCAATTTTTTGAATTCGTCTATATGCCCAAATATATGATAGATGCCATCCAATACAACAAACCGTTCAGCGTTGTACTCTGGTATACGCTATTCGTCTTCAGCATTGCCACCTTGTGGTTGCTCGTGTCTACGGTCTATAACAATGTCATTATGCCTCGCGGTAAAGTGGCAGTAAACAAAAAAATGCAGAAGGAAATATACGATATTGCCTCACGCATGGACTTGGAATGTTATGACAATCCGAATTTTTATAATGATTTTGTATGGGCGATTAGCGAATCAGACAAGCGAAGCGCCGCTGCCTTAGATACCATAAGAGTGCTGTTAGGTACCCTTACCCACGTCATCCTCTCCGGCGCGTTCTTGATCACTCTAAACTGGGAAGGGCTATTCTTCGTTGCGTTGTCATTAGCTGGATCCATGTTCTTCAATCTGCGGCTGAACAAGAAGTCGTTTGCATTGGATCTGGCCATCAAGCCCTTGCAGCGAAAACGCGACTATGTAAATCGAGTGTTCTACCTAGCGGATTATGCGAAGGAACTTCGCCTCAATCCCATGGCTGGCAGACTCCACCGTATGTTTGGTGAAGCCAACGTACAGATCAATAAAGAGATCGAGAGCCGGACCAAGCCTATGGTTGCCCAGGAGTTTACGGCAGATTTTATTTTTAGTACCTTCGTTGTCAATGGGTTGTATATTCTCTATCTTATGCGACAAATCATGGTGGAAGCTGCCTTAAGCTTCGGATCAGCGGTATCGCTCCTGAATGCCTCGCGGCGTGTGAGTGGAGGGCTGCAGAACTTGTCACGTGTGATTCCACAACTTCAGGAGAACAGTCTGTACATCGAGAAAATTCGCTCTTTCTTGGCTTATCGCTCCGAGTTGGCTAACCAGAATGCATCAGCCTCGGAACAACAACCATTGCCATCGTTTATTGCGCCGCTGGAATTCAGAAACGTCAGTTTTACTTATCCTGGAACGGATGAGCCTGTACTGCAGGATGTCAGCTTCACCTTCGAGCCGAACAAGAGCGTTGCGATCGTCGGCTACAACGGTGCCGGCAAGACCACGCTGACCAAGCTGTTGATGCGCCTCTATGATGTTGATCAGGGGGAGATTCTCTACAACGGCATCAATATTAAGGAGTATGACTTAATGGAGTACCGCGGCCTGTTCGGCGCCACCTTCCAAGACTATGAGCTGTTCGCCACATCTCTGGCGGATAATGTGTCCATGGGGATGCCTTCTCCTAATCGGGAGGAGATCATCAGGGCGCTGGAGAAAAGCGGATTCGGCGAGAAGCTGAACCATATGGCACGGGGGATAGATACCACCATCACCAAGGAGTTCGACGACCAGGGAACGTTGTTGTCCGGCGGAGAAGCACAGAAGGTGGCGATCGCTAGGGTGCTGTATAAGAATTGCCCAATCATCGTGTTAGACGAGCCATCCAGCGCCTTAGATCCGATCAGTGAGTACAATATGAATGAAGCAATACTGAAGGAAGCGAGCAACAAGACAGTTGTCTTCATCTCCCACCGCCTGTCCACCACGCGGTTGGCTGATAAAATCTACATGATCGAGCAAGGTCGGATCATTGAGCAAGGCAGCCACAAGGAACTGATGGATCTGAACGGCAAGTATGCGTATATGTTCAATTTGCAAGCGGAACGGTATCGGATTTAATCAGTCGGCTAGCTTCATCGGAGGTGAGTCGAAACTGAAGATACAGTGGCGTCTACGAAGTCATTCTATCCGAATTTCGGCAATGCTATTCTATTGAAGGGAATGGACAAGGGAAGTGAAATTTATTATGAATAGATCAGCAATCAAAATAGCGGCTCAGGGGACAAAATCCTCATGGGCCGCTGTTTTTTAATGAGATAATCCATTCACATCTACAACTATACTATAGTATTATTTGAAATGAACCCACCTAGGTATTTATCACATACCAAAGTACTTCACAAAGGAGCCACACAATGCTTACATCCGTATTCGTCTACGGCACATTACGACAACATCAATCTAACCACAGCTACATGGAAGGAACGAAGCTAATTTCCCCATCAGCCTATCTATACGGAGAGCTATGGGATACAGGCAATGGCTATCCCGCAGTCGTTCTCAATCAAGCTCAAGGCTCAAAGGTTTACGGCGAGTTATACCTAGTCACTCCTGAGCAATTGCAAGCGTTAGATGAACTAGAAGATTACTATGGACCAGATGGTGACAATGAATATGATCGTGTTATGCAAACGGTCTATACCTTCGATCAATCCGAAGACCTTTCCTATTCCGCATATGTCTACATTTACACACACCCTCCCGAGAATGGCGTCCTTATAAACTCAGAAGATTGGAAGAGTTATATGAATCCCACTATAGCCAATCCCGAGGAAATCCAGTAGACTATTATCGAAAACCTGATAGCCTGATAGTATGTTAGGTTTATGGAAATTCACATAGTGAAAGGCGGAATTGCATGAAACGTCTCCGAGGTGTCATCCTTGTTTTAATATTACTACTTGCTATTACTCCATCAGTGTCCGCACAGAGCTCAAACTATGCGGAAGGTCTTAACCGCTTAGGATTGTTCAATGGAACGGGGAATGGATATGAGCTTTCAAGAGTGCCTACAAGAGCAGAAGCTCTAGTAATGATGCTGCGTTTGTGGGGAAAGGAAGACGAGATCAAGAAAAACAGCTACAGTCATCCCTTTCGAGATACGAGCTGGGAAAGCTCCTATGTGGGGTTTGCACATGCAAATGCAATCGTCAACGGTATCGATGAACAACACTTTGGCGGTAGCCAACAAGCCACTTTAAACCAATTTAGCGCCATGGTATTAAGGGTTTTAGGATATTCAGAAGCTAAGGGTGACTTTACCTATAAAACCGCAGTTTCTTTCGCCTCACTGGTTTTAGGAATAGACCTTGCACAAGAAGGCAAATTCAATCGGGGAACGCTTGCGAAAATAAGCAGCTATGCATTAAACACAAGACCGAAAAACCAGCTTGCCACACTAGGTGAAGCTCTACGAGAAACAGGTGTTTTTACAACACAAAGCTTAAATGAAGCAAGAGCTCTTTGGGAGCAGGATAAAAGCTATAATTCAACGACGATATTCATCTATGCAGTTGGTTCAGACCTTGAATCACAGCAAGGTCGGTTAAGTAATGATTTGGATGAAATTTTTCGCGGTCAGCCTAAGCAAAATACGAAAATTTTAATTCAAACTGGCGGTACGCTCAAATATCACAACAAATATATGACTGATGGAGCAGCAGAACGCTTTGAGGTTAGTGATGGACAGCTTAAAAAGCACAACAGCACGATCAAAACAGCCGCCTCAGACCCTAAAACGTTACAGGACTTTCTTGCTTGGGGCAAAGGCATAGCGCCAAGTGAGCGTTATATACTGGTTTTATGGGATCATGGCTACGGTACAATGGGTGGATTTGGCGCTGACGAGCTAAATGATCGAGCAACGATGAAGGTTTCAGAGCTTGCGAAGGCGATCGATGCCTCGAAAATGTATTTTGACTTAATTGTCTTTGATGCTTGTCTGATGGGCACAGTTGAAACTGCCTATGCTCTTAGAAACTATGGTAACTATCTCATTGCGTCTGAGGATTCAACCCCCGCAGGAGGGTTATATTATAGTACATGGATCGGTGCGATAGAGCGCAATCCACAAATTAGTACGGAAAGAATAGGGCGTTTAATGCTAGATTCCTTTACGCTTCATTCGTCGATTGAAGCGAATATGCCAACAACGATGTCGATGATGAAGCTTTCTCGGGCTGAGTCATTAGTTAGGGCAATAGAACATGCAGAGCTAGATTACTCCCTAACAGAACGAGCAAAAAACTCTGAGCTATTAGGAAAAAATGATGGGGTATTTGATCAATATGATTTAATAGATATGATAGGGCAATCACCAGAAGTTACTGCTGCAGCCCAAGCCCTTGCATTCGAAGTAAGAAATTCAGCAGGCTTTAAAAATCGGAATGGCGTGGCTTTATATGTCCCTAATCGAAAAATGGAACAGATGCATGAAATGAAAGAAGAGCTGAAAGACATCGGTTTTAGCTCCAAGTATATAGAAACGATTTTTAACGAAAATTAATGGTTATAATGTTTCTGCTAGAGGCTAGGCTTAGTTCACTGAACTTTTGCCAGCCTCTTTTTTGCGTGATGTTAGGCACTTTTTCCTAAATCGTTATCATGTTAGGTCGCTACATACTAAATAACTTAAAGATTTCTTTAACTTCCACTATTTCGCATAAGAAAATGCTACTATGAAGGGAATGCGTTGTCGTAATTTGTTATATCAGTAGGTTCATACCTCCCAATGAGCTTATTGCTAAAATAGCTAGCGGCAGCAACCACATAACGCGGAACGAGTACGATGATACGAGGAGGAATGTTATGAAGAAGTTGTTAAGTTTGATGTTAGTATTTTCGATTCTAATTTCACTAATACCAGTAGCACCTGTGGATGCCGCGGAAGCAGACACCACATATAAGTATACGTTCAATGTAAGAACGAAGAACAGCGAACACGCCGGAACTGGCGATAACGGTAATATGGGGATTAATTTCCTTGATTACGGTGATGTTGATAGTGGTTATGGAGGTTTTGGTGCTAATACGCAAAGGCAAGTTGATTTAAATGTACGCGCTCTGTCACCTTGGAGAGCCCAAAATTATGTTATATGGCTAGTGGGTAGTGATGAATGGGAGGTTGATTATGTTGATATCTGGCTTCCTAAAATCGATGGAACAATAAATCCGACACAAGCGAAGACTGTGGGCTTAGTAGGGACGACAAAAAACAGAGGTAGAATATACTTTGATATTTCAGACGTCACAAAAAGAAAATTTACCAGCCTCGGTACTATAGATAACGCTGGTGGAGAATTCTATCTCAATCCAAATTCAACTGGCTCTGAGCGCTTGGAATGGAACAAAATGGTTACTGATCAGTACGGCACGTACGATATTATGAAATATTATGATGAAGCAGTTATGAATTATTCGCTTTCCAATGATGCAGTAGGTAGGGACTGGGTAACCTTTCAAGCACCTACTAGTGGTAGTAATTTCGTGTTAGATATCGATCGAAAAAAGCTTCACGATGCTTTGGTTGCAAAGAATCTGGCAGAGGTTTCACTTACCTATCAGATCGCGATTCCTGCGCGAACAACTAATGCTAATGCAAGTCTTAATGGGACATTTGCCCACACAAGCAATGGGGGAAATCCTGAGGTCAAAACCTATTTGACAACAAGAATAGGTGACAAGGATTATTATTATAAAAATGTAACGTATACATTTTATCGCAGTATCTATGATCTAGGTAATGCAAATATATCTCAGACACCTACCTATTTCTTCAATAGTGACAATCAGTATCTAAATCGTAATTTTAGAGATGTAACGATTACAGTTGAACCGACAAATCTTCACAAACGAAACATTACGCAGGAAGAAAAAACAGAGCTTATTACAAACTTCCAAGCTACACCTGCACTATATTTGGGTAATAGCACTACTACAAAAATTACGGATCTATCAATGACCAAAGTGCTAGGTAATGATGGAAAACCAAACGGTACACTGAAGTTTACTGGTACAATACCGATGGATATTAGCTCTGTTGATAGCGAGGGTATAAGGCTTCAGCTCAGCAATGTTTCCACCTATTTAACAAAAGGTGGACAGAATCAGGCCTATAATATAGAAAACCCAACGGCAGAATCAGCAACAGCAAAAAGCTTTTATTTTTCTACTCATAAAGTAGATACGAAATCACCAACAGTAAAGGCTACTGATCAATTTGGTGTTGATCTTGCAGGAGCAAATGCGCTACAAAACAATATTAAAACGAAGCATGAGTTCTATATGGTTGCAAGCGAAACCATTTATTCAGAGGCAGATGTCGCCAAGCAATCTCTTAACCAAAATTACTTTAAATATGAGCTGTTTAAGAAGGTTGGTGATTCCTACGAACCATCAGTAACAAGAATTACAAACTATGATGGCACGGGAAATACAACGAGAGTTTACGCGCCAATTAGCACGCAGGTATTAAATGGAGTTAGCCTTAAATTAAGTCCTGCTGTTCCTACAGAAGGTGAATTTAAGCTTCGCATGTATGGATGGGATAAAGCTAACAATCTATTAGGCGGAGAAGTGGGATATGCGGAAATAGAAAATATCAAATTTGATAACCAAGCACCGCGCGTAACGATTACAGAGACGGCAAATCCGCAAGATGGGCAGCTTCGTAAACGTAATGACTATACATTTGAAATGGAAGATCTTCAACAAAGTAATGGCGGCTGGTCAAGAACGTATTATACCTTTATCAATGGAACGGGAACGCCAACTGATACACCTGTTGATCAAATTCAGCCGATATCACAGGAGCTTTCTTCAACAGAAGGTGTATGGGCATTTATCGATTCAAAAGAAGGTGCGGACACTGCGATTATCACTGTTCCGAAGGGACAGGATTTTGACGGGAATCTTTATTATTTCACAATTGATTCACTTGGCAATGATTCTAGAAACGAGCAGTCTCCAAAATATCACACAAAGCAAGTGAAAATTTACAACGGCAATGTTACTGACCCACTCATTACAGAGGATGCTAGCCTTCCAAAGGAAAGCTTTAACATCTCTTTTGATACAAGCAATCCAAACATTGAAGTGAGTTATCGATGGGTTTCTCATCCTAACAACTGGCAAAAAGTTACACAAAATTTCAGAGTGTACGACTCGAGCCATAATGTTGGTGCTAGTCTAAAACGTCAAAACTCAGGAACCACGTTCTATGCGGACGGCAAATATACGCTTGAGTATGTCGTGACAGATACGCGTTCGGGTAACAGTGCCGAGTTTTCAAAAGAGTACATTTATGATTACTATTACCCGACGATTAGCTATACGGTCGGAAGTCAGCATGATCACTTTAAGTCATCGCATCAGTTTAATGTGAAGGCGACAGATGCTAGTGGACTTGCATCCGCCTATTATTACCTATCTTCACCGGGTACACAAACTAAAATTGCTGGAACGTCAGACTATTCGCTGACACTGACAACAAATGATGATGATTTGAATGAGGTTAATCAAACGTTAACGATCACAAATTTACCGACAGGTGCTTATAGTGTTGTCGTGGTTGCGGTCGACTATCTTGGCCATGAAACCAAGCAGATTATTCCATATTTTGGAATGCGGTCTAGTGCACCAACGATTGATACATTAAGAGACGAGCAAAGTAAGAGGATTAACGGAATTGGCGTAACAACAGATGGAACCTATAGCATCTACACTAAATTGACGGAACCTCATGTGGCATGGACAGGAGACAGCTATAAGAAATACCAAAATCCTGTTGTCTATGCATCTACGGACGGACAGTCAACTGAGAATGGAGTGCTAGTTTCAAGCTTTAATACTAGCAATAGCTCTGGTGGTGTATATACATTTACACTTAACAGCCCTGTTGCGCTTGTAGAGGGACTTAATACGATCTATTTTAGATATGGACTATTAAATCATCCTGCGGACACTGCACCTGAATTTATAACAGATGCACAACCTGTCACAATTCTTTATGATAGCAAGGCACCAATCTTTGAATTGCCTGATTATAGTACCATTCAGCCAACGAACGGTGAAGTGACAGCAACCATCGTAGCAAGTGATGCTCATTCTGGTATAGGTAGCTTGACTGTGCCATCCGCGCATACTGATAAGATCTCGGTTGCTCCTTATGCCAACGGTGCATTTATCGTAACAATTAGCGAGAATGTATCAACTAACCTTACACTGACTGACGGTGTTGGTAATAGTGTGCTTGTTCCGATCGCAGTTTCAAACATTGATAAAGACGCTCCAGAAGCGAGTGCTTCCAGTGATGTTGTCACTAAAGGAGCAAGAACAGATGGCTTTGTTACCGTAGATGTGTCAGACATTAACGATACTACCGTTTCATTTGCACTTGTTAAGGATCCAACACAAAATGTTGTGCTGACAGAAGAAGACTATGAGTTGTTTGATATAAGTCGATCGGTAGATCTACAATCTAGTTCAGTAGCTGAAGATGATAATGGAATCAAACATCAAACGTTTATGATTGACTTAAAAGGGCTAGATGGAAGCTATGCAATTGGGATCAAGGCGGTCGACGCAGCAGGGAATGTTATTGAGAAAGTATTCTATGACGCCAAGCTGAATCTTGTTGACGCAGAGGCATCGATTGCTAATGTTAGCGCAAACCCTGCAACAACTAAAACGACTTCAACGGTTACTGTTACATTTAATGTTCCAGTAACAATAATGCCGAATTCTCCTGATGAAGGTGATGTTGTTGGTCGCATGTCACGTTCGAATGAGCTTTATAGAGGTCTGTTAACTACTTCCGAAGAGTATGTGATGAGCTATGAGAAGGTCATTACCAACAATGATAAAATCAGTCTCTATGTTCAGGATGAGGTAGGAAGGGATAGTATATTAGAATTTACTCCTGATGTTGAATTCGTAACAGGATTTGATATTACAGGGTATGTTGAGAAGAACGGACAAAGCATTGCAAATGGTGGCTATATCTCCTATGTAGAAGGTGATGAGCTTTACTATGTTGTCTATCCTAACCCTGCTTATGCTGGACAATATTTCTTTGTTGAAAATGCAGTATTGTCTGGTTTAGAAGTAGATGAGGAGCAAAGTGTCATTGATGAATCATTTACAGCTTTAGAAGGAAGAACAGCATATTCGCTGCTTGTATTTGAAGCGCTAAGAGATGGTAAGACAACGAAGTCGGCGTATTTCGAAACGTACACTGCAGAAGGCTTTGAAGAAGATCGATTGGAAGAGGAGTATATTGCAATCTCCGTCGTGGATGAAAGTGCACCTGCAGCAAGTGTCACGTATTCTACTGAGCTTTTAACGAATCAAAATGTCACTGCAATGGTTTCGATCTCTGACCCGCAAAGTGGAATTTCCAAGCTTGAACGTTCATATGACGGTGGTAGCAGCTACACTGCTATTGATTCGATCGTTTCGCATAATGAAGTATTCGAGCAAAATGGAACGGTGTATATCAGAGTAACGAATAGAGCCGGTCTTGTAACAGTGCTTCCGGTTACGGTTAGCAATATCGATAAAACACCGATTACCGAGAACAGACATTACACAGTTGACTATTCCTATGAAAATTATCTTGGTAACTGGGTTCCAATTGAGGAAGGAAAGTCCTATAGAAGGGTTATGGCTACCGTTACGTTTATTGGTATTGAGAAAACTCTTTCTATGACGAACAATAACGGATCATTATCCAGAATTTTAACGGAGGATAATAGTACGTTTACGTTCCAATTCAAGGATACTGCAGGTAATACAGCTTCAAAGGATGTTAGCTATAGTAAGTTCGATAACAACGTTGGTGAGATATCTTATGTATTATCAACAACGGCTAAAACGAACAAAAATATTTTTGCAACGATTACGATTACGGATGATTCCGGTGAAATTGCCTATGCAGAGGTGAAGAAGGGCAATGAGGTTTATCCGTTCGTAGATGAACCGCTTGGCAATGAATATGTTGTTGAGCTGGATAGCTCAGGAACGTATTATGTAACAGCCTATGATAAAGCTGGAAATATGTGGACGACGCCATTGACCGTTTCTAACATTAACAAGGTCGTACCGACGTTAACGGGATTGTCGTACAGTATCCCACCAGAAACGATTACGCTACAAAGCGTGAATGTGGAGCTGACATCGTTTAGTAAAGATATCAGAACGATTACTGTTACAGGTGTAGAGCCTGTCGGCACCCTAACGGCTAATGATATCGTCCATATTCCTGGCACCAAAGCGGTTCGCTTTAGAAAAAATGGTACCGTTACGGTGAATTTTGTAGATGATTATGGCAATGAAGGAAGCGAGTTAATTACCGTTTCTAACATTGTATCTACACCGCCACAAATCGCTGCAACGGCAACATTGGCAGAGGATAAGCTGAGCGTGGATGTAACCTTTGATCATATGCGTGATCAACAAGGTGTTCCGCTCGACCTACTCAGAAATCTAACGGATCTTACTGTAACTTACCGTGGTTATGAGTATTATCTTGTTACTGAAGTGAGAGATGACAATGATGATTTCGTGACTTATGAGGATACTGTCATCAATGTTAGAACTAACGGTGAGCATGTCTTCACGGTTACAGACCAAACAGGCTTATCTCAAAAAATTATTCTAAATGTACAAGGAATCGATGTGGGAGCGCCTAAGGTTAAAGAGGTGCGTTGGACGTATAAATATTTAGAGCAAAATCAATCGGGCGAGTGGGTCGAAAAACAACATCAAAACAAAATCGTTGTTGGTGTTGACACCTCTGGTAACGAAGCGGGTTATGTTGTTGGTATCGATAAAAACCCTACAACGAATCAAGATGTACAGGTTACTGTAATCACCGACAAAGATGCTAAGCTATTGGGTGGTAAGGATGGCTATACACTAGAAAAGTCAATGAACTATCGTCAAAATGGACTTTACAACTTTAACCTTGAAGGAAGATCAGGAGACTATAGCTCATACGGTGTGGACATTGGTCTAATCGATAAAGTAGCGCCTGAGTTAAAGCTTACTAATGGTGAAGAGCTCATCTTTATTGAAGGAATGACCGCTCAAAAGGATGCTTCCATTGCTTACAACAAGTCAAAGCTTCTTGACTTCGAAGCATGGGATACAGTGGCAGGTAAGAAGATTGATCTAACTAGCCGCGTTAAAATTAACTATGCAGTTGGTGGTCGAGTATTTAATCCCGACAACATCAACGCTAATGAATTTGTTCGCTCTAATCCTTACTATATCGACTATAGCGTGAGAGATGATGCAGGAAATCTAACCACTGTTCGTAGAACGATACGTCTGGTAGGACTTTATGACACCATTGCTCTTGTTAATGGTAAGATGCCAGACAGCTCCAATGTTGCGACTGCCATTGGTGACAAAGTTGAAATTTCACTGAAAAACTTTGCTGGAATCTCTTATGCACGTTATGCAAAAGGGGTACTAACACAAGGTCAGATGAAAACAACTGGAACGGTTATTAAAGAGAAGAATGGTGTCTATACCGTTGAGAATCTTGCAAGCGGATGGTATACGTTCTACATTCAAACGGATAAACGGGACTATTTCAACATTTCTGTATATGTTGAAAATAAAGGAGGGAAATAAGCGATGTTAATCTATAACAAATTAAAACGTGGCATAGCTATGGCCCTTTTGGTGACCATGCTGTTCACAGCTGCAAGTTTCCCTGCAAGTGCAAACACGGTTGGTGCCGATTATTCTATTGCCAATGAATTTATGAAGTACTCTATAAACTCAAAAACAGGTGGATTTTCAATCGAAACGATTAACGGTCACCCACAAAAGGCTTTCGACAACAATCTTCCGCTGCTTTATAGAGAAGATGCTTCAAGAAGTAACGGAACATCGTTTACAACGATCCGTCTTGACGGGAAAGATTATATTTTTGGTCAAGATTACGGTTGGTTTGGAATAGATTCCAAGCTTTATGAGCCAGTTGTTTCAGAGCAAGGTAGACTTCTAACGATTGCTTGGGACATTAAAGGCTATACCGTTACACAAAAGGTATCTATTTCGGTAGATCCTAACAATTCGAGAGCCGGTAATATCGGTATTTCCTATGATGTAAAAAATAATAATGCCAAAGCAGGAACCGTTGGTATTCGTCTTCTTCTAGACAATGCGCTTGGTGCACAGCTTGATGCACCTCATGTGTTGGTTGATCCAACACAACCGACAATTGTAGAAGCAGAATATAGCGGTGAAAACCTACCGCAACAAATAAGATATGTTGACTCGCTTACATCTTCAGACAAAATGGCGTATGCCATTTTGTCTGGCTGGAGCGGTAATAAGGATGTCAATGTTGATAAAGTCATCGTTGGTCACTGGATTAATCTTGCTAACACAAGATATGACTATACACCAAACCCAAGTGTTGACTTTACGAACTATTCCAACAAATATCAAGTGCCTGACACCGCTACGGCATACTATTGGAGCGAAAAGTCACTTGAACCAGGTCAAGCTAGAATATCTGAAATGCTTTACGGTATCGGCAATTTTTCCGAACAAACGCAACAGAAGAATATTTCAATTGGTATCCAAACCGATGATGTTGTGCTAGCGAACGATCAATTAAGCTATGCCAATAACGGTGCTTTCAAAGCAAGCATAACGATTGATAATAGTGTTTCCGGAGCAAAAGATCTCATCGAACCAATTGTAAAGTTAACGGTTGATGAGGGTCTCCTGTTTAAGGCTACCAATACTCGAGAATATACGGTGAGTATTTCAGGCGGAATAAGCAAGGGAACAGTGTTTGATCTTCCAGAGGTTGAGCTGATCGCTGCAAAGCAGGCTATGATTACATCAAAACGTTTGTCCATTGCATTAAATGCAACGGAAGTCGTTAGTGCAGGCAATCATAAATTAGTTGATTATAGTGCTAATACGGACATTTTAATTCCTGCAGTCAAAGGGAAAGTACCTGAAGTTTCCATGAAGCATATTTTCCCGACAGCAGTTTATTATGAAGGCGATAAAAACCTTACGATTTCTGGTAATATGGAGGTTCTAGCTCAAGCCCTTCCTGGTAGTGACGGGTGGAGTCTATATCTTGTATCATCATCAACTGGTGAAACGACGTTGATCGACAAAAGCAAAATGAGCTTTACTGAGAAGGGTGAAACACTGTCGTTTTCAACGGATAAAAAATTGGCAGTTGGTAAATACAACATCGAATTTAGATTTACGGACCAACAGCTAATTGACGCCTTCGGTTCAAAAATTACAGCGACAGCGAAACTAGATGTGACCAATAATGTATCAGATAGAAGTGCAAGCTATGGTATCGTTTCGCTCGTTCGATTTACTGAAGAGTCTACGAACCGACAGTTATATGATTATGTGAGCTTTGCTAATGAAGATATATTGAAAAAGTTCAAATCTGGTGCGACTACACTAGATGGAATTGTTCACCAGGGTATCCAATTTGAAGAGGGTAAAACAGAGCTTCTGCTGACTCTTCGAGGAAAAATAAGACAAATGGGCAGTGGTACAAATAAATACTATACTGCTAGTAAGTCTGATGGTGACATCACGATTAATAACATCATCGCTTATGACGGCACTAAACCTCTTGAACTGACTGCTGACAGCGACGGTGCAAAGCTAGAGGGTGATGGTACACTCAAAGTTATTAACTCTATTAATATTTGGAACAATAAGTGGATGTATGAAGCCCAAAACGGAGTTAAATATAGCTTAGATCGTGACGCAGTTGCTGATAACGCTGCACAACCCTTTGAGCTTCAGCTCGGTGATGCCGGCACGTTGATGCAAAATATTGCAGGCTTTTTAATCAATATTAAGTATGGCGTGATGACTCAAGATGAAGATGATTATGGAATTAGCTTTGGTGGACGAATCTCATTGCCATTAAAAGCAGCGGATAAGTCAAAGGGTGAGCAGCATTATGACTATAAAGGCTCTCTAACGGCAGACGTTCAGGATGTACTTTATGGTAGTGATGGTGATGATATTGGCTTTAGAGGGATTAACACCACCTTATCTGTTGATCTACCAGAGGATATACTAGGTCCATTGGTAGGAAATAAAAAAGGTGCTAAGGCTGAAATTACGATTAACACCATTGATCATATGTACAAAGTTAATTTTGGTGTAGAATTAGCGATCTTAGAGGTCGAAGGAACGATTGCACTGAAACAGGTTAAAGTGAATTCTATTGATAAGATGATGCCAGATGAGCTTTCGTTCTTCTTGGCTTCCAAAACAGCGAAGGCACCAATCGTTGCTCCGTTCGTGTTTATGACCGGATTAGGTGGAGGAGTCTCCAATCTTGCAGATACGATTGCTGGAGATGAAATCGGTGAGCTTCCGCCAATTACGATTCATCTCAAGACGAGGCTTTTAATTAATGCTGTGGTTGTAGGTGACTTTAAACTATCCGTCAGCGCACAAGGCCTTACATTTGAAGGTGAAGGAAAGCTGAAAAGTGATGACTCAGGAAGACTCTTTAATATAACGGGTGGTGGTCGAATTCAATGGATTTCACCGTTCCAACTCGATGTATTTGGTAATGTTAGTGTCCACGCTGGAGCAGTTAAAGGCGGGATTACGATAAAAATTACGGAGGATTATTTTTACGGTTATCTCTATGCAGGAATATACATTCCAGACTCTATTCCAATCATAGGTGGCAAGGAGATTGGAGGACTTGAGGCTGCTGTATCCTCTGACTTTATTGGCGCAAACTTCAAGGTTATAGGCGTTAAGCTTGGCTTTATCTATTACTGGAATGGAGACTTAAGCTTTGGTGGTTCGATCGACTTATCTTCCAGAGGTAAAGCTGTTAATTATGTCCAATCAGAAGCTTTAGACCCGAATGGTAATGTTGTTCCAACCACCATGGCATATGGAACGAATTTGAGAAGATTAACAACCAAGAAAGTTGCTAGCACTCGAGCTGGTAATGGTGTAGTTAAAGAGTTAACTCTAGTGAATAAAAAATCATTAATTATTGAAGTACCACTTATTGGTTATGTGAAACCTGCAGCATCAGAAATTATTGTTACGAATCCCGACGGTGTACAATTGACGATGCTTGAGGATGATAACCAAGGTAACGGAAACTATTTAGTTCAAACAACAAGCGATGGAACTAAATATTTATATGTCACAGTTACAGATCCAGCTCATCTTGTATCTGGTAACTGGAGCGTAACAGTTACAACACCGGATGTATACATTGAAAACTTTGAAGTAAACAGTGTGGACTATATGCCTGAGCTTACAGGTGTAACTGCTTCTAAAGGAAATGATACTAGTCGTAATATTGACGTTTCTTGGACAGTTGATGCTGAAAGCGAATATTCAGGTGCGATTAATGTGTACGTGACGAAGGATCCATCAATCATGCAAACCCTTGAGTCGTCTAACATTGGTGACACATCATCGCTAATTAGCATTGGCAATCTAGAGCTAGATAGCATTAAATCCGGTTCACATCAGTTTTCATTGCCGGATTCCTTCCCTGAAGGAGATTATTATGTTGTTGCTATGCTCGTTAACCATCAAGGTGGTATGAGTAAGCAAATTACAGCTTCAACCATCAAGTTTACGAATCCATTACTACCGAAAAAACCACAGGCTGTTGCTACAGAATATAGTGGTAATGGCTATGTAGCAGTTGATGTAACTGCAGGTGACGACACAGCAACAGACTATTTCGTCTGGATCGAGGATGAAGATGGTATCGAGGTTCAGAATTCCTTTGGTCAATTTGACGTTGACAGTGAGATTGTTCTGAAACCATTAGAAGATGAGACAAACCGACCTCTATTAGAAGCTGGCAAGTCTTACACTGTTAAAGTTCAGGCGAATCGTATCGTGGAATCTGCTCTTGATGGTTCACAATACTATAGCTCTACAGAGATTGCAGCATCGCCAAGCTTTGTGATGCCTTCACTGGATAAGCCAAGACTGCTAAGCGTTGAGACCAACATTGATCGAACGAAAGAACAGTATTATTTAAACACTAATCAGGTAGAGGTAACGTACACCTTTGACCGACCTGTTAAAATGACGTTGAACCTTGATACTGAGGATAAAAACACACCTGAAGAGTTTAAAACGGTGTGGACTTTTGTAGAGACAGTCGAAGATGGACAGCATCTGATAGACTTTACAGCTCAAGGTGAAAATCGTGATACGATCGTAGGTAGCAGAACAACAGGAGCAATTGGCTTCACGGTTGATACGCAAGCGCCGACGTTATCGCTTAGAGAAGAGGTTGAAGTAAGTCTTGAAGATGAGGACGTTGAGAACACCGTCAGCAATCAGGTTGTATTTGTAGGTGCTGATTCCAGCTATAGCTTCTCTGGTATTACAGAACCATCTGTAACCTTAACGCTAGCTGGAAGCTCAGACGGAATTGTCATTCATAACGATGGAACATTCGACGTTAATCGCACGACTACAAGTCAAGAGCCAGAACAAACGCTAGAGCTTAAAGCGATGGATGCAGCTGGCAACGAATCGATTGTTCAAGTTTATATTGTGAATCGTGAATTGACGGAGTTTGAACAAATTAAATTAATCAGTGATCTTGAAAGCTCTGATGATCAACCGGATTCCATCGAGCTTGGCATTGGTGGAAAAACAGCACTTACGGTTAAAGCGTTCCGCAAAGTAGGCGACACGATTTTGAGAGCGGAAGATGTAGTATGGCATGTTCTTTATAATCAAAATATTATTAGTCTTTCTCAGGATGGGGTAATCGAAGCGCTAGCTCCTGGTGAAACTGCCATTAAGGTTAGCTACAGACTATCTGAAATACAAGGTGAATCTGGGGAAGTTGTCTATAAAGAGCTAGCGGACGTTATCAAAATTAGTGTGAAGGACATTGGTTATCGTTACGAGGTTCGTCAAACACAAGGGTTCTCATTGTTCACCATCTACACAGAATTGAATATGGGTAAAGCAACGGTGGAGATTAATGGTGAAACGTTAACGCTGCTCTATGACAGTGCTAAGAAAGCTTATATCGGTTCTTCAAGAACACTTGTAACAGGTGAGCAATTAACAGCCAACCTTGTCTTTGAACCAACGGAAAAATCTCCTGCTCTTATTCGTGGAGATGCCAATGGTAACGGTAGAGTGGATAGAAGTGACGTTACAGCAACGAAGGATGCTATTCTAAACAATGTCTATAACGGATTTGGCTCTTCAGAAGACTGGATGAGAGCGGATAAAAATGGAGATGGCATTGTTGACATTACAGATGCGCAGCTGACACTTATGGAGGTACTTAGACGATGATGAAATATGTGAAAAGTATTCTCTGTATGTTGTTACTAGTAGCTGTACTACCATCATACGCTTTCGCTGCCAATGATGCTGCAGACCTAGGCTATCGTGTAAACATTACAGTCACGGATAGCTCTGGCTCGGAAAAAACAACATTTGAAGTTGGAGATGAAATTTATGTTAAGCTAAGCCTGTCATATACTGGTGCTGGAAAAGCACCGGTATATGGTTTTCAAGCTCAGCTTCAGTATGATACGTATGTTCTGAAAAACACTAGCATTGATATGGCAAACGATATTTCAATGAAATTTTCCGAAGGCGTCATTAACTATGTTTACCTAGATATGACTGCTGCCGGAAAAAAAGATACGATGCTTGAAAATCTTGGAACTGCTGTATTCAAAGCTAGAAACAACGGAACATTCAGCTTTTCTGTAGATAATTTCATAGTAACGAACAAGGATGCCACTCCTCGTTATATTGAACCTTATGAAGAGGTGGAAGTCGTTGTTGGCTCAGGCGTTAAGGATGTCTCTAAGTCCTCACTTTATGAGGACATCGAGGCTGCTAAAGCTTATCTCAATTCAGTGACAATTGCGGATAATCCCAAAAATATCTATAGTCCTGATTTTTGGTATTCAACCCAATCTGCTGAGGATTTAAGAGAGATTATTGCTGAGGCGGAGGCTGTTTTTAACAATGATGATGCTCCAGAATCGGAAATATCTGAAGCAATTGAAAAGCTTAGCATTGGCTTTTCTAATTTTGTAAACTCCAAAATCGTTGGACCGAAGCGTTGGGCGTCCTCTGACGGTATTATGCCAGTTAATCTCAACTATACGGTGAGTGCTTCTGTTGAAGGTGGAAATGGTAGAATTGCCGATGGCTTTGCAACTCAAACAGTTCGTGCAACAACGTCCGCTACCATCAGAATGATTCCTGATGAAGGATATGAAACAGAGTACATTATTATCAACGGTGAGAAATTTATTGGCCGTGATATTTACACCATCCCAGAGGTGAGCCGTGACACAACGGTTGTCGTTACATTTGTGAAAAAGCCACCGTTTACAGATATCGCACATGATGATTGGTTCTACTTCTCTGTACGATATGCTTATAATCAGGGGTTATTCACTGGAACCTCTGACGGACATTTTTCACCTAATGGAAAAATGAGCCGTGCAATGCTTGCTACAGTACTGTATCGTATGGAGAATCAACCAAAGGTTCAGTTTACAGATGTGTTCTCCGATGTGAAGAGCGGTGTTTGGTATTCAGATCCGATTATTTGGGCGAACCAAAGCAAAATCGTTAACGGCGTAGGTAACGGAATATTTGCTCCAAATGATCATATTACACGTGAGCAAATCGCTGTTATGCTCCATAGATACGCAGTGAGTAAAGGGCTTGACGTTAAAGCTAGTAACACAAGCCTTGACTTTAAGGATGCTAACAAAATTTCAGCATTTGCCAAGGAGGCAATTACTTGGGCTGTGTCCAAGGGCATTATGCAGGGCAATGCTGATTTGACGCTAAATCCTTTAGGTCTAGCAACGAGAGCAGAGGTTTCTACGATGCTGCAGCGTTTTGACGAGATGCAATAAAGTTTTGAACACGATAAACAAGAGAAGGGCTGTTCAGCTTAGCGTCAGTTTCACTTGAACTGACCTACTGAACAGCCCTTTTGTTCACTTTACTCGAAATTTCCCATGGCAATGGAGGTTCCTGTATAGCGATACATTTCGATTTCATCGCCTGCCGTTTGGCCTGGGATTTCCTTTTCAATTTGGAAGGTATGCTCGTCAATAATCGCGACAATCTTGCTATCTGTCCATTGTCTCGAGTTATTGCGGATCCAGTCCCCTGCTTTTAAACCATGATTACTTACTTTGATCATCGTACTTGTCGTACCCTTCTCCGCTTGACGATTGCCTATGCGTGAGAACTTCGCTATTCGATCGCCCACCGTTTGACCAAAAATCGCATATTCATGGTAGATCAAATGACCATCGATGGCTTGAATCATTCTAAAGGTATTGTTGCGGTCTAGATTGACGATTGCATCATTGTTAATTAAGAAGTGATTCATCACGCGTATATAATGGTCACTTGTTTTCTGAGCCGGAACATGATTATAGAGATCCTTATCCGAATTAAATGGAAGAGCAGGATAGCCTAAATCATCGAATAGGGTAGCCGTCGGATAGTTTCTCCAAGCATATCGAATTCCTTGAAGGTTATTATCTCCAGTGAGCCATACTTCAACCTGATTGGCTGAGATAACCTTAGCTTGCGCTTGAACCCATTTTCCTTGTTCAGTTTTAACCTCGAAGCCTGAAACGGCAGCATCACGCAGCGTTAATTTGCCGTTCACATGTTTAAATGTCACGGTATAGCGTCCATTCGTAAACGTGGTTTTCTCTTGTTCAGCACTTTGCGGCTGTTTGCCTGCACCATAGATCGTTTCCATTGCACGATAGGCAATACGTTCACCGATGTCTCGCTTATCACGAGGGTGAATTTCAAGAGGGTTTGGATCGCCCAAATCAATAGCCGTAACAAGCTCAATGTTATCCATCGTATTCGCGGTTCTCATTTGAACTTCACGAATAATCGGCCAGCTATCAATATCGGTTTCATAGTAATTGTCGCCATATCCTGATAATTGAACTAGGAAGATCGGTAGATTTGGATCTTTAAATTCTTTGCGTACTGTATTCAAATGCGCGCGCAGTAACGGCTCGTAGGAATAGGCTAGCTGTGTACTGTTTTCACCTTGATAATATAGGAATCCTTTAACCGAATAAGGCACAACAGTCTCCATAAATCCATTCCAATAGCCTGACATAATCGGCTCATCATGCATCTGAACATAACCTTGCTCTTTCATAAGAGAATCTGGTAAGAACAGCTCAATCGTTGAACCGCCATAGGATATACGGATAATACCTATTGGTACATCCTTAAGCTCGGAGTTAAGCTCCTGAAGCTTATTGACGAAAAATGTTCCAATCGCAGATGAATATTCAATCGCCCATTCATAGGCTGGCGTCCAAGAGCCCTTATCATCAAAGCGAGGGCTAGTTGACATAATTTGATTAGCAAAATAAAAATTCAACTGCTCAGAATCCTTATATTTCGCCATTACATCAGCGGTTTCGTTGACCTCAGCCATGGACATCTCTGCATTGGATTGACCAGCAACAACAAAAACCTCGCCTACTTTAATATTGGTAAGCTCAATTCTTTCATTGGAGCCTTGAATGCTTAATGTGTCTGGACCGCCATGAGGCTCAGCATCTAATGTAACGGACCAAGTGCCGTCATTGTTCACTGTCGTTGTTTTCTTCTGCTGCCTAAAGCTAACTTCAATTTGTTCACCGCTCGTTCCTGTTCCCCATATCGGGATAGGCTTATTACGCTGAAGTACAGCTCCGTTGCCAATGACAGAAGGCAGCGCTATTTTACCATGTGGTAAACGATAGCCTGTATCAATTGTTCTCATAATTAACAATGCTGCTTCGGCTCTTGTGATTTGATGCTTTGTAAAGTCAGTTTCTAATCCGATAATTCCCTTCTCAAATGCATAATGCAGCTCATCAGTTACTGTACCTGCACCATGCTTCATTAAAATAGAAGCATAACGCTTATCGGTGTCAGGGGTATTGTTTAATATATAAATCCATTTTGCTGCTATAATTTTCGTTAATGGTACAGAAGAGTTGCTAACTAACAACGGATTATTGGACCACTTGGCAAGTGCGGTTACGAACTCCGCTTCAGTTATCGTGTTGTTTGGTTCGAACTTCAATCCTGATTTAGGCTCAAGTATTCCTCGATTAATTAGATACTTTATTTCTTTTTCTTGAGGATGATCTTTAATATCTGTTGGTTCCGTTTGAGCATAGCGATGGTACCACTTTTTCATCTCTTTAAAATCCTCAAGCTTAAACAGTCTTACATTATCTAGCCATATGATTGGAGGATGGCCCCAAATATCATCAGCTTCTCCGACCATGCCAAATGCTGGACCAGCTGCAGAGCTTGTAATTTTATAAGGCGTGTTATCCAAGTACTCAACAACAGGTTTATACTCTGTACGAGGGTCAGTTGGACCATCAATATAGAAGGCGATATGTACACCCTCGTCTGTATTTTCAATCGACAACTGAGCCTTATAGTTAATGTTTTCTTTTAATAGATAGTAGCCCTCGGCAAGTGGCTTCATACCGCTTGGTGCAGCAGTGTTAACAATTGCCCAACGAACCTTAAATAAATTCGCAACAATTGCGCCCATTGGAGTCGTTTCCATATAGTATGTAACCGCGTAATGCTCTTTATAGTTACTGTCCTTCGTACGAGGGATGATCACGGCCATTGGTCGATTTTGTTTCCCCTCGTTAATCATACGTTGGATGTTTAAGGTAAACTCCATCGCATAATCCTGCTTCGTTTCTGGCGGAGCTTGGACTAATTCTAATCGTTGTAAATACTTAGAACCACCTAATTCGATCGTACCAGCTTCGGTAATACGATGTGTTTGGTTTTCAACCTCATTCAGCTTCCAGATGGTTTCTCCTTCAGTGCTAATTACTTTCTTATCGTTAATTACACGTGATTTGAATTGAGAGCTGAATATGCTTTTGTCGTTGAAAGAAAAAGGTTTGTTTTGTTTAGCTAGCAGATTATCTAGCATCGTAATGGCTTCTGCTCGCGTTATAGGCTCTTTTGGTCTAAATTTGCCTTCGTTAGGAATGATCCCGTAGTCGACTAAGGCAGCAATTTCCTTGTAGCTCCACGTTGATACGTCGATCACATCTTGAAATTTAAGAGCCAAATGATGATTTTGCTGAAGCTTAGCTAGACGAAAAACAACGACAGCAGCTTCCTCTCTAGTTATATTCTTCGTAGGTCGGAACGTATTATCTGGGTAGCCTAATATGAGTCCTGTACTGTATACCCGCTGAACATCATTCAAGTACCAGCTGCCGGCAGGAGTATCGCTAAAAATATGTGAGGACGTTGTCGAGATGGGAAATGCACGATTAATGATAGCAGCAAACTCAGAACGCATAATTGGGTTATCCGGACGTACCGTTCCATCCTGGTAACCATTAATAAGCCCGTCATTCAGCCATATTTCGAATGTTTCTTTTGCCCAATGATTACTGATATCCTTGTAATTCTGTGCGTCTGCTCGATCACTCTGGAAGAATAAAATTAGAACTAAAACAAATACAGGTATTATTGCACGATAACAACGGTGCAAAGCTCTCTCCTCCTTTTATCCACGTTTTTCAATTTCTAGTAGTTTAGTATGAATAAATTATACAGGCTGTTAATTATTAGTTCAATGTAATTAGAGGAAAAAGGAAAGATATGCTTCAATTGGACTATTTCTTACAAAATAGTTTGTATTCTTTTGGGGTTAAAACTAAGCCTCCGACGCACTATTAGGTTGAATTTTGAGCTGATCATACGTCGATTACGCACTAGTCTAGGCAAGAGGATAAGATGTGGTCACTTATAAAGTTTAATGATGAGATACATTTAGGTACAGTTACAGTTGGTGGAATAGTAAAGCCGGGTACTCATTTTGATCCTGGACTAATTGCAGATAAATATTGGGAATTATATCAGAAAACGAGAAGGGCATGAGATAGTATATAGTTAAAAAGATATCAATTTTACTTTAAAAAATGATAGTATGAAGAAGCCTTGCCGCGTTATCACTAGTATTATGCTAATCATAACGCGGTTTTTTATTACACATTCCTACTTAGACCACTAACTTCCCGCCGATACTCCCTCGGCGAAATCCCCATATGCTTCTTAAACACCTCATAGAAGCTCGGGATATGTGCATAGCCTACCGCTTCAGCAATACTTGCAATCTTATGATTGCTGGTACGCAGCAGCTCACATGCAGCAGAAATGCGATAGGCTTGTACAAAGCTGGAAAGCGTCATGCCTGTATGCTTGGAGAATAGACGTTGAAATTGACGCTCGCTGACGCCATACATACGAGCAAGCTCGCTTAAGCTATAGCTTTCGGACAGATTATTTTTAAGCAAGCTAATGATTTCGTCCATGCGATGTGTTGCACGCTGAGTGTCATTCTCCTCATGAAAGCCATCTAATTTTCTCGCATAAAGCACAAGCAGCTGAATGAGCAACGCATATAGTGCGGCCTCCTGCTCAGGTCGCTTTGTTGAATATTCAAGGTATAGGCTAGTGAACAGCTCATGTGCTTCGCCTGCCTGATCCTTAGCATGAAAGATATCCTTTAGCGACAGCAAGCGTGACAACGATTCGCCACCCGGAAAAATGGTCAGTAACGGTGCGAGCTGGTCAAGCTTAACGATGCAGTTGTAGACGATCAGCGGATGCTTCTTCGAGGAAGAAGGTCTGAATACATGAGACATACCAATAGGAATGAGAAATAAATCCCCTGCTTGAACCTCGATAAATTGCTCCCCCGTGTGATGAGTACCAGTACCCTCACTCACATAGCTAAGCTCAAAAAAGTCATGGTAATGCTCTGTTAGCTCATAGGATTCTGAGTTTCGATTCACATAGATTGGTAGTTTATCTTGAAAATATTGATCACCGCTAAGCAGGCGAATGGTTCGCTTAACCATCTCTATCTCTCTCCTTTATGTCGTAAAACCATAGAAAAATGTCGTAAACACATAATTTATTGCGTTGCTAATCATTTTATGATAATTGCATCCAAATAACAATAACGACTCATGTCGTTTTTTCTATGTCACATCATAAGCAGGATAGGGGAATAACAACTATGTTAAGAGATGAAACACTTGTAACGAAAGCAGAACAACTCATTCCAATATTGCAAACAACAGAGGTTAAGCCTCAGCGACTAATTAACGTCATTGGGGACGAGGAAGCCTTTCAAGGCTGGAGAACGGAGCCTTCCATTTCGGTAGAGGAGTGGAAGCAGGGCAGCTATGGGAAGGGCGATTCCTTTATTATTGATTTTGGCGATCATCAAGTCGGCTATATTACGTTGAAGCTTCGTCCTGTAGGTAGTCCACCTGATGCACCACTAAAATTAAAGCTAACTTTCGGCGAAATGCCATGTGAGGTGGCTGAACCATTCGAAAGCTATAACGGCTGGCTTAGTAGCTCGTGGCTGCAGGAGGAGCTGCTCTTTATAGATGTGCTGCCTGCTGAGGTGAAGCTGCCGCGTCGTTATTGCTTCCGTTATATCAAGCTAGAGGTGCTGGACACATCGGTGAAATATAAGGTGGCATTCGATGAAGTGCTATGTGAGGCGGTATCGTCTGGGAACAGCAGCTTAGTAGAGCCGCTAACTGCTAGCTTAGCGGAAGATCTTCAAGTGATGGACCGGATTGCGCTGAAAACGATGCAGGATTGCATGCAGACCGTATTCGAGGATGGTCCGAAGCGTGATCGTCGCTTGTGGATTGGTGATTTACGATTACAGGCACAGGTTAACTATTATACGTTTAAAAACTATGATTTGGTGAAGCGCTGTTTATATCTGTTTGCCGGTATGCGTTTAGCGGACGGTACGGTTGGAGCGTGTATTTTCGAAAAGCCTTATCCACATGTGGATGATACGAATTTATATGATTATGCGTTGTTTTTCGTAGCAACCCTGTATGACTATTACGAAGCAACCAAGGATATGGATCTGCTAAAGGAGCTTTGGCCTATTGCGATGGAGCAGCTGACGCTTGGCTTGAATCGTCTAGATGAGCGCGGAATTGTGCAGGATGATCCATCATGGTGGTGCTTTATCGATTGGCATGAAGAGCTTAATAAGCAGGGCTCGGCTCAAGCGGTGTTGATTTATAATCTGAAGCGGGGTGCGGAGCTGGCCCAGCTTGTAGGCAGCAAGCAAGAGCAGGATGTTATTGCTGAAGGAATAGAACGAGCTTCGCAGGCTGCACTGGCGCATTTGTGGGATAAAGAGCATGGCTTCTTCACAAGCGGGGAGCAGCGTCAAGTTTCATGGGCAACTCAAGTGTGGATGGTGCTAGCCGAAATTATGCCGACTGCGCAAAATGCCGAGCTATTGGAGCGCTTATTAACAGAGCGGCCTGCAATCGGCATGAATACACCATATATGGTTCACCATCTGATTGAGGCACTATTCGTTGCAGGACAGCAGGAGCGTGGTTTAGCTGAGATGAATGCGTATTGGGGTGCCATGATTGAGGATGGAGCTGATACGTACTGGGAGCTATATAACCCGAATAATAAGAAGGAATCCCCATACGGCAGCAATCTAGTCAATAGCTATTGCCATGCGTGGAGCTGTACCCCGTCCTACTTTATCCGCAAATATATGATTAATCCATAACAAATGAAAACGGAATGTCCGCTAACGAAGCTGGATGTTCCGTTTTTTTGTGTAAAACTTCCCAATAAATTAGGAATTCATCCAATAAATGATGCGCTTATGCAGCGATTGTTAGTCCATTAAACTGTAAATGAAAGCGTTTTTCCTTGAGTTATTACTAGCTGTAAGCTGGAAAAACGAAAAAGAACAGTCATGAAAGGGTGAGTCTAGCATGAGTAAATTGATGCAGTCGGGAACTCGTAATAAGCGTAAAAGGGCGCTAGCGCTACTAATGTCGTGTACGCTGTCGCTAAGCTTATTTACAGTTCCTGCTCCGTTAACCGTTCAAGCGGCGGTGGAAGCAGAGACGGAAGGGGTTGTATTTAAGAGGCAGGTGGGTGGCGTATTTGATGGCATGCCATTATTTAATGGAGACCCTCAATATCTTGATGAATTTGTCGATACATTTTTCGAGTATACAGGGCTTGAAGGTCCTGCGGTCTATGTGACTGGCTCACGCAATCATTACACACTTAAAGAAGGACCCAATGCAGGTAAGAAAATTCCTGGCGCATTGTCGGCAGCAGATAACGTCCAAGGGGTATCGACAGATTTTCCAGCGCTAGTAGGCTTAGGGCAAACATGGAATAAGGAGCTGCTTGCCGAGGTCGGCGAGGTAATGGGCAGCGAGAAAATTAGTGTGCTTAAGGTCAAGCAAGGCGAATCCAATATTCACGGTGGAGCGAATGCTTCGTTATCTGTGGCGTTCACCGTTGTAAGTGATTTGCGAATTAATCCACTTAGCGGACGCTTTGATGAGGGCTTCTCAGAGGATGCCTATATGGCGTCGCAGCTTATTAACAGTATGGCTACTGGATTAAGCGGCATCGATCAGCCCAATAGCAATGATGGGTTTTGGATGCGAGCAGCGGTAGGAACGAAGCATTTTTCCGTGTACAATGCTCAGTGGTATCGCTTCGGCACGAGCTCAAGTGCAAGCCCAAGAGCGATTTTTGAATATCAAACAGTAGGTCCGATGAAAGCATTGTCGACTGGAGCTGTTGCAGGGGTAATGACCTCCTACGGTATGACGAATGGTATTCCTAACATCATTTCACCGTATCAACGTTATGCCAATGAACAATCGAAGTTTGGCGTATATAGCTCGCCAGATTTTAATGGTGACAATCATGTATTTAATACGTCGATTTCGAACGGCTACGATACCAGCTATACGAAGGATCGTACGACAGCAACTGTGCTGATGGCACTGGCCAAGTCGAATGCAGGACGACCAAGCCCGAACGAAGCGAACGCTGATTTGGATGTAGCTGAGCTAGTGGCGGCTGTGCGCTCTGGAATGTATGGAATTACAGAGGAGGATTTAATTGAAGCAGCTCGTCCGCACATTAACCAATTAGTTCGCTTAGGTATTTTCAATGAAACGGATGAGAATGGCATTCCATTATATTATCCATTTGCCCGGGATGCAGCCGATGTTCGTGAGGTGCCGGCGAACTATGAACTGCCAGAGCATCAAGAGGTTGCACTCAAGGCAGCGCAGGAAAGCATTGTATTACTAAAAAATGATGGTGCTCTGCCACTAGATGAAACGAAGAAAGCTGCAATCTCCGGTATGTATGGCGATGCACGCTTTAAGACGACTTATTCTGTAGGCACTACGCCAAACATTGAAAATGCAGGCGATTCGCCGTTATTGTCGATCATTAAACGGATTGGCTCAGACAATGTACATTATGATCTAGGTGGGAAAGTGATTGCGCTAACCTCTGCAGCGAATGGTGAAGTTGTGACCGCTGATCCAGACGCTAACCTTGAAGAAGGAGCGCAGCTGATTACAACATCAGAGCCGCTAGATACAACCAATCATCTACAGCTGTTCCGCGTCATTGACCTAGGTCAAAACGGAATTAATTTACTATCGCTAGCGAATAATCGTTTTGTCACGTCACCATCAGGCAATCCTTCTAATCCGAACAACCTGATTGTGGGAAATACAGATGCAACACCGCTTAACTTAACGAACAACGATTGGAATCTTGCAGAGATGAACGGCAATACGAGCACCATTCCGCCAAGATTGCGTATGGAGCGTAACGAGGATGGCACGCTTTCCTTCATTTCTAATGGCTACCGTTCAGGCTTTAGCGGTGAATTTACAGATTGGTATTATACCAATGGTCGTATTGTAACGGTAGAAGACGGCAAATTAGTTGTCCCTACAACGCCACTTGGTAATGCTCAGGCTGCCGCTAATCGTTCAGATGCAGTGAAGTTCCAGGAAACCGTTGTAAAAGAGGTTGGTGAGGATGCAGTACTACGCGCAGAGCATGATGATTATGCAATCGTGTTCATAGGAGCAATTCCTCGTCACAGTGCAGGTGAAGGCTATGATCGTTCTACAATCTATATGGGTGAGGATGATTATGAGCTTGTCGATAAGGTAGCAGATGCGTTCGCCGAGCAAGGCAAGAAAACCATTGTTGTGGTGAAAAGCAGCTTCCCAGTAGGAATGGAAGAGATTCAGAGCAATCCGAATGTATCAGCTATTGTTTATCAGCCTTATGGTGGTCAATACGACTCCTATGCATTAGCACAGGTGCTTTACGGTGATTATGCGCCAACTGGTCGACTAACTTCTACGTGGTATGCCGATATGTCCGCATTTGAGCCAATTAATGATTATGTCATTCCAGCTAGTAATCCGAATCATCAGTTAGGTGTTAATATCGATCCACGTTACACTGTGGATATGACGAATGCGGATCCTGTAGCGGCTAAGCTAACTTATATGTACACAGCTGCACCGATTACGTATGAGTTCGGCTATGGATTATCGTATAGTGATTTCCAAATTAGTAATCTGCAGGCTCCTAATATTGCAAGCAGTCAACAGGCTGTTAACATCTCTGTGGATGTGGAGAACGTTGGAGCTGTTGATACTGCTGAAGTCATTCAAGTGTATGTGCATAACAATGATTCTGCTTACGGAGAAGCATCGCCAATTAAGAAATTAGTAGGCTTTGAGAAGGTTCAGCTTGCAGCAGATGAGCAAAAAACGGTACAAATCAGTGTGAATCCACAGGATTTTGGGATTTGGGATGTGAATAAAGGTGATTTCATTGTCGAGGATGGCACTTATACACTGTTGATAGGTACATCGTCTAATAATATTGTGCTAGAGAAGCAGCTTCAAGTCCAAGGAGATGAGCTTGCTACGCTGCAAGGTTACTCTGCAATTAACGTGGTTGACCATACCTTTAACGCTCATAACGTAAAATACTATGAGGTTTCCAAGCAACGTACCGCTGAAAACCTGAAGGATAAGCTAGTAGTAGGCGGCTACTATGCCGTTGGCTCGAAGGGAGACGATTCCTGGACTGCAATTCCTAAGGTTGATCTTACAGGTGCGAAGTCTGTACAAGCGAAGGTCGCTTCTAATGGTCAAGGCGGGTTAATTACATTGCATGCAGATTCATTGGATCAAGCGCCATTTGCAGTGATTAATGTACCTGCTACAGCTCCAGTTTCTTACACGATTGATAGTGCTGATGTTACAGTAAATGAGCTTGGATATACGGACGTTGAAGTAGCTTTAAGCGATCGTCAAATTACAGGTGTACATGATGTGTATGTCGCTTTCCATGCGGTGGATCTTCGCATGGATGAGTTATCTTTCGAAACAGCGTCCGTTATTGCATCGCAAGCGCAGCTGCAGGGAGGTAGTAAAAATCCACAGCTTGTCATTGAAACAGGACATATTCCGTTTGCAGCAGAAGCGACTGATCTGACAAACTGGACATTTGATGCGAAAAATAGCGGTCTTACAATTGGATCTATTACATTAGATGCGACGAATATGAAAGCAACGCTGCAGCTTGAAGGCACGGCACGTTCAAGCTCTAGCCTATCGCTTGCAGCGAAAGCGGCAGCGTTCGCTGGTTCTGCACTAGCTAGTAATGAGCTGACGATCTCCATTCGAGCAGCATCACAGAATGGTCCTTCACTGCCAGATCCAGAACCAGAGGCTCAGCCTGAGCCAACTCCGACTGCTCCAGCCGAGCCATCCTCAGAGACTGCAAAGCTAGAGATTAGAAGTGCTAATGAGACTGAGCAGGGACAGATCGCCAATATTCAAGCAGCTGGCATTAAGGTAGCTGGAGAAGGAACATTCGTTACGAAGCTAGCTGGCGCAAATCGCTATGAGTCTGTTGAATTGAAGCTTAATACAGCTCAAGGTGTACCAACGGCACTTGTTAGAGTAAATAGTGATGGCAGCTTAACACCAGTGCCAAGTAAGCTTGTAGTAGCTAGCGATGGAGGCTACCAGCTACAAGCGGTAGTTGCAAGCAGTGGACTTTATGTACCAGTTACAGTTAGCCGCAGCTTCCGTGACGTAGCATCGACTAGCTGGTATGCACCATATATTGCTGATGCAAGCAGCTTATTGCTGATGAATGGCGTTAGCTCAACTTCGATGAAGCCAATGGAGCTGACGACGAGAGCGCATGTGTATATGGTAGCGTTGAATATGCTTGGGCTGTCACCAGAGAAGCAATCGAGTGATAAGCTATGGTATGATTCGGTGAATCGTACAATTACGAATGAAGGATTGAAGCTTGCTAGTCATACGACATTAACTGAGGAAGTAACACGCCAGGAGATTGCAGCTATAACTCAGCTAGTATTACAGCATGCCAATATACCAACTGAGCTTACGACTGCTGAAGTCAATCAATTATTAGCAAGCTATAACGATGCTGACCAGCTTACTGCTACAGAGCGTGCATCGCTTGCGTTAATGGTGAAGTACGGCATTTATAATGGGAAATCCTCATCTAGCATTGCTCCTCATGATCAATTAACACGTGCAGAGCTTGCAACGATCGCTTTACGCACGCGACAAGCTATCCTGGAGCATGTATTGAAATAGCTCTACAGCAGTTACTGCAATCGTTCATTCAGTGATTACATCATATAAGAAATAGCACCCACATCCTTTCTAGCTAGATCAAGCAGGTCTTCTGCTAGAAAGGGAGGGTGCTTTTTATTGCTTGCAGCGTGGTTTAACCTAAAAAATACGGTATTGACCAAATAAACCCACCAACTATTTTCTGTTACCGCTCTGCTATAATGAAGTTAAGCTAAGAATGACTTGAACCAGTTGAGCTTATGAGGGGAATCTACAACCTATGAAGTGGAATATAGTAAAAAAATTTAGCGGTATGCTTAGGCAATCGTCGATTCGGCGCCGATTTTTTATGGCGATGTTTCTCGTATCGTTGCCTCCGCTCTGTATACTTGGCTATGTATCCTTCAATATTGCCAAGGACACATTGGTGAGCAACCATATTGAGCGTAATACGGCATACTTGCAGACTGCTAGCGAAGTGACTGATCTGCTATTGAACAATATTGTAAATATGAATCGGATTATTCTCGCAGATGAAGAGCTGCGGCGTGATCTGTATCGCAGTGGTACTGGCGCGGAGAAAAACCAGCAGCATCTTGATGTTCAGACAGCCAATAAGCTGCAAAACATTGTCGTGGCGAATTTATTCGATACGCAAAATATTGATTCCATCTGTATCTTCGATCGCAATTTTCGCTCAGTTTGCTTTGGACGCTCAGAACAAGCTGGAAAGTACGGCTCTGATGAAACACGCGCGCAAATCGCTAGAACAGATTGGTATAAGGAAGCCTATGAGGCAAAGGGGAAAGAGATTTTCTTCGGCTACAATGTGCTTGAGGCAACGCTCGAAGGAGAGTCGTTTTCAAGCGTCAAGCTGCTACGAGACCCTAATCGGTTAACGGAGGATATGATCGGCCTGTTAGTCATTAATATTAATAAATCAATTTTCGATAAAGCAGTACTTGGCAGCGAGCAGGACGGATTTCTTGTGTTCGACAATGTGCATGCCGAGCAGCCAATCTCTGTATATGATCTAGCGCCAGCATTAACGGCGAGTATCGGGCTTGGTCAGTCGATTACGGAGACGGTCAATCGACTGCAGCAGAGTGGCTATATTGTCAGTCAGATTAAAAATGCAACGACGGGCTGGAGCTTTATTCATTATGTAGAAATGAAAACGCTGTTAAAACAATCTGACCGCATCGGCAGCATCACGATGCTCATAGCTGTATTGATGGCGGGCATGGCATTGCTTGTCTCCTATCTTGTGTCGGGTTCGATAACGAAGCCGTTGCTTCATCTGAAGAAGATGATTGTTGATTGGGCGAAGGGCAGTCCGATGAATGTCATTAACGGTACGGAATCCTTTGCGACAGATGAGGTTGGCGTAATCGGTCAAACCTTCAAGCGAATGGCGGCAACAAACCAACAGCTTAGCGAGAGCTTATTTGATTCGCAGCTGAAGGAGCGCGAGGCAGAGCTGCGCTTTCTTCAATCGCAAATTAAACCGCATTTCCTATACAATACGCTTGATTCGATCTACTTTATGGCGCTATTAGAGGATAAGAAGGACATCGCGCAGATGGCGCTTTCGCTATCAGAAAGCTTTAAGCTTAGCTTAAATAAGGGCAAGGATTTTATTCCGGTTTTTAAGGAAATCGAGCATATCCGCCACTATATGATTATTCAAAATATACGTTACGACAATCGCTTCGAATATATCGAAAGCATTGAGGATGAGGTTAAGTCCTATGAAATTATGAAGCTGCTGCTTCAGCCATTAGTGGAGAATGCGATGTATCACGGGCTAGAGCCTAAGCAAGGCAACGGTACGATTAAGCTGACTGGGCGAGTGGAGGGCAATGATCTCGTATTTACCGTGACTGATGATGGCGTAGGGATGGAGGATGTGCAGAAGACGGAGCAAGGCTACGGAATCGGCAACGTTAGAGAGCGGCTACGGCTATATTATGGAGAGCAGAGTGAATTTAAGATCATTAGTAAGGTGAACGAAGGAACACATATCGAGCTGCGTTTTCCACATCAGAATAGAAAGGGAGAGGATTAACATGCTGAAGGCTGTTCTATGTGATGATGAGCATATTGTGCTAAAGGGGCTGCAGAAGCTAATTGTTTGGTCCCAGTATGGCGTTGAGCTCGTTGCAACGGCACGTGACGGAAGTGAGGCGCTTCAGGCAATTAAGGAGCATCAGCCTGATATTGTGTTAACGGATATTCGCATGCCCGGAATTGACGGATTAGAGCTTATTTCCTTAATAAAGGAAGTCTCTCCTCATACGGTTTGTGTTGTGTTTAGCGGCTACAATGAATACGAATTTGTGAAGAAAGCGATCAAATTAGGGGTAATTGATTATTTAGAAAAACCGATCACGCTTGATAAAATCCGTGAAGCGATCGTGAAGGCCGTGGATTATATCTCCGAGCGCTCCGAGGTTGATGCGCTGAAGAAGCAGAGCAGCAAGAGCCTGCTTGAAAGCTGCACATTGGATCTGTTGCTACAGGCTGAAGGGGCTGTAGCTGCATGGCAGCAATGCTATGGGATGACTGGTGCTAGGGCGGCACCAGCAGGAGTTACCGTCATTGTTAGTGAGCAGCAGTTGCAGCTAACGCTTCCTGCCTCCTATGAAATGATTGAACTGCGCCATGGTAAAGAGTATATTCATGTCTTGCTGCATGCGGACGAGGCTTGCCAGCAGTGGCGTGAGCAGCTTGCGCTTATTGAGCATGTAACAGTCGGCTCTGGCATGACGTATAGCAGCATGGCCGAGGCAGCGAAAAGCTATAAGGAAGCGCTGCATGCTTTTCGCTACGGCAGTTATATTGAGGGGCATGAGTGGGTAGCGTTTGAAAGCATCGGTGATTCTAGTGAAGTGAAATTAAATAGCTCGGAGCGGGAGGAAGGGATTCTGTTCGAGCTGCGCTTAGGAAATAAGGGCGCATTTATGGAGAAGCTGGATCAATATTTGGAGGAGCTTAAGGTCAATGTTGCTGATCCAGATGTAGCTGAGCTAGAGCTATTAAAGCTGTTTCTTCGTTGTAGTGATGCCGTGAAGGAGACAGGGGGGAATGTTGCCGATATATTCCCTAAAGGCTTTGTGCCGCAGAAGGAATTGCGTAGTAAAGCAACGAGAGATGAGGCGATTAGCTGGCTGCGACAGGAGCTTGAGCGTATCGTCGATTGGCTAGTTGGCACAAGACAGAAAACTAAGCATGTCGCAATCGAGAAGGCAATTCAGTATATGGAGGACAATTACGGCCGTGACCTGACACAGCAGGAGGTGGCGTCGCATGTGAATATGAATGTGACCTACTTTAGCTTGCTGTTTAAGGAGCAGATGGAGCTAAGCTATATTAAATATTTAACGAAAATACGAATTGATAAGGCGAAGGAAATGCTTAGTGAAGGAATATCTGTGCAGGAAATTAGCGAGCGCGTAGGCTATTACCATGCAAGGCATTTTACTGAGGTGTTCAAAAAATATGTTGGCATTACGCCAGGGCAATATCGTACGCAGCTGAAGGAGAAGACCTATGAACATAATGTTCCGCAGATCAAGTAAACTGCTTAGCTTGCTGCTCATCCTTACGCTACTAGCTAGCTGCAGCTCGGGGACGACCTCTACGGAAATTCAGCAGCCGAGTGAGCAGCGCATTATGTATTTAAGCGTCAACAAAGAGGATGAAGGCAGTACGAGAATGATTAGTGAGCTATCTAAGGAGTATCAGCAGCAGCAGTCACCGCAAACGGTGTTTCAATTTGATAATGTGGCCGAAAGCAGTCTGAATCAGCGTGTGGAGCTGCTTGCAGCAAGCAATGACCTACCTGAGCTATTCAGCTATCAATCTGGTAAACCACTAATTGATCTGATTCAAAGCGATGCCGTATTAGATCTGGAGGCTGTCTTCACCGAGCTAGGATTAATGGATAAGCTTCTGCCAGCAGCTGTTGAGCTGCTAAAGGCTAATGTAGACGAAGCGGGATTATATGCATTGCCGCTGGAGTTTAATATTGAAGGCTTTTGGTACAATAAACAATTATTCGAGCAATATGGTTTAGAGATTCCGCAGACATGGGATGAATTGATTGAGATCGCTGACCTACTATATAGGCAAGGAATTCAGCCGTTTTCTGTAGCCGGGAAGGATAAGTGGCCAATTACGAGATTGATTAATGCCTATGCAATTCGGATGTACGGTGCAGATGTGATGGAGCGCGTAGATAGAGGCGAAATCTCCTTAACGGATAATGGCTTTATTGAGGCTGTTAACACGGTGCAGCAGATGGGCTTGAATGGTTATCTTGGTAAGCGAGTGAATACCGTCGATATGGAAAGCTCGGTGAACGCCTTTCTAAATGGAGAAGCAGCGATGTTTTATATGGGTAGCTGGCAGCTTAGAGCATTTAACGATAAGAGCCGTAACCATATTGGTGAGGAGGCCATCGGCTTTTTCAGTATCCCACTAGTTGAAGGTGGAGTTGGCACGCTTGATGAATATCCTGTCAATGCTGGCTTAACGACCTCCTTTTCCAAGGAGGCATATACCCCAGAAGTGGGACAATGGATGGGCTATGTCTTCGAGCATTACGGAGATCGAGCGATGAGCGAGCTTGGTATGATTACCGGCTTTCAGGTCGAGAAAATGCCTGAAAATATTCCACCATTAACGAAGGTTGTGCAAGAGAAAATTAATGAAGTATCCAAGGGAGCACTATGGTTTGAGGCACGCTTCAGCTCTAGCGCCCAGCTGCTCGCTTGGGACAATGCGCAATTGCTGGTGACCGATGCGAGCTATACGTCAGAGCAATATTTATCGGCTCTACAGCAGGAGCTTAATCGTACGAACTAAATGACGCATCCTAAAAAATAAGGTAGTCAGACAAAAAATGATGCGCTTACCGAAAGCTCACCCCCCTTATAGAATGAAGAGGTAGAAACAACTTCATTCTATAGGGGGTTTTTTAATGAAAAGATTTAGTCGTCAAAGCTTCGTTATGCTATTGATTGCGATGCTGCTCGTTCTAGGAGCGTGCTCAAGCAATAGTAATAGCGGTACTGGCTCAAGCAATACAGGAGGTTCGAGCAACACAGGAAGTTCCAATAGCTCAGATACATCCTCTGATGAGAAGCCAGTTACATTAACAATGCTTGTTTCAGGTGCAAAAGCTGCGGAGGGTGAGGATTTTGAACTTGAGATCTTCCCAAGATTGGTAAAAGAGAAGTTCCCGAACGTAACACTTGAAGTGCAAAAGCTTCCAGATGAGCAATACTACACAACCGTTAAAACAAAGCTTGGTGCTGGTGAAGGACCAGATATTTTCTTAGTATTCCCTAAGCTTGCAAATATGGGAGCTATTGAGGTAGCTAAGGCTGGTTATGCAGCTGATCTATCTGACCTAAGCTTCTGGGATCGCGTAAGCCCAGCAGCGAAAAATGATATGAGCTATGAAGGTAAGCCTTATGCTGTGGCAAAAGGTATGGATATTCTAGGAACATACTATAACAAAACGCTATTCGAGCAAGCAGGTATTACTGAAATTCCGCAAGACTGGCCGAGCTTCTTGGAAGCTGCTGACAAGCTAAAAGCAGCGGGCATTACACCAATTGCAATGGGCGATAAAGATATGTGGGTTATTCAATTCGGTATGTATCAGCTAGCAGCGAACAGTGTATATCCTACAGATCCTGAGTTCGATACGAAGCTGCAAACAAGCGAAACACAGCTAACAGACGAAAAATGGATTAAAACGATCAATCAATACAAAGAGCTTTATGATAAAGGTTATGTTGTCAATGGTTCACTAGGTATGGCGAGTGCTCAGGCTGCTCAGCAGTTTGTTGATGGCAAAGCAGCGATGATCTTCACAGGAACATGGGATCTACCAAGCTTGACTGCAACAGGTGCTGCTGAATTTGAACGTGGTTTCTTCTCCCTACCAGGTAACGAGCCAGGTCAGCCAGTGTATGCTTCTGCTTCTACAGCAGCAGGATATGCGATCAATGCAAATTCAAAAAACCTTGATGTAGCGAAAGAAGTATTCGAATATCTATTTGATGCAGAATCTCCATTGTTCGAGGCTTGGGTTGCATCTAATCCATCCATCAGTGTATTCAATGGTGTAGAGCTGCAAAATGATATTTTCGCGGACGTGCTGGGCAATATTCAAGAGACAGGCAATGCATTCTACTTCTCTAATCAAATGTGGCCTGCTGGCGTGAGCGATGCAATGCAATCTAAATTTGCTGAAATTATCGGTGGCAGAGCGGTAACTGCTGAGGATGTAGCAAAGGCGATGCAGGACAAATATACAGAGCTATATAAACAATAAGGCTTGTTATGTGCCATGATGGAGCAGCGCAGTGCCTGCTCCATCATGGCAATCTGATAGGGAAGGGAAAGAATCATCATGAATAGTGCGGTCATGAAGAAAACAATGTACTTTTTTGTACTTCCTGCTCTTGTTTTCTACTGTATTTTTTGGATATTTCCAATATTTAAGCTGTTTCAATATAGTGTGACGGATTATAACGGATATGTTCAATCGTTTAATTATGTAGGCTTGGATAATTTTAAGCAGCTATTTCAAGAAGAAGTATTATCAATCTCGATCAAAAACACATTAATTTATACGGCAATTACCGTCATTCTGGGTAATATTATTGCACTTATGATTGCGGTTTTATTGAATGCGAGTATTTCTGGTAAGGCATTTTATCGTTCGGCGTTTTACATTCCGACGCTGTTTAGTGCCATCGTTGTCGGGTTTATATGGAGTTATGTTTATATGCCACAAGAGGGCTTAATTGCTTCATTTCTAGAGAAAATCGGAATTACAACATGGGATACGAACTTTTTAGGTAGTTACAGTAAGTCCCTTTATTCGATCATTGTCGTTGATATTTGGAAAAATATTGGTACGAGCGTCATTATCTTTCTAGCAGGCTTACAAACCGTTCCACATGAGCTAGTCGAAGCGGGCAAAATCGACGGAGCCGGCAAGTGGAAGCTGTTCCGCTTTATTACACTGCCTATGCTAGCAACCTCGGTTACTATTAATATAACGTTGAGTGTCATTAATGGCTTGAAAGCATTTGACTTCCCATTCATTATGACCAACGGTGGTCCTGGAATTTCAACTAATACACTAATCTTTGCGATGTATAAGATGGCGTTTACCGACCAGCTGTTTGGCAAGGCTGCCGCACTTGGTATTATCTCGTTCGCGATCATCATTGTCATTACGATTCTTTGTGTATTTACGCTGAACAAGAAGGAGGTATCGGCATGACTACCGGTTCTCTATTCAAAAAGCTGGGGACGCATGTTCTCTTGCTCGCACTTGTATTCGTCAATTTAGTTCCGTTAATTATCGTGCTGTCCAGCTCACTTCGTTCACCGAAGAATATGACGAATCCACTAAATTGGTTTAATGAGTTTACATTAGAAAGCTTTATTTCCGCCTATACACGGATGAATTTCCCTGTAGCGCTGTGGAATAGCGTGGTGCTAACGGTCATCTCGGTTATATTCGTTGTATTATTTGCAGCGATGGCGGCTTACCCAATTGCGCGCATTCGCAGCAAAACAAGCAAGTTTCTTTATATCTTTTTCCTGGCGGGGCTTGTTGTGCCAGGTCAGATGGTGCTAATTCCGATCATTCAGATGATTAAGGGACTGGGCATTCCGCTAGGCCAATATACGCCAATATTAATGTTTATTACATGTAGCTTGCCATTCTCCACCTTCCTGTACACTGGCTTTATTCGCAGCGGTGTGCCAGAGGAAATTGAAGAGGCAGCTTATATTGATGGCGCAGGGATATTCGTTCGATTTTGGAAGATGGTATTCCCGTTACTGCTGCCTGTAACCGTATCTGTTGTTATTACACAAGGGGTATGGATTTGGAATGATTACTTCTTTAATATGGTGTTCATTACGAAATCTATTGATGCTCCACTGCCAGTGGCGATGCTTGGCTTCCTAGGAGATCAGCAAAACCCAGCACAATGGAACGTATTGTTCGCAGCATGTATTCTGTGTGCATTGCCGCTGCTGTTAATGTTCCTAGCGCTGCAAAAGTATTTTGTCGGCGGTCTAACGATGGGCTCTGTGAAGGGATAATGTTATATAAATATAACGGAGAAAGCTACAGGTCAGCAAATGCAGTCTGTAGCTTTTTTTAGTTATATGTAAATCACTATCTGCCGGATTCAAAACTCCCGGGTACTCGATAAAACATTGCGTCTTGGGGTTGATTCTCCAGTATAGGAGCTGGCGTATAAGGAATAGTTTTAACTTTTCTTTTTCTTTTGTTACCTATAGCTAATGCTGATAACATCCCTTGAACAGCACCAACACTAATATCAGCTCGCTTAATAATATCATCTTTCAAAACTTTATCCTCGCATAACCATAAATGACCTGAGCTACTCTGTTTAAAGCCTTTTGCTTTAAGGTACTCGCACTTTTTGATATAGCGTGTATCTTTTCTAGGATTATACTTTCTGTGTCGTTTCATAGACATCCTCCATTTGCGAAATGAGAGTAGTATTTTAACATCCTTGCTTTCATCGATACTGGTTTAAAGTTAAAGGCGTTACGTTATTAATTTTATAGTTAACCGAATAGTGCCCAAGGAGCAATCAATTTTTTGATTTGATTAATTGTAAATTTCTTGGAAGCTGTTGCTTCTTCAGTTCCGAGCTCTTGGGTAGCTAATATGCTTTTAAGGACCGCTAGCAATTGGTCATCCGTTAACTCACCCTCTACTAAGGATATTTCGTTCTCATCCTCATCATAGCCGATAGCAACTGGTGTTTTTTCAGATTCATCCACATAGTCATAATACGCCCAATCAGGCCAAAGTGAAGGCCATTGAAAATATTTCGTATGCTCAGGATTATTGGGATTGGGCTCATGATCTCTTCCAAATTCAACAATTGTTTGATGCGCCTCGTACCATTCCTCTTGTTGAATTGTTGTGGGAATAAATAGCTTGGTAGGTTCTTTGGAAAATCTGCTCCAACTCCGTTCATGAAAGAGATAGCGACTAAATATGGTTAATGCCTTTGCTGTTACCTTCTCCAGTGTAGTTCTTTCATAGACAAGCATTAAGCGAAGGGCAACTCCCTCAACATCAAGAACGGTAATTTGTTTTATTCCTCTGAAACGATTATTGAAAAATTCAGCGGCATCATAAGCATCCTCGGCATATTTTGATAATCCTTCTGTTAATGCAAGTTCGCTTGGGGATTTTAGCCTTAAGTCAAAGTAAAAAAAAGAATTAATATGGCTCATCAAGGTCACTCCTTTCGAATTACCTTAACAATAACACATAAGAATCATAAGAATAATAAGAATTTATAGAATAGAAAAAAATATTGTTCTTATGATTCTTATTTAAAAATCTAATCAGAATATTTTATCAAGAAAAAAATGCTCTTACATATGAATACTCACTGACATTTGCTCGGCTTTTCTTTTATAATGAAGGCTACAACTACGACTGACTGGAGTGAAGCTTATGGACACTATCTCATTATACGAAAAAGAACTATTTTGGATTAAGCAGAGAAAGATATTTCAATATTGTAAAGAACAAACTTCATGTAATCCTGAAAAAGGACCACGCGAACTCGTATTATCTCTTATTGAAATGTCTCTAGCTTATATTAATCAAGAAAAACCTGATGATGATTTATTACATATGATTGCAAAGAATATTTTAGGGATTGCGACTAGAAATCCTCTTGAATTTCTTTATCAGAATATTGAAGGAGTAAAAAATGATGGGTATATCTCCATCAATGAGGTTCAAAAAAAAGTGAAGAGCTTTATGTCTAAGAAAAATGCCAAAAATCATTTGTTCAATAATGTTGAAAAATTAATGATTCGTCAAGTATCTAGCAGCATTACGATGGAATATTTGATGAAGATGGAGCACCAGATCCCCGATTATGGAATGATGAAGATCAATTATGAATTTTTATATGCGGTGCTTAAGGAAGGACTGCCTAATTCCCCAATTCCGTTTAATGTAACGTTATATACGGATACGGGCAATACGCTTGTATCCTGGGATTTCGAATACCGACAGCTATCCGAGAAATATACAGAGGGGTTACCTGTTTATTTTGAACATAAACCTCTAGATGATTTGGAAAACGAATACGAGAAGTTACGAACACAATATGCTTATTTGTCAAAAAGTTCATTACAAACACTGGCTACTGCATTGGCGCAAGAAAAACGTTTAGATAAATCTAAAAATCTAATGTCCTATACAGGTCTCTGCATCAGTTATCTTGGCATTATAGAGAAAGAGTTAAGAAACATCATTTTGTTTGCTAATAAGGAACTTTCTCAGTCTAAGAAAAGATTGATGTGGCGGGATATCGTTATATATTATGAAAAAAATGGATTTGAAATCTTTCTCTTTGAACATGAGTTACAACAGAGCTGGTTAGATAACTTGAAGCAACTTAATCCTCTAAGAAATAAGGCTGCTCATGGTGAATTTATTTCATTGGAGGAATTTAAGGCCGTGAAACAATTTTCGTTGGACTCTAAATTATTAGACTGGATCTCCTATTATAAGTACCATTATCAATTACTTGAGTAGAATCCGCTTTATAGCAATATTTATCAAGAAACGAATGCTCCGATATATTATCTTATTGGTAAGGAGGTTCATGGCATGAGCTATAGCTCAATTATTCAAAAAACGATTGAGTTTATTGAGTTGAACTTACAAGAAGAGCTATCTCTAGAAGACGTTGCCCAGTTCGCAGGATTTTCAAAATTCCATTTCCTTCGCATTTTTCAGAAGGAAGTTGGCGTGACAGCATCTGAATATATTCGCTATAGAAGAATCGCTAATGCTGCGAATCTACTGCTTTACTCAGAGGAAAAGATCATCGAGATTGCTTTCTATTATCGCTTTGAAACGCAAGAATCATTTACTAGAGCATTCAAGAAGTATTATCACTTACCGCCAGGGCAATATCGCAAATTTATGGGGAAATTAACGATGCAGAAGGAGGATATTCATATGAAAAACGAACAATTATTAAAGGGTTGGAGCTTAAGCGGCAGTCATCCGTTTCATTACGAGATGGGAATAGATCGGGAAAATGTGCATAAGGGCAAGGCATCAGGTTACTTAAAGTCGGTGACTGTTGAATCGAATGAGCAGTTTGCCACAATGATGCAGCAATTTAAGGCGGAGAAGTATTTGGGCAAACGGATTAAATTTTCAGGCTTTATTAAGACGAAAGATGTTGAAGGATACTGTGGATTTTGGATGCGTGTCGATGATTCGCTTGGCGATGTGTTGCAATTTGATAATATGAGTGACCGACCTATTGTAGGTAGTCAGGAGTGGAACCATTATCATATCGTGTTAGATGTTCCTGCCAGTAGTGCAGTTATTGCCTTTGGCGTGTTACTAACGGGTAAGGGGGAAGTATGGATTGATGAGCTTAAATTTGAAGAGGTTGATCTACAAACGCCTACGACCAATATTAATTTTACAGCTGAGTTGCTAGATGAGCCTGTTAATTTATCCTTTGAGGATTAAGAAGTATAAGCCGAGTAGGTACAGCATATTGCTGCCTCTACTCGGCTTTACTATTAACCAATTAATAGGATATAGTGAACATATACTCGCACAGAAGGTGGTTACATCATGTCACGATACGGTAGAAATGAGCCATGTCCATGTGGATCTGGTAAGAAATATAAGCATTGCTGCATCAATAAAGAGCAGTCTATTGATCCCAATATGAGTTTAAGAGAAGCTGCTCAACAGTTTAAAGTGACGGATGCTGCAATTTCGTCTCATGATGCAGCGGGAGGCATTAAAGAGCTGTGCCTCGCACAGTTAGAGCAAATTTCGATCTATCTGAAGAGACCTCATAAGAAGGATGATGTAATCCAAACAATCTGCCAAGATCTAGTTGAGCTTGCGATGGAGCCTGAGCAGAAATTTATTACAGTGTGGAAAGAGATGTACGAGGTCAAGGGACTAAGTGATCAGCAAATCAGATCACAGACACCAAGACTATGGGAAATGGTTAGAAGTGGAGAAAAGCTAACCACCCAAGAGCGAGTGCTATTGCAGCAGCTTATGGAATCCAATCTTGATGAATACTTAATACTCTCTGACATGGAGACAATGGATTATGGAGCAATGCTTGTACTAACTGAGCTTTGCTATCAATTGATCAAGGGCGGTATACCTGAGCATAAGAAAATTGAGCAGATTACTGTGTATGTAGGACAAGATAGTATATTAGATAGCTGGGATGTTACATACGAAACGAATGTAATTGTATTAAATGAAGCGATCGCAGATCCTGAACAATATATACATATTGAGTGGATTGCAGTTGATGAATTTGACCATGAATATGAAAGCTTTGTACATAGACTTCATGGCTTGTCGGACGAATCTAAAAAAGCGTTAGCGACAGTGCTGTATCAAGAGAAAAAGATGGAAGCTGCACCGCAGGATAAGGTTTCTTATACTGGATTAGTGAATTATTTTACTGGAATCATCGAGCAGGAATTTAGACTATTAATTTCTATGCATAATGGGGAAGCAACGACGAAGAAAAGAATGTGGAAGGAAATCTGTGACTATATTAAAGTCAACGATATTCCGTATATTTCAAGCTCAGTAATTGATGCTTATGACATCATGATGAAAATTCATCCGATACGCAATAAGATCGCTCATGGTGAATTTGTTAGCGTGGACGATTATCAACTCGTAAAAAGTATATGTTTAGATATGAAGCTATTGGATTATATTTCATGGGCGAAGGTTCATTATGAAGATGCAGAGCTTTGATATGAATGAACGCCTCATTCTTAAAAGCCATGAAGCATAACAATGTTAGCCTAGATGACAAAAGGACAAACGAGCTTGGAGCACGTTTGTCCTTTTGTTTCTATCCTAAATGTATTTATAGAAACATTTTCCATAAGATTTGCGTTAGGAGATAAACGATGAGAATAGCAATGAGGGGGATTCTGTGAAGAAAATAATATGGTCGGGTTCAATGATAGCCATTATTGTAGCTCTAGTGGGTGTAACGATATACTTTGCAACAAGTAATGAAAGAGTATTGAAGCAATTTGCAGCTCAGCTGTTTCAATACCCACTCCCAGAAGACACTGCGCTAATTTCCAAGCATCAGTTTAACGGTAAGAACTTTCTTGATGGAGGAGGAAGCGGGGGATACTGGAATGTGGTGGCGATTATGGAGTTGAGCTCGTCACTTTCGGAGCAAGAAGTGCTTCAGTATTATCAGGATGCAGAGCTATTTCTGTTCCCTGACAGTGAACGACGAGGTGTGGAGCTGGAGCTGTATTTTGTGCAAAACAGTGAGAAGATTGCTATTCATTCTAAGCCCTCAGAATTTTATTATAGAGACATGGATAAACGGATCCGAACTGTTGATTCATACCCTTACCCTGTTGAGGCAATGGGTTCTACAGCAACGCAACAACAAGGTCAGACAGAATATATATTGCAGCTAACGAGCGGGTTTGATTACTTTTGGAATTGGGATTGATGATGAGCGAAATGATTGAAGGTGAGGGATAATCATATGAATCAGGTACAGCAAGCAAGAAATGTGGCAATATTGATCTATGACCATGTTGAACCGCTAGATTTTGTAGGACCATTTGAAGTGTTTATCAGTGCAAGCAATCGCGGGCAAGACTTTAACGTATATACTGTGGCGGAGACTGAAGGTGCTGTTAACGCATTGGGCAATCTGAGCATCAATCCAGCTTATACAATTGCTACATGTCCTAAACCTGATATACTGATCGTTCCAGGTGGTTGGGGCGCTAGAAAAGAAATGCTGAACCAAACCATTACAGCATGGATAGCACAATTATCGCAGGAAGTGGAAGTGCTGTTATCCGTCTGTACAGGTGCGCTCATATTAGCTAAAGCTAATCTGTTAGATGGCTTGACGGTGACGACGAATCGTTTAGCTCTCAATGAGTTAAAGGAGCTAGTATCCCCATCGACGGTAATTGATAGTGAAGCACGTTATGTTGATAACGGCAGGATTATCTTGTCGGCAGGCGTATCTGCTGGTATCGATGCCTCTCTATATGTTGTAGGCAAGTTACTGGGTGAGGAGCGGGCAGTTCAGACGGCAAACATTATGGAGTATGATTGGGTTAGAGAATAAGTGGCTTTATATTATATTATTGACAATTTATAATTCAAACATAGTATGAAAGTAAGAGTTATCATCGTAGATTGGGGTAGCGTCAAGAAGTTTGTGTAAATAAAAATAACCTTACTTGTAGAAGATATGCTACGTATTGCTTTTGAACATAGATTGTAGTTCTGCACGAGCTTGATCAAAACCGATATGACAACG
>Ga0180216_1000125_pt1 | contig 95635 bp, 96 predicted proteins | sample eDN3rd37CBELigMG_FD_128879 | JGI IMG/M metagenome (GOLD analysis project Ga0180216, IMG submission 128879) | Enriched Miracle-Growth compost microbial communities from Emeryville, California, USA - eDNA 3rd pass 37_C BE-Lig MG (version 2)... ... | reverse complement strand
TCGTGGCGAACAGCCAGCGCCGCCAGCCAGTCGGATGGCCGTGGGCGTGGTCGTCATGATCGTGCCCGTGGGCGTGATCGATCGCGGTGCTGCTCATGATGGCTCCTTGCTGCTCCGTACTGCCGTCTTCGCTATCGTGACGAAGGCATCAATATGTGAAAACTGAACCGGTACTGCATGGCCGACCCAAGCGGCCGCTCGGCCCTAGCGGGCGGATTTCACGTCGGCGGGCTGCACGACGGGATCCTGGCCCTTGCCCGCATTGCTCCAGGCATGGCGGGTGTAGGTGATGACAGCGGCGATCTCCACGTCGGACAGGTGCGCGAACGAGGCCATGGCGGTGCCTGGGCGGCCCTTGAGCACGGTCTCGATCTGCTTGTCCTTGGGGCCCAGTACGGTCGGGTCGGCGTCCAGCGCGGGGAAGGTGCCCGGCACGCCCTTGCCGTTGGCCTGGTGACAGGCCACGCAATTGGACGCGAACACCTTTTCGCCGCGGGTCTTGAGCTCGTCGGCCGTCCAGGTCTTGTTGGGATCGTCGGCGAGCGCGGCCATCTTGGCCTTCTGTTCTTCGACCCACTTACTATAGTCTTCTTCGGACACCACCTTCACCACGATGGGCATGAAGGCGTGGTCCTTGCCACAAAGCTCGGCGCACTGGCCGCGGAATTCGCCGATTTTCTCGGCCCGGAACCAGGTATCGCGCACGAAACCGGGGATGGCGTCCTGCTTCACGCCGAAGGCCGGCACCATCCAGGCATGGATGACGTCATTGGCGGTGGTGATGACGCGGACCTTCTTGTTGACCGGCACGACCAGGGGATTGTCGACCTCGATCAGGTAGTTGTCGCCCTTGGGCTCGGCGCCGGTGCGCTGAGCCATGGGGGTGGACAGGTTGGACAGGAAGGAAATGCCCTCGCCCTCGCCGTTGAGGTAGTCGTAACCCCATTTCCACTGGTAGCCGGTTGCCTTGACGGTGAGGTCGGCGTTGGAGGTGTCCTTCATCGCGACCACGGTTTTGGTGGCCGGCAGCGCCATGCCGATGACGATCAGGAACGGGATGACGGTCCAGGCGACTTCGACGCCTATGCTCTCGTGGAAGGAGGCGGGTTTGACGCCCCGGGACTTGCGGTGTGCCCAGATGGAATAGAACATCACCGCGAACACGCCGATGAAGATGACCAGGCAAATGCCCAGCATCATCCAGTGCAGCCATTCGATCTGCGCCGCGATGCTGGTGACCGGCTCGTGCAGATTGAGCTGATTGACTTTCGGGCCGCCGACACTGTCATTGACGGCAAGTGCAGCGCTGCTGGCCAACATGTTGACCACCATCGCCCCCAACGACCCACCCAACCACTTCTTCATGTCCGACCTCGAAGAACAGCGTTTAGTGTTATTCAGGCGGCCGAAACCGTGCGCAGCTTGCGCGGGCCCCCTCCGCCACAAAACTCCTCAACCATGCGCATTGGAAAATAATTATGTTGCGAGCGCATAGAATCGCAGGATTATACGGGTTGCCAGACGACCCCAGCAACCCGAGGTGCTTTGAGCAGGCTCAACGCATGCCGCCGCGGCCGATCGAGGAGACCGGAATGCGCGTCTCGCCGGGCGCGGCGCGGTACGACGCGGCGCGCCATGCATGGCCGTACGCGACCTCGGCGGTAAGCCGGATCAGGCCGTCCGGGCCGCGCCCGGCCTCGAGCGCGTCGGCGAGCCTGCGCCGCCACGCGGGCGTGGCGAGCCCTCGCCTGCGGCCGCGCGCGGGATTGCCGCCCAGCCGGCGCACGTCGTCGAGCAGGCTGTCCACGTGCCGATAGGTGAACGTGAGCGTCTCCTGGTCCATGACCGGGTCGGCGAATCCGCTTTCGATCAGCAGATCGCCGAAATCGTGCATGTCCACGAAGCTCGGCGTGGCCGTATCCAACCCGGCCCGCGCCACCGCGTCGCGCAATTCGCGGAACGTCCCCGGCCCGAGGCAGCTGAACATCGCCAGGCCTCCCGTGCGCAGGACGCGGCGCCATTCGGCCAGCACCGCATGAGGCTCGGGATGCCAGTGCAGCGCCATGTTGGACCAGACGAGATCCTGCGATTCCGGCGCCAGGCCGGTCGCGCCCATGTCGGCCTCGATGAACGCCGGCAGCCCCGATGCGGCGCGCCCCGCCAGCTTCAGCGCCGATTGCCGCAGGCGCGCGCCCAGGGACGGCAGGTGGCGCCGGCGAGCATGCTCCAGCACCGCCCCGCTCAGGTCCAGGCCGGTATAGGCCGCCCCGGGATAGCGCTCGTGCAGGCGGGCGTATGCCGCCCCGGCCCCGCAGCCCGCGTCCAGGATGGCCTTGGGAGCCAGGCGTATGTAGTCGAGCCGCTCGAACATGCGGACGCCGATCTCGCCGTAGAGGAACTGCCCCGCCTCCAGGTCGCCGCGGCGCCCGAACTGGCGCGCCACGTGTTCGCGCACCAGCGGCAGCGACGGCAGGCGTTCCGGATGGGAGTTTTCTGTCATTGGGTACCGCGCAAATATCCGAAGAATCCTTAAACTGCCACACGGCCGCCCCGCCGCGGCACGGCGGAAACGGCCCGCGGACCCGCCCCGGCGCCGGGCCGCCGCCCCGGCCCGATGGCGCCCACGGGCGCGCAGCCAGCCTCCATGATGCCACTGCCAGGTTTTTCATGCCCACGCTCCCCCGCCTGCCCTTGCCGCGGTGGCGCTTCGCCGCCGCCATGCTTCGGGCGCTCGTTCCGTCCGATTGCCCGCTGTGCGCCGCCCGCAGCCGCGGCGGCCTGCTCTGCGCGGCGTGCGAAGAGTCCGTCTGCTGGGCTGCGCGCACGCCGGCCTCGCTCGGCCTGCCCTGGCGCTGCGGCCGCTGCGCCCTGCCGCTGCCGGAACACGACACGGCGTGCCCCGATTGCGCGGAGCGCGCGACCGCCTTCGAACGGACCATCATCGCCTTCGACTACGCCCCGCCGGCCGACGCCTTGATCCTGCAATTGAAGAACGGCCTGCGCTATGGACGGGCGGACCTGCTCGGGAACCTGCTGGCCGAAGCCGTGCGCCACCACGTCCTGCCCCTGGCTCCGGCGACCGTATTGGTTCCCATTCCGGCCTCCACCGCGTCGCTGCGGCGCCGCGGCTTCAATCCTGCGGCGGAAATCGCCCGGGCGCTGGGCCGGGACCTGGAACTGCCAGTACGGCGCGACCTCCTGCGGCGCGACCGGGAACAGGCCAAGCAAAGCAGCCTGGGGCGGCTGGGCAGGCGCCAGGCCGCGCAAAACCTGTATGCTTCTTCTCCCCGCGCGCGCGGGTTGCACATCGGCCTGGTCGACGACGTCATGACCACCGGCAGCACCATGCACGCGGCGGCAGCCGCGCTCCGCGCCGCCGGGGCGGCATCGGTCGTGGCGCTGGCTGCCGCGCGCACCCCCGGGCAATTCCCAGCCGCCCCGCCGCGGCGGCCACGGGCAGAATGGCGCGGCTGACGCGAACAAACGATTTCGATCGATTTCAAACCCCGGGTCCTTGTCAACACTTTGAGGTGCAACTGGAATACCTTAGAGGGCGCCGCGATGCGGGCTTTTTTCCGCGCGGCGAGATTCAGCAAGCCTTTTCCGGAACTCCATGGCCGACATCCCCCCCCAGCCCGAGCGGGCACCTTCTTCCTCCATGTCGAACGGCAAGAAAAAACGGCGCTGGCTCTGGCTGGCGATCGCCGTGATCCTGGCCGGTGCCGGATACTGGTGGTGGCACGCGAGCCATCGGCCCGCGCCGGCCGCAGGCGGCGGTCCGGGCGCACGGGGCCCGGCCGGACCCGGCGCCGCCGCCTTCCAGATGCCGACGCCGGTCCGGGTCGTGGCGGCGCGCGCCGAGGACATGAAGGTCTACATCAAGGCGCTCGGCACGGTCACTTCCTATAACACGGTCACCGTGCGCAGCAAGGTCGACGGCGAACTGCTGAAAGTGCTCTTCCAGGAAGGCCAGCTCGTCAAGGCCGGCGACCTGCTGGTGCAGATCGATCCCCGCCCCTACCAGGTGGCGCTGGCGCAGGCCCAGGGCACCCTGGAGCAGAACCGCGCCCAACTGGACAACGCCCGCCGCGACCTCGAACGCTACCAGACGCTCTACGCGCAGGACTCCATCGCGCGCCAGCAGGTCGACACCCAGACGGCCCTGGTGCGCCAGTACGAAGGGACGCTCAAGACCAACCAGGCGGCGGTGGACAACGCCCGGCTGCAGCTCGACTACACTCGCGTCACCGCGCCCATTTCGGGCCGGCTGGGCCTGCGCCAGGTCGATCAGGGCAACCTGGTCCGCAGCAGCGACACCAACGGACTGGTGATCATCACCCAGACCCAGCCCATTTCCGTGCTGTTCACCATCGCCGAGGGCGACCTGCCCGACGTCCTGACACCGTTGCGGGCCGGCAAGACCTTGACCGTGCAGGCCTACGACCGGGCCGACATCCGTCACATCGCCGACGGCGTGCTGACCACGGTCGACAACCAGATCGACACCACCACCGGCACCGTCAAGCTCAAGGCCCGCTTCGACAACAAGGACGAAAGCCTCTTTCCCAACCAGTTCGTCAACGTGCGGCTGCACGTGCGCACGCTGGCCGGCGCCACCGTCATTCCTACCGGCGCCGTGCAGCGCGGCACGCCCGGCACGTTCGTTTATGTGGTCAAGGAAGACAACACGGTCGCGCTGCGCGTGCTCAAGCTCGGTCCGGCGGATGGCGAACGGGTCGCCGTGCTCGATGGCCTCAAGCCCGGTGACCGGGTCGTGGTGGAAGGCGTCGACCGCCTGCGCGACGGCGCCCAGGTGCAGGTCGTGACCGGCACGGAAACGGTGCCCGAGGCCGCCGGCGGCCAGTTGCAACGCGGCGCCAACCAGGGCGCCCGCCGCCGCGCGACGGGACGCGCCGCGCCATGAATCCGTCGCGGATATTCATCCTGCGGCCCATCGCCACCTCGCTGGCGATGTTGGCGATCCTGCTGTCGGGTCTGATCGCCTACAGGATGCTGCCGGTGTCGGCGCTGCCCGAGGTGGACTACCCGACGATCCAGGTGGTCACGCAATATCCCGGCGCCAGTCCCGACGTCATGACTTCGCTGGTGACCGCGCCGCTCGAGCGCCAGTTCGGGCAGATGCCGGGACTCAACCAGATGTCGTCCATCAGCTCCGGCGGCGCCTCGGTCATCACGCTCAAGTTCAACCTCGACCTGCCGCTGGACGTGGCCGAACAGGAAGTGCAGGCGGCGATCAATGCCGGATCGAACCTGCTGCCCGGCGACCTGCCCACCCCGCCCATCTACAACAAGGTCAACCCGGCTGACACGCCGGTCCTGACGCTTGCCATCAGTTCCCCCACCCTGCCGCTCTACCAGGTGCGCGACCTGATCGATACGCGCATGGCGCAGAAGATTTCGCAGGTCTCGGGCGTGGGCCTGGTAAGCATCGCCGGCGGCCAGCGGCCGGCCGTGCGCATCCGCGCCAATCCGCAGGCCCTGGCGGCCTACGGGCTTAACCTGAGCAATATCCGCACCGCCATCACCGGCGCCAACGTCAACCAGCCCAAGGGCAACTTCGACGGACCCACGCGGGCGACCACGCTCGACGCCAACGACCAGCTCAAGACCGTCGAGCAATACCGCGACCTCATCATCGCCTATACCAACAACGCGCCGGTGCGCCTGTCGGACGTGGCCGAGACCGTGCAGGACGCCGAGAACATCCGCCAGGCGGCCTGGGCCAACGGCAAGCCCGCGATCCTGCTCAACGTGCAGCGCCAGCCGGGCGCCAACGTGATCCAGGTGGTGGACAACATCCGCCGGCTGCTGCCCGACCTGCAGGCAGCACTGCCCAGCACGCTGGACGTCACGGTGCTCTCCGACCGGACCGAATCCATACGTTCCTCGGTCAAGGACGTGCAGTTCGAACTGATGCTGGCGGTCGCGCTGGTGGTGATGGTGACCTTCGTCTTCCTGCGCAACCTCACGGCCACCATCATTCCCAGCGTGGTCGTGCCGCTGTCGCTGATCGGCACCTTCGGCATCATGTACCTGGCCGGGTTCAGCATCAACAACCTGACGCTGATGGCGCTGACCATCGCCACCGGCTTCGTGGTGGACGACGCCATCGTCATGATCGAGAACATCGCCCGCTACCTCGAGCAGGGCGAGACGCCTGCGCAGGCGGCGCTCAAGGGCGCCGCGCAGATCGGCTTCACCCTGATTTCGCTCACCTTCTCGCTGATCGCCGTGCTCATCCCGCTGCTGTTCATGGGCGACGTGATCGGCCGGCTGTTCCGCGAATTCGCGATCACGCTGGCGGTGGCCATCCTGATCTCGCTGGTGGTGTCGCTGAGCCTGACGCCCATGATGTGTTCGAAATACCTGCGCCACATCCCGGACGAGGAACAAGGATGGTTCTACCGCAAGAGCGGCCAATGGTTCGACCGCATCATCGCCGGCTATGACCGCATGCTGCAGCGGGTGCTTGCCCACCAGCCGCTGACCCTGCTGGTGGCGCTGGGCACCCTGCTGCTGACCGTGCTGCTGTACGTGGCGATTCCCAAGGGCTTCTTTCCGCAGCAAGACACCGGCGTCATCCAGGCCATCAGCGAAAGCTCGCCGTCGGTGTCCTTTGCCGCCATGGCACGGCGCCAGCAGGCCGCGGCCGACATCATCCTGCGTGACCCGGACGTCGCCAGCCTGTCTTCCTTCATCGGCGTGGACGGCACCAACGCCACCCTCAACAGCGGGCGGCTGCAGATCAACCTGAAGCCCCACGGCGAACGCGGCGCCTCGGCGGCACAGGTCATCGCCCGCCTGCAGCCCGAGCTCGACAAGCTCGAGGACATTCGGCTCTACATGCAGCCGGTACAAGACCTGACCATCGAGGACAGCGTCAGCCGCACCCAGTACCAATTCACGCTGCAGGACCCCGACCTGGAGAACCTGGGCATATGGACGCGCAAGCTGGTCGAGCGGCTGCAGTCGCTGCCGCAGCTGGCCGACGTGAACCACGACCTGCAGGACCGCGGACTGCAGACCTACGTCGAGATCGACCGCAACGCCGCCTCCCGGCTCGGCGTGACCGCGGCCGACATCAACAACGCCCTGTACGACGCGCTGGGCCAGCGGCTGATATCGACCATCTTCACCCAGGCCAACCAGTACCGGGTCGTGCTGGAAGTGGCCCCGCAGTTCCGGCAGAGCCCGGCCTCGCTGTCGCAGATCTACGTCCGCACCACCGACGGCAAGCAGGTGCCGCTGACCAACATCGTGCGCGTGTCCGAACGGACGACGCCCCTGTCCATCAGCCATCTGGGTCAGTTCCCGTCCGCCACGGTATCGTTCAACCTGGCGCCCGGCGCCTCGCTCAGCAGCGCCGTGGACGCGATCCTGCAGGCCGAGCGCGACATCGGCATGCCGCTGGGCATACAGACCAGCTTCCAGGGCGCGGCCCAGGCCTTCCAGGCCTCGCTCAACAGCACGCTGCTGCTGATCCTGGCCGCCATCGCGACGATGTATATCGTGCTGGGCGTGCTCTACGAGAGCTACATCCATCCCATCACCATCCTGTCCACGCTGCCCTCGGCCGGCGTGGGCGCGCTGCTGGCGCTGATGCTCGCCGGCAGCGACCTCGACATGATCGGGATGATCGGCATCATCCTCCTGATCGGCATCGTCAAGAAGAATGCCATCATGATGATCGACTTCGCGCTCGAAGCCGAGCGCAAGCAGGGCATGGCGCCGCGCGACGCCATCCACCAGGCGGCGCTGCTGCGCTTCCGGCCTATCCTGATGACCACCTGCGCCGCCCTGTTCGGCGCCGTGCCGCTGATGCTCAGCACGGGTAGCGGCGCCGAGCTGCGCCAGCCGCTCGGCATCGTCATGGTGGGCGGGCTGCTGGTCAGCCAGCTGCTCACGCTGTTCACCACCCCGGTCATCTACCTGATGTTCGACCGCCTGGGGCACGCGATGAATCGAAGGCGCGGCCGCCGCGCGGTCTCGGCAGGCCAGGCGGGCGGTGCGCCATGAATATTTCGGCGCCGTTCATCATGCGGCCGGTGGCCACCGTGCTGCTGTCGATCGCGGTGGTGCTTGCCGGCGCGCTGGCCTTCGTCAAGCTGCCGGTGGCGCCGCTGCCGCAGGTCGATTTCCCCACCATATCGGTGCGGGCCAGCCTGCCGGGGGCGAGCCCCGAAACCATGGCCTCGAGCGTCGCCACGCCGCTGGAGCGCTCGCTGGGCAGCATCGCCGGCATCAGCGAGATGACCTCGCGCAGCACGCAGGGCTCGACCAGCATCACGCTGCAGTTCGACCTGAGCCGCGACATCGACGGCGCCGCGCGCGACGTGCAGGGGGCCATCAATGCCGCCCGCAACATGCTGCCTTCTTCCCTGCGCAGCAACCCGACCTACACCAAGCGCAACCCGGCCTCGGCGCCGATCATGGTGCTGGCGCTCACCTCCGCGACGCTGGACCAGGGACAGCTCTACGACGTCGGCTCCACCATCCTCGCCCAGCGCATCGCGCAGATCAAGGGTGTTAGCGACGTGCAGGTGGGCGGCAGTTCGCTGCCGGCGGTGCGGGTGGAACTGAACCCCACGGCTCTCAACCAGTACGGCATCGCGCTCGACGAGGTGCGCACCGCGCTGAACAACGCCAACGCGCGCGGCCCCAAGGGCATGCTGGAGAACGACGAGACCAGCTGGCTGGTCGCCACCAACGACCAGCTGCGCAAGGCCCGGGAATACCGCGGGCTGGTCGTGGCCTACCGCAACGGCTCGCCCGTGCTGTTGAGCGACGTGGCGCGGGTCGAGGACTCGGTGGAAGACCTGTTCAACATGGGGTTCCTCAACAACAGCCCGGCCATCCTGCTGGTGGTGGGACGGCAGGCCGACGCCAACATCATCGAGACGGTGGACCGCATCCACGAGGCCCTGCCGCAGATGCGCGCCCTGCTGCCCGGCGACGTCGCCCTGACCGTGGCCCAGGACCGCACGCCCAGCATCCGCGCCTCGCTGGCCGAGGCCGAGCACACGCTCATCATCGCGGTCATCCTGGTCATCCTGGTCGTGCTGCTGTTCCTGCGCAACGTGCGCGCCGCGCTGATACCCAGCGTGGCGGTGCCGGTCTCGCTCATCGCCACCTTCGCCGTCATGTACCTGTGCGGCTACTCGCTCAATACCATGTCGCTGATGGCGCTGATCGTGGCCACCGGCTTCGTCGTCGACGACGCGATCGTGGTGCTGGAGAACATCGCCCGTCACCTGGAGACCGGCATGTCGCCGCTGCGCGCGGCGCTGCTCGGCTCGCGCGAGGTGGGCTTCACCGTGTTGTCGATGAGCCTGTCGCTGGTGGCGGTCTTCATTCCCATCCTGCTGATGGGCGACATCGTGGGCCGCCTGTTCCGCGAATTCTCGGTCACCCTGTCGGCGGCCATCCTGATCTCGCTGATCGTGTCGGTCACGCTCACGCCCATGATGTGCGCGCGCATGCTGCGGCCCGCGCGCGAAGAGCGGCCCCCGGGCCGGGTGGCGCGCGCGCTGGAATCGCTCCTGTCCGGCATGACGCGCGGCTACGGCAAGGCGCTGCAGTGGGTACTGCGGCATTCGCTGCTGACGCTGGTCGTGCTGCTGGTGGTCATCGGGCTGAACGTGTACCTGTACGTGAAGGTCCCGAAGGGCTTCTTCCCGCAGCAGGACACCGGGCAATTGATGGGTTTCATCCGCGCCGACCAGGGCACCTCGTTCCAGGCCATGCGGCCCAAGCTGGAATATTTCCGCAAGGTGGTGCTGGCCGACCCGGCGGTCGAGAGCATGGTGGGCTACAGCGGCGGACGCGGCGGCAGCAACACCAGTTTCATGATGATCCAGCTCAAGCCGCTGGCCGAACGCAAGGTTTCGGTGGACGAGGTCATGAACCGCCTGCGCGGCAAGCTGGGCAACGTGCCGGGCGCACGCATGTTCCTGATGCCCAACCAGGACATCCGCATCGGCGCGCGCATGTCAAATTCCGGCTACCAATATTCCTTGATGGCGTCCGAGCTGTCGGTGCTGCGGACCTGGATGCCGCGCGTCACGCGCGCGCTGGCGGCGCTGCCCGAGCTGACCGACATCGACGTCGACGTCGAGGACAAGGGGCGGCAGATCTCGCTGGAGATCGACCGCGAGACGGCCACGCGCCTGGGTGTGAACATGTCCATGATCGCGGCGGTGCTGAACAACTCCTTCAGCCAGCGGCAGGTCTCGGTCATCTACAACCCGCTCAACCAGTACCGGGTGGTGATGGAGGTCGACCAGCGCTTCGCCCAGGATGCCGGGGCGCTGGAAAAGGTCAACGTCATCACCGCGGACGGCAGCCGGGTGCCGCTGTCGGCCTTCGCGAAGTGGCGCATGACCAATGCGCCGCTGAGCGTCTCGCACGAGAGCCAGTTCGCCGCCGACACCATTTCGTTCAACCTCGCGCCCGGCGTGTCGCTGGAACAGGCCACGCGCGCGATCAACGACGCGGTGGCGCGCATCAGCCTGCCCACCACCGAGATCCAGGCCGGCTTCGCGGGCAGCGCCAAGGCGCTGCAGTCGGCGCTCAGCGCGCAGCCATGGCTGATCCTGGCGGCGCTCGTCACCATGTATCTGGTGCTGGGCATGCTCTACGAGAGCTACATCCATCCGCTCACCATCCTCTCGACCCTGCCGTCGGCGGGGCTGGGAGCGCTGCTGGCGCTGATGATGCTCGGGCGCGAGTTCACGCTCATCGCGCTGATCGGCGTCTTCCTGCTGATCGGCATCGTCAAGAAAAACGCGATCATGATGGTGGACTTCGCGCTCGATGCCGAGCGGCGGCGCGGGCTGAGCTCGCGCGAGGCCATCCACGAGGCCTGCCTGATGCGGTTCCGCCCCATCCTGATGACCACGATGGCCGCCATCCTGGGCGCCGTGCCGCTGGTCATCAGCACCGGCGCCGGCGCCGAGCTGCGCCAGCCGCTGGGCATCACCATCGTCGGCGGGCTCGTCGTCAGCCAGTTGCTGACGCTGTTCACCACGCCCGTGGTCTATCTGTACCTCGACCGCCTGCACCTGCGGGCGCAACGGCGCTGGGGCCGTCCGCGATCCGCGGGCCTGGCGCTACCCGGAGACAATCTATGAGCAAGACGTGGCCCGCGCGGGCGGGCACGCCCTCCAAACCCCTGCCGTCCCGCCGCCGTACGTTCGCCGCCGGCGCGCGCGTGGCGGCCGGCGTCGCCCTGGTCACCATGCTGGGGGCTTGCGCCATGGGGCCCGACTACGTGCGGCCGACCGTCGCCAGCGGCGTCCAGTTCAAGGAAGCAGCCGGCTGGAAAGCCGCCGAGCCGCGCGACGACGCGCACCGCGGACCATGGTGGGAGGTCTTCGGCGACCCCGAGCTGTCGCGCCTCATGGTCCAGGTGGCAACCGCCAACCAGACCGTCGCCCAGGCCGAGGCCCAATACCGGCAAGCCATGGCGGTGCTGCAGGCCACGCGCGCCGGCCAGTTCCCCAGTGTCAGCGCCAACGCCTCGGCCACCCGCAGCGGCACCGGCACGAGCAGCAGCACCACCACCAACAGCAGCGGCGTCGTCATCAGCCAGGGCGGCTCGCAAAGCATACGCAACCAGTTCAGCATGAATGCCACCGCCAGCTGGGAGGCCGATCTTTGGGGGCGGATCCGGCGCAGCGTCGAGGCCGACACCGCCAGCGCGCAGGCCAGCGCGGCCAACCTGGCCAATGCCCACCTGAGCGCGCAGGCCGAACTGGCGCGCAGCTATTTTCAATTGCGCATCATGGACGAGCAGCAACGGCTGCTCGAGGCCACGATCAAAGTCTATGAACGTTCGCTGCGCCTGAACGAGAACCGCTATGCGGTAGGCGTCGCGGCCAAGGCCGAGATCGCCCAGGCCCGCACGCAGCTGGAATCCACGCGCGCCCAGGCCGTCGACCTGCGCTGGCAGCGCGCCCAGCTGGAGCACGCCATTGCGATCCTGGTGGGGCAGCCGCCCTCCGCGTTCAGCCTCGCCCCGGCCGACTTCCGCGCCGTGCTGCCCGCCATTCCGGTGGGCTTGCCGTCGGAACTGCTGGAACGCCGGCCCGACATCGCCGCCGCGGAGCGCCAGGTACAGGCGGCCAATGCCCGCATCGGCGTCGCCCAGGCGGCCTATTTCCCCTCGCTGACCCTGTCCGCCTCGCTCGGCTATCGCAGTTCGCAATTCTCCGACTGGCTGACCGCGCCGGCCCGCTTCTGGTCGCTCGGCCCCGCGCTCGCCGCCCCCCTGTTCGATGCCGGCCTGCGGCGCGCACAGACCCGGCAAGCCGAAGCCACCTACGACCAGCAGGTCGCGGCCTACCGGCAGACCGTGCTGTCGGCGCTGGCTGAAGTGGAGAACTACCTGTCCCAGTTGCGCGTCATGGAGGAAGAGCAGGTCGTGCAACAGCGCGCCCTCGACGCGGCGCGCGAGTCGCTGCGGCTGACCACCAACCAGTTCGAATCCGGCCTGATCGACTACCTGAGCGTGGTGTCGGTGCAGACGGCGGCGCTCAGCAACGAGCGCACCGCGTTGTCGCTGCTGGGCAACCGGCTCGCGGCGAGCGTAAACCTCATCGCCGCGCTGGGAGGAGGCTGGCATGCGGACGCGCTTGCCTCGTCGCGCAACGAAACGTCCACGGGATCGACCACGCAATGAAAAACGACGCCTGCTCCATCGAACGCTGCGGTCCCGCCGACATCGACGAATGGGCGCGGATGCGCGACGCCCTGTGGCCAGGGGACACGCTTGCGTCGCATCGGGAAGAGCTCGAGGCGATGCTGGCCGGGGCGGGCACGGAAGTGGCGTGGATCGCCCGCGATGACCAGGGCCGCGCCGTGGGTTTTGCCGAAGCCTCGCTGCGGCACGACTACGTGAACGGTTGCACGTCTACGCCCGTCGGCTTTCTCGAAGGCATCTACGTGGTCCCTGACCGGCGGCGCCAAGGCATAGCGCGGCGGCTATGCGGGGCGGCCGAGGACTGGGCGCGGTCCATGGGTTGCATGGAATTCGCTTCCGATGCGGCGGCCGACGCGATCGCCTCGCACCGCATGCACCAGGCCCTGGGGTTCGAGGAAACCGAGCGGGTGGTGTATTTCCGCAAGCCGCTGGAAAGCCAGGCATAGCCCGCGCCCCGGACTCCTAGCCTCCCCGCGCCGCCGCCTCCAGGCCCGCGACGTCCAGCTTCACCATCTTGAGCATGGCCTCGGATACTCGCTTGGCCGCGGCCGGATCGCCGCTCTGCATCAGCTCGCCCAGGCGCTTGGGCACGATCTGCCAGCACAGTCCCCATCGATCGCGCAGCCAGCCGCACCGCTCGATCGAACCGCCTTCCTTCAGCGCATCCCAAAGGCGGTCGACCTCGGCCTGGTCCTCGCACTCGACGTGGATCGAGAAAGAGTGATTGAACGGATCCAGCGGCCCGGCCTCGATCGCCATGTAGCGCTGGTCACCCAGCTTGAACGAGGCAAGGTGCACGCTGCCGGCCGGCCCGCTCGGGGTATCCGCGGGAATCGGCGTCGTCCACTCGATCGACGAGCCGGGGATCAGCGATGTATAGAAGCGGATCGCCGCGTCCATGTCGGCGGCGAACCAGAGGTGCTGAGTAACCTTGGCCATCGGCTTCCCCTATACGTCCAGGAGGGGAACGAAGCCGCCGATGATCATCCGCTTGCCGTCGAAGGGCATGGTCTCGCCCATGGCCTGCATGCGCGGATCGGTCATCATTTTCTGCACGGCGGCGTCGCGCACCTCTTTCGACGGGTACTCGAACCAGCTGAACACCACGACCTCGTCGTCCTTGGCCTGGACGGCGCGGCGAAAATCGGTGAGCTTGCCCTCCGGCACGTCGTCCCCCCAGCATTCGACCATGCGCGTGACGCCGAACTCCTTGAACAGCGGCGCCGCGTCGGCGGCGTGCTTGCGGTAGAGCTCCTTGTTGGCGGCGGGCACGGCTGCGACAAACCCTTCTACGTACTTCATCGTCGGTCTCCTTGCGGACTGAATGGGCGGGATGAACGCCATCCCTGGTAGCGATCATGCATTGCCAATTTGACATTTACGTTGATATCAACATAATAAACGGACCATGTCAAAGAAAATTCCGTTCGCCGCCACGCTCGAGGTACGCGATGCCTGCCTGTGCCTTCACGTGCAGCGCGCCGCACGGGCGCTGGGCAAGCGCTTCGACGAGGCCCTGCGGCCCGTGGGCTTGACCAATGGGCAGTTTTCGCTGCTGATGTCGCTCAATCGTCCGGAGCCGCCGCCCATGGCGCCCGTGGCCCGGTTGCTGGCCATGGACAGGACGACGCTCACCGCGGCCTTGAAGCCGCTCGAGCGCGAAGGGCTGGTGCGCGTGGAAGTGGATCCCGCGGACCGGCGCAGCCGTCTGCTGGTCCTGACCGACAAGGGGCACGCGGCGCTGGCTCGGGCGCTGCCGATCTGGCGCGCCACCCACAGGGCGATCGAATCCGCGCTGGACGGGCTCTCGGCGGACGAATTGCGCGCAGGGCTGGCCGCGCTGTCCTGAAAGACCTGCGGCGTGCGGGGCCAGACGGCGCCGCTGAACCGTACGCCTCCCCCGGTACAAACCCGTCTACAGGAAGCCGATCCACCGGCCCGCCAGGATGGCCGACAGCCAGACCAGCATGGACCCGGCGGCCTGGGCGCGGACGGTCAGGGGCACCCGCGGCTCTCCGAGGGCCCGGCGCCACGCGCGGCTCCGGTGCAGGACCGCGGCATTCAGGATGCCGAGCGCAAGCAGACCGAGCTTGGCCAGAAACGCGGGGTTGGCCGCATATTCGGCCGGCCGCACCGAGAACAGCCAGAATCCCGTGAGCATCGCCAGGACCAGCCCGGCGGCGGCCATGCGGGACAGGAACGGCCCGGCCGACGCCAGCGGCAGGGCCGGGAACACCCCCAGCAAGCGCAAGTCGAGGGCCACGATGGCGCCCAGCAGCACGCCTATGGAGGCAATATGCGCGGCGTTGACGAACAGGTAGGCCGTGCCTGAGTGCCGCAGCACGGCGGCGTGAGGCAGGCTCTCCAGCCATTCGAGCATGCGGGTCAGCGCCGGATGCGTTCGGGATAGATGTCGTAGGTCTTGCCGCCCACCGAGATCTGCACCGCCTTCATGCGCTTCTCGGCGCGGTCTTGCGAACGGTTGCCGGTGGCGACGACGGCGTCGCCGGGCTTGGCCGACCCTTCCACGAAGCCCGCGCGCTGCGTTTGCGACGGGTTGCCCAGCTCGACCCGCCAAAGGCCGTCATCGGCGGTCTGCACGTCCAGCCAGGGATGCGGCGGAGCGATCTGCACCTGCTTGACGACCCCGCGCAGCTGCATTTGCTCGGCCTCGGCCCAGGACCAGCCGTGATGGGCCCAGGCGGTGGCTGTGCCTGCCGCGACGGCCAGCGCGGCGACGAGGATTGCCGTTGATCGTAGGGACATGCGCGCCTCCTGCGGGAGATGAGGCGACCACTATAGCGGCAAGCCATGACGCGAGATAGCGTCCACCTTTGCGTAACATATCGCTCGTTGCGCAACCCCAGGCCCTTTCATGGCAAGCAAGCCCTCCCCCGCCTCGACGACCGGCACGCCGGCAACCAAGACCGCGTCCCGCCGCAGCAAGGTGCAGTCGGCCGGCACCGGCATGACGGTGCTCAAGACCCTGGCCGCCATGGGCGGGGCCGCCTCGCTCACCGCGCTGGCGGGACGGCTGGGCGAGAGTCCCGCCAAGGTCCACCGCTACCTCGCCAGCCTGGTGGAGGCCGACTTCGTCATCCAGGACCCGGTCACCTCGCGGTATCTGCTCGGCCCCGAATCGCTAGCCATCGGCCTGGCCGCCATGCGCCAATCGGATGCGCTGACCCTGGCTTCGACCGAACTGGCGCGGCTGAACGAGTCGCACAACCTGTCGTGCTTCGTCTCCGTACTGGGCAATTGCGGCCCGACCATCGTGCGCTGGAGCGAACCGGCGCAGCCGGTCGCCGTCAACGTGCGCGTGGGATCGGTCATGCCGGTGCTGTGGTCGGCCACCGGCCGCGCCTTCGGCGCCTTCTGCCGCTCGGCCGTGCTGGACGCGCTGATCGCGAGGGAGCTGGACGGCGCGACGGCGGACCAGCGCCGCCAGGTGGCGGACCGGCCGGCGGCGGACCGCCTGTTCGAGCAGATCCGGAACCAGGGCTGCGCACCCGTGCGCGACCTGATGCTCAACGGCATCAGTGCCGTCGCGGCGCCCGTTTTCAACGCCGACGGCAGCGTCACCGTGGTCATGACCGCGCTCGGGCCTTCCGGCGCCTTCGACCCCGCGCCCGAAGGCGAGATCGCCGGGGCCGTGCGTGGGGCGGCAGGAGCCGTCAGCAGGCGCCTGGGCTACGGCCTCTAGCGTCTGCCCCCCGGCGGCGGGGAACGCTGCCCGCGACGGTACCTCGACGAACGACGAGGCTAGGTGTTATCGTCAGTTCTGTTTTTACGCATTGCGTACAATAATTACGCAAATGATTCCATCCTCGGGATCCGGCAACAGGAGACGACCATGGCTGCGACCCCGCCCCGCGCCGCAGGCTGCCCCATCCACCAGTCCGCGCCAGCCGGCACAGGCCCGACCGGCTGCCCCATCAGCGCGCGCGCCGCCGAATTCGATCCCTTCGGCGACGGTTATCAGCAAGACCCGCCCGAATACGTCCGCTGGGCGCGCGAGCAGGAACCGATTTTCTACAGTCCGAAGCTGGGGTACTGGGTGGTCACGCGCTATGACGCGATCAAGGCCATCTTCCGCGACAACCTCACCTTCAGCCCCTCGATCGCGCTGGAGAAGATTACCCCCACCGGCCCCGAGGCCAACGCCGTGCTCGAGCAGTACGGCTATGCGATGAACCGCACGCTGGTCAACGAGGACGAGCCCGCGCACATGCCGCGCCGGCGCATCCTCATGGAGCCCTTCACGCCCGAGCATCTCAGGCACCACGAACCCATGGTGCGGCGGCTGGCGCGCGAATACGTGGACCGCTTCATCGACGACGGCCGCGCCGACCTGGTCGACCAGATGCTGTGGGAAGTGCCGCTGACCGTGGCGCTGCATTTCCTCGGCGTGCCCGAGGAAGACATGGACACGCTGCGGCGCTACTCGATCGCCCATACGGTGAACACCTGGGGCCGCCCCAAGCCGGAGGAACAAGTGGCCGTGGCCCATGCCGTGGGCAACTTCTGGCAATATGCCGGCAAAGTGCTGGAAAAGATGCGCCAGGATCCGGACCAGCCCGGCTGGATGCGCTACGGCATACGCAAGCAGAAAGAGCACCCGGAGGTCGTGACCGACTCCTACCTGCATTCGATGATGATGGCCGGCATCGTCGCCGCTCACGAAACCACGGCCAACGCGACCGCCAACGCGATCAAGCTGCTGCTGCAGCATCCGGACGCCTGGCGCGAGATCTGCGAGGACCCCAGTCTCATCCCCAATGCGGTCGAGGAATGCCTGCGCCACAACGGCTCGGTGGCCGCCTGGCGCCGGCTGGTCACCCGCGATACGCAGATCGAGGGCGTGGACGTTCCCGCAGGCTCCAAGCTGCTCATCGTCACCTCGTCGGCCAACCATGACGACCGCCACTTCGCCGACGCCGATTTCTTCGACATCCGGCGCGAGAACTCCAGTGACCACCTGACCTTCGGCTACGGTTCGCACCAGTGCATGGGCAAAAACCTGGCGCGGATGGAAATGCAGATCTTCCTGGAAGAGCTCACGCGCCGACTGCCCCACATGCGCCTGGCCGAACAGCGCTTCACCTACGTGCCCAATACCTCGTTCCGGGGGCCGGAGCACCTGTGGGTGGAATGGGATCCGGCGCAGAACCCCGAGCGCCGCAATCCCGCCCTCCTGCGGACGCAGGTTCCGGTGCGCATCGGCGAGCCCTCGCGCCATGCCATCGCCCGCCCCGTCGTGGTGGAAAGCGTCACCCGCGTGGCCGACGGCATCCTGAAGCTGCGCCTGGTCTCGCCCGACGGCCGCGCGCTGCCGCGGTGGACGCCCGGCTCGCACATCGACGTGGAATGCGGCGACCCGGACCGGTCGCGCCAGTACTCGCTGTGCGGAGACCCGGCCGACACGGGCGCGCTGGAAATCGCCGTCCTGCACGAGCCCGAGGGACGCGGCGGCTCTTCCTGGATCCACGGCCAAGTGCGAGCCGGCGACAGGCTGCGGATACGCGGGCCGCGCAACCACTTCCGCATGGACGAAGCGGCGAAGAAGCTCATCTTCATCGCCGGCGGCATCGGCATCACGCCCATCAGCGCCATGGCCCGCCGGGCCCGGGAGCTGGGCCTGGACTACGAGCTGCACTACAGCGGCCGCCGGCGCGCCGGCATGGCCTTCCTGGACGAACTGGCCGCGCTGCATGGCGAGCGGCTGCACGTGTATGTCTCCGAGGAGGGCCGGCGCAACGACCTGGCCGCCTTGCTCGGCCAGCCGCGCGAAGGCTGGCAGGTCTGCGCCTGCGGCCCCAAGCGCATGCTGGAGGCGCTCGAGGCGCACTGCGCCGCCTGGCCCGACCATGCGCTGCGCATCGAACACTTCGAATCGAACCTGGCCCAGCTCGACCCGGCCCGGGAACACGCATTCGAAGTGGAACTGAAGGATTCCGGCATCACCGTGGCGGTGCCGGCGGACCGCACTGTGCTGGCATCGCTGCGCGCCGCCAACATCGATGTGCCCAGCGACTGCGAGGAAGGGCTGTGCGGCTCGTGCGAAGTGCGCGTGCTGGCCGGCGAGATCGATCACCGTGACATGGTGCTCACCAAGGCGGAGCGGGAAGCGAACGACCGGATGATGACGTGCTGTTCGCGCGCCTGCGGAGGGAAGCTGGTGTTGGAACTGTAGCGGCGGACCTGCCGCGGAAACTCGTCATTGCGGGATGCGGTACCATCGCCCCATTGTTTCGGTCACATCCCGCACCGTGTTCCACGTCGTCCTCGTCCATCCGGAAATCCCTCCCAATACCGGCAACGCCATCCGGCTCGCCGCCAATACCGGCGTGCAGTTGCACCTGGTGCGCCCGCTGGGATTCGAGCTCGAGGATGCCAAGCTGCGGCGGGCGGGCCTGGACTACCACGAATGGGCGTCGGTCAAGGTGCACGACGACCTCGGCGCCGCGATCGCGGCAACCGGCGCGGCGGCGGACCGGGTGTTCGCCTTCACCACGCGGGGATCCAGGTTGTTCGGAACGGCGACGTTCCAGGCGGGCGACGTATTCGTGTTCGGCAGCGAGACCGCGGGATTGCCGCCCGCGATCCGGGACGCGTTCCCGCCGGACCAGCGGCTGCGGCTGCCCATGCGGCCGGGGCAGCGCAGCCTGAATCTGTCCAACTCCGTCGCGGTAGTCGTGTTCGAGGCCTGGCGCCAGGCGGGATATGCGGGCGGACTCTAGGCGCTGTTCGCGACTAAGATACGAACGACCGGGCGCGCTCGCCCGCATCGCTTTTCAGGCGGCCACGCCGCCTCATGAAAAAGAGGAATGTAATGGCTATTCTGACCACCCATGTCGGCAGTCTTCCCCGCGGCGATGAACTGGCGCAACTGCTGCTCGCGCGCGACCACGGCCAGGAGGTCGATGCCGATCGCTTCGAGCAGACCGTGCAGGCCGCGATCGACGACGCGGTACGCAGGCAAGTGGAAGCCGGCGTCGACATCATGAGCGACGGCGAGCTCGGCAAGGTGGGCTATGCCACCTACATCACCGAGCGGCTGGAAGGCTTCGGCGGCCACATCGACCGCATGCCCGCCAAGGACCTGGCCGACTTTCCCGAGCTCAGGAAGAAGCTGGCCGCGATCATGGGCGCGCAGGAATTCGTGCGGGCCGCCTGCATCGGCCCGGTAAAGCTGCGGACGATGGAGCCCTGCCATGCCGACATCCGCCGCTTCAAGTCGGCCGTCGAACGGTACGGCCAAGGCCGCCGCGGATTCATGAATGCGGCGTCTCCCGGCCTGGTGACGGCATTCCAGCCGAACAAGCACTACCCCACGCACGAGGCCTACCTGGCCGACCTGGTCGAGGCGATGCGGCCCGAGTACGAAGCCATCGTCGCCGCGGGCTTCGACCTCCAGCTCGACTGCCCGGACCTCGCCATGGCGGCCCACACCGGCTACCAGAACCTGAGCGAGGCTGAGTTCCTCGAGCGCGCCAGGCAGAATGTCGAAGCCCTCAATGCGGCGACCCGCGGCATTCCCGCCGAGAAGCTGCGCATGCACATCTGCTGGGGCAATTACGAAGGGCCGCATCATTGCGACATCGCGCTCGAGAAGGTCATCGACATCGTCCTGGCCGCCCGGCCGGCGACCATCCTGTTCGAAGCCGCCAATCCGCGCCACGAGCATGAATGGGAAATCTGGCGCGCCGCCAAGCCAAAGGACAAGATCCTGGCCCCGGGGCTGATCGACAGTTGCTCCAACTACGTCGAGCATCCCGAGCTGATCCGGCAGCGGATCGAACGCTACGTGGACTTCATGGGCGAAGACCGCGTGCTGGCGAGCACCGACTGCGGCTTCGGGACCTTCGCCAACTACGGCAAGATCGATCCGGCAGTGACCTGGATGAAGCTCTCGGCGCTGCGGGAAGGCGCCGATCGGGCCGCCCGGCGGCCGCAGGCCTGAGGCGCAACAGGGGACGCGGGGCGGACACGTTTGGTGGACCGCCCGCTTTTGCTACCACTCCACGGCGACGTACTTCGTCTCCATGTATTCCTGCATCCCCTCCCGGCTTCCTTCCCTGCCCAGCCCGCTCTGCTTCACCCCGCCGAACGGCGCGGCGGGATCCGATACCAGCCCGCGGTTGAGCGCCACCATGCCGAACTCCAGCCGCTCCGCCAGCTTCAGGCCCTTGGCGAGATCCCGGGTGTAGAGATACGCCGCCAGCCCGTACTCCGTGCCGTTGGCAAGCGCCATCATCTCGTCCTCGGACGCGACGCGCACGATGGGCGCGACCGGGCCGAAGATTTCCTCGCGCAGGACGCGGCTGTCGACCGGGACTTCTCCCAACACCGTGGGCGGGTAGAAATAACCGGGACCGGGAATCTTCTCTCCTCCGCACAGGATGCAGGCGCCGCGCGCCACGGCATCGCGGACCAGCTCGTCGACCTTGTCTCGCGTGGCGGCGTCGACCAGACTGCCGACCTGGCTGGCCTCGTCCAGGCCGTGGCCGATCGTCAGGGCCCGCATGCGCTCGACGAAGGCCCGCACGAACGCATCGTAGATCCCGGCGCCGACATAGAAGCGATTGGCGGCGGTGCACGCTTCGCCCATGTTGCGCATCTTGGCGACCATGGCGCCTTCGACGGCAGCGTCCACGTCGGCATCGTCCAGGACCAGGAAAGGCGCATTGCCGCCGAGCTCCATCGGCGTCTTCAGCACCTGGTCGGCGGCCGATTTGAGCAGGACCCGGCCGACTTCGGTGGAACCGGTGAAGGATACGAGCCGTACCCGGGGATCGTGCAGCCAATGATCGACCAGCGGCCCCGAGCGCGATGAAGGCACGATGTTGACCGCGCCGCCGGGCACGCCAGCCTCGGTCAGGATGTCGGCCAAGGCCAGCATGCTGAGCGGGGTCAGCGAAGCCGGCTTGACCAGGACCGTGCATCCGGCCGCGAGCGCGGGCGCGATCTTGCGAGCTCCCATGGCGCAGGGGAAGTTCCACGGCGTCACCAGCACGACCACGCCTATGGGCTGGTGCTGGACCAGAATGCGATAGCCGCCGCCCGGCGCATGGCTGACCGATCCCAGGTTGCGGCAGGCTTCCTCGGAATACCAGCGGAAGAACTCCGCGGCGTACCGGACTTCGGCCCGGCTGTCGGTCAGCGGCTTGCCGTTCTCCAGCGTGATGATGCGCGCCAGGGGCTCGAGGCGTTCGATCATCAGGGCATGGACCTTCCTCAGCACTTCGGCCCGGGTGCGGGGCGGCGTGGCGCTCCACGCCGGCAAGGCCGCGGCGGCGGCGTCGGCGGCCGCCCGCGCATCAGGCAGATCGCCATCGGCGACATGGGCAACCAGCTCTCCGGTAGCCGGATCGGAGACGGGAAACGAGCGGGGATGGGCCGGCTGCGACCAGCGTCCGGCGATGTACAGATCGGTGGCCAATGGGGAAGATGTCATCGGACGTTCTCCGGCTATGCGGGGTGGCGGCCGACGAAGAAATCGCCGTTGGGCGCATCGGTAGGCGTGATGCCGGACTTGACCAGCGCCTGCCGCAGGCTGTTCATGGTGTTCTCGTTGATGCGCATGGTCGGCTGGCGCACGGGACCGCCGTTGAAGCCGTTGAGCCACCCCTCGAACTTCCACAGCATGCGGTTCAGGAACTGGGTCTGCGAGGAATACGCGTTGGCCGCGGCGCGAGCCTTGCGGGCCGGAGTCAGTTGCCAGTAGAGCCGTGTGGCCTCGTCGTAGTTCTTTTCCAGGATCAGGTTGAAGATGCGCGGGATCATGCCGCCGTAGTATTCCGTGTCGCTGGTACCGATGAACTGGATGGGCACCAGCTGGGCCAGCGCCAGCGCGTACTGCTCGAGCGGCATGGTGACGACCACCTCCTTGCTGAACAGGCGGTAGGCCTCGACCCATCCCATGATGCTGGGCATGCCGCCCTCGGCCTTCAGCGCCGCGATGTTCGGGCAGTCGTCGAGCAGCCGCCGGATCAGTGGCGCCTCGAGGTCGGAGGGGTGGACGCGCTCGAAGCCCCAGTGCGGCACCTGGAACAGCATCACGCCCAGGTCCGTCGCGTCGCAGAAGGCCTTGGTGTAGTCGTAGATGTCCTGCGAGGTGCGGGCGTAGAAATTGGCCGGATAGGACAAGAGGATGAGTTCGGCGCCGTTGCGCTCGGCAATCCTGGCCGCCTCGATGTTTTCTTCCAGCGTATTGAAGCTGGCATGGTGGATGAGCTTGAGCCGGCCGCGCGACTCGTCGTTCGCCCAGGCGAAGAACTGCTCGTACTCGGGCAGCGTGATCGCCACTTCCGACACCATGAGCGTGCCGGAAAAACCCAGCTCGATCTCGTGCCGGATGTCGTGGCGGATGCCCTGCTCGTTCAACCCCTTCAGATCGGCGGTAAACGAGGGGATCACGACGTTGGCGACGCCGCGCAGGTGCTCGTGCGCCCATTCGCGGGCTTCGTTTCGTTTGTAGGAGGCCATGTTCCAGTTCCTGGTCGAAGAAAACTATTGCTTGTAGGTGAAGGCGATGGGCAGTTCGACGGCCAGCCCCGCGCGCGTCGCCAGCTCGTAGACGAGTTCGGCCGCCACGATGTCCTGCAAGGCGGAGCCCACCGACTTGAACATCGGCAGCCGGGCGCCGGCCGCGATTTCGCCGCGCACCAGCTGGTTGAGCGAACGCAGCTTGGCTAGGAAATCGATGCCGCGCGCCCGCGCATCCAGCATGTCGCCGGACTCGGCGCTGACCTCGCCGGGCATGTCGCAGACGATGAGGTCGCAGCGTTCGACCACCGAGGCGTCGATCTCGCGCTGCTGCGGCAGCGTGGAACCGACCGACACCAGCACCATGCCGCCGCGCAGCGCATCGGCATGCAGGATGGGCGTCTCGTCGCGCGACCGGGCTGCGGCGATGCCCACGTCTGCGCCGTCCATGGCTGCGGCTGCGGTGGCGGCGGGCCGGCACGGCACGCCCAGCATCGCTTCGAAATCGCGCGCGAACTGCTCGCGATTGGCCGGTGTCGGGCTGTAGACCTGCAAGCCTTCGACCTGCCTCAGCGAGGCGATGGCCTGGACATGGGCGCGCGCCTCGGCGCCGCTGCCCAGCACGCCCAGCCGCACCGGCCGCCGGGGCGCCAGACAGTCGACCGCCAGCGCCGAGGTGGCCGCGGTGCGATAGGCGGTGATCTTGTTGGCATCGAGCAGCGCGCGGATTTCGCCGGTCTCCTGGTCCGCCAGCGAGATCAGGTAGTTCATGCCGCGGTTGCGGCCGCGGCCGAATACCTTGGCGCCCATGAAGCGCTTGTCGGGGGGAACGCTGGCCAGGGCTCGCAGCGATGCGCCGTCGCCGCGGGCGAAGGCGCGGGGCGGGCTGATGTGTTCATCGTGGCGCTGGGCATAGGCGTCGCGCAGGGCGGCCACCAGCGCGCCCCAGGTGAGCACCTGCTCGACCGCGGCGGTGCCGATGAAGACCGGAGCCGCGCCGCTCATTTGGCCACCTCCCGCGTCTCGGTTGCCGCGATCCGGTGCGTGATGGCCGAGATGGACTTCACGTAGGCGGCCCAGAACGCCGCGAACTTGTCGCCGGCGGAATAGCCGACCTCGCCGCCGGAACTGCCGACGATCTTCTTGAACTCCGGATCGGCGGCCGCAACCTCCACCGCCCGCCGGATCTTCCGTTCCACCGCCTCCGGCGTGCCGGAGGGAATGAAAAGGGCCGTGCCGGCGACAGAGTCGAAATCCACGCCGCCATCCTTCATGCGGGGCAATCCGGCCGGATCGGTCCACGGTTCATCGCCCGCCGTGGCCAGGTACCTCAGCCGCCCGGCCTTGACCTGGGACAGCGACAGCGAGCGCGACAACAAGGCAAAATCGACCTCGCCGGCCAAGAGCGCGTTCACCAGCGGCCCGCCGCCCTGGTAGGGGATGTGCCTCACCTTGATGCGCGCCGTGTCCGCGAACGCCGCGGTGCGCACGTGCACTTCGCCGAAGAAGCCGGTCGAACCGTAGGTCAAGGCATCGGGCCTGGCCCTTGCCGCCGCGATTAGCTCGGCGAAGGTCTTGTAGGGACTGGCCTCGGGCACCACCATGGCGACCGGTTCGGCGCTCAGCATCGCGATGGGTGTGAGCTGCTCCAGCCCGAACGGCGGCTTCTGCTTATTGACGACGGCCTGCTCGGGAAGGCTTGCCACGCTCAGCAGCGAGCACAGAATGGTGTAGCCGTCGGCCGGCGCATTCGCGACCTGGCTCACGCCTATCGCGCCGCCCGCCCCCGCGCGGTTGACCACCACCACGGTCTGCTTGAGCGCCCGCTGGAGTGCCGGCTGCAGCGCGCGCGCCATGTTGTCCGCCGTGCCGCCCGGCGGGAAGGGAACGATCAGGTTGATCGGCCGGTCGGGATACTCCGCCCGCGCGCCGGGCGAAGCGACCAGCGACAGGGCGGCGAGTGCCGCGGCCCACAGCGTGGTTTTCATGATGGGTTGTCTCCATGAAAGGAATGTCTCGTCGCGCTCTTCGGGCGCGTTGCGCCGTTCCGGCATTCAGGCGTTGCCATCGACCGGATCGACCAATTGGTCATATTTGGTCTTTAATGGTATTTATTTGTCGAACTATAAAGGCATTTCGGTGGGGATGTTGCTGGCGTTTTCCCCTAGATTCAACGCCATTCAAGCCTTTACAATCGAACCAATTTGAACCAATAAAGAACCACTCCAATCATGCACGAGCCTCCCAGCCTTCAGGTCCGAACCGATCCCGTCCAGGCGCTGCGCGCGGAACTGCTCGACGGCCTGCGCACCGGGAAGTGGGCGCCGGGCAGCCGCCTGCCGACCGAGCGGAGCCTGTGCGCCGACTTCGGCGTCAGCCGATCGGCCCTGCGGCGCGTGCTGCAGGAACTGCGAGACCGAGGCTTGATCGTGCAGAAGGTAGGAAGCGGAACCTATGTGTCCGACACGCCGCAGGGCATCGGACAGGACCTCGCGGCGGCAGGCAAGCTGCTCTCGATTCCCTCGGCCAGCCCGGCCGAGATCATGGAGGCGCGGCTGCTGCTGGAGCCCATGATCGTCGACCTCATCGTCAGCAACGCGACCCTGGCCGACTTCGAACGCCTCGAGGCCTGTTGCGCGCAATCCGAGGCCGCCGAAACGCTGGAAGCATTCGAGCACTGGGACAACGCGCTGCACGAGCACCTCGCCCTGGCCACCCACAACGCGCTGTTCGTGGGCGTGTTCAGGCTATTGGCCGAGGTGCGCAACAGCGGAGAGTGGGGCTATTTGAAGAAGAAGATCGTGACGCCCGAACGGCGCCAGCTGTATGAAGCGGAACACCGCCGCATCGTCGAAGCGTTGAAGCATCGCGACGCGGATACCGCGCGGCGCGAGATCTTCGAGCATATCGTGCACGCGCGCACCAATCTGCTGGGCAGGATCTGACCACCCCGCAAGAAAGGCGACAAGCCGGTCATCCGCGCGCCGGCCGGCGCACCGCCCTGAGCATCCCGCTCGGGCCGCCGCCACAGAAGAATCGCTCTGCGCCATCGGACTCCAGCCCCGAGACGCCCGTGCCCGAAGGCATCTCCAGCGTCGCCAGGACTTCGCCGCTGCGGGCGTCGATCCGCCTCAGGTCGCTGGCGTCGCCTTCCCAGGTCCCGTGCCATAGCTCGCCATCGACCCACGTCACGCCGGTGACGAAACGCTCGGAGGTAATGGAGCGCAGGACCTTCCCCGTCTCGGGGTCGATCTGGTGGATCTTGCGCGCGCGGTAATGCCCGACCCACAGGCATCCCTCGGCCCACGCCAGCCCCGAATCGTCGCCGCCGCCTGGCGACGGGATGGTGGCGAGCACGCGGCCGGAGTCCGGATCGATCTTCCGGATCTGGCCATCGGCGATCTGATACAAGTGGCGGCCGTCGAAAGCCGTGCCCGCCCGCGCCGGGGTCTCGATCGAGCGTTGAATCTCTCCGCTGGCGGGATCGAGGGCATTCAGCCTGTCGCCGGTGGCGAACCAGACGTTCTTTCCGTCGTAGGTCACGCCATGCACGGGTTCGGAGCCGGGGAAAGGGCCATATTCGCGAAGGATGTGGGCGGTCGATTTTTTCATGGTGGCTGCTCGCTGGAATGATGAAGGAAGGTTCGCGAGGTCATCCTAGCCCTCCTGCAGCGAGGCCGGAAGTAACAAGGTTGTCGTGATTCCCGGCACTGGCGGCATCAGCCAGCGGCGGGACCGCCCCCGGCCGGTGGCGTGCACGCTGCCGGCCCCGGCCAGTTCGTCCAGGGCACGTTGTACGGTGCGCTGGCTGGCTCCAAGCGCCAGCGACAAGGCCGAGCTCGACCACGCCTCGCCGTCCGCCAGCAAGGCCAGCACGGCGGCATGCGGACCTTCCACGGGCTGGGCCAGCACGGCAACATCGCGAACGCGCCGCGGCTCCAGCCTGAACCCGCGCTTGGTCGCGCTCACGTCGGCAAGCTCCGCGAGCGACTTGCGCAATCGCCCCAGCTCGACGCGCAGCCTCGCGCGGTGCGAGTCGTCGGGGCGCCTGGTCCGGAAGGCGCGCTCGATCAGCGCCTCTCGAGCCACGTCGTCGGGCCACGCCTCGCCCAGGGCGCGCACGAGCGCGAACAGCACGGGCCGGCGCGCGAGCTGGACCACGTGCCCCGCCTCGCGCACAGCATGGCGACAGGCGTCCACGACGAGCGTTCGCGATGCCAGCAGCTTCTCCACGTCCTCGAGCAAGAGCAGGCGCGCTTGCCCTGCCATCGACAACCGGGCGGCGGGCATGTCCAGGGAGCGGGAGGCGTGATCGACCTCGGCCGCCAGGGCCGGAATGCCCGCCCGTTGCGCGGCGCGTCCGGCACAGGCAAGCGCGTCGCGGGCGGCGCCGATCCGCAGCCGGCGCATCGCGATACCGGCGGCCAGCAATTCGTGGATCGCGGCCAGGGCGGGCGGCAACGGCCCGGGATCGCAACCTGCCAGCATGCGCTCCGCCTCTTCGAGCCGGCCGATCAGGAGCAAGCGGCGGATTTCGAGCTGCCGTACGTGCGAGGCATTGATCCAGTCGCCGCGCGCCTCGAGCGTCGCGCGCGCCGCCTCCAGCGCCTTCGCGGGCCAGTTCAATTCGCGCGAGGCCAGGGCAATCTCCGCCTCGGCGACGACGCAGCGCGCGCGGGCCAGGGCGTCCTTGGGTCCGAAGGCGTTCGCGGCGCGGCGCACGAGGCCCCTGGCACGGGCGAAGTCGCCGAGCTGCGCCATGGCGATGCCCCGAAGCGCAAGCGCCGGCGCGTCGTCGCGCAAGGCGACCTGGTTCAGCGCCCCCAGGGGATCACCCGCCGCGAGGGCCCGCGCGGCGGCAGCGATCAGCACGTCCATCCGAATCCCGCCACACTTGTTGCTCCCGCCGTCCGGCGTCCCGAGCCTAATCTAGCACACGCCTATCAACCGCACGCCGCGCTCGGAATTCAACGAACGCCGGCGGACTTCATGGAGAAACGACGATGCGACACGCGACAGCAACCCGGGAAGAATGGCTGGCCGCGCGGCTCGAGCTGCTCGAGGCGGAGAAAGCGTTGACACGGCGCAGCGACGAGGTGGCGCGGCAGCGCCAGGCGCTGCCCTGGGTCCGGGTCGGCAAGGACTACCGCTTCGAGACCGACGCCGGCGCCGCCAGCCTGGCGGACCTGTTCGAGGGACGCTCCCAGCTTCTGGTCTATCACTTCATGTTCGGACCCGACTATACGGCGGGGTGCCCCTCCTGCTCGGCGATCGCCGATGGCTTCGACGGCGCCGCTGTTCACCTGGCCAACCATGACGTCACGCTCGCGGCGGTCTCTCGCGCCCCGCTGGCCAAGCTGCAGGCCTACAAGCAACGCATGGGCTGGCGCTTTCCCTGGGCCTCGTCCCAGGGCGGCGACTTCAACTTCGATTTCAACGTGTCCTATACCGAAGCCCAGCAACAGGAACATGGCATCGAGTACAACTATCAGCGCGAACCCGTGTTCGCCTGGCGTCCGGAACAGGACGAGGGCGGCGACAAGGCGGAAGCCCGGTTCGCGGCCATGTGCGGCACCGATACGGCCACGTACCATCGCGACCGCCCCGGCATGAGCGCTTTCGTGATAGAGGACGGCGTCATCTACCACACCTACTCCACGTATGCGCGCGGACTGGATGGCCTCTGGCCCATGTACCAATGGCTGGATCGTGCGCCCAAGGGCCGCAACGAGACCGGCGTCTGGTGGCGCCGCCACGATGAATACGGCCGGCGCTGACCGGTTCTCCTCCAAGGTCGCGCTGCGAGGATCCGGCGTGCTCGAGGAACGCGCCGCCCGACGGCTCTTCTACGGCGTCTCGGTCCTTCTCGCGACGGGCGGGGCAGCCGCCGGCGGCGCGATGTCGCCGGCGGCTGCCATGAATATTTTCTGCGGCGGAGCGGGACCGATGGCGTGGCTCCCCATGCCGGGCCGCACCTGGGCCGGCACGACGGCCGCATTCCTTGGCATGTGGATGGCCATGATGATGGCGATGATGCTGCCTTCGCTGGCTCCGGCGCTGTGGCGGTACCGGTTGGCGGCAGGCGCGTCGGGCGCCGGGGCCCCGGGCCGCTTGGCCGTGGCGGCCGGGCTGGGCTACTTTTCCGTCTGGACGGTCGCCGGCGCAGCGGTGTTCGCGTCCGGCGCCGCGCTGGCTTCGGGCGGCATGTGGCTGGCCGGCACGAGTGCCGCATCGATAGCGACCGGCGCGGTCGTCCTCGCCGCCGGCCTGTTCCAGCTCACGCCGGTCAAGGCACGCCACCTCGCGGGTTGCCGCGATACGCCGGCATGCGGCCACGGCGTTCCGCCGGATGCCCGGGACGCATGGCGCTTCGGCCTTCGCCTCGGCCTGCATTGTTGCGTCTCGTGCGCCGGGCTGACCGCCTGCCTGCTCGCCGCCGGAATGATGGATCCGGCCGCCATGGCCATCGTGACGGCGGCCATTGCCGCGGAGCGCCTCGCCCCGCACGGCGAACGCGTCGCACGCGCCATCGGCATCCTGGCCATGCTCCTCGGACTCGCCCTGCTCGCCCACGCCCAGGGATCGTAGACCCGGCCCCGGAGCGCCGCGGAGCCGGCGCGGCCAGAGGCCGCTCGGGGTGCCCTCCCTAGTCCAGCGTCAGGTTCAACCGCTTGATCACGGCACCCAGTGTCTGCTGTTCCTTCTTGATCAGCGCGGTCAGCTCGGCCGGCGTGGATGGCGCGGCCGTGAAGTACTGGACGTTCAGCTGCTTCTGCACTTCATCGCTCTTGATGATCTGCACCAGTTCCTTGTTCAGCCGGTCGATGATGGGCTGCGGCGTGCCGGCGGGCATCAGGATGGCTTGCCAGGAAATCACCTCGAAGTCCGGCACGCCCTGCTCGGCCATGGTCGGCAGGTCGGGCAGCGCGGGGCTGCGCCTGGCGCTGGTCACGGCCAGGGCCTTGAGCTTGCCGTCGCGCACCTGGGGCATGGCGATGGCGGGCACCATGAAGCCGGCCTGCAGCTGGCCGCCCAGCATCGCGGTCACCACTTGCGGGAAGCCGGCGTAGGGCACGTGCAGGATGTCGAGCCCCTCCTTGCCCTTGAGCAGCTCCATCGCCAGGTGGCCCGAGCTGCCGGCGCCGACGGAACCGTAGTTAAGCTTGCCGGGCTCTTTCTTGACCAGCGCGTTGAAGGCGCCGACCGAGTCCACGTTCAGCGACGGCGGCACGACCAGCACGTTGGGACTGGTGGCCACCAGCGTGACGGGCGCGAGGTCCTTGAGCGGATCGTAGTTGAGCTTGGTGTAGAGCGCGGGCGCCGTCGCCAGGGGCCCGTTGATGGTGAACAGCATGGTATAGCCGTCGGGTGCCGAATGGGCTACGGTGCCGGTGCCGATGTTGCCGCCCGCGCCAGGCTTGTTGTCGATGACGATGGCCTGGCCCAGCTGCTTGCTCAAGGGCTGCGAGATCACCCGCGCGATGATGTCGGGCGAGGAGCCGGCCGGGAACGGCACGACGAGCTTGATGGGACGGCTGGGCCAGTCGCCGTGCTGGGCGGCGGCAGGCGTGGCGGCGGCGAGGCCGGCGGCCGTGGCCACGGCGGTGCCGAGCAGGCGGCGGCGCAGGGCCGACGCGGGGGATGCGGAAAAGCGCATGGATATCTCCGTTATTGGTGTTGGTCCGGCGGGCGGCACTGCTTCAGACCGCCTCGCTGTTCTTGACCCATCGGTCCACGTTTACCGGCTGCGCGCTGGCGAGGCGATCCAGCAGGCGGCCGATATCGGTATCGACGATCAGCGCCTCGAGATGCACAGCGCGCACGAAACCCTGCTCGTGGGCGTGGCGCGCGAAGGCAAGCAAGGCGTCGTAGTAGCCGTTGGCGTTGAGCAACCCCACCGGCTTGGTGTGATAGCCGATCTGTTGCCAGGTCAGCACCTCGAAAAGCTCGTCCAGTGTGCCGAAGCCGCCCGGCAAGGCGACGAAGGCGTCCGAAAGCTCGACCATGCGCGCCTTGCGAGCGTGCATGGTGGGCACGACGAACATATCGGTCAGGCCCTTGTGCCCGACCTCTTTTTCCCACAGGCGCTCGGGAATGACGCCCGTCACGAGGCCGCCCGCTTCGAGCGCGGCATTGGCCACGTGGCCCATCAGGCCGACGCTGCCGCCGCCGTACACCAGGCGCATCCCGCGCTCGGCCACCGCGCGCCCGAAATCGCGCGCCAGCTCGGCGTAGAAGGGATCGTTCCCCGGACTCGCGCCGCAATACACACAAACCGCATCCATCTAGACTCCTTAAGAACCCCCGCCGCCCCCGGAACCGGACGCTCCCGACCCAGGATGCCGCGGATCCGGCTCCGCCGGTCCGCCAGCATCGCCCCCCGGGGGGCGCGCGGCAGCGCGTAGGGGGGGGCTCACCCCGGGGGCTTCAACCTTCGGGTCCCGGGCGAGCAGGCGCGACACGGCGTCCGCCGGCGGCACGCGCTCGAACAGCACCGCGCATACGGCCTCGGTAATGGGCATCTCGATGCCGCAGCGGCGCGCGAGATCGCGCACGGCCGGCGCGCAGCGCACGCCTTCGGCCACCTGCGTCATGTCGCCGAGGATCTCGTCCAGGGCCCGGCCTCGCCCGATCTCCAGGCCGACGTGGCGGTTGCGGGAGAGGTCGCCGGTAGCGGTCAGGATCAGGTCGCCCAGGCCGGTCAAGCCGGAGAAGGTATCGGCCTGCGCGCCCAGAGCCACGCCCAGGCGCGTCATTTCCGCCAGGCCGCGGGTGATGAGCGCGGCGCGGGCGTTGGCACCCATGCCCAGGCCGTCGCCGATGCCGCAGGCGATGGCCATGATGTTCTTGACCGCGCCGCCCACTTCCACGCCGATCACGTCCTCGCTGCCGTAGACCCGGATGGCGCCGCCGTGGAGCGCTTCGGTCACCCGGTCGCGCAACTCCGCGCTGGCGCTGGCAATGGTCAACGCCACCGGCAGGCCGCGTGCGACTTCGCGGGCGAAGGAAGGACCGGACAGGACGCCGGTCGAAATGGCGGCTGCGCCGGCGAAGGCGTCGTCGGCGATGGCGTGCGGCAGGCGGCCGGTCCGGGCGTCCAGCCCCTTGCAGGTCCAGACCACGGCGAGGTCTCGCATGCCGTGGCGGGCCACGCCGACCGCGACCTCGCGGCACGCCTGTTCCATGCCCGCCACGGGCACGCCGAGAATCAGCAAAGGCCGGACGGCGCCCTGGAGATGGCCGAATACCTCGGCGATGTCGGCCGCGGTGCGCAAGTCCGCCGGCAGCGCGATCCCGGGCAGGTAGTCGGCATTCTCATGGGTATCGGCGATGCGGCGCGCCAGTTCGCTCCGGCGCGCCCACAGCATGGTGGGATGGCTGCGGGCGCAGGCGGCGGCCAGCGCCGTCCCCCAGCTGCCCGCCCCCAGGACGGCGACCCGCAATCCCGGAGCCGTCGTATCCGCCATGATCGAGCCGGCCGGTCAGTGCTTGGTGCCGACGCCGGGCGGCAGGATCAGGCCGCTGTCCTTGCCGGCCTCGGCCACTTGCTGCTCGGCGGCCGCCTGGGCGACGCGCTGTTCGTAGATCGCCTGGAAGTTGACTTCGGCCAGGTGCAGCGGCGCCATCGAGGCGCGGGTGATGGCATCGGCGATGTTGCTGCGCAGGTAGGGATAGATGATGCCCGGGCAAGCGATGCCGAGGATGGGATCGAGCTGTTCCAGCGGGATGTTGGCCAGCTCGAAGATGCCGGCCTGCTTGCCTTCGACCAGGTACAGGACCTTGTCGCCGATCTTGGTGGTGACGGTGGCGGTGACGGTCACCTCGAACACGGTCTCGGCCAGCGCCTGGGCGCCGACGTCGATGGCCACTTCCACGCCCGGCTGCTCGGTTTCCAGGAAGATCTGCGGCGCGTTCGGCAGCTCCAGCGAGAGGTCCTTCAGGTAGACGCGCTGGATGTTGAAAACGGGGGCTTGCTGCTCTTGATTGTCGGACATGGGGAAGGAATTCAGAAAACGAAAAGCCTGCTGGCTGGACCCGGCTCCCGGTGCGCGCGGAGCCGAAACGTGTACACCAATGAAAACACGCCGGGGCGTTCCCGGCCACTACGAAATCAATGCCCCGGCGCGGCCTCGCCGTTGAGCAGGGGCACCAGGCCGCCCGCGCGGTCGAGCGCGGCCAGGTCGTCGAAGCCGCCCACGTGGGTGTCGCCGATGTAGATCTGCGGCACGGTGCGCCGCCCGGTCCGTTCGATCATCTCGCCGCGGCGCTCGGGCTCGGCGTCGATTCGCACCTTCTCGATCTGCTCCACGCCGCGCTGCTTGAGCAGCATTTCGGCGCGCATGCAGTAGGGGCAATACCCCGTCGAATACATCAATACCTTTTGCATGACGCTATCCTTTGGCGACCGGCATCCCGGCCTGGACCCAGCCGGTCAGTCCGCCGGCCAGGCTGCTCACGTCGGCGAACCCCTGGGCCTTGAACTGGGCCACGGCCTTGGCCGCGTCGCGGCCGTTGGCACCCACCAGGATGAGCGGTTTGTTCTTGGGCAGGCTCCCGGCCTTCTGCGGGAGCTCGGCGATGGGCACGCTGCGCGATTGCGCGATGTGCCCGGCCGCGAACTCGGCTGCCGGACGGACGTCGACGAACACGGCGTGCCGCTGATTGACCGCGGCGGTGGCCTCGGCCGCGCTGATCGATCCGCCGGTCTTGCCGCCCCGGACGGATTGCCACAGCAGCATGCCGCCCGAAACGAGCGCCAATGCGATCAAGAGAATGTTGTCGACGATGAATTTCACGAACGGATCCTGGAAAGAAGGCGGGCGTTACGCACGCTTACGAAATCGCAAACGGCGGGAAAAGCTGCATGGCCCGCCGGATTTTCGCCGCCGGAGCGGGCCGAATCCGGGCCTGCGGCCAAGATAATGCCGCAGGATTATAAAATGTCGGGATAGGCTGGCGTTTTTCAAGCCGGGCGTTGCCCACCCCACCGGTTTTCGGCGGGCAGCCGAATTGTATTCAACCTTTACGCGCAGCGCGCCTGCGCCCTCCAAACATGGTCAAACTCGTACTGATGCGTCATGGCGAAAGCCAATGGAACCTGGAAAACCGCTTCACCGGCTGGACCGACGTCGATCTGACGGAAAAGGGCCGCGAAGAAGCCCGCAAGGCCGGCGAACTGCTCAAGCAGGAAGGGTACGACTTCGACCTGGCCTACACCTCGGTGCTGCGCCGCGCCATCCGCACGCTCTGGATCGCCCTGGACGCCCTCGACCGCATGTACCTGCCCATCGAGCACAGCTGGCGCCTGAACGAACGCCACTACGGCGCGCTGCAGGGGTTGAACAAGGCCGAGACCGCGGCCAAGTTCGGCGAAGAACAGGTGCTGATATGGCGCCGGGCCTACGCCATCGCGCCGGACCCCCTGTCGCCGGACGACGAGCGCCACGCCCGCTTCGACGCCCGCTACAGCCAGCTCGACCCGTCCGAGCTGCCGGCCACGGAATGCCTGAAGGACACCGTCGCGCGGGTCGTTCCCTATTGGAACGAAACCATCGCTCCCTCGCTCAAAGCCGGCAAGCGCGTGCTGATCGCGGCCCATGGCAATAGCCTGCGCGCGCTGATCAAGCACCTGGACAACATTTCCGACGACGACATCGTGGGCCTGAACATCCCCACCGCCCAACCGCTGGTCTACGAACTGGACGACGACCTGAAGCCGATCCGGCACTACTACCTGGGCAACGCGGAGGAAATCGCCGCCGCCATGGCCGCCGTGGCGGCCCAAGGAAAGGCCCAGGCCAAGTGAAGCGACTCGCGGCGGCCCTGCTGATCGCCCTGCCCGTGGCTTCGGGCTGGCCGCCCGCCGCGGTCGCCGCGGACGCGGGCAAGACGGCCGATCCGGCCGCGGTTGCGCGCGAGCGCGAGGCCCTGCGCAAGCGCCTGGAGGCGCTCAAGAAGGACATCGCCGAGGGCGAGGAAGAGCACGCCGACGCCGCCGACGCGCTGAAAGAATCCGAACAGACCATCTCCAAGGTCAACCGCCGCCTGGTCGAGCTGGGCAACGCGCAGCGCCGGGCCAACGCCGAGCTCGAGCGCCAGAAACAGGCCATTGCCGAAAAGGAAAAGCACCTGTCGCAGCGGCAGGCGCACCTGGCCGACCTGCTGCGCCGCCAGTACGCGGTAGGCGGGCTCACGCCGTGGGGCGCCCTGCTGTCGGGCGACGACCCCCAGCGCCTGAACCGCAATCTCGCCTATCTGGGCTACATCGCCCAGGCGCGCGCCAAGACCGTGACCGAACTGCAGGCCGAGCTGGAAGAGCTGGCCCGGTTGCGGGCCCAGGCGGACGCCAAGCGCGGCGAACTCGAACAGCTGGCCGCCGAGGAAAACAACCAGCGACAGGAACTGCTCAAGCAGTCCGAGGAACGCCGCAAGGTGCTGGCCGACATATCCTCCAAGCTCAAGACCCAGCGCCGCCAGGCCGCCAACCTGGAGCGCGACGAAAAGCGCCTGTCCCGCGTCATCGACAACCTGACGCGCATGCTGGCCCGGCAGGCCGAGGAAGCCCGGCGCAAGGCCGAACAGGCGCGCCGCGCGGAACAGGCCCGCCGCGCCGCCGAACAGGCCGCCCGCGAGGCCGGCAAGCCTCCCCCGCCGCGTACCGAGCCGCCGCCGGAACAGGCGGTGGCGCGCAACAGCCTGGTACCCGATCCCTCCCTCACCGGCCAGTTCGAGAAACTGCGCGGTCGCCTGCGCCTGCCGGTGCCGGGCGACGTGGTGGGCCGCTTCGGCGCCTCGCGCGGCGAAGGCGGGACCTGGAAAGGCGTCTTCATCCGCGCCCCCGAAGGCACCGACGTACGCGCGGTGGCGGCCGGCAAGGTAGTCTTCGCCGACTGGCTGCGCGGATTCGGCAACCTGCTCATCATCGACCACGGCAGCCAGTACCTGTCGATATACGGCAACAACCAGGCGGTGCTGCGCCACGTCGGAGACGACGTCAAGAGCGGCGACATCGTCGCCAACGTAGGCGCCACGGGGGGCCAGTCCGAATCGGGCCTATACTTTGAGTTGCGGCACCGAGGCGCGCCGTTCGACCCGCTCAAATGGGCCTCGTTGCGCTGATCCACCCGACCCGGATATCCTGATCGCCAAGCGCGCACGCACCACATTCACCATTTCGACAATCGACGAGAACCCGAGAGGCCCCCTGGGTGTCAAACCTTTCACATCCCAGCCCCGGGCCCGGAGGAATACATGGGCAGCAAGAGTAAAGTTCGCAGTATCGGCCTGGTCAGCCTCGGCGTCGTTGCCGGCGTGCTGGTCAGCCTGGGCATCACGGCGGTCGCGCAGCGGGAAACCCGCGGCCCCTTGCCGCTCGAAGAGATCCGCCAGTTCTCGAATGTCTTCGCCACCATCAAGAACAACTACGTCGAGCCGGTCGAGGACAAGAAGCTGATCGACGGCGCCATCGCCGGCATGCTGTCCGACCTGGATCCGCACTCGGCCTACCTGGACGCCGACGCCTACCGCGAAATGCAGACGGCCACCCAGGGCGAGTTCGGCGGCCTGGGCATCGAGGTCGGCACCGAGGACGGCTTCGTCAAGGTCATCTCGCCCATCGAGGACACCCCCGCGGCGCGCGCCGGCGTCAAGGCCGGCGACTTGATCGTCAAGATCGACGACAAGTCCACCAAGGGCCTGCTGCTGAACGACGCCGTCAAGCTGATGCGCGGCAAGCCCAAGACCTCGATCACGCTGACCCTGGTGCGCAAGAACGAGGCCCAACCCATCGTCGTCACCATCCAGCGCGACATCATCAAGGTCCAGAGCGTACGCAGCAAGATGCTGGACGGCAATACGGCCTACGTCCGCATCGCCCAGTTCCAGGAACAGACCGGCGCCGATCTCGCCACGCACCTGGAGCGCCTGGGCAAGAACGGCGCGCCCAAGTCGCTGGTGCTGGACCTGCGCAACGATCCGGGCGGCCTGCTGCACAGCGCGATCGCGGTCTCGGCCGCCTTCCTGCCGCAGAACACCCTGGTGGTATCCACCGACGGCCGCACGCCGGACGCCAAGCGCAAGTACCAGACCATTCCGGCCGACTACCTGCGCAGCAGCGACGACTACGTCAAGCGCCTGCCGGGCTGGACCAAGACCGTGCCCATGGTGGTGCTGGTCAACGCCGGCTCCGCCTCGGCCTCGGAAATCGTGGCCGGCGCCCTGCAGGACCAGAAGCGGGCCAAGGTGCTGGGCGCCCAGACCTTCGGCAAGGGCTCGGTGCAGGTCATCCTGCCGATCTCGCGCGATTCGGCCATCAAGCTGACCACCTCGCGCTACTACACGCCGAGCGGACGCTCGATCCAGGCCAAGGGCATCGTGCCGGACTTCCCCGTCACGGATACGCCCGAAGGCGATCTGTTCGAGCGGCCCCGCGAGGCCGACCTGGCCAAGCACCTGCTCAATGACAAGGATCCGAACGGCGAGATCAAGTCCGGCCCGCAGGATCCGGCCAAGGCCGCCGAACGCAAGACGATCAAGCCCATCGAGTTCGGCAGCGCGGACGACTTCCAGCTGACCCAGGCGCTGAACCTGCTGGCCGGCAAGCCGGTGCAGCTGGCCAAGGCCGAAGAAGTGGCCAAGGATGCCGCCGAACTGGCCGAGCGCAACAAGACGCCCGCCGAGAAAGCCAAGGAAGCGACCAAGGACGAAAAGCCGGCCGCCCCCCTGCCGGCACCGCCCGAGAAACCCGTTCCCGCGCCGGCCAAGTGAACGACGAGCAGTTACTGCGCTATTCGCGGCATGTGCTGCTCGACGAAATCGGCATCGAAGGGCAGCAGCGCCTCCTCGAGGCGCGTGCCCTGATCGTGGGCGCGGGCGGCCTGGGGTCGCCCGCGGCGTTCTATCTGGCTTCGGCCGGCCTGGGCAGCCTGGTGCTGGCCGACGACGACACGGTGGACCTCACCAACCTGCAGCGGCAGATCCTGCACACCACCGAACGGGTGGGCCGCTACAAGGCGGAATCCGGCAAGGAAACCCTGAATGCCATCAACCCCGAGGTCGCCGTCCACGCCTTGACGCAGCGGCTGGCGGACGACGGGCTCGATGCCCAGGTCGCGGCGGCCGACATCGTGCTCGACTGCACCGACAACTTCGCTACCCGCCACGCCATCAACCGCGCCTGCGTCCGGCACCGCAAGCCGCTGGTATCCGGCGCCGCCATCCGCTTCGACGGGCAGGTCGGCGTGTTCGACCTGCGGCGGCACGACGCCCCGTGCTACCACTGCCTGTTCCCGGACGGCGAGGACGTGGAAGAGGTCAATTGCGCGACGATGGGCGTCTTCGCGCCACTGGTGGGCATCATCGGCGCCACCCAGGCCGCCGAAGCCATCAAGGTAGTGACCGGCGTGGGCACCAGCCTGTCGGGGCGCCTGCTGATGCTGGATGCCCTGTCGATGAAGTGGCACGAGGTACGGGTGGGCCGGGATCCGGGGTGCCCGGTGTGCGGCGGGTAAGGCGCGCGAAAAAGGGCGGCTACGCCGGCGACTGCGCCACGCCCGGCACCCCGCGCCGGATGTTCCGCGAAAACGACTCCGCGTCGGACGTCTCGAGCGCCCGTTCCGTATAGCGGCCGCCGCGGCGATACGCGGCCACGTCGGGCGCCCCTTGCAACGCGCCCAGCTCGAACAGGTACTCCGGCAGATAGCCCGACATGAGCAGCCGGTAGTCCAACGGAAGGCCGGGCACGATCCGCTGCGCCATCTGGAACACCAGCGTGGTGCAGTTGGCGGTCAAGGTGTTGTAGAAGCGCGGCCGGCGCACCAGCCCGTTGGCGGTGTCCACGTAGGCCAGGAACAGCGAGCACGCCGCTTCGCGAGGCATGTGGATACGGTACAGGTAGCCGTCCTCGCCCCGCACATTGGTGCGCACGCGCAGGCTGTCCTCTTCGGCGGAAGCGATCACGCTCAATTCATAGTTCCGGAAGAACCCGCCGATCTCGGAGAACGCATCCCCCTGCTTGCGCCGGATTTCCACCGAGAAAACGACATACTGCCCGTCGGTGAACCCGAACGACACCATGGCGTGCGCGATCGCCGGCCGCCCCCAATAGGACAGGACGAGATCGACCGAACACAGCCGGGAAAGATAGTAGGTGCGGGTTTCCCACCGGGCGTCGAAGTCGGTGGCGCTCCGCCAATCGAAGTTGCGCACGTTGTGCAACGTGACCCGGTCGCCCTCCACGTTGCCATGGGTCTGCCTGGCAACCTCGGGTATCCATGGCCGGTCGTTCGAGGGACGGATGCGTGACCACCATGCGAGCAAGGCCAGCGCCGCCGCGCCGAATATCGCCGGGCCGACGAAAGAACCGAACGCCATGCTGGCCAGGGCGGCCGCGGTCACGGCGAGCCAGGCCGCCAGCGCAGCAACGCGCACCCTCCCCTGCACCGCCGTGCAATAACCGAGGGCCAGGGCACCCCACGCGCCGAACAGGATCACGGCGGCGGCCAGAAGCATCATGCCCATGGACGGATCACCGACGCGTCATTTGGAAGGAACGGGACAGCTCAGATCGCCCTCTTTGCACTTCAGGTATCCATGCAAGGCCTCGGTGCGGGCCCGGGTCTGCTGGTCGAGGCACATGGCCTGCACCATCGGGTAGGCGGACCCGCCCTCGGCCATGGAACTCGAGAACGCGCATTCCGCATCGCGATAGGCCACCCATGCCCGCTGTGCGGCGACGAGACGCTGCGTGAGCTCCTTGTCGTCCTTCAACCGGCCGAGAATGGTCTTGTAGGCCTTGTTCAGTTCCGCGTCGGATTTCTTGTAGGCGCGGCTGGCGCATTCGCTCATCCCCGCCTGGCTGGTTTGGCCGTCGCAATCGGATTGCGCGCCGACCGGCGCTGCAAGCGCCATCAACAGCGCGAATGATGCCCATCTACGCATCGGTGTTTTCTCCCTGAAAATAGTACGGATACGCGTCGGTTTTCCCGGACGCTGCTGCCGCACGGCACAGCGGATCCGGCTCCGGCAAAAAGGAAAGGAAAAAGAACGCCGTTCCTCGCCAGCCGGGTGGTACCCCAGGGCACAGCGGATCCGGCTCCGCCGGTCCGCCAGTGCCGCCCCCTGGGGGGCGCGCGTAAGCGCGTAGGGGGGTTCCACCATACGTGGCGCGCGTAAGCGCTTAGGGGGCATTTCAAGACCGCGCACGCTGTGAAGCAGCCTCCCTGTCCTGGCGACGCCAACCTTCACGCAGCTTGGCGATCTGGCGCACGGCGGCCTGCGACATCTTCCACCAGCCGAAGGGCCGGGGATCGGCGAGCATGCTCATCGCCCGCGCGTAGTCGAGCGTCAGGCCGGGCGTCCACGCCATGGTCACCGCGCGCTTGCGGATCTGCGCCGCGACCCATAGCTCCGGCGTCAGCAGCAGCCGTACCAGGACCTTCCACCCCGCCCCGGGGCCATGCAGGCGTCCGACCACGCCGTCCAACGCCGCCTCCAGCGCATTGGAAACCGTGCTCGAACAGTTGCGATAAGTCAGGTTGTACGTAGTGTTCTTGCGGTACTCGTCCCAGAACGCGGCCAGCTTCGCCGCATCGTAATTGCGGATGCGGACCTGGACGTTGGACGGCCGCCAGGCCCTGGACTCGGTCCCGTAGTCGGGCTGGAACAGGCCGGGAACGTTGTTTTCCGCCGTGGCCCGCAGCATGGTGCCGAACTCGTCCGGCGAATGATCGATCTCCACGCCCGGATACAGGCTGATGTAGATGCCCTCGGGCGATTCGAGCGCGGCATGGCCGGTCGACACCACGCCATTGACGTCCACCGCAGCGATGTACCGGTTGACGACGGGGTAGTTCCGGGTTTCGGCCTTGGCGGATCCCGAAGGCGTCCAGACGTGGATGGTGAGCGCCCGTTCGGACTCCGTGGGCGGGCCATCCCATACGGTCCGGCCGCCGGCGACCTCGGGGCCGGTGGGCATGAAGCTGAGGTGCTGCTCGGACTGGAAGGCGGGATTGGTTGCCAGGTGCTTGACCCGCAGCGCCAGCGTCAGCAGCTTCAACCCGGCAAAGGCCAGGAAGAGTCCGAGGCAATACGGCAAGGTCCCCACGTAATTGGTCGGATAGGGCTGGAAGAAGAAAATCGCAAGCAGGATCTCCACGATGCCCCACGCGAAAACGTACTTCCACCGCTCGTAGCGGACGACGTAGCCGGCGATGCACTGCATGAGCCCGTCGATCAGGAAGAGCGCCCCGAATATCATCGACAGGACGAAATTGCCGTGATGATGGCCCGCCAGGATCAACGCTCCGGCAACCAGCACGAAGATCCCTTTCGCATAGCGCAGCACTTTCTGCCCGCCAACGCCGGTCTTCGCCGTCGCCAGCGTGGCCAGCCCCTCGAGGATGAAAAGCACGGCGAAGAAATTGAGCGGGAAATAGTGGGCGCCGTCCAGCGCATCGATGAACACCACCACGCCCGCGATCAGGAAGACTGCCCCGGCAATCGCCAGCGCCCGCCAGCGCTTGCGCAGATAGTCGACGCCGAGCAGGATCAGGATCAGTTGAGCCATGGCGCGGCCCCCTCGCCGAGTGTGCGCAGCTTTCCGCAGTTCATCTTGCCCCCCATGCTCGCATGCAAACGCTGTCTTAGCGCAACGGGAGGAATTACTCCAGTTTTTGGCCCTTCACGCAATATGCCGTTACATTATGTCAACGCCCACGGTGTTCCCATTCACGCGGAGTCCTCCATGAAGATCAAGCACATCGCGCTGGTCGTTCCCGATCTCGAAGCCGCCGCCACGTTCTACGAGACTGCCTTCGACATGAAGCGCGTGGGCCGCGACGACCTCGAGATGGGCTCCGGCATCTATTTGTCGGACGGCAGCACCAACCTGGCGCTGCTGCAGTACAAGGAAGGCCATCCCCTTGCGCCATCCAGCGGCCACGCGGGCGTGCACCATTTCGGATTCCAGGTCGATGACCTCGACGAAGCGGAGCGCCGGATCGAAGCCGCGGGCGGCAAGTTCTTTTTCTCGCTTGGCAACGACCCCGAGAAAAAGAACTTCGAGAAGAAATTCAAGGATCCGTTCGGCGTGGTGTTCGATATCTCGAAGAACGGATGGGAAGGCACGAACGGCGATTGATCCTGGATGTTCAGGCCAGCATGATCTGTATCTGCACGTCGATGAACTCCGACGGCGATTTCTTCCACCCGCTCTTGGCGTAGCGCTGCCACCGTCCCAGGATGAAATGCAGGATCAGGCTGGCGCGCGCATGGATGTCGTCGGTGGGAGGCAGCTCGTTCAATGCCAGCGCGTTGCGCAGGCATTGCCGCAACGAGGCTTCGATGCGGTCCAGGAACTGGTTCATGCGCTCCTGCAGCCGTTCGTCCTCGGACACCAGGGCATCGCCGATCAGGACCCGCGTCATGCCCTTGTTGCGCTCGGCGAAGGTGAGCAGCATCAGGATGGCCTTGCGCGCCTGGATGAGGCCGCTGGTCTCCGATTCCGAGATGACGTTGAACAAGCCGAACACCGAGTTCTCGATGAACTCGATGAGGCCCTCGAACATCTGGGCCTTGCTGGCGAAATGCCGGTAAAGCGCCGCTTCGGAAACCTGCAAGCGCGCGGCCAATGCCGCGGTGGTGATGCGTTCGCCTTTGGGATGCTCGAGCATCTCGGCCAGCATCTGGAGGATCTGAGTCTTGCGCTCGCCCGACTTGCTAGAGGCCATGTCGCGGTGGGTTTCCGTGCAAAGAAGGAGAAAAGATCGCCCGCTTTGCAGGACCGCCTCCGGCGGAAGGCGGCTAACTGCGCCGCAGGGCGCGACGCTGTAACAACAAGTGACTGACCGAGTTTACTTGAAGGTCGATAAAAAGCGGGCGTCCGCGATGTGTCTTTGCGAAGGGCGTGCCCGGGTGCCGGACGTAGACGGTGCGCATGCCTGCTTTCCGCGCCCCGCGCAGGTTGGCGGACGTGTCCTCCACCAACACCGAATTGTGAGCGCTTACTCCCTCCATTGCCATGACATGACGGAGCAAGGCCGGCGAAGGCTTGACCCGGAATTCGCCGTGGAAGTACATGTCCTCCACCGCCCAGAGGCTGTCGAAACAGTGCAGAATGCCCAGATGGGCCAGGATCGTCCGCGCATAGTTGTGTGGCGCATTCGTCAACAGGATCTTGCGCCCCGGCAGGCGTGACAAACGGTTACGCAAATCCTTGTCGGCCCGCACCAGTGGGCGGATGTCGAAACTGTGGCTGCGATGCAGGAAATCCGCCGCCGATACCCCGTGGTGCTTGACCATCCCGATCAGCGTCGCCCCATAGCGCTGCCAGTAACGCTTGCGCAGCGTGTGGGCTTCTTCCAGCGACACGTTCAGCGTCTCCATGACCGCCTGGGTCATGGACAGATCGATATGCGAGAAGATGGCGTGGGATGCGTCGTGGAGGGTATTGTCCAGGTCGAAAAACCAGACCGGCTCGCCCCGTCCCGCCGCCCTCAACGGCCGCCGCGTCGCCCGCACCCGGCTGAGCGGCCTGCGGATCTGCCGCCGCGCCGTGGCCAGCGACGGCACCCCTGTCACCGCCGCCGCAATCTCGCTGACGACCAGCTCCCCCTTACGCCCTTCCGGGCGCCCCCCACGGGACGGCGCGAGCGGACTGGCGGAGCCGGATCCGCCGCGTCCTGGATCGAAAGGCGGCGTCTCGGGCTGGGAATTGTCGTGACTCATGTAAAAGGTATTCTTTGCAAATATCGCGCGTGGCTGTGGCGAACGGCATTTCACCTTGCGACAGGCCGCGGGCTTGACCCCCGGGGCACAGCGGCTCCGGCTTTGCCGGTCCGGCTGTGCCGCCCCTGGGTGCGCGCGAAGCGCGCAGGGGTATATCAGTGCGATTTGATCATCGTGCCCACGCCTTGCGCGGTCAGGATTTCCAGCAGCAGGCAGTGCTCGACGCGGCCGTCGACGATGTGCACGGAATTGACGCCGCTCTTGGCGGCCTCCAGCGCCGAGGAGATCTTGGGCAGCATCCCCCCCGAAATGGTGCCGTCGGCGAACAGTTCGTCGATCTTGGCCGCGGTCAGTCCCGTCAGCAGGTTGCCGTTCTTGTCCAGCACGCCCGGCGTGTTGGTCATCATGATCAGCTTTTCGGCGTGCATGACCTCGGCGACCTTTCCGGCCACGAGGTCGGCGTTGATGTTGTAGGCCATGCCGTCCTCGCCGAAGCCGATGGGCGAGATGACCGGGATGAACTGATCGTCCTGCAAGGCCTTCACCACCGACGGATCGATGGAGGCGATCTCGCCCACGAAGCCCAGGTCCAGCTGCGCGCCGGGATTGTTCTTGTCCGGCATCAGCATCTTGCGAGCGCGGATCAGCCCGCCGTCCTTGCCGGTCAGGCCCACGGCCTTGCCGCCGAACTCATTGATCATCATGACGATGTCCTGCTGGACCTGGCCGCCCAGCACCCACTCCACCACTTCCATGGTCTCGGCGTCGGTCACGCGCATGCCCTGGACGAAGGTGCCCTGCTTGCCCACGCGCTTGAGCGCATCGTCGATCTGCGGACCGCCACCATGGACCACGATGGGATTCAGGCCCACCAGCTTGAGCAGCACCACGTCGTGGGCGAAGCTGCGTTGCAGGCGCTCCTCGGTCATGGCGTTGCCGCCGTACTTGACCACGATGGTCTTGCCATGGAAGCGGCGGATATAAGGCAGGGCTTCGGCCAGCACGCTGGCCTTGACGCGCGGCGTGAGGGTGGCCAGGGGCCCCTGTTCGGAAGGCGAGGAATCGGCTTGGTTGATGTCGGTCATGGCGGCGCGCCCGGGCGAAGGATGGACAAACAGCCCCAATTGTAGCCACTGCGCGCGCAGGGATTCCGTCCACAGGATATCCCACCCTTATCCCGCGCTTATCCCGGCCTTGTCCCCAGGCTTGCCCACCGGTCATGCACCGCTTCTTCACAGGGTTCCGCACCGCTTTTCCACAGGCGCGAGGGCGGTTGTCCACCCACTGTCCCCTGGCAGTGCACAGCTTTCCCACAGCCTGCCCACAGCCATCTCCACAGCTTTTCCACATGGCTGTCCACGGGCTTTCCACCGGATTTCCACACACTTTCCCACAAGGTTTTCCACCGGCTTGACTTGAACCTGTGCGCGGCACCCCCATTTACTTTGCCATGATGTCAAGGTTTAGAATCTTGCCAGGCCATCCGCGAACTGAACCGGGGGCCGGCGCCGCGCACCCATGCCGGCGCGCGCGACACACACCGATGGACGAGCAGGCACGAAGACCGTCATGCAAACGCTGAATATTGGACAAGCCGCCGAGGCATCCGGCGTATCGGCCAAAATGATCCGCCACTACGAGGCCATCGGCCTGATCCCGGCAGTGCACCGCACCGAGGCCGGCTATCGCCTGTACGGCGAGAGCGACATCCATACGCTGCAGTTCATTCGCAATGCGCGGGATCTCGGTTTCTCGATCCCGCAGATCGGTACGCTCCTGGAACTGTGGAACGACCGCGGCCGGCCGAGCTCGGAAGTCAAGCAACTGGCCTGCGAGCATATCGCCGAACTCGAAGACAAGATCCGTGGTCTACAAGCCATGAAGGCCACGCTCGAGCAATTGGCTTCGCACTGCCATGGCGATCACCGGCCCGACTGCCCCATCCTGACGGGCCTGGCGACGCCGGGCATGGGCAACCGCGGATCGGCCGCTCCCAACCACTCCCACTCCCGCAAACCATGAAACCAATCCTTGCACCCGACCTGCGCCGCCGCCGAACCCTGTTAGCATTGACCGGACTGGCGCTGCCCGCGCTGGCCACGGCGAGCCCGGCGACGCTGCCGCGCATTGCCGTGTACAAGACCCAATACTGCGGCTGCTGCAAAGCCTGGATCAGCCATCTCGAACAGGCCGGGTTTCCGGTCGAGGCCCACGACGTGGCCGACACCGCGGCCTGGCGCGCCAAGCTGCGCATGCCGGACGCCTACGGCTCATGCCATACGGCGGCCGTCGAAGGCTACGCGCTCGAAGGCCACGTGCCCGCCGCCGACATCAAGCGCCTGCTCGCCGAAAGGCCCCGCGCCGTCGGCCTGGCAGTCCCTGGCATGCCGGTCGGTTCGCCCGGCATGGAAGCGGGCGGCCGCAGCGATCCCTACGACGTGCTGCTGGTCACGGCCGATGGCCGCTCGCGCGTCTACCGCGCTTATCGCTAGAAGGAGAATGCAGTGAAACGTCTACTCGCCCTGATCGCCACGGTTGCCGGACTCGGGCTGACCGTGGGCGCCGCGCTCGCGCAGGCGCTCAACGCCGAAGGCGAGGTGCGCCGCATCGATGCCGCCCACGGCAAGATCACGCTCAAGCACGGCCCCATTCCCAACCTGCAGCTGCCCGCCATGACGCTGGTCTTCAAGGTGGCCGACCCGGCCATGCTGAGCCAGGTCAAGCCGGGCGACACGGTGCGCTTCGCGGCCGACAAGGTCGAGGGCCAATACACCATCACGGCGATCCAGCCAAAATAACCGGGGCAAGGGCGGTTCTGTCCGTCAGCGGAAGAGCCGCCCGATGATCCGCCCTACAGCACGTAGCGCGCCAGGTCCTGGTGCGCCGCGGCCTCTTCCAGCTGCTTGTTCACATAGTCCGCATCGATGCGCACCACCTCCCCGCTCTTGCGGGAGGCGTCGAACGACAGTTCCTCGAGCAGCTTTTCCATGACGGTATAGAGCCGGCGCGCGCCGATGTTCTCGGTCTTCTCGTTCACCGCGAAGGCGAGCTCCGCGAGACGCTCGATGCCTTCGTCGGTGAACTCGAGCTTCACGCCTTCGGTCTCCAGCAGCGCGGTGTATTGCTTGACCAGCGAGGCGTCGGTTTCCGAAAGGATGCGCACGAAGTCCTTGGCCGAGAGCGAATCGAGCTCGACCCGGATCGGAAAGCGCCCTTGCAGCTCGGGAATCAGGTCGGACGGCCGCGACAGGTGGAACGCCCCCGAGGCGATGAACAGGATGTGGTCGGTGCGCACCATGCCGTACTTGGTGTTGACGGTCGTGCCTTCGACCAGCGGCAGCAGGTCGCGCTGCACGCCCTGGCGCGACACGTCCGAACCGCCGACTTCCTGGCGCGTGGCGATCTTGTCGATCTCGTCCAGGAACACGATGCCGTTCTGCTCGACGCTGGCCAGCGCCTTGGTGCGCAGCTCTTCCTCGTTCACCCGGCGGCCGGCTTCTTCGTCCACCAGCAACTTGAAGGCTTCCTTGATGCGCAGCTTGCGCGTCTTCTTCTTGCCCTGCGCCAGTCCGGCGAACATGCCGCGGATCTGCTCGGTCATCTCTTCCATGCCGGGAGGAGACATGATTTCCATCTGCGGCACCGGCTGGGCCACCTCGATTTCGATTTCCTTGTCGTCCAGCTGTCCTTCGCGCAAACGCTTGCGGAAGGTCTGGCGCGCGGAATTGTCCTCGCGCTGCGGATTGCCGAGCGCATCGCGCGCCGGCGGCACCAGCACGTCGAGGATGCGGTCCTCGGCGGCGTCCTCCGCCTGGGTGCGCACACGCCGCATCTCGGCTTCGCGAACCTGCTTGACCGCCACCTCCGCCAGGTCGCGGATGATGGTATCCACGTCGCGGCCCACGTAGCCCACCTCGGTGAACTTGGTGGCCTCGATCTTGACGAACGGCGCATCGGCCAGCCTGGCGAGGCGGCGAGCGATCTCGGTCTTGCCCACGCCCGTGGGACCGATCATCAGGATGTTCTTGGGATGGATCTCGTGGCGCAGGGGCTCGGGCACCTGCTGGCGCCGCCACCGGTTGCGCAGCGCGATCGCCACCGAACGCTTGGCCCTGTCCTGGCCGACGATGTACTTGTCCAGTTCGGAGACGATTTCACCGGGTGTCATCATGTTCATTCCAACACCTCGACGGTGTGATGCTGGTTGGTGTAAATGCAAAGATCGCCGGCGATGGCCAGCGATTTCCTGACGATGTCTTCAGGCGCCATGTCGGTGTTCTGCAGCAGCGCCAGGCCGGCCGATTGCGCATAGGCGCCGCCGGAGCCGATCGCGGCCAGCCCGTGCTCGGGCTCGAGCACGTCGCCGTTGCCGGTCAGCACCAGGGTCGATTCGCGGTCGGCCACGATCAGCATGGCTTCCAGCCTGCGCAGCACGCGATCGGTGCGCCAGTCCCGCGTCAGGTCGACAGCCGCCCGCAGCAGGTGGCCCTGATGCTTTTCCAGCTTGCCTTCGAAACGTTCGATCAAGGTGAACGCATCGGCCGTGGCGCCGGCAAAACCCGCCAGCACCGAATCCTTGTACAAGCGCCGCACCTTGCGGGCGCTTCCCTTCATGACGATGTTTCCCAGGGTGACCTGCCCGTCGCCGCCGAGGGCAACCCGGTTGCCGCGACGCACGCTGATGATGGTCGTGCCGTGGAATTGTTCCATTTGCTTTTCCTGATGGGCCTGCCCCTCCGGGGGCAGCGCGAGCGGACCGGCGGGCCGGATCCGCGACACCCCGTGCGGGGTGGATACGATTTTTACGATAGTGAGGCCGGGGTAGCCTTTCTTCAAGAGCGTCGAAAAAAAACGGCGCCCCGGGGCGCCGTCGTGCGAGCCCTCGGCTTGGGATCAGTCGCCGTAGAGCTTCTGCCGCAGTTCGCGGCGCTGCTGCGCCTCCAGCGACAGCGTGGCCGTGGGCCGAGCGAGCAAGCGGGCGATCCCGATGGGCTCGCCGGTTTCCTCGCACCAGCCGTATTCGCCCGACTCGATACGGGCAAGGGCCTGCTGCACCTTCTTGAGCAGCTTGCGCTCGCGATCGCGCGTGCGCAATTCCAGCGCATGCTCTTCCTCGATCGTGGCGCGGTCGGCGGGATCGGGCACGAAAGGCGTCTCGCGCAGATGCTCGGTGGTTTCGCCGGCATTCTGCAGCAGTTCGCGTTCGATTTCCTGCAGCCTGCTCTTGAAGAAGGCAAGCTGGGCTTCGTTCATGTAGTCGGCCTCGGGCATGGCCAACAACTCTTTTTCAGAGAGCACGGCAGCAGCCGGCTTGGTCATCACGTTTTCCAACGCGTCCTCCTGAGTGACTCTTAACGTTTTGCTTGACGCTTTCGTTGCCATGAAAATGCTCCGCGCGTATCAATAAAGAAGCCGTCCAATTCCACAGCATCCCCCAACCCAGGATGCGGTGGATCCGGCTCCGCCGGTCCACCCGCATCGCCCCCCCGGGGGGCGCGCGTAAGCGCGTAGGGGGGGGCTAATTCACCAAGCACTGCTCCAAACCGTGCATGAATACGTCGCGGGGCAGGTTGCGGCCGATGAAGACCAGCTTGCTGCCGCGTTTTTCCCCCGGCGCCCATGCCCGGCCGGCATCGGCCCCCATCAGCATGTGCACGCCCTGGAACAACATCCGGCGGTTGACGCCACTCATGTACAAGATACCCTTGTACCGCAATAAATCGGTTCCGTACACCTGCACCACGCCGCCCAGGAATTCCTCCAGCCGCATGGGGTCGAAGGGCTTGTCCGACTTGAACACGAACGCCCCGATGGCGTCGTCGTGATGGTGGTGATGATGGCCGTGGCCATGGTGGTGGCTCGGGTCGTTGCAGCCCTCGACCGCGCAATGTTCGTCGTGCTCATGGCCGTGGTCGTGGCCGTGGTCATGGTCATGCGCCGCGGCGTCGGGATGCTCCTCGGCCAGGAACTCCGGATCGATGTCCAGGATGGCGTTCAGGTTGAAGCCATTGATGTCAAGGATTTCCTTGAGGTCGACCTGCCCGAAGTTGACCGGCGTGATCGTGGCGCGCGGATTGATGTGGACCAGGCGCGAACGCAGGGCCTGGTAATCGGCATCGCTGACCAGGTCCACCTTGGAGACCAGCAGGCGGTCGGCGAAGCCCACCTGGTTGAGCGCCTCGGGCTGCTCGTCCAGGGTCTGCATGCCGTGCTTGGCGTCCACCACGGTAATGACCGCGTCCAGCCTGAAGTAGCTGGCGACCTCGTCTTCCATGAAGAAGGTCTGGCACACCGGGCCGGGGTTGGCCATGCCCGTGGTCTCGATGATGACCCGCTCGAAATTGAGCGCGCCGGCGCGCCGCTTGTCCTTCAGGTCGATCAGGATGCGCACCAGGTCGCCGCGTACGGTGCAGCATACGCAGCCGTTGTTCATCTCGACGATCTGCTCGTCGCGATCCTGGATCAAGAGGTCGTTGTCCACGCCTTCCGGCCCGAACTCGTTCTCGATCACCGCGATCCGGCGGCCGTGGTGTTCGTTGAGAATACGGTTGAGCAGCGTCGTCTTGCCCGCTCCCAGGAACCCTGTCAGGACAGTGACCGGAATCTGCTTCGGTGTTTTGTCCGCAGCCTTCATCTATACAGCTCCTTGCACATGCGTCCTCCTGGACGCGTCAATGCGTTTTGCGCTCATCGCCGGCCTCCCGGCCGGCCCGCACGCAGGCGGGACAACGCCCGCGCACGACCATTTCGACATCGCGCCCTTCGAACCCGTCGGGCAGGCGATCGAGATTCTGCTGGATACCAACCGGCGCATCGATACAGAACATGCGGCGGCAGACATCGCACTGAAAATGCCCATGCGGCTCGCCATGGTGGTGATGCGCATGGTCGGAACCCGCCTCGTCTCCGGGCCGCGCGACGCTGAAGCGCCAGACGCGGTCTTCGCCCGCGATGCGGTGCGCCAGGCCGGTCTGCACCAGCCACTCCAGCACCCGGTACACGGTGACCCGGTCCACGGAAACCGACGATCCGATGCGGTCGAACAGCTCCTGGTGCGACAGGGCGCTGGCCGCTTCCATCAAGGTCGCCAAGACGTGCACCCGGGTCGCGGTGACTCGCGCTCCCTGGGCACGTATCGCCTCGCGGGCCAAATCCTCCACGCGTCACTCCTTCTCGCGTTCGGCCCAACGAGCGGGGCCGGATTACAGCACAAGCCGCTTCCCTAGGGCAAACCCGGGCTAACCCCCGGTTGCCGCGAAGTCGGCAAAACACCGGACGGTGTAACACGAATTGCCCTCGGCAAACGGGAGATATGGGGTCGGTTTGGGGGATTTCAAGCCCGACCGTGGGTTTTGGTAACGGATTGCGACGGCGGCAAGCGCCTTTCTACACCCGCTGCAGCAGCAGGCCCTTCAGATACTCGCCCTCGGGGTGAGTCATGCGCATGGGATGGTCGATGCCGGCGGCCAACCGCTCCAGCAGCACGAAATCCTCGCGGGAATCGATGGCTGCGCCCGCGACGATCTTCTGGAACAGGTCCACGCCGATGGCACCCGAACACGAAAACGTCAGCAGGTAGCCGCCGGGCTTGACCAGCTTCATGCCCTTCAGGTTCACGTCCTTGTAGGCACGCGCCGCCTTGTCCACGTGATGGGCCGAAGGCGCGAACTTGGGCGGGTCGAGCACCACGATATCGAACTGCCGTCCTTCCGCGGCCAACGCCTTCTGCGCATCGGCCACCTTGGAGACGCGGCACTCGAAAGCCGCTTCCGGCAGGCCGTTGCGGGCGGCATTGCGCGCGGCCATCGCCAGCGCGTCCGCCGAGGAATCCACCGAGACGGCATGGGCCGCGCCGGCGCGCATGGCGGCCAGCGAAAAACCGCCGGTATAGGAAAAGCAGTTCAACACCGTGGCGGACGGGCCGGCCAGCGCGGCCAGCTCCGCCACCCGCCTGCGGCTTTCGCGCTGGTCCAGGTAAAAGCCGGTCTTGTGGCCGTTGACGACATCCACGCCATAGCGCACGCCGTCCTCCACGATCTCCACCTCGGCGGGAGGATGCTCCCCGCGCAGGACGCCGGTACGAACCGCCAGCCCCTCGCGCTCGCGCGCCGCGGCGTCGGAGCGTTCGTACACGTTGCGGCACCCGGTGACACAGACCAGGGCATCCACCAGCGCGTCGCGCCAACGCTCGACCCCGGCGGCGAGGAACTGCACCACGAGCTGGTCCGCGTAGCGGTCGGCGACGAATCCAGGCAAGGCGTCGGCTTCGCCGAATACCAGCCGGACCGCGTCGGTGCGCGCCGCCAGGCTGGCGCGACGGGCCACCGCCTCGGATACGCGCGCGGCCATCCAGCCGGCATCGATCCGCTCGTCTTCCCGGAAGCCCCAGCAGCGCACGCGTATCTGCGACTCGGGGCTGTAGGCCCCCCAGGCGAGGAAATTGCCGCGGCTGTCGATCACGCGCACGGTATCGCCAGCCAGCGGCCGGCCGACGGCCTGCGCCACGGCGGTGGCGTAGACCCAGGGATGGCGCCGCAGCAGGGACTTTTCCTTGCCGGGCTTGAGAACGACGTCATTCATGGGGAATCTTCGAAGCGGAATGAAGCCGGGGAAGCGGAACGCGCCACCGGCATGATCACGGACCGCCATCGTACTTCGGCCGGCACGGCATCCCAAATCCGGAAGCCGGCCCTCCCCCTTACTTCTCGTCCTTGCGTGTCCGCCCCGCCCGCGGATGCGCCTTGTCGTACACCTTCGCCAGATGCTGGAAATCCAGCCGGGTATAGATCTGCGTCGTGGAGATGCTGGCGTGGCCCAGCATCTCCTGCACCGCGCGCAAGTCCTCGGCCGATTGCAGCACGTGGCTGGCAAAGCTGTGGCGCAGCACGTGGGGATGCACATGGGTCGGCACGCCGGCGGCCTGGCCGCGCTTGGCAAGCTGCGCCTGCACCACCCGGGTCGAGATGCGGCGGCCGCGCAGGCCCACGAAAAGCGCATGAGCATCGCCGCCGCGCGCGCCCGCGGCGAGCACCGGCCGCGCCGCGAGCCAGGCCCGAATCGCCTCGCAGGCCTGGCTGCCCACCGGCACGATGCGGCGCTTGCTGCCCTTGCCCAGCACGCTGACCTCGGCCTCGGCAAGGTCCAGCCAACTCGAGGACTCGTAGCCGGCCTCGCGGGCATAAGCCATGTCCAGGCCGACCAGTTCGGACAGGCGCAATCCGCTGGAGTAGAAAAGCTCGAACATGGCGGTGTCGCGCAGCGCGATGGCGCGCCGCTGCTCGGCGCTCTGCCCTGCCGTTTCGGGGACGACGGCCGGCGCATGATCGAGCAGGGCCTGGGCCTGGTCCACGGACAACGCCTTGGGCAGGCCGCGAGGCGCCTTCGGGCCGCGCACGCCTGCCGCCGGATTGCCCGGCATGCCCGCGCGCGGCGCCCACCATTGATAGAAGCCGCGCCAACTCGCAAGCAGGCGAGCCAGGCTGCGCGGGCTCATGCCCCGCGCATGCAGCAACCCCAGGTAACGCCGTACGTGGCCCTGCGAGATGCGCTCCAGCGGCAGGCCATCGGCCAGTTCGACCAGGTGGGCGAGATCGCGGCGGTACGCCGCCAGGGTATGGGGAGAATAGCGACGGCCCGAGCTCAGGTGTTCGAGCCATTCAAGCATGGGTCGGCCGAGTGCCGGCCCCGTATCGCCGGGCGAAGGGGGCGCGGCGTCGGCCACGGCGCGGCGCGTCAGGCGGCCGGGCCCTCGGCCAGCAGCCGCGACAGCGATGCGCTGGCCAGCTCGCCGATGCGCGACAGGAAGGCCGTCCCCATGGAAGGCGTGAAGCGCTCGGCATCGGGGGAAGCCAGGACCAGAAGACCGAAGGCTTCGGGCGCGATGCCCACGCGCAGCGGGATCAGCGCCAGCGAACGGACCTCCCGTTCCAGCCACGCGGCGGCCTCGAATCCCGAGTTGGGACCGCAGTACGGCGACATCAGGCCGTTGGCGAAAGTCCGGGCGTCGGCCGAGACCTCGCCGCGCCAGGGCGCCTGGGCATCGCCCGGCGCGGTGTCCGCCCAGATCCGCAGCGCCACGTCGGGCACGCTGAAGATCTCGGCCAGGCCCTGGGTGACGGCCGCCGGCAGCGCCTGGGGGTCGCGTTCCTTGAGCAGGCTGCGGCTCCAGAGCAGCAGGCGGTCGGAAATGTGTTCGTTCTCGGACGCGGCGCGCACCAGTTCCGCCACCCGCAGCTCCATGCCCCGCACGCGATCACGCAACGCCAGCACCTGCCGCTCGGCCAGGGATACGGCCTTGCCCTCGTGGGGATGCGGCACCTTCATGGAAACGAACAGCTCGGCGTGCCGTTCGAAGAAATCGGTGTTGTCCCTCAAGTATTGTGCGACTTCGTTGGCGTCCATGTGCTTTCCGGAATTCCTCGTTGATGTAGGGTGCGGCGCGTCGGCCATTCAGCCCAGCAGGCGGTCGACGTCGACGGTGCCTTCGAACACGGTGACGGCCGGGCCGGTCATCAGCAACTGCTCGCCGTCCCAGGCGATGGTCAGGACGCCTCCGCGCGTCTGCACCCGCACCGGCGATTCGAGCAGGCCGCGGCGGATCCCCGCCGCCACCGCCGCGCACGCGCCCGTGCCGCAGGCCAGGGTTTCCCCCGCACCGCGCTCGTAGACGCGCAGCCGGATGTTGTGGCGATCGACGATCTGCATGAAACCGGCGTTGACCCGGCGGGGAAAACGCGGATGGCTCTCGATGCGAGGACCGATGCTGGCGACCGGCGCGGCATCGACGTCGTCGACCACCTGCACGGCGTGCGGATTGGAAATGCCCAGTGCCGAGACCCAGACGATGCGTTCCGGCTCGCCGGGCGCCGATACGTCGATCGGCCAGAGGGTGTCCTCGCCTTCCTTCCTGGGCGTCAGGCCGGCGGAATCGAACGGCACCGCGGCCGGCTCGAAGCTGGTGCGGCCCATGTCGACGCTGACCTCGCCGTCGTCCTGCTCGTTCAGGACGATGATGCCGGTGCAGATCTCGGCGCGCACCGGGTTGCGATCGGTCAGGCCCTGCTCGTGCACGAAGCGCACGAAGCAGCGGGCGCCATTGCCGCAGTGCTCGACCTCTCCGCCGTCGGCATTGAAGATGCGATAGCGGAAATCGGCATCGGATCGCGTGGGCCGCTCGACCAGCAGGATCTGGTCGGCGCCGACGCCGAACTGGCGATGGGCGAGCTTGCGCGCCCGCTCGGGAGTGAGCCGGATATCTTGGCGCACGCCGTCCAGGACGACGAAATCATTGCCCGCGCCGTGCATTTTGGTGAAGTGCCAGGTCATTGAAGGATTATATAGTCGGCGTGGGTTCGTCACCTTTCCCCGAAGCGAGCGGCCCGCCACCGCCAAACCGGGTCTACTCCCGCGCTTCCCTGTATCCTATGACCATGTCCACGAGATCGCACATTATCTTGGTGTTCCACGATACTTCCCACGCCGGCCTCCGCCCCCTCCAGGGCACCGCGGAGCCGGCTTTGCCGGTCCGCCAGTGCCGCCCCCCGGGGGGCGCGCGAAGCGCGTAGGGGGGGACACCAGATGGCACGCATCGTCCCCGACGGCTGGCGGGAAATCAGCGCCACTGGCGCGGCCCGCCGGGAAATCGAAACCCTGGCCACGCTCGAACGCGGCCTGCCCGATTCCTACACGGTCTACCATGCCGTCCACTGGACGAACGTGGAACATGGCTTTTCCGTCTACGGCGACATCGACTTCGCCATCGTCAACGCCGCGGGCGACCTGCTGCTGATCGAGCAGTTGAGCGGTTTCCTGGAAGAAACGCCCGAGGGGCTGTGCAAGAAATACCCCAGCCACAGCACCAACGTACCCGTGCAGATCGCGCGCCAGCTCGCGGTGCTGCGCACCCGGCTGGCGCGCCGCCCGCACCTGGACGCCATCCGGGTCGAGTACCTGCTCTACTGCCCCGACTACACGGTGCGCCACCCCGAGACCGCCGGACTGTCGTCGGAGCGCATCGTCGATGCGACGGAGCGGGACCGCCTGTGCTCGGTCATCCAGCTCTCGCTGCCGCAGGCGCCGGCCACGCCCGCCGCGCCGGCCGTGCGGCGCTTCCTGGACGACATCATCCAGCTCGAGCCCGACGCCAATGCGCTCGTGGGCCAGGCGCGGGCGCTGGTCACCCGCATTTCGGGCGGCCTCGCCCATTGGGCGCGCAGGCTGGAGTTCGAGCCATTCCGGCTGCGCGTCGTCGGCACCGCGGGGTCGGGCAAGACCCAGCTCGCCCATGCCGAGTACCGCGCGGCGCTCGACGCCGGCCGCCGTCCGCTTTACGTCTGCTTCAACCGCCCGCTGGCGGACCACTTCAACGGCATCGCGCCCGAAGGCGGCCTGGCCTGCACCTTCCATACGTTGTGCGACAAGGTGCTCCATGCGGCCGGCCAGCCGGTCGACTTCTCGGGCCCCAACGCATTCGACAACCTGGTCGGGCGTGCCGCGCGCGAAGCCGTGCCCGACCACCTGCGCTTCGACACCATCATCGTCGACGAGGGCCAGGATTTCTCGGACGACTGGCGCGACCAGATCCTGCGCCACGCCCGCGAGCACGCGCGCATGATCTGGCTCGAAGACCCGATGCAGAACCTCTACGGGAAACCGGCCGTGCAGCTGCCCGGCTGGGTCACGCTGCGAGCCCAGAGCAATTACCGCAGCCCGCGCAGCATCGTGAAGCTGCTCGACCGGCTCGTGCCCGACGACCTGCACATCGAGCCGCGCGGCCCCATCGCCGCGGGCGGGCTGGACGTGCTGGTCTACGAGAACGAGGCCGAACTGCTGGCCCATACCAAGAAGGCCATTTCGCAATGCCTGGCCGCCGGTTTCAAGCGCGCCGACATCGCCGTCGTCAGTTTCCGCGGCCGCGACAGTTCCGCCCTGCTGGGGCAGGCGCAGCTCGGACCTCACTCCATGCGCACTTTCACCGGCCGGTACGACCTTTTCGGCAAGCCCGAATTCTCCGCGGGCGAAGTACTGATGGAATCGGTCTACCGATTCAAGGGCCAGGCAGCTCCCGCGGTCGTCTTTACCGAGATCGATTTCGACCAGCTCGACGAAAGAGCCGCCCGCAAGCTGTTCGTCGGGGCGACGCGGGCCATGCTGCGGCTGGAGCTGGTGGTGTCGCGGCACGCCATGGAGCACGGGCTCCAGGCCGTACTGGAAGACGGTCGGTAGACGCCCGCGGGGAAAGCGCGCCGCCGTTCATTCGGCCGGCGCCTTGACCCCCGCCCGCTCGATCACCTTGCCCCATTTCTTTGTGTCGGCCGCGATGAGGGTGGCGAACTCCTCGGGGGTATTCGCCACGGCCTCCCCGCCCACCGCGGTCATGATCTGCGTCTTCACGTCCGGTTGCGCCAGTATGCGCGCAAGGGCCGCATGCAGCGTCCGCACGGCCGCCTCGGGCGTGCCGCGCGGCGCCACGAGCCCGTACCAGACGCTGGCCTCGAATCCCGGCACGCCGCTCTCGGCCACGGTGGGTATCGCCGGATAGCCGCCGAGGCGCGTCGCCGAGGTCACGCCGAGCACGCGCGCCTTGCCGCCGTTGACGATGGGCATCACGTCATTGCCGAAGGTCATCTGGATCACGCCCGCCGCCAACTCGTTGTTGCGCGTGGCCGTGGCCTTGTACGGAACGTGCACGGTCTGCACCCCGGCCATGTCATTGAACAGTTCGGCGGCAAGATGCGACGACGTGCCGTTGCCGGACGACCCGACATTCAAGGTACGCGGATGCCCCTTTGCCAGGTCGATCAGCTCGCGTACGGTCCGCGCCGGCACGGACGCGTTGACCGCCAGGAAGAAGGGGGTCGATGCGACCACCGTGACGGGCGCGAAATCGCGGACGGGATCGTATCGCAAGTGACCGTAGAGCGAGGGATTGATCGACAGCGTCGTCACCGTCGCCATCAGCAATGTATAGCCGTCGCCGGGCGACCGCGCGACGTGCTCGGCCGCCAGCATGGTGCTGGCGCCCGGACGGTTTTCGACGATGACGGTCTGGCCCAGCGCCTGCCCGAGCTTCTCGGCGACGATGCGCGACAACTGGTCCGCCGCGCCGCCCGGCGCGTGGGCGCAGACGATGCGCACGGGCTTGTCGGGATAATCCGCCCGGGCGGGTCCGGCCGCGACCAGCGCCAGGCATAGCGACAGCGGGAAGAGATGCGATGCGGGGGGAGTGCGGCCCTTCATGATCATGTCTCCGGTCGTTGCTGTTATAGTCGGATCGTCCCGGCGCATCGCCGGGACCGCTCGGCTTGCCGGCACAGCTGCACTGGCTTCGAGGGACAGCACAGCGCCGACGCGGCAAGGCCTACTGTGTAAAAGAAGCAGCTCGCGCACAATCCATTTAATCTCATGAGGGTGTGAGTTTTCTTCATACGATGCGACGGCTTCCCCCTCTCAATGCCATCCGCGCCTTCGAAGCGGCCGCGCGGCATCTGAGCTTCACCAAGGCCGCCCACGAGCTTTGCGTCACCCACGGCGCCGTCAGCCGCCAGGTGGCTGCCCTGGAGAACCATCTCGGGCTCGCGCTGTTCCATCGGCTCAACCACCAGATCCAGCTGACCGACGAAGGCCGCGCCCTGCTGTCGGAAGTCGGACCGGCGCTGGACCGCATCGCGCTGTCCACCTACTCGCTCACGCGCAAGGCCGGCCGGGTGGTGCTGGCCATCAATGCCCCGCCCACCTTCACCATGAAGTGGCTCATCCCGCGGCTGTCGGGATTCCAGCGCCAGCACCCCGAGGTCGAGCTGCGCTTGACGACCGGCGTCGCGGCGGTCGAATCCATGGCGCTGCCGGAACTCGACGCGGTCATACGCCGGCTGTCCGCCCCGCTGCCCAGGTTCGATTGCCACGAGTTCCTCCGCACCAATCTCGTCGCCGTATGCGCGCCCGAAATCCTGGAACTCGCGCCGGTGCGCGGGCCGCAGGACCTCAAGCAGCACACGCTCATCAACGCCTCGACGCACCCCCATGCCTGGGAACAGTGGTTTGCCGCCGCCGGACTGGAAGCGGTCGCGCCGGGCGGCACGCTGATGTTCGAAGAAATGTACTTTGCGCACCAGGCCGCCGTGGACGGGCTGGGCATCGCGCTCGTGCCCGAACCGCTGGCGATCGACGACCTTGCCGCCGGGCGCCTCTCGGCCCCGCTGGGTGCGCCCAGGGTGTATGACCCCAGTTACTTCCTGATCGCGTCTCCCCACACTCGCCATCGCGCCTTGCTGGAAGATTTCCTGGCCTGGCTGCAAGACCAAGGGGAAGAGTCGGACAGGCTCTGTGACGAGGTGCTGGGCGCGATGCGGGGCGGTCAACCGGGATCGCGGTAAGGCACGGCACGCTTGCTCGCCTGCCATATCGCGCGGGCGGAATGGGTGGCCTGTTCCTCGAGCAGGTGGCCGACCAGGCCTGCCGCCCGCGAGACGACCGAATAGCAGCGCATGGCCTGCAAAGGTATGCCGATCTCCAGGAAGAGCGCCCCCATCGCGCCGGTCGCATTGATCGTGAGGTGCCGGCCATGGATACGATCCACTTCGGCGCCGACCCGCTGCAACAGGCCCACATACCGCCCCGCGTAGCCGGCCTGGGCGGCGATCTCGAACAGGCGCGGCGTACGAGGGTCGTCGGGCTTGTGCGTGGCATGCCCGAAGCCGGGAACCGGCCGCCGGCCATCGTGCAAGGCTTGCACGCGACCGGCGATGGCCTCATCGATACCCGTCCGTTGCGATGCGCGCTCGATGTCGAGCAGCATGCGGGCGCAGTCCTCGGTCGTCCCCGCGAACACGCTGCCTATCGCCAGCAGCCCGCCGGCGACCGCCACCTGCGGTTCTTCCGGCACGCTGTCCGCCATCAGGCGGGCGATCACGGCGCTGGGAGTCAGCCCGTGTTCCGCCAAAGTCACGAGGCAGGCATCCAGGACGCGCGCCTGCCCTGGATCAGGCTTGCGCCCGCAGGTGAGGAAGTACAGCATCTCGGTAAAGGTGCAATGTCCGACCAGCTCGCCGAGCAGGTCCTTGCCGCGGACCCGGACCGACCTTGCGTCGGAGAAGCCGGTGTGGGTGCATAGCGATGGCGAATCGGGCATTGCGTCCTCCGGGACATCAGGTCAGGCGCGCGTAGCCGACCAAGGTCTTGCCGAACTGGGACTCGCACTGGGCCTGTCCATCGTCGTCGAGCGACACCTTCAGTTCGTCGCCCGGGCAGACCGGCGCGATGAACTTGACCGACAGCTCGCCGCGATAGTGCCACTCCTTGCCGTATTGGCGCGCCGCCAGGTCGGCCACATAGCCCAGGTACATCAGGCCGTGGCCCAGCGTTCCGCGGAATCCGCGCTGGCGGGCATATTCGTCGTCGTAGTGGAGGATGTCGTTGTCGCCATTGAGCCGGCCGTAGGCGTCGAACATTTCCTGGGTCTGGGGGATGACTCGTTCCATGGTTTTCCTCATTCCGGGAAAGCGGAGGTATGGAGAATGCGGGTCAGCTTCTGGCCGTCGGCGCGGGTGAAGTCGACCGAGTAGCAGATGTATTTCCTGCCCTTCTTCTCGTATTTGTCCTCCAGTTTTCCGGTGCCGATGACCTCGGTGTCCTCGTCGGCCCAGATCGGATGGTGGAACGAGAAGGTGTTGCCGATCATGATGCCGCCTTGCTGGGGCGGGTACTTGCGGTACATCACCGCCATCAGGTAGACGGCCACGACGTTGGGCGGCGCGGCGCGGCGGCCGTCGATCACGTAGGCCTCGGGGGTGGCGTTCACCACCGACATGTACTCGTCGATGACGTCCGGCGTGATGGTGAAGCGCAGCTCGGGAAACTCCGCGCCCACCTGCCAGTCCTTGTACAGGGCCGCGGGCAGGTCGCCTTCCCGGGGCTTGACTTCGCTAGGTCGCGTCATGCTCGTCCTCCTTCGGAAATGACACGTTGTTGAACCAGGGTATCGATCGCGGCATCGCCGTAGCCGCACAGGCGCCGCAACAGATCGCGGGTGTCCCCGCCCAGGCTGGGCGGATAGGGGAGCGGTCGGGCGGCCTCGTACTTGAATGGGTTGCCGAGGAACTTCATGGCCTGGCCGGAGCGGGGATGGGGCAACTCTTCCACCATGGCGCGCATCCGGGCCAACGGCTGCCCGACGGCGTCCGCCACGCTGTTGACCGGCGCCGCCGGCACGCGCGACGCAAACAGGTGCTCGCTCCATTGGGCCGAGGTCCGGGAAGCGAATACGTCGTTCAGGATCTCCGTGAGCGCCTCGACGTTGTCGATGCGGTCCTTAGCCTCCTTGAACCGTGGATCGGCGGCGAGGTCCTCGCGCCCGATCGCATCGCAAAAAGTCCGCCAGAACTGCTGGCCGGTCGGCGAGACGGCGATGTAGCGGCCGTCCAGGCAAGGATAGATGTCGCTGGGCGCGATGACGGGATGGCGGGCGCCGTTCGCCGAGGGCACTTCGCCCGACAGGAAATAGTTCTGCGCCTGCCAGGTCAACAGCGCCAGCTGGCAGTCGAGCAGGGAAACCTGCACCAGTTCGCCACGGCCGTCGCGCAGCGCCTTAAGCATGCCGCCCATGCATGCCAGCGCCAGGTACAGACCGCCCGCCAGGTCGGCGATCTGGTAGCCGACCCGCACGGGCTTGCCGCCGTTCTCGCCGGTAATGCTCATGACACCGCTGAGCGCTTGCACGATCAGGTCGAACGCGGGTGCGTTGGCGTAGGGAGGTTGATCGTGCAGGCCGATCAATTGGGCAATGCAAAGCCGGGGGTTCACGGCCAGCAGCGAGTCCTTGTCCAGCCCGAGCCGCGCCGGCACGTCCGGCGCGAAGCCATAGAGCACGGCATGGCTTTGCCTGACGAGGTCGTACAGGACTTCGCGGCCCCGGGGGTGCTTGAGGTCCAGGGCGATGCTCTTCTTGCCGCGATTGACCGAAAGGAAGAACCCGGGGTCGCCCTCGAACTCCATCGCATGCCGCGAAACCTGGCGCGCCAGGTCGCCTTCGAGCGGCTCGACCTTGATGACTTCCGCGCCCAATTGAGCGAGCAACTGGCCGGCGAAAGGGCCTCCCAGTACCCAGGTCAGGTCCAGGACGATGAACGATGAAAGCATGGTCTCCTCGCGCTTGCATGATCGAAGGCCGGCATCGGTCTGTGCCGGCCAGACAGATCATGCGCAGCGCCAGGCATGCGCTCAATCGAAATAGTGAGGGAGGGACGTGAGAGAAACTCACACGGGAATCGGCCCCCTCAATCCACGGTCGCCCCCGACTCCCGGACCACCGCGCCCAGCTTGTCGATCTCGCTGCGGATGAACCGGCCGAACGACTCCGGCGTATCCCCCACCGGCTGCATGACCTGGGCCAGCAGCTTTTCCTTGACGTCCTTGTCCTGCAGCGCGGCCGCGGTCTTGCGATGCAAGATCTCGATGACCGCTTTGGGCGTGCCCGCCGGCGCCAGCAGGCCGAGCCAGCCAGTGAACGCGTAGCCGGGCAGCGTTTCGGCCACGGTGGGTATGTCGGGCATGGATTCGAAGCGCTTGGCGCTGGTCACGGCCAGCGCACGCAGCTTGCCCGACTCCACGTGCGGCATCGCCACCGGGATGCTCTCGAAATCCACGTCGATCTGGCCCGCCAGCAGCGCGGCCACCGCCGGCGCGCTGCCGCGGTAAGGAACGTGGGTCATGCGCGTGCCGGCCAGGCTGTTGAACAGTTCTCCGGCGATGTGCATGGAAGTGCCGTTGCCGGCCGAGCCGCGGTTCACCTTGCCGGGATGCTTGCGCACGTAGCTCAGGAACTCGGCCATGTTGGTGGCCGGGACGGTGGCCGGATTGACGATCAGCACCAGCGGATAGGACACCACCTGCGTGATCGGCTCGAAGTCGGCCAGCGCGTCGTAGTTGAGCTTGCGATAGAGCGCGGGGTTGATGCCGTGGGTGCTGACGGATCCCATCAGGATGGTGTAGCCGTCCGGCTCGGCGCGCGCCACGGTTTCCGACGCGATGACGCCTCCGCCGCCGCCGCGGTTCTCGACGATGAAGGGTACGCCCGTGCTTTGCGAGAGTTTTTCGCCCAGCAGCCGGGCCACCAGGTCGGTCGGCCCGCCGGGCGCCGCGCCGACGATGATGCGCACCGGCTTGGAGGGATAGCTGTTCTGCGCCAGAGCGGGCCCGGCCGCGGCGATTCCCAGCGCCAGCAAGATCGGACAGAGCAAAGTACGCATGGTGGTCTCCTCGTTGTCAGGGTTGCGGCAAGCAGGGGGCCTCGCGATACGCGGCCCGTCCGGGAAACGGGTGCGCGCCGGGCGATGCATGCCGATACGGCCCCGCTGGCGGGGCCGGCAAGACCCGCGGTACTGGTGCGGCTAGGCCGCGGGCGTCACCACGCGGCCGTGCGTGATGTGGCGATTGAATATCCAGGCGTCATAGCGCTTGCGGGTGTCGCCCAGCGCGGAGTGCTTCAGGTGCCAGTCGAGGGCGGCCTGGTCTTTCCATTCCTCGAACAGGAACACCCGATCGTCCATGGGCGCGGACGGCGTGATGATCTTGAACTGCAGGCAGCCCTCCTCTTTCAGCGAATTGGCGGCATGTGCCTGCATGACCGCGAGGAATTCCCCGCGGTGTTCGGGCTTGATGGAGAATTCGACGATCAGCGAAATGGCTTGCATGGATCTGTCCCGTAGGTTCGGTTGTCGGAATGAGTGACCGGTCATGCCGTGGAAGCCGTCCACAGCTTCCGGCAGCGATCGACGGCAATGCGCACCACTTCGTCGGGGGCGCACGCCCACCAGTCGGTGGAGAAGATCTCGACTTCGTAGGGCCCGCGATAGCCGTTGCGTTCGAGGCGCCGCACCAGCCCCGGGAGGTCCGCGGCGCCGTCGCCCATCATCGCGCGGTCGTTGACGGGATGGCGGGTCGGCACGCGCCAGTCGCACAGCTGCACGGTCGCGACATGCGGCAGATGGCGCGAGTCGAGACTGGCATGCAGGTCCGGATCCCACCAGGTGTGGAAGACGTCGACCACCACGCCGCACCCCGCGCCGGCCTCCTCGCACAGCCGCAATGCCTGCGCGAGCGTGTTGACGCAGCCGCGCTCGGCCGCGTGCATGGGATGGAACGGTTCGATGCCGAGCCGCACGCCGGCCCGCGCGGCCAGCGGCGCCGCTTCGCACAGCAGCTCCAGCACCTCGGCGCGGGCTCGTTCGAGCCCTGCCGCCGCGCCGCCGCCGCATACGAATACGATTGCCCCCGCCCCGATCTCGGCGGCTTCGTCGATGGCGCGCCGGCAATCGTCCCAGGCGGCGCGGGGACCCGCCTCGCGCCATTGCGCGAGATCCCCGGCCTTGCACAGCGAGGGCACCCAGGCCCCGGCACCGCGCAGCAACCGCCGCGCCCTGCCCACGCCGCATTCGGCCAGCTTGTCGCGCCAGACGCCTATGCCGTGCACGCCATGCCGCGCATAACCGGCAACGGCCTGCTCCAGCGACCAGGCCGGCGTGGTGATCTGGTTGATGGCGAGCCGCTCCAGCATCACGCGCCTCCCCCGCTTGCGCCCAGCAGCTTCATCGCGCCCGCAAGGCGTCGATGTTGCGCACTTCCGCCACCTTGCGCACATACTCCTCGGGCGGAGCCTGGTACAGCAGCTTGCGGCTCACGTGTACGCCGGTCATCTGCTTCATGGCGACCACCATCTCCGTGGCCTTGACCAGCAGGCGGTAGCAATCGAGCAGCGGCACGCCGTCGACCTCGAATATGCCGCGCTGCGCCAGCAACGTGGAGGAAGGCCCGGCGGGAATCACCACTTCGGCGCCGCGCTCGATGGAGCGGCGCGCGGCGGCCAGAATCTGCTCCACGCAATCGTCGCCGACGCCCTGGTCGGTGAACACGGTGTCGAAGCCGCGAATGTTCGAGAACTCGATGTACTCGACCGATGCCAGCCGGTCGCGCAATCCGTACCCGATGGGGATCTCGCGATAGCGCGGAACCATTTTCTCGTTCGGCACCACCAGGCCGAAGCGTTCCCCCATGGTGCAGGCATGGAAGCAGCAGACCTCCATGAACGAGACGACGGGAATGTCGAGGATCTCGCGCAGTTCGACCAGCGCGCCCTAATTCGTGCCTCGCACCTCGACCTTGGTGCCGGGCAAGGCGGCGCCGTCGCACAGGGCCTGCGTGGCGCGCAGGAAGTTCGCCATGCCAGTTTCCGACGAGACGAGCTGATACCAGATTCGCATTACTGCCTCCTTGAGTGAGTCGTGAAGGGCATGGCCGCGCTATGCCCCGAGCAAAACGTACTGTTCGCGGTCGAGCCGCAGTCCGGTACCCAGGTCGCGGCTGAGGTCCGCGACCTTCTCCATCAACCGCCGGGCCCCGGGGCCCTCCGCCAGTCTCGGCAAGCCATCCGGTTCGGCTGCGCCGCTCCACAGCACGAGCGGCCGGACCGTGAACGCGGGCGGCTCGCCGCGCCGGCACGATAGCTGCACCAGCAGAGCCTCCCAAGGCGAGCGATGGCGATAGAACCCCGCGCTCTCGCGCCGGGCGCGATAGACCTCGCCCAGTTCCGCGTCGCCCATGGCATAAGCCTCGAAGAAATCGGCAGGCTGCGTCGGGAACAGATAGGGCTGGAACACGAAAGCCCCGATGCCGTGGAAAATGGGACGGCCCTGGTGCACCTGCACGCCCCGCACACCGTGGGCGCCGTGCGCGATGACCGCATCGGCCCCCGCCTCTACGGCGCGACAGGCCAGCTCCACGGCGAACGCGGCGGGCACTTCGGGCCGGCTGTCGTATTCATGCGTGTGCAGGCTCAGCAGCACCCATTCGGCATCGCGGCGCGCCGCGCGCACGGCCGCCTCGATGTCCGCCGCATCGTCGGGAGCGGCCCACGACTCCACACCGAACGCGTCGCCGCGCACGAATTGCGTACCGAACAGGGACAGCGTTTCTCCGCGCTCCTTGTCGTAGTTCCGCGCGAGCGGGCGTTCGCGGTGCTTGGCGTGTCCGTCGCGCGGCAGGTTCCGGGCGATGCGTTCGAGCGCCGCATACGCCTGGGCATCGACGCGGTACCGCGTGCCGAAACGGAGCGGCGAAACGCCCGGGCGCCCCGGCGCATCCGGGCGCCGGCGGCCTGCCCGCGCGTGGTCCGGGTGACTGGACGAGACGGCCAGCACCGCGACGCGCCCTCCCGGCGTGTCGATTACCGTGTGGCGGCGCGCCTGGGCAAGATCGGCGCCGGTGCCGGCATACCGGATGCCGAGTCGGCACAGCGTCTCTTCCGTCTGCCGCAAGCCGTCGGCGCCGTAATCGCCCGCATGGTTGTTGGCGGTGGACACCACGTTGATCCCCAGCCAGGCAAGCTCGTCACCCAGCGCCGCGGGCGCCCCGGCCCATGCGCCAGGGGCCTGGGCCGCCGCGGCGGTGGGTCGCTGCAGCAACTGGACTTCGAGATTGGCAAAGCGCACGTCGCACGCGCGCAGCGCCCGGACCGCCGCGGCGAACCCGGGATCGGCCTGCGCGCGCAACGCCTTGCCGATGTAGATATCGCCCACCGCGCCCACGGTGACCGCGCCGCCTTCCGGGAAGTCCGGATCGATGCGAGCCATGGCGTCTACTCGGCCCGGATGTTGGCGGCCTTCACCACCTTGGCGACGCGGGCGCGTTCGCGCGCGATGAAGTCGGCGAACTGCTGGCGCGTGCCGGGCGCCGGCGTGGCCCCCAAGTCCGTGAGCCGTTGCGATATCGCGGACTCGGCCACGACCTCGCGCAGAACGGCATTCAGGCGATCGAGCACGGCGGGCGGCGTGGCGGCAGGCGCGGCCAGGCCATACCACACCGACTCCTCGTAACCGGGCAGCCCGGCCTCGGCCGCGGTCGGCACGTCGGGCAGCAGGTCCATGCGCTGCGGCCGGGCGATCGCCAGCGCCCGCAACTTGCCCGCCTTGATGTGCGACATCGATTCCACCGTATTGAGCGGCATGAACGAGATGCGTCCGCCCAGCATGTCAGCCAGTGCCGGCGCCGCCCCCTTGTAGGGAACGTGCAGCACGTCGATGGAAGCGGCCTGCTTGAGCGATTCGCCCGCGAGGTGGGCCGAGCTGCCCACGCCGGGCGAAGCGTAGGTCAGCGCGCCCGGCTTGCTCCGCGCCTGTGCCAGCAACTGGCCCAGGGTCTTGAACGGCGAAGCCGCGGGCACGGCCACCACCAGCGGCGCGGAGGCGATCATGCCTATGGGTGCGAAGTCGCGCTGGCCGTCGAACGGCAGGTCTGGAAACAGGCTGTTGTTGGTCGCGATGGAGTTGGCCACCAGCAGGATGGTGTAGCCGTCCGCCGGCGCACGGGCAACGGCCTGCATGCCGATGTTGGAGCTGCCGCCGGGCTTGTTCTCGACGATGAAGGGCTGTCCCAGCCGGTCCGCCATCCGCTGCCCCACCAGACGCGCGACCGCGTCCGTGGCGCCTCCCGGCGCATAAGGCACGACGATGGTGACCGGGTGCGTAGGCCAGGCCTCCGCGGCCGTTGCCGCCATGGGCAACAGGAGCGCAAAGCTCGCCAGGACGCGTCGAATCATGGCCGTCTCCTCATTTATTAAACCAACGTTTGAATTATTATTGGCGATTATAGGACGTGATCGACGCCTCGCCACGAGGGTTAACCCGCGGAACGCGCCTGGTCCGGAGCAACACCGCGCGCTCCCGGATGCGCGGCATCCAGCATGCGCCCGTCCAGGACATGCACGCCACCGCGCCACATCCCGCAGGGCGGGAGCGGCGCAAAAGGAACGGGAAAGGAGAAGGCCGCGGGCGGGCGTCAGTCCGCCAGCAGGCCGGCCACGAAGAAGCGCACCATGCGGTCGACCATCTCGTCGGGCCGGTGGGCGATGGGCAGCGGCGCCGACGCGAAGGCCGCGGGCGGCCGCTCCATGCGCTCGGAACCGCCCATGGCGTAGATGATGCCGCCCACCATCAGGTTGTAGCGCCAGATGACCTCTTCCAGCGGCAAGCGGGGAAGCAGGTGCTTGAGCGCCAGGATGAACCGGCTGCGCACGGGCTCGTAGTACGTCTGTAGGAACTCGTTCTCGCCCGGCGAGGCGAAGGCGCGCGACAGGAACTGCATGACGACCAGCGCCGAATTGCTGCTGCGGGTGCTGATGGCCGCCGTCAGCTTCATGGGCGGTTCGACGAAGGCCCGCACCACGGCCTCCACGGTGGGCGCCCCGCTCGCCAGCGCCGCGTCCAGCAGGGCCAGCCGCTCGTCGTTCAGGGGCACGACCCTGCGCTTGAACATTTCCTCGAACAGCTGGGCCTTGCCGCCGAAGTGGTACGTGATGGCGGCCAGGTTCACGCCCGCCGCCTCGCTGATGGCGCGCACCGACAAGGCCTCGAACCCCTCCGCGGCGCAGATGCGCTCGGCCACGTCCAGGATAGTGGCCCGCGTTTCCTCGCCGGCGGCGTTCTGCGTACCACGCGACCGCCCGCGCGGCGCGGACGGAACGGACAGGGCGGAAGCGGATTTACGGGCCATGGATCGACGGGAAGGACGCTGACGAGAACGGATTGTACGTCGTTAGCATTGACCTGGGCAGGCGGCCTTTCTTATAATTTAAACAAACGTATGTATTTAACAGAGGAGAGGGACGTGGCTACCGTCATCCTGACCTGCGCCATCACGGGCGGCGACGACACCGCGGGTCGTTTTCCCGCGGTACCCGTGACACCGCGCCAGATCGCCGAATCGGCCGTGCAAGCATGCCGGGCGGGCGCGGCCATTGCCCATATCCACGTCCGCGATCCGGCCACCGGCAAACCGTCGCTGGATCCGGCGCTCTACCGCGAAGTGGTGGAACGGGTGCGGGACAGCGGCTCGCCGGTCATCCTGAACCTGACGACGGGCGCCGGCGCGCGCTTCCTGCCGGACGATGCGGCGGCCAACACCGCCGCCGCAGGCTCCAACCTGCACCCGCCGGCGCAGCGGTGCGCGCACATCGCGGAACTGCGGCCGGAAATCTGCACGCTGGACATGGGCTCGCTCAACTTCGGCAAGGGCGCCCTCATCAACGTGCCCAGCCACATCGAGGCCATTGCCGCGACGATACGCGCGGCCGGTTCCAAGGCCGAACTGGAGATCTTCGACACCGGTCACATCGCGCTCGCCAGGCACTTGATCGACCGCGGCGTGATCGAGCCCGATCCGCTGTGGCAACTGGTGCTCGGCGTTCCGTGGGGCGCGCCGGCCAATCCCGAGACCATGCTGCACATGCGAAACCAGTTGCCCGCCGGCGCCCGCTGGGCCGCGTTCGGAATCGGCCGCGCGGAATTCCCCATGCTGGCGCAGGCCGCGCTGCTGGGCGGCCATGTGCGGGTCGGCCTGGAGGACAACCTGTACCTCTCGCACGGCGTCCCGGCGCAAAGCAACGCGCAGCTCGTCGACCGCGCGGTGGAGATCCTGCGCGCCCTCGACATCGAACCGGCCCCGCCGGACGCCGCGCGCCGCATGATCGGGCTGCCGCAGCGATGATGCCGGAGACCGGCCTGCGCGTAGCGCTCGCCCAGTTGCGGCCCGATGCGGACCTGGGCCGCAATCTCGACGACATCGCCGCGGCGGCCATCCGGGCACGCCGCGCGGGCGCGCACTGGCTGCTGCTTCCCGAATATGCCGCCATGCTGCATGGCAGCCGGCGCGAAATGCGCGCGGCCGCCGAGCGCGCCGGCGAGGTCGAGGCTGCGGTCGCCGGCCTGGCCCGCGACCTCGGCATGTGGATACTGCTCGGCTCCCTGGTCGTGCCGGACGGCCCCGAACGCATGTTCAACCGCAGCCTGCTGTTCGACGCCGAAGGGCGTCTCGCGGCGCGTTACGACAAGCTGCACATGTTCGACGTCGCGCTGCCGGATGGCCGTGAAATACGCGAATCCTCGGCTTATACGGCCGGCGCCGAGGCCGTGGCGGCCGACACGCCGTGGGGCCGGGTGGGCTTGTCCATCTGCTACGACCTGCGATTTCCCGGGCTTTATCGGACCCTGGCGCGGGCCGGCGCCACGGTCTTCGCCGTGCCCGCGGCATTCGTCCGCGCAACCGGCGAAGCCCACTGGCACGCGCTGCTGCGGGCGCGCGCCATCGAGAACGGCGCTTTCGTGCTGGCGCCCGCCACCTGCGGCGACAGCCCGGGCGGGCGCGCCAGCTACGGCCACAGCCTGGTCTTCGATCCCTGGGGCAAGCTGCTCGGGGAGCTCGGCACCGAGCCCGATTGCCTGGTGGTAACGATCGATCCGGCCGAAGCGGCGCGGGTACGCAGCCGCCTGCCCAGCCTCGCCCACGAACGCGAGTTCCGCGTACGCGTGGCCGGGTGCCCCTCTCTTTCCTCCTCTGACGGTATCCGCCATGAAGCAAGCCTATGACCAGCGCCCCCCCGCCCGGGCGACCCAGCCGGCCGACCTGCAGTCCCGCTACGTCGATGCGGCCGCCATGCCCTGGCAGCCCACCGAATTCCCGGGCATCGACATGAAGATCCTTTACGCCGACGCTGATACCGGCATGTCCACCATCCTGTTCCGGATGGCCCCCGGCGCCGTCGTGCCACTGCACGAACACACGGCCGTCGAGCAGACCTATGTGCTGTCCGGGCGCCTGGTCGACGACGAAGGCGAAGCGGGCGAAGGCGGATTCGTCTGGCGGCCGGGCGGCAACGTCCATATTGCCCGTGCGCCGGAGGGGGCGGTGTTCCTGTCGGTTTTCATGAAACCCAACCGCTTCTTCGGCGGGGCGAAATTCTTCACCGAGTGACGCGCCCGCCGCGTCAGGCCGCGGGCGGCGCCTCGCCCCGCGGCGCCTTGTAGCGGTTGTAGCCCCACAGGTATTGCTCGGGACAGCGCCGTATCATCGCTTCCATGCCGGCATTGACCCACGCCGCCTGCGCCTCCGGGGTCTCGGGCACCGGGCCGGGCAACCGCACGAAATGGATCTTCCAGCCGCGCGCATCGGGCAGGCGTTCGCCGGCTGCCAGCACCACGGCCGCACCGGTCTGCGCGGCCAGCCGGCCGGGCAGCACCATGGAAAAAGCGGGCCGGCCGAAGAACGGGGCCCAGATACCCTCGCCGTTGCCCGGCACCTGGTCCGGCAGGATGCCGATCGCTTCCCCCTTGCGCAGGGCCCGCACCAATTGGCGCACGCCCTGCAGGTTGGCCGGCGCCGTATCCAGATTGGGGCCGCGCCGCCCGCCTTCGACCAGCTGCGACACCCAGGCCTTGCGCGGCGGCCGGTACAACACGGTGATCGGGCCGCCCCGATGGGCGTAGTAGCGGGCCGCCACCTCGAAGCAGCCCAGGTGCGGCGTCAGGAACAGAATGCCCTTGCCGTCGTCCAGCGCACCTTGCACGGCGTCCCAGTCGTCGGTGCGGCACTCGGCCAGCGCCTCGTCGGGCCTGAACCAGACGCGCGGAATCTCCAGCGCCCCTTCGCCCGCGGCGGCGGCCGAACGGCGGGCGAAGGCTTCGCCCTCGTAGCCCGCGAGCGCGGCGTTGGCGCGCAGGCGCGCGGCATAGTCCGCCGAACTGCGGTACACCAGGAGTCCCAGCCAGCGGCCCAGGCGATGCAGCCACCCCAGGGGCAGCCGCGCGAGCAAACGATAGAAAGTCAGAAGCATCGGAAGATTCGAAAATGACAGGGGTGGGCTCCCCCCGGATTTTCCCCTAAAATAGCCGGGATCGCCGAGTTAACAGACAACTTGCGGGGCGATCGCGGCGCCGGCTTCCGGCGCCCGCATAAATGCCGCTAAAGCGTCGCTGCTCGAAACAGGTCCAAGACCCAACGTGCAACACGCCGCGGAACCGATAGCCGGCATGCTCGCACGCCGGTCAGCTTTTAAAGGACTATCGAGTGGCCAATTCCTACCTCTTCACTTCGGAATCCGTCTCCGAAGGACACCCCGACAAAGTCGCCGACCAGGTCTCCGACGCCATCCTCGACGCCATCCTGGCGCAGGACCCGACCTCGCGCGTCGCCGCGGAAACGCTGTGCAACACGGGGCTGGTCGTGCTCGCGGGCGAGATCACCACGCGCGCCAACGTCGACTACATCCAGGTCGCGCGCGACACGATCAAGCGCATCGGGTACGACAACACCGACTACGGCATCGACTACAAGGGCTGCGCGGTGCTGGTTGCCTACGACAAACAGTCGCCGGACATCGCCCAGGGCGTGGACCGCGCCTCGGACGACTACCTGAACCAGGGCGCCGGCGACCAGGGCCTGATGTTCGGCTACGCCTGCGACGAAACGCCCGACCTGATGCCCGCCCCCATCTGGTACTCGCACCGCCTGGTCCAGCGCCAGAGCGAACTGCGCAAGGACGGCCGCCTTCCCTGGCTGCGTCCCGATGCGAAGTCCCAGGTCACCTTCCGCTACGTGGACGGCAAGCCGGTGGAGGTGGACACCGTGGTGCTCTCCACCCAGCATGCGCCCGAAGTCAGCCAGGAAACGATCCGCGAAGCGGTCATCGAAGAGATCATCAAGAAGACCTTCCCTGAAGGCCTCATCACCGACAAGACCCGCTACCTGGTCAACCCCACCGGCCGCTTCGTCATCGGCGGCCCGCAAGGCGACTGCGGCCTGACCGGCCGCAAGATCATCGTCGACACCTACGGCGGCGCATGCCCGCACGGCGGCGGCGCGTTCTCGGGCAAGGATCCCTCGAAGGTGGACCGCTCGGCGGCCTACGCCGCGCGCTACGTGGCCAAGAACATCGTCGCCGCCGGCCTGGCCACCCGCGCGCAGATCCAGGTCAGCTACGCCATCGGCGTGGCCGAGCCCATCAACATCACGGTCCACACCTTCGGCACCGGCGTGCTGCCCGACGAACAGATCGCCAAGCTCGTGCGCGAGCACTTCGACCTGCGTCCCAAGGGCATCATCAACATGCTGGACCTGCTGCGCCCGATCTACCAGAAGTCGGCGGCCTATGGCCACTTCGGCCGCTCCGAGCCCGAGTTCAGCTGGGAAGCGACCGACAAGGCGGCCGTGCTGCGGTCGGCGCGGTAATCGCCGCCCTCTTCCGAGGGCAAGCACGCGCAACGAAGGCGAAGCGGCTCCTGCCGCTTCGCTTTTCTAGTTCTTGGACAGCTTCAACACGTTCGGATGGAACAGTTCCTCGGGCGCCACCTTGCGCGGCGACAGGCCTTGCTCGTGGTGATAGCGGGTGAAGGCGTCCAGCACGTGGCGGTTGGCCTCGAGGCCGTAGCTCCAGAAATCGTCGCCCATCAGTTCGCGCGATGCGTGATATTCGGCCACGCCCCACGGCAGTGACGCATACAGGTGGCCGATCTGCGCCAGCTCCTCCATGGCGAGTCGCTTGGCCTCGACGAATGCCTTGTAGACGCTGACGGGCAACCAGGGGTGCCGATCCACGAGCGCGCGGCGGATGCCCACCACGTGCATGATCGGAAAGATCCGCGTGCGTTCGAAGTAGGCGCGCTCCACTTCCCTGAACCGCGGGAACAGCAGGCCGACGTGGGGCGCACCCCGGGTGACGCACGACGGCGCCTTGGCGCTGAAGACGGCATCCAGTTCGCCCGACTCGAGCTGGCCGGACAAGGTGTCGGTATCCGGAATCTGCCGCAAGTCGATATCCGGCGGCAACTGGAGCGGCGCCCGCTCCTCGCGCCCGGGCTGCTCGACGCCGCCTCGCCGCCAGCGCACTTCGTTCGGCCTGACGCCGTAGTCGTCCTGGAGCATGCCGCGTATCCATACGTTGGCGGTGATCTGGTACTCGGGAACGCCGATCGTCCGGCCCTTGAGATCTTCCGGGCGCTCGATGCCGCGATCCGTCCGGATATAGATGCCGGAGTGGCGGAACACGCGCGAGACGAACGCGGGAATGGCGACATAGTCCGCCTGCCCTCTGGCCGTCATGACGGTGTGGCTGCTCAACGAGAGCTCGCAAATGTCGAACTCCTGGCCGTTGAAGGCGCGGTGGAATATCTCCTCGGGGTGGAGGGCGAGCGGGACCAGGTCGCATCCTTCGATGGCGACGCGGCCATCGAACAGCGCGCGGGTGCGGTCGTAGTCGCAGCAACCTAGGCTGAGCTGCAGTCTGGACATCATGAATCCTCGAATGAATGGAAGAAATGCCGCTTACTCGGCCTGGATATTGGCTTCCTTGGCGACCCTGGCGTATTTCTCATAGTCGGCGCGCACCAGCTTCATCATGTCCGCGGGATTCATCACCAGCATGTCCAGGCCAGCATCGCGCAGCTTCTTCTGCACATCGGGCATCATCGCCACGCGGTGCACGTCGGCCTCTATCTTTTTCTGCACAGCCGCAGGCGTTCCCGGCGGTGCCATGAAACCGTAGTAGTTGTCGAGCGAGAAATCCTTCAGCTCCGGAATGCCCGACTCCCGTATCGTCGGCACGCCGGGCGCCGATTCCCCGCGTTCGCTCGAGAACAGGCCGAGCGCATTGAGGCGGCCGTTCTTCGTGAAGGCGATGGCGGCCGGCGCGGATACGGCGGCAGCATGGACATGTCCCGCGAGAACGTCGGCGACAGCCGGGGTGCAGCCGCGATAAGGAACGTGCAGCGCCTGGATGCCCACCGCGCGCTTGTACATCTCGAGGCCGAAATGATGGGGACTGGCCACATTGCAGCTGGCGATCTCGTACTTGCCGGGATTGGCCTTGAGCAAGTCGGTGAACGCCTTCACCGTTTTTACGGGCAGCGAGGGATGGGTCACCAGCATCATGGGCGACGAGGTCACCAGTCCCAGCGGCGCGAAATCCTTGGTGAAATCGAAGGTCAGGTTGGGGTAGACCACCTGGTTGATGATGTGCGTGTTGGTCGCCAGCAGCAGCGTATAGCCGTCCGCCGGCGAGCGCAGCACCGCCTCGGCGCCGATCGAGCCGCCCGCGCCGGGGCGGTTTTCCACCACCACGCCCTGTTTCCACAGCTCGGCCAGTTTTTCGGCGAACACCCGGGCGGTAACGTCGGCCGCGCCTCCGGGCGTGAACGTCACCACGACCTTCACCGGCCGCACGGGGTAGTCCTGGGCGGCGGCAAGGCCGGGAAATACGATCGCGGCAAGCGCGAGACAAAGGTATCGAATGGAACGGCTCATGGCGACCTCGAGTCGAAAACAGATATTGAAGAAAGCAGCCCGATCTCTTTTTTGAGACAGAACGATTCAAAAAAACCGCCCTACCTTGGCGCGTCGTGCGACTCGGTGGGCAGCCCGGCATCCCGAAAAGGTGCAAACGGCATGCCGACACGAACGAAAATCCCGCACCCTTCCCCAAGCAAACAACGGACCAGGTGCGCGGGGACTACCTGGACCGCGAGCGAACACCGCTAGGCCTGTTCCGTCTCCTTGCCGAACACGCCATAGATCTCGCGCGGGTTGTGCACGAGGATGCGTTCGAGCACGGCCCGGTCTTCCACCCAATCATCCAGCAGGTCGAACAGATCGCCGTCGTTGGGCATGCGCCTGCCTTGCATGTTGGTATGCGGCCAGTCGCTGCCCCACAGCAGCCGGTCGGGAGCATGGCGCACCAGGGCACGAGCCATGGGCGTGACCTCGGCATAGGGATAATCGCCGGGCGTGCAGCGCATGGGGCCGGAGATCTTCACCCAGACCCGGCCGGTGTCGAGCAACTCCAGCAAGCGCCGGAAAGCCGGCTGGTCCACGCCGCCGGCCGCGGGGATGCAGGCGAAATGATCCAGCACGATGCGATTGGGCAGCCGCAGCAGCGCTTCGGCATGCTCGAGCAGGTCGGTGCCGTGCGGATAGAACTGCACGTGCCAGCCGAACTCGGCCACCAATTCCGGAATGCGCGGCGACGAGAGCCTGGGCAGCGCCCCGCGATGCCCATGGCTGACGAACCGGGCGCCGCGTACGCCGAGCGCGTCGAGCTCGGCCACCTTCGCGCGATCGACATCGTCGGGCAGCAACGCGACGCCCCGGAAACGATGCGGAAAGCGCGCCAGAACATCGGCCAGGTGGTCGGCGTTCTGCCCATAGCCGGCGCCGCTGACCACGACGGCCCCGCTCAGCCCCAGCGTATCCTGCAAAGCGATGTTGGTTTCAGGCAGCGCATCCGCCGAACGGTACTTGCTGCCGGGATGGAACGGGTAACGGGTGGCGGGACCGAACAGGTGCACGTGGCAATCGATGGCGCCCGCCGGCGCAGCCAGGCGGGGCTTGCGCGGATGGGGATCGGGCGGCGGAGTCAGGGGCGGCAGCGCGGAGTCGGACATGGACGTCGATCAGTTGGCTGTGATGCGGGCGCGCCGCACCACGTCTTTCCATTGCGCGATCTCACCTGCGATCATCCTGGCGAAGGCTTCGGGCGTATTGGTCCTGGGCTCCACGCCGGCGGCCTGCAACTGGGCCGTCCACGCCGGGTCCCGGCCGATTGCAGCGATCGTCCGGTGCAGCACGTCGATCGTCGCGGGCGGCGTTCCCGCGGGCGCCAGCACGCCCAGCCACAGGATCCCTTCATAGCCCGGCACGCCCGACTCGGCGATGGTCGGCACGTCGGGCAGCAACTTAGAGCGCGATGCGCTGGCGATGGCCAGCGGCTTGATCCGCCCGCTGGCGAAATGCGGCTGGGAAGTGGTGACGGTATCCATCTTGACCGCGATCTGGCCGCCCAGCAGGTCGTTGAGCGCGGGCGCCGCGCCCTTGTATGGCACGTGCACGACGGCTATACCCAGCTTGAGCAGCAACAGCTCCATCGTGACGTGAGGCAGCGTGCCATTGCCCGCCGACCCGTAGGTCAGCTTGCCGGGATGATTGCGGGCATAGTCGACGAACCCCTTGAAATCGTCGAACGGCTGGTTGCCGCTCGCCACCAGCAGCTCGGGAATCTGCGCCACCAGGCCGACGGGAGCGAAGTCCTTTTCCGTATCGAAGGCCAGGCGGTTCATGATCGCCGGGTTGATGGTGTGGTTCGGCGTGGTGAACAACAGCGTGTACCCGTCGGGCGCGGCGCGCGCGACGCGCTGGGTGGAAATTACGCCGCCCGCCCCCGGCACGTTCTCCACCACCACCTGGGTCTGCAACCGCTTGCCGAGCTGCGCCGCCAGCATGCGCGCCACCGCATCCACCGACCCGCCGGCCGGGAACGGCAACACCATCGTGATCGGCTTGGCCGGATAGCCGGCGGCGGCGGCCGACGCGGCCAGCAGGAGCCCGGCCGCCATGCCCGGCACGGCACGCAGCCGCAACACCCGGGCAGCGAATTGAAACAGCATCGTGTATCGCCCTCCACGCACACATGCTTGCGGGACGGTGAGCTTAGAGGCGCGCGAATGTTGCCTCAAATGATTGTTTTGCACCCGTCCATGAATTCCTTGCATGTAGGCGGGCCAGTGATGATGATGTCGGCTGTCCGGTTTTACCTGGCGAGGCGACCATGCAAATCGATTTCCTCGGCATGCAGGCATTTCTCTGCATCGTCGAGCAAGGCGGCTTCCTGCCCGCCGCCGCCCACCTGAATCTTTCCCAGACCGCGATCAGCCACCGGTTGCGCAAGCTGGAAGACGGCCTGGGCATGAAACTGCTGACCCGCACCACGCGCGCCATCACGCTGACCGACGCCGGCCGCGCTCTGCTGCCGCGGGTGCGCAAGGCCATGCAGGAACTGGAGCTGTCCTACGATACCGTGCGGCAACATGCCAAGACCGCCCCGCGCTGGCTGGTGTTCGGCTGCCTGCCGACCCTGGCGGTCACGCAGCTTTCGACTGCGCTGCAACGCTTTGCGGCGCAGTACCCGGACATCGCGGTGCGGGTGCTGGACGATTCCATCGGCGAAATCGCCGAGCACGTCCACAACGGCGCCGCGGCCTTCGGCGTATCGCTCGCCAGTTCGAACCGCTTCGGCCTGGACATGGAGGTCTTCGCCGAGGAGCCCTTCGCGCTGGTGTGCCCGCCACGCCACCGCCTGGCGCGGGCCAAAGAGGTGGACTGGGAACGATTGCGCGGCGAGCCGCTGATCCGCATCAGCCTGCCCGCCGGCAACGCGGCCACCATCGACGACGCGCTGGGCGATCGCCGCCTGCAGTTCCGCTGGGCGTACGAGGCGCAGCATACGGCGGTCGCGCTGGACTTCGTCGCCAACGGGCTGGGGCTCACGATCGTGCCCGCGCTTTCGGCCATCAAGGCGCCGGGAGTGGCGGTACGCCGGCTGGCGGGCCCCCGGGTGGCCCGCCACCTGGCGGTCGTCACCCGCCACGGCGCCACGCTGGCCCCGGCCGCCCAGGCCATGCGCGACCTGCTGGTCGGCGAAATCCGCCAAAGGCTCGCGGCCATCGATGAACGGCGCGAATAAATCCGCCAAACAATTCATTTGTCGGCGATACGCCTCGTGCATAGACTGGCTGCGCATCGACGGCCCTCCCGCAATGCCTCGCCTCGGATCCGGGCCGCGCACGAGGAGACCACCATGTTCCAACGCGCCGCCCGGCAGCGCCTGGCATTCGCCGCCGCACTATCGCTCGCCGCGACCGCCCCTGTCCATGCCCAGGAAGACAGCTATCCCGACCAGCCTATCCGGGTAGTCGTGCCGTTCGGTGTGGGGGGGCTGGCCGACATCTCGCTGCGCCTGGTCACGCAACGGCTCTCGGAACGGCTGGGGCAGCAGGTCATCGTCGAGAACAAGCCCGGGGCGGGCGGAGTCGTGGCCGCCAACGCCGTATTGGCCGCGCCGCGCGACGGCTACACGCTGGCGGTCTTCGCCAACGGCACGGCGATCAGCAAGACGCTGTTCAAGCTGCCGTACGATCCCGTCGCCGATTTCGAGCCTATCTCCACCGTCGCCTATTTCGATCTCGTCCTGCTGGCCAACGCCAAGGGCAAGCTGCGCTCCCTGCCCGACCTGCTCGCCGAGGGCAAGAAACGCCAGTTGGTGCTTGGCACCATCAATCCGGGCAGCACGCAGAACCTGTCGGCCGAACTTTTCAAGTCCATGGCCGGCATCAACGCCATGGTCGTGCCGTTCAAGAGCACCCCGGAGGTACTGACGGCGCTGCTGCGCGGCGACATCGACGTCATGTTCGAATCCTATGCCGCGCTCAAGGGCGCGATCTCTTCCGGGCAGGCCAGGGTGATCGCGGCCACCGGCAAAAGCCGCTCGAGCTGGCTTCCCGACGCGCCCACGGTCGCCGAAAGCGGCGTGCCCCGCTACGAAGTCACGGGTTGGAACGCCGTGTTCGCGCCCGCCGGCACGCCGCCCCGGCGCCTGGCCCGCCTGAACGCGGCCTTGAACGACGTCCTGCGCGAACCGGCCATCCAGCAGCGCCTGGAAGAGCTCGGCACACAGGCCAAGGGCAGCAGCCGCGAGGAGCTGGCCGCCGTATTCAAGCGCGACATCGCCAAATGGGCCGACGTCATCCGCAAGGCAGGCATCCCCACCCAGCAGAACTAGCAGGAGCTATTCGTGACTTTTGCCACCTCCCCGGCCGACGCGGTGCTGGTCGATGCCCACGTCCATGTCTTCAAGCGCGACATGCCGCTCGTCCCCAATCCCCGGCACAGCCCGGACTACAGTTTCACGGTGGAGCAGCTGCTGGCCACCATGGACGGGCATGGGGTGCACTACGCGGTCATTGCCGCCGCCAGTCCATGGGGCGACTACAACGACTACGTCATCGAGTCGCTGCGCAAGTCGCCGCGCTTGCGCGGCACCGTCATCACGGCACCGGCCGTGGAGAAGGTCGTGCTGGACGACATGCACGCCGCCGGCATACGCGGCGTACGCCTGCCCTTCATCGGATCGGAGCGGCTGCCCGACCTGCAATCGTGGGACTACCGCAAATTCCTGCGCCGCCTGGCCGACCTCGACTGGCACGTGCACGTGCACATCGAAGGACCGCGCCTGCCGGCGGTGCTGCCCGCGCTCGAACAGTCGGGCGTGAAGATCGTCATCGACCACATCGGCCGTCCCGATCCTGTCGCGGGAACGGAAAGCGAGGGCTTCCGGGCCATGCTGCAGTCGGTCCGCAAGGGCCGCACGTGGGTGAAGCTGTCGGGCGCCTACCGCCTCGGCGCCAACGCCCGCGCATGCGCGCAGGCGCTGTACAGGGAAGTCGACGTGGACCGGCTCATGTGGGCCAGCGACTGCCCATTCGTGGGCGCGGAATCGACCATGACCTATGAAGCCGCGATCGCCTGGCTCGAGGAAACGATCCCGGATGCGGCCGACCGCCGGCGGATATTCGGCGGCAACGCGCTGCGCTTTTATTTCTCCTGAAGCGGGCGCGGTTACGCGTCCGTCACGAATCGAATAAGCATCCTCGTTTTCATTCGTTGGCCATGCCGGGCCGCTCGCCTAGGATGATCGATCCGACCGCGCAGCGGCTTGTCTTGCGCGCTCCTGCCGCCGTCATCGACACGGCGCCGGACCGTATTCCATCATGGCTCCCACATTCCTGCGTTTCCTGTCCCGCCTGGGCTCGGCTCTGGCCCTCGGCACCGCCGCCGCTACCGCCTTCGCCCACCCTTCCTATCCCGACAAACCGATACGCATCGTCGTCCCCTATCCCCCGGGCGGCACGGCCGACATCCTAGGCCGGTTGCTGGCCGAGCGTCTTGCGCCCGAACTGGAGCAGCCGGTGCTGGTCGAAAACCGCGCCGGCGGCGGAACGGCCATCGGCGCGCGCTTCGTGGCGACGGCGTCCGCCGACGGCTATACGCTGTTCGTGGGCACGAGTACCTCGCACGCGATCAATCCGGCCCTACAGGCCGACATCGGCTACGACCCCGTGCGGGATTTCACCGCAGTGGCCGCGATCGCGGAGGTGCCCTACGTCATCGTGGCCCATCCCAAGCGGGGCTTTCGCGCATTGAAGGACCTGGTCGCCTATGCGCGCGCCCACCCGGGCGAACTCAACTACTCCTCGGCAGGAACGGGATCGTCCAATCACCTGGGCGGCGAGTTGCTGGCTTCGGTCGAGCGTATCAGGATCACCCATATCCCATACAAGGGCAGTGCCCCGGCGCTCAATGACCTCCTGGCCGGACAGGTCGATTTCATGTTCGACCTCGCCCCTACCGCGCAACAGCACATCCGTGCCGGCAAGCTGACGGCGCTGGCCGTTACCGCCGGGCAGCGCAGCGCCGTGCTGCCCGACGTGCCGACCGCCGCCGAAGCCGGCGTCCCGGGCGCGCAGATCACCGCATGGTTCGGCATCTTTGGGCCAGCGCGGCTACCGGCGTCCATCCAGCAGCGGCTGGCGCAGGCGCTGTCGGCGGTCCTGGCACAGCCGGACACGCGCAAGCGCCTGGCGGACCTCGGCACCGAGGTCATGAACCAGCAGGGCGACGCTTTCCAGGCCTTCGTCGCGCAGGACTATGCGCACTGGAAGACGCTGGTCGCCCAGGCCGGCATCAAGGCGGACTGAGGAAATATCATGTCCGACCGCAAACTGCACCTGGCCGCTTTCGCAGCCGCCGGCCCTGTTTCCGGCAACCATGGAGGCTGGCGCTATCCCGGCGCCGACCTCGAACTGCTGTCCGGCCACTACTACCGCAAGCTGGGACGCAAGCTCGAGACCGCCTGCTTCGACCTGCTGTTCGTCGCCGACATTCTCGCCATTCCTAGCCGGCTGGAGAACAGCCTGGACAGCCAGCTGCGCTATGGCGCACTGGGCGCGCTGCGGCTGGAACCGCTGTCGGTGCTGTCCCTGATCGCCGGCCATACCGAGCACCTGGGCCTGGCCGCCACGGTGTCCACCACCTATTTCGAACCCTACGACGTGGCCCGCTCGCTGGCCACGCTGGATCACCTGAGCGGCGGCCGCGCCGCCTGGAACATCGTGACCTCGTTCCAGCATGCCGAGGCACGCAACTTCGGCCGCGAAGACCACATCGGCCACGACGAGCGCTACGATCGCGCCGACGAATTCCTCGACGTGGCCTGCAAGCTCTGGAACAGCTGGGAAGACGACGCGCTGGTGCGGGATGCCGAGGCGCCCTTGTTCGCCGACCCGTCCAAGGTGCGGCCCATCCACCATCGCGGCCGATGGTTCAACGTGGAGGGACCGCTGAACGTGAGCCGCCCCCCGCAGGGGCGGCCCGTATTCATCCAGGCCGGCGCGTCCAGCCGCGGCAAGGATTTCGCCGCGCGCTGGGCCGACGTGATCTTCGTCACGCACGCGTCGCTGGAATCGGCGCGCGAGTTCTATCGCGAGATGAAGGAGCGGGCCGCCGCGCTGGGGCGCGACCCCGACCACCTGAAGATCCTGCCGGGCATCGCCCCGCTCACGGGCGAGACGGCCGAGATCGCGCGCGCCAAGGATGCGCTGCTGACCGGGCTGGCGGAAGCAAAGGCCGGCCTGTCGACCCTCGCCTATCACCTGGACATCGACCTGTCGCAGTTCCCGCAGGACACGCCACTGCCCGACATCGAACAGCCGGGCATCCACGGCCACTACAAGGAAGTGGCCGAGCTCACCCGCAAGCACGGCATGTCGCTGGCGCAGATCGGCAAGCAATACGCCATCAAGACGAACCGCGATTTCATCGGCGGCTACCAGGAAGTCGCGGACCGGATCGAACAATGGTTCACGCAGTCGGCCTGCGACGGCTTCATGATACAGATCCCGTACCTCTTCGGCGGACTGGACGATTTCGCCAACCTCGTGGTGCCGGAACTGCAGCGCCGCGGCCTGTTCCGCACCGCCTACGAAGGGACGACGCTGCGCGACCGGCTGGGGCTGCCCAAGCCATAACTCGACAGGAGCTTTCCATGCCCAATCAAGCCCTGGCGGCCACCACCGGCCAACCCGGCACCTGGCTGCTCAAATCCCGCCACAACTATCTGGTCTCGAGCGCGACACCCGAGCGGGGCGGCACCGGCGAACCCTGGGTGGCCGGCGAGCTGCTGGTGGCGGCGCTGGCAAGCTGCGCGGCCTCCATCGTGGCCGACGCCGCCGCCCGGCGCGACATTGGCTTGCGCCACCTGGGCGTGGCCGCCAGCTCGGAGCGCGACGCGAACGACCCCACCCGCTATGCCGCCGTCACGCTGGAGTTCGAACTGCACGGGCCGAGCCCACAAGAGGCCGAAAGCCTAGTGGAAGAGTTCCAGGCCAACTGCCCCATCTACGGCACGCTGTCGCGCGGCGCCCCACTGCACGTCTCCATCCGGACGGCCAGATAGCTTGAGCGCCGCTCCGGCGCTCAACGCACCGAATCGCCCCAGCGATAGACGTGCGTCAGGTCGTCGAGCCGCTGCTTCAACCCGGCGTCGAGCGCGTAGTCGGCGGCCGCCAGCGTGTCGGTCAATTGCTCGGGCCGGCTGGCCCCCAGCAGCGGCGCGGTGACGGCCGGATTGGCGAGCACCCAGGCGACGGACAGCGTCGTCAGCGACACACCGGCCTCCTGCGCCAACGCCTGCAACTGGTCCACCGTATCGAAATACCGGTCGGCCCAGTAGCGCTCCTGGTAGCGCTCGGCCGCATTGCCCAGCGTGAAGCGGGTGCCTTCGGTGGGCGCACCGCGGCGATGCTTGCCGGTCAAGAGGCCGCCGGCCAGCGGGTTGTATGGAATCACGCCCAGGCCCTCTTCCTGCGCCAGCGGCAGTAGCTCGCGCTCGATCTCGCGGAACAGCAGGCTGTAGCGCGGCTGCACCGAGACGAAGCTGGTCAATCCGCGTAGCTCGGCCCGCCCGAGCGCCCGGGCCAGCCGGTACGCAAGGAAATTGGAGACACCGACGTACCGGGCGCGTCCGGACCGCACGATCGTATCCAGCGCCTCCAGGGTCTCGTCGAGCGGCGTGCTCGCGTCGTCGCCGTGAAGCTGGTAGAGATCGACATAGTCGGTCTGCAGGCGCTTGAGCGAGGCGTCGATCGCATCCAGCAGGTGCTTGCGCGACGAGCCCTGGTCCCAGGGATGCGGCCCCATTCTCCCGAACGCCTTGGTGGCCACGATGAAACTAGCGCGCCTGCCGGGCGCGGCGCGCAGCCAGCGGCCGAGGATCTCCTCGGTCGCGCCGGCCGTCTCCAGCCCGCCTCCCAGCGGATAGACGTCGGCCGTGTCGAGGAAATTGATGCCGCCCTCGGCGGCCTTGTCGAGAATCTGGTGCGCGACCGGTTCTTCGGTCTGCAGGCCGAAAGTCATGGTGCCGAGCGCGAGGCGGCTTACGGTCAGGCCGGTACGGCCGAGGCGGGTGGTGGCCAGCGTCATGGTAGGGGCAGTAGCACGGAATGGAAGGAACTGCCTATGCTAGATCAGCTTGGCGGTTCCTGGAACCAATCGGCGGGATTAAGGATATGCCGCAAGCAGCGCCTGGAAAGTCGAAGAGGACGTCCGAAAGGTACGGACGGATGGCGCTACACTCCCCCCTATATGACCGCCAAGCCCCCTGTTCCCGACTCCCCTCCTCGCGCCTCCTCCACCGCCGACTCGCCTTGCGTGGCGGTATGTTCCACCCTGTTCGACGACATCTGCCGCGGGTGCGGCCGCACGGCCATGGAAGTGGCCAACTGGGTCATGCTGAGCGACGAGGAAAAGCAGGCGGTATGGCAGCGCATCCGGGCGCAGGGATATCCGCGGCGCAAGGGCTGATGGTGGAAAACGCATGAGTCGCGGCCCCGGCCGCGTCATGACAGTCTTCGGCCTGTCACATGCGGCAGGCTAAATAGCGCCATCGCACCGACTACTCCAGGCCCATGCGCATCGTCCTCGTCACGGATGCCTGGCATCCGCAAATCAACGGCGTCGTCCACACCTGGACGTACATGCAGAAAACGCTGACCTCCTGGGGCCACGAGCTCATCGTCGTCAGCCCGGTCGGCAGCCGCACCATTCCCACCCCCACCGAACCCGACGTGCGCCTGTGCGTGGAGCCGCGCCGCCACCTGCTGCGCACGCTCGCCGGCCGCGAACCCGATACCCTGCACATCGCCACCGAGGGACCGCTGGGCCTGGCGGCGCGCCGGCTGGCGCGGCAACGGGGCTGGCGCTACACCACCTCCTTCCACACGATGTTCCCGGACTATCTGCGGGCCCGGCTCGGCATACCGGCCTCCTGGACGTGGCGCTTCATGCGCTGGTTCCACCGGCCTTCGCAGCGGGTCCTCGTGCCCACCCCCACGGTGCGCGACACCCTGGCCGCGCGCGGCCTGCGCAACCTGCATATCTGGGCGCGCGGGGTGGATACCGAGCGGTTCCGCCCCGAGGCCGGCGACGCTCTGCCCTATCCCGGTCCCATCTTCCTGAGCGTGGGCCGCCTGGCCAAGGAAAAAAACCTCGACGCCTTCCTGTCCCTCGACCTGCCCGGCACCAAGGTGGTGGTGGGCGGCGGTCCCGACGAGGCCAGGCTGCGGCGCAAGTTTCCGCAGGCGGTGTTCCTCGGCATGAAGGCGCATGGCGAACTGGCGCGCTACTACGCCGGCGCCGACGTTTTCGTCTTTCCCAGCCAGACCGACACCTTCGGCCTGGTCATGCTGGAAGCGATCGCCTGCGGCACGCCCGTGGCCGCCTACCGCTGCGAAGCGCCGATGGCGGTCGTGAGCGAAGGCCGCACCGGCGTCCTGCACGACGACCTGCGCGCGGCCTGCATGGGCGCGCTGGAGCTGTCTGGCACCGACATTCGCCAGCATGCGCTCGAGCACAGCTGGTCCGCCATCGCTTATCGGCTGCTGGAATTGCAGGTGCCAGCCGATCCGAGAAGGGAGAAGGCCGATCTGGACTGGTATCCGCAAGGGGCAACATAAGACGATCCCCACATTGTCCGTCGCCAGCGGGAACCGGCTACAATGCCAGGCACCTGAGGAGCGTTGCGACGACCGGCACCCCGTGCCTGGCCGCCAGGCTCAGGTTTCCGATCGGCAGGCCAGCCATGGCGCCGGTCCCGGCAACGGCGCTCGCCCCTGAACCTGCCCTCTGCAGGCCACGCGGCGAGCCTTCCCGGTTCACGCCGCGGCGTCAGAGGGCAAGCACTTTGGAGTCCCCATGAACGCTGTACCCAACGCCAAGACCACCGACTACCGCATCGCCGACATCGCGCTGGCCGACTGGGGCCGCCGCGAGATCAGCATTGCCGAGACCGAAATGCCCGGCCTGATGGCGATCCGCGAGGAGTTCGCCGCCTCCCAGCCGCTCAAGGGCGCCCGCATTGCCGGCAGCCTGCACATGACCATCCAGACCGCGGTGCTGATCGAGACGCTCAAGGCGCTCGGCGCCGACGTGCGCTGGGCCTCGTGCAACATCTTCTCGACCCAGGACCACGCCGCCGCGGCCATCGCCGCCTCGGGCACGCCGGTGTTCGCGATCAAGGGCGAGTCGCTGGCCGACTACTGGGAATACACCCACCAGATCTTCGAATGGCCGGCCGGCGCCCACGCCAACATGATCCTGGACGACGGCGGCGACGCCACGCTGCTGCTGCACCTGGGCACCAAGGCCGAGCAGGATCCCTCGGTGCTGTCCAAGCCCGGCAGCGAAGAGGAAGTCGCGCTGTTCGACTCGATCCGCGCCACGCTCAAGCGCGATCCGCAGTGGTACTCCACCCGCCTCGCCCAGATCAAGGGCGTGACCGAGGAAACCACGACCGGCGTGCATCGCCTCTACCAGATGTCCAAGAAGGGTGAACTGGCCTTTGCCGCCATCAACGTCAACGACTCGGTCACCAAGTCCAAGTTCGACAACCTGTACGGCTGCCGCGAGTCGCTGGTGGACGGCATCAAGCGCGCCACCGACGTGATGGTCGCGGGCAAGGTCGCGGTGGTGTGCGGCTACGGCGACGTGGGCAAGGGCTGCGCGCAGGCGCTGGCCGCGCTGCGCGCGCAAGTATGGGTGACGGAAGTCGATCCCATCTGCGCGCTGCAGGCCGCGATGGAAGGCTACAAGGTCGTGACGATGGACTACGCGGCCGACAAGGCCGACATCTTCGTCACCGCGACCGGCAACTACCACGTCATCACGCACGAGCACCTGGTCGCCATGAAGGACGAGGCCATCGTCTGCAACATCGGCCACTTCGACAACGAGATCGACGTCGCCTCGTTGCGGCAATACAAGTGGGAAGAGATCAAGCCTCAGGTCGACCACATCGTCCTGCCGTCGGGCAAGCGCATCATCCTGCTGGCGCAGGGCCGCCTGGTGAACCTGGGCTGCGCGACCGGCCACCCGTCGTTCGTGATGTCCTCGTCGTTCGCCAACCAGACGATCGCGCAGATCGAGCTCTGGACGCAGAACGAGAAGTACACGAAGGGCCAGGTCTACGTGCTGCCCAAGCACCTCGACGAAAAGGTGGCGCGCCTGCACCTGAAGAAGCTGGGCGCCCAGCTCACGCAGCTGCGCCCGGACCAGGCGGCGTACATCAACGTACCGGTGGAAGGCCCGTACAAACCCGAGCACTACCGCTACTGATCGTTCCATCCAGCGCTCCCGGGGCAGTCCCGCCCCGGTGCGTCCGCCCCCCCCCCCACTTGGCAAGGAGTTCGCGATGACCCTGTTACTCGTCTGGTTGCTCAACGCCGTAGCGCTTCTGGTCGTGGCCTATCTGCTGCCCGGCATCACCGTGGCCAGCTTCGGCTCGGCGCTGATCGCGGCGCTGGTGCTGGGCCTCCTGAACTCGCTGGTCAAGCCGGTCCTGGTGCTGCTCACGCTGCCGATCACCATCGTCACGCTGGGCCTGTTCCTGATCGTGCTGAACGCGCTGCTGTTCTGGTTCGCAGGGTCCATCCTCAAGGGCTTCCAGGTCAACGGCTTCTGGTGGGCGGTCATCGGGGCGCTGCTCTACAGTCTGATTTCGGGTCTGCTGTCGGCCATCGTGCCGAGCTGATCCGCTCTACCTACAGGTTGCTCCCAAGTGAGTTCGTCCGTCCCTTCCGACACGGCGCCGGCCGACGCCGCGCCGGTCTTCAGCCTGGAATTCTTCCCGCCGCGCGACATCGCGGCGCAGGAAAGGCTGGTTCGCACGGCCAAGCAGCTGCATGGCCTGCATCCCCATTTCGCCAGCGTGACGTTCGGCGCCGGCGGTTCCACCCGCGACGGCACGATGCTGGCGGTGACCATGCTGCAGAAGCTGGGCTACGAGGTCGCGCCCCACCTGTCCTGCATCGGCTCCACGCCCGATAGCCTGCGCGACATCCTCTATGCCTACCGCCAGGCCGGCATCAGGCGGCTGGTTGCCTTGCGGGGCGACATGCCTTCGGGCATGGGCGACATGGGCGAGCTCCGGTATGCGCGGGACCTGGTGCGGTTCGTGCGCGAGGAAACGGGCGACTGGTTCCATATCGAGGTGGCGGCCTATCCCGAAATGCATCCGCAGGCCCATGATCCGGAGGCGGATCTGGATCATTTCGTGGAGAAGATGCGGGCCGGCGCCGACAGCGCGATTACGCAGTATTTTTTCAATGCGGACGCGTATTTCGATTTCGTCGACCGCGCGACGGCCAAGGGGGTGCTGGCGCCTATCGTGCCGGGCATCATGCCGATCACGAACTACACGCAGCTGGCGCGTTTTTCGGACATGTGCGGGGCGGAGATCCCCCGCTGGATCCGGCTGAGGTTGGCGTCGTACGGGGATGACAAGGCCTCGATCCGGGCCTTCGGGCACGACGTGGTGACCGAGCTTTGCCAGACATTGCTGGATGGGGGCGCGCCTGGATTGCATTTCTATACGATGAACCAGGCGGACTCTGTCCAGGCCATCTGGAAAGAGCTGGAGCGGTAACGCTCGTTCTTCAGGCGGTTCGTGCGGCCCCTTATCGCGCAGCGTGGGGGCCGGCCATCCATCCTTCCTCACTGATGATCTCGTCCAGCCGCATGTCGTGCGGTTCGGGCACGTGCACGTCCGGGGCCAGGCGGCCGCAGGCATAGGCGATGCCCAGGGCCAGGGTCTCGCGGCCGCCTTGGCGCAGGGCGGCCAGGGTGCGGTCGTAATAGCCGCCTCCATAGCCGATGCGATCGCCGTCGACGGTGTATCCGAGCGTGGGGACCAGGACGATGTCCGGCACGCGCGCGGGCGTGCCTTGGGGTTCGGGAATCCGGTAGGCGCCCGGGGCCATGGCGGTGCCGGGGGTCCAGGCACGGAACTCGAGGGGCGCCGCGGGGGTCAGGACGACGGGCAGGGCCAATTCGAGCCGGTCGTCCTGCGCCCAGGCATGGAGCGCCGGACGCAGGTCCGGCTCGTCGCCGATGGGCCAGAAGGCGGACAGCACGACGCGCCTGCCGCCCCAGCGGCCGCTGGCGAGGTAGTCGTGTATCCTGCCCTGCAGGAAACCGGCGATGCGGGCGTCGGCCTCGGCGCGCTCGGCGGCCGGCATGGCCGCGCGCAAGGCGCGCAGGCGCGGGCGCAGGGCGGCCGCGGTGGGTGCGCCGGCCGGATCCGCCTCTTTTCGCGGCGTAGCGCCGGCTCGGCCGGACGCGCGGTCTTCCCTGGGTTTTCCCGATGCTATTCTTGCTGCCATGGCCTATACCGCTTTCCTGAACAGAATCCGCATTACAGCACTTGCCGCCGTCCTGGCAAGCGCCGCCATGGGCAGCGCCTGCGCGCAGGTCTCCGCATCCTCGTCGGACGACGCGCTGCTGGCGGCACGCACGGCGGTGCAGACCGGTAACTGGGACATCCTCCGTTCGCTGGTTCCGCGCGTCCAAGGCCATGTGCTGGCGGCCTATCCGCAGTACTGGTGGCTGCGCCAGCAATTGAACGATCCGCGCAAGCCGCTGCCGGAAACCGAGCTCAACGAGTTCGTCAGCACGCACCGCGGCACTTATCTTGCCGAGCGGCTGCGCGGCGAATGGCTGCTGGCTGCGGCCAAGCAGGCCGACTACGCCACCGTGCGGTCGCTGGCCGACACGTCGGTCAATACCCCGCAAATCGACTGTGCGGTGCTGCTGGCCATGCATGCCCGCGGCGAACGGGTGACGGCCCTGCAGGCCATGGGCAAGTTCGAACCGGGCGACAGCTGCTGGACGCTGTACGACCGGCTGCAGGCCGACGGCGTCATGCAGTGGGAAGATTTCTCCGCGCAGATGCGCAACCTGCTGGAAACCAATTCGCTGGCCAACGCCAGGCGCATGGCCCGCTATGTGTTCGAAGCCGGGCAATTGAAGACGCTCAACGCCGTGATGGACCAGCCCATGGCGTGGCTCGTGCGGCAGAACGCGCTCCCGCGCGACCGCGCCAGCCGCGAGCTCGTGGTGGTGGCCCTCAGCCGCCTCGCGCGCAACGACATGCAGGTGGGCTACGATTATTTCGAGCGCAGCTGGGCGCGGCAGTTGCCGGCCGACGACGCCAACTGGGTGCGCAACCAGTTCGCCCTGCAGGCCTCGTTCAAGCTCGACCCGATCGCGGTGGCCTGGTATCGCGCGGGCGAAGGCGGCAAGCTCACGGAATACAACCAGGCCTGGCGCGCGCGCATGGTGCTGCGCCAGCAGCCGGTCGACTGGCGGACGCTGAACCGCTATATCGAACAAATGCCGTCCTCCATGCGCGAGGACCCCACCTGGATCTATTGGCACTCGCGCGGACTGGTCGCGCTCGGCGCGATACAGGAAGGGCAGGCGGGATTCCGCAGCATCGCCGGCCAGTTCAATTTCTATGGCCAGCTGGCCGCCGAAGAGCTCGGCATCGCCACGACCATTCCCACGTCGGGCGCGCCCATCACGCCCGACGAACTGGCCAGGGCGCAGTACAACCCGGGCCTGCAGCGCGCCATCGCGCTGTTCCGACTGGGCTGGCGCACCGAGGCGGTCCGCGAGTGGAACTATGCGCTGCGAGGCATGGACGACAGGCAGTTGCTGGCGGCCGCCCAGCTCGCGCACCGCGAGAACCTCTACGATCGCGCGGTCAACACGGCCGAGCGCACGCGCGACCAGCACGACTTCAACCTGCGGTTCCTCACCCCTTTCCGCGACCAGCTGGTGGACAAGGCGCGCGAGATCGGCGTGGACGCGACCTGGGTCTACGGCCTCATCCGCCAGGAGTCCCGGTTCGTCATGGATGCCCGTTCCAGCGTCGGCGCGTCGGGGCTGATGCAGCTGATGCCGGCAACCGCCAAATGGGTGGCGCGCCGCATAGGCATGTCCGACTACGCGCAGCACCGCGTCAACGACATGGACACCAACCTCACGCTCGGTACGAGCTATCTGCGCATCGTCCTGGACGACCTGGGCGGTTCGCCGCTGCTGGCTTCGGCCGGCTACAATGCCGGCCCGCGCCGGCCGCACGCCTGGCGCTCGACGCTGCCAGGCCCGGTGGAAGGCGCGATCTTCGCCGAGACCATTCCCTTCACCGAGACCCGCGACTACGTCAAGAAGGTCCTGTCCAATGCCACGTACTACGCGGCCTTGTTCACGGGCCAGCCGCAATCGCTCAAGGCCAGGCTGGGAACGGTCGTACCGCAGGCGGTGGAGACCACCGCCATTCCCTGAGGAAGTACAACGCCATGACCATGATCTACCCGCGCATACTCGTGCTAGGCGGTTCGGGCTTCATAGGCAGCCACCTGGTGGCGCGTCTTGCAGCCCAGGGCCGCAAGCTGCTGGTTCCCACCCGCCGCTACATGAACGCCCGCCACCTGCTGCCGCTGCCCACGGTGGACATCGTCCTGGCCGACCTGTTCGACGATGCCGCGCTCGCGCGCCTGGTAAGGGGACAGGATGCGGTCATCAACCTTATCGGCGTGCTGCACGGGGACCGGGGCACCCCGTATGGAAAGATTTTCCGCAAGCTGCACGTCGATCTCCCCGAGCGCATCGCGCGCGCCTGCGTGGCCCAGGGCGTCACGCGGCTCATCCACATGAGCGCGCTGGGCGCCGACTCGCACGGCGCCAGCATGTACCAGCGCTCCAAGGGCGACGGCGAAGCCGCCGTCCGGCGTGTATTCGATGCCTGGCCCGACGGTGCGCTGACGGTTTTCCGGCCATCGGTGGTGTTCGGTCCGGACGATCGCTTCCTCAATACCTTCGCGTCGCTGGCCCGCTGCTTCCCGGTGCTGCCGGTGGCGGGCAGCTCCTCGCGCCTGCAACCCATCTACGTCGGTGACGTCACGGAGGCCATGGCCAACGCGCTCGACGACCACCGGACCTACGGCAAGACCTATCCCATAGCCGGTCCGCAGGCCTATACGCTGCGCGAGCTGATCGAAAAAGCCGCCGCCTGGAGCGGCCATCCCCGCCGCGTGCTGCCGCTCCCCATGGGGCTGGGCAAGCTGCAGGCGGCCGGCATGGAAATGCTGCCGGGCGAACCGTTGATCTCGCGCGACAACCTCGACTCGCTGCAGCGGGACAACGTGCTCGAGACGCCGCTGGCGCCCGAGCTGGGCGTCCATCCCGCGTCGCTGGAAGCGCTTGCGCCCGACTACCTGGGGCGGAAAGAACACACCCGCTTCGACCTCTTCCGCATGCGCCATGGCCGGCGCTGACCGCGCGCCTGCGCTTCCCGGCGGGCCGCGGCCCGCGGGCGAGGCGGACCCCGCCACCGAGGGCCTCGCGGTCTTCGTCGTGGGCGGCGCCGTGCGCGATGCGCTGCTCGGACTGCCAGCGGGCGATCGCGACTGGGTGGTGGTCGGCGCCACGCCTGAACAGATGTCGGAACGTGGTTTCGTGCCCGTCGGCGGCGACTTCCCCGTATTCCTGCATCCCGTCACCCGCGAGGAATACGCGCTCGCCCGCACCGAGCGCAAGTCGGGCCGCGGCTACAAAGGGTTTACCTTCCATACCGGCCCCGACGTGACGCTCGAGGACGACCTCGGTCGGCGCGACCTCACCATCAACGCCATCGCCCAGGCGCCCGACGGTCGCCTGATCGATCCCTACGGAGGCGAGGCCGATCTGCGCGCCCGGCGCTTCCGGCACGTCGGGCCGGCCTTTGCCGAGGATCCCGTCCGCATCCTGCGGCTGGCGCGCTTCGCGGCGCGTTTCCATGACTTCGAGGTGGCGCCGGAGACCCTGGAACTGTGCCGCCGCATGGTCGCGGAAGGCGAGGTCGACGCCCTGGTGCCCGAACGCGTCTGGCGCGAGCTGTCGCGGGGATTGATGCAGGAGCGGCCTTCCCGCATGCTGCGGGTCCTGGCCGATACCGAGGCGCTGCCGCGCGTCGCGCCGGGACTGGCGATGGACGACGGCCTGCTTGCCGTGCTGGACCAGGCTGCGGACGCGGGCCTGCCGCTGGCCTCGCGCTACGCGCTGCTGTGCTCGGACAGCGCCGACCCGGCGGCGCTGGGCAAGCGCCTGCGGGCCTCGAACGACTGCAACGACATGGCGCGCCTGCTGCAGCGGGTCCTGGCCGACCTGCCGGGCGTTGGCCGGGATCCTGTGCGCGTGCTGGCCCTGCTGGAACATACGGATGCCCTGCGCAAGCCGGAGCGCTTCGACCAGCTGCTGGAAGCCGCGCGGCAGCGGATGCCGGTGGATGCGGCGCGGTGGGCGGCATGGCGCGACACGGTCAAGGCGGTGGACGCCGGCGCCGTCGCCGCCCGGTACGCCGGCCAGCCTTCGGGCATACGCGAAGCGGTTCGGGCGGCCCGGCTGGCCGCCCTGGCGCCGGCGGTAAAGACGGACGGGGCCTGACGCCCGGCCTAGGCGCCGCCGTCCTTGGCCCTGGCCGCCACCTGCTCGAACACCGCCCTCAACACGCCCAGCGCCGGCTTGTCGACGTCCGCGCGGCGGCAGACGAAGGCGATCTGGCGCCGCGGCCCGTTCCGCCCCAATGGCAGTTCGCGGAAGCGATAGGCCTTGCGCAACGGATCGTAGGGCTGCGGAATGATGGAGACCCCCAGCCCCGCCGAGACCATCGCGATGATGGCGTGGCTGGACAGCAGATCGATGCGGCTTTTCATGCGCGGATGCAGGCGGCGCACGTATTGCGCGGCTATACGGCCGCCGGTGGAGGTCTTGTCGAAGCGTATCCAGTCGTGGCCGCGCAGCAACTGCTCGACCGTGTCGCCCCGCGCGTCCGGCGGCGCTACCAGCACCATGGTCTCGTGCATCAGCGTCTGCCAGTAGAGCCGGCTCGATCCGCCCGACTGCGGCTTGACCAGCACCGCGGCGTCGATCGCGCCATCCCGCAATTCGCCCAGCAGGCGCTCGGACCGGCCCCGGGCCAGGTGCACGTCCAGTTCGGGATAGTCCGATTGCAGCGCCTTCATCGCCATGGGCAGCAGCGTGGCCTGGATCGAGTCGATGGTGCCCAGCGTCACCTTGCCCGACACGCGGGTCTGGCGCCGCGCGCGCAGCGCTTCGAGCGATTCGAGCGTCCCCTGGACCAGCGCCGCCAGCTCGTGGGCGAACGGCGTGGGCCGGGCCTGGCGCGCCGCCCTGTCGAACAGGGGCTGGCCGAAATGCTGCTCAAGGTACTTGATGTGCTGGCTGACCGCGCCCGGGGTCAGGCTCACCTCCTCGGCCGCGGCCGCGAAAGTGCCCCGCCGCAGGACGGCGCAAAGGGTTTGCAGGAATTCCAGTTTCATTAGATTTCCTAAACTCTCGTATCACGAAAAATCGCTTTTCGTAGTTTATCGAGTGTCTAGAATCCGTCGGATAACCATGACAGGAGACATTCGTGAATACCTTGCCGCCCGCCCCTGCCTTGCCGCTCTTCCGTCCCGGCCGCCGCGCCGTCTGCGTGGCCGCGATACTGGCCTGCGCCGGACCGGCGCAAGTCCTGGCCCTGGAAGCCTTTCCCTCCCGCCCGGTCACGCTGATCGTGCCCAACCCGCCCGGCGGCTCCAACGACGTGTTCGCCCGAGCGATCGGCAAGCGCCTGGGCGACGCGCTGGGCCAGCCCGTGGTGGTGGACAACAAGGCCGGCGCGGGCGGCAGCGTGGGCGCGGGGCTGGCGGCGCGCGCCCAGCCGGACGGCTACACGCTGCTGTTCGTGTCGTCCACCTACACCACCAACGCGGCCATCCACACCAACCTGCCGTTCGATTCGGTGCATGCGTTCGCACCGGTCGCCATGGTCGCCAAGGGTCCGATGATCCTGACGGTGAACAACGACCTGCCCGTCAAGACGCCTCAGGATCTGCTCGCGCTGGCGAAAAGCCAGCCGGACAAGCTGAACTACGCCAGTTCGGGCGTGGGCAGCATCAATCACTTCGCCACTCACCAGTACGCGCAGGTCGCGGGCGTACAGATGGCGCATGTACCGTACAAGGGCATGGCGCCGGCCATCAACGACTTGATCGGCGGACACATCCAGGTGCTGATCGCCAGCGGCCCGTCCATCCTGCCCACCGTCAAGGCAGGCAAAGTGCGCGCGCTGGGCGTGACCAGCGCCACGCCCTCCGCTGTCGCGCCGGGGCTGGCGCCGCTGGCGGCCAACGGCGCGCCCGGCTACGAGTCGGGCCTGTGGTGGGGCATCCTGGCGCCCGCCGGCACGCCCGCGCCCGTCGTGGCTCGCCTGAACACCGAGATCAACCGTATCCTGGGACAGGACGAGATCAAGGACCTGCTGCTGCGCGAAGGCGCGGAACCCGACCCCAAGACCCCGGACGCATTCGGCGCCCAGTTGCGGGGCGACATCGAGCAATGGCGGCGCATCGCCCGGCAGGCGAACATCAAGGCGGACTGATGGCATCGTTGAAGCAACGCGGTTACGAATCGGGCGCGGGCGGCCCGCTGGCGGGCGTCCGCATCCTGGACCTGTCGCGGCTGGTGGCGGGCAATACGCTCACCCAGGTGCTGGCGGACTTCGGCGCCGACGTGGTCAAGGTGGAAAGCCCGGACGGCGACACGCTGCGCGCCTGGCGCACC
>Ga0180216_1000123_pt1 | contig 97036 bp, 77 predicted proteins | sample eDN3rd37CBELigMG_FD_128879 | JGI IMG/M metagenome (GOLD analysis project Ga0180216, IMG submission 128879) | Enriched Miracle-Growth compost microbial communities from Emeryville, California, USA - eDNA 3rd pass 37_C BE-Lig MG (version 2)... ... | reverse complement strand
CACGTATCACCGAGACACCGGCCGGGATGCTGAACGCGATCGGCCTCCAGAACCCGGGGATCGACCGTTTCGTAACGAAATATCCCCCTGTCTGGGAGAAGTGGGACGTTCCGGCGATCGTGAATGTCTCGGCGGAAAGCGTCGAGGACTTCGCGATGATGGCGCGCCGGCTCGACGATGTCCCCGGCGTCGCGGCGCTGGAGGTGAACATCTCCTGCCCGAATATCCAGGCCGGGGGATTCTGCTTCGGATGGGATGCCCGGATGTCGGCGGAAGTGACCCGGGCGGTCCGGGAGGCGACCACGCTGCCGGTGATCGTCAAGCTCAGCCCGGGCGCGGTCGACATCATGGAGATCGCGACGGCGGTCGAGGATGCTGGCGCGGATGCGATCTCGCTCATCAATACCCTGGTCGGGATGGCGATCGATCCCCGGACCCGGAGATCGAAGCTCGCAAACCTGACGGGAGGACTTTCCGGACCCGCGGTGAAGCCGGTCGCGGTACGAATGGTGTACCAGGCGGCCTCGGTCGTGAAGATTCCCGTCATCGGGCTGGGTGGCATCTCTGGCCTGCAGGATGCGCTGGAGTTCTTCATGGCTGGCGCATCGGCGATCCAGCTCGGAACGGCCGTCTTCTCGACACCATCCGTCCTGATCTCGCTGATCGATGAAATCGGCGAGTGGCTCGACCGCAACGGGTGTGACGCACTCGGCGATATCGTCGGCGCGGCGAACCCGAATTTCGGCGGAAGGAGGTAGATCGAGGCACGGCCGCAGGGGAGGGGCAATGAAGTACCTGTCTATCCTGTTGGTCCTCGTGCCGATCGTGCTCGTCATGGAGTGGCTGGGCGTCGGCGGTCACTCGACGATGTTCGTGCTGTCGGCGCTGTCGCTGATCCCGCTGGCGGCGGTGCTGGGGAACGCGACCGAGAACGTCGCGACATACACCGGCCCGAAGATCGGCGGGTTGCTGAACGCAACGCTTGGAAATGCCGCCGAGCTGATTATCACGATCGTTGCCCTTCGTGAAGGACTGGTTACGGTCGTCAAGGCGAGTATCACCGGCTCCATCATCGGAAACGTCCTCCTGGTGCTCGGGGCGGCCGCGTTCTTCGGTGGTCTGAAGCACGGTGTCCAGAAGTTCGACACCCAGGTCGCCAGTGTCAATGCATCGATTATGGCGCTGGCGGTCATGGCGATGATGATCCCGGCGATTTTCGCGCTCGGGAACGAACAGCACCGCCCGACCGATCAGGAGATCGTGCGGCTCAGCGACGGTACGGCGATCGTGCTGATCATCCTGTATGCAGCCTATCTGGCGGGCACGATCTTTCTCACGGGTGGATCGAAATTCTCGGTCGCCCGATCGTCCGAAACCAGCGCCGAGACCGAGAAAGCCGGGATGTCGCTGCCGATGGCGATTGGCGTGCTGGTGGTTGCGACGCTGGCGATCGTCGCGATGAGCGAGATCCTCGTCGGCGCGTTGGAGCCGACCGCCGATGCCTGGGGCCTCTCCGATCTCTTCGTCGGTGTGATCCTCGTGCCCGTCGTGGGAAATATCGCCGAGCACATCGTCGCGGTGCAGGTCGCGCTCAAGAACAAGATGGAGCTTTCGATCGGGATCGCGATCGGGTCGGCGGTCCAGATCGCCCTCTTCGTCGCGCCGGTGCTGGTGCTGGTCAGCCAGTTCGTTGGACCGAGCCCGATAACATTGGTATTCAACCAGTTCGAGTTGGTCGCCTTGTTCGCCGCGATCCTGATCACGGTGATGATCTCGATCGACGGGCGCTCGAACTGGCTGGAGGGGCTGCAACTGACGGCGCTTTATGTCATTATCGCGCTGGCGTTTTTCTTCATGCCGTAACTCAATGGAACTGTCCATACGGGACAGGGGATGGATGACCGAAGCGAGAAGGGAGGATGACGAGGTGAGAGTTCGTTGTGTTTCGGTGAGCGCACTGATTCTGGCGGTCATCATGACCATCGTGCCAGTGATGGTGAGTGCGCAAGTTGCCACACCGGAGATCCCTACGGCCGATATTGGCCACGCCCGGGTGATCGGGATGCAAGTCGTCCCGAACGACCTGATGGTGGATGACACTCTGGTCGGCGGGTTGTCCGGACTCGACTACGATCCACAAACCGGGCAATGGATCGCGATTAGTGACGATCGATCCCAGAATGCGCCCGCCCGTTTTTACACCTTGGACCTTGCCTACTCATCGACATCGTTCGAATCAGTAGCCGTCGAGCATGCCGTCACCCTGTTGCAGGCCGACGGGACGCCATACCCGCCGAAGGTAGACGGTGGCAATGTTGCGGATATCGAATCGGTGCGCTTCGATCCACTGACGGGCCTGGTCTGGTACGCGACGGAGGCTGATGTTTCGCTGCGCTTGCCTCCGTGGATTGCCGTGAGCACGCTGTCTGGACAATTCGTCAGCCAGCCGACGCTCCCTTCGATGTTCGCGCTCGATCCGGAAGGAATCGTGGGGCCACGAGACAACCAGGGTTTCGAGGGACTGAGCTTTTCTGCGGACGGCAATACGGTCTGGCTCGGACTGGAGAACGGATTGCTGCAGGACGGGCCACTGGCGACGCATGAACACGGCGCGACCACGCGCATCTCGAATATCGACCGGTCCGGTCGTTTGTTGAACCAGTACGCATATGAACTTGAGGCGATCCCGGTGGAGACCCCGGCCTACTTCGATACCGGGATGTCGGACCTCCTCACCGTGGATGCGACGCATTTTCTGACGCTGGAGCGAACGACCGTTCAGGACGCACAGGGGGAGTACAACAACTTCATCCGGATTTTTGAGATCGATATCACTGGCGCGACTGACATCAAGGGACGTGCCTGGCTGGACGGCGAGGCTTTCGTGCCAGTCAGCAAGACACTCGTGCTGGATCTGAACGCTACTGGCATTGAACTGGACAATATCGAAGGGATGACGTGGGGGCCGGAGTTGGACAATGGCAATCGGAGTCTGATCCTGGTTTCGGACAATAACTTCAGCCCATTGCAGATCACCGAGTTTGTTGTGATCGAGATCGAGAGCCAGGATTAGTTGCGAAGCGCCCGAGTCCGGTGATGAGTCTCGGGGTGACCAAGGAGAGAGGGATACGTGAGTCAACCTGACCTGTTACAGCAACTGGAAGAAATCGGCGCCCTGAAAAAGGGGCATTTTCTCTACGCATCCGGGATGCACGGGGACACCTACGTCGAGAAATTCAACCTGTTGCGGAACCCGGTCGCGACATCGGAGATTTGTCGTCATTTCACGGACCGGTTCCGGGATGAGCGGATCGATGTCGTCGTTGGCCCGACGACGGGAGGCATCCTGCTCGCGTTCGAGACGGCCCGGCAACTCGGCGTGATGGCGGCCTACGCGGAACGGCGGGAGGACGGGGCGTCTGGCCGGGAAATTCGCCGGGGAACGACCTTCGAGCCGGGAGCCCGGGTACTCGTCGTTGACGATGTCATGACCACCGGAGGCTCGGTTCGGGAGACGCTGGCGGCGCTGGAGACGCATCCGGTAGAGGTCGTCGCGGTCGGAGTGCTGGTGGACCGCAGTGCGGGCGAGGTGACATTCGGGGATGTGCCGCTGGTGGCGGTTGCGTCGCGGAAGTTCGATGCCTGGCCAGCGGAGTCCTGTCCGCTCTGCGCGGAAGGCGTGCCTCTGACCAAGCCGGGAACGACGGCGCAACCGGGCAAGGTGGGCTGAGGAAGCGTTTCGTCAATGGCAGCCATAATCTGACGCACTGGCGCGGGATTTCCGTGAGAGGGACGATCCTCTGGCAAGACCGGTTGCCCTTTTCCAGCGGCTTCGCCGGGGGATCCTTCGCTCCGCTCAGTAGTGCAACCACCGTATCATGTCGCGTTCGTAGAACCGGCTCTTGTGGCCGGTTCTCCCACAGTGAAGTAGAAACCGGCCACAAGAGCCGGTTCTCCGGGGTTCAGTGAGGGCGACACGATGCCGTAGACGGGCTACTCAGGATGAAGGGAGAGTGGCGGCGGACGAGGCATTCATCCCTTCTTCACCGACGCGGTTTTGTGTTGCGTTATGGCGGATCGCGCAGAAATCTTTGCGCGCCACATCGTCCGTGTCCCATGCTGCATCTGGATGTCTGCTCGCGAGGCGTCGTGATACGGCTCCGCGGCATGTCTCGGGCACAGGACCCGAGACTACGATTTCGCTCCGTGCGCTGACGCGCGATCGATCATCCGGGGTCCGTCCAGAGGGCGCGATCTGTCCGGCGCAACCATCCCCTTCATCCTGAGCGAAGCGAAGGATCCCCGTGCGAAGCACATTTCAAACGCCCGAAGAGCGCTCCGATCTGCCCTGCGGGCAGCGGCTTCGCCGGGGGATTCTTCGCTGCGCTCAGAATGACGGGTGGGTGGTATGGCGACGTAACAGTTTACGGCCTCATGGTCGCCAGTGATGCCGCTTCGCGGCATGGGCGGCGAGCCTTCGGCCGACCGCCCCTACGTCCGATGCACCTGGCTCGTGTCAACCAATGTGCAATTCATGTTAGGCGACGTCGGAGCTTTGGCTGCGGGCGGTTCGGAGTTGATCGGCGAGATCCTGGAGCTCCTGCACGCGGCGCTCGATCTGGTCGAGCGTATCCTCGCGGTGCTGATCGAGGTACTCGTCGCGCAACTCGACCAGCATCTGGGAAATTCGGGCGATCGTACGGACGATCTGGGTCGGGTCGTCCTCATGCGAGTGCTTCGTGAAGCCGGGCATCGGTTTCTCCTCGATCCCGGCGCATCCGGACGCCGGTTTCCATCGCACACCACGCCATGCGCGCACTGTACATTCGTCGCTTGCATCCTAGCATGATCGCGAGGCGAACGGGTGCATTCTATCAGGCTTTTCTTGCAGAAACCTCTTCCGGAACCGCGCCGTTCACCAGTTCCTCGATGGTGGACTCCTCAAGGATCGGGACGTTCAATTGGGTGGCCTTGTCGGCCTTGCTGCCCGCATCCGCCCCGGCGATAACGGCGGACGTCTTCTTCGAGACCGATGACGTAACATTCGCACCGGCCTGCCGGAGACGCTCCTCAGCCTGCGGCCGCGTCATGGAGACGAGCTTGCCGGTGAGGACGAACGTGTAGCCTTCCAGCGGCCGGTCGCCGTTCCCCTCGTGACGCTCCTCGGCGACGTTGAGCCCCGCCTCGGCGAATCGCTTCAGAAGCGCCTGGTTGCGTTCTTCCTGGGCGAAATCGTAGATGCTCGCCGCGACGACAACGCCGATACCGGCGATGCCGGCGATCTCCTCCTGACTGGCCGATACGATCGCATCCAGCGAGCCGAAGCGATCGGCCAGCAGGGTCGCCGTCTTCTCCCCAACGTGGCGGATGCCGAGACCGTGGATCAGTCGCCAGAGTGGCTGCTGCTTGCTCTTCTCGACAGATTCGCGCAGGTTCGCCGCGCTCTTCTCACCGAGACCTTCGAGTTTCGCAACCTGTTCCCAGTCAAGGTGGTAGATGTCGCTGGCATCGTGGATCCAACCGAGATCGACGAAGCGGTCGGCCAGCTTCTCACCAAGCCCCTCGATATCCATCGCGGCCCGGCTGACGAAGTGATGGATACGCTCCCGGAGTTGCGCGGGACAGGCGGCATTGGTGCAATAGCGCATCGCCACACCCGGCTCCCGGTGCGTCGGCGCTCCGCATTCGGGGCAGGTGTCCGGCATGCGGAAGGGGATCTCGTCGCCTGTGCGCCGGTCCTCCATCACCTTGACGATCTGCGGGATAACGTCGCCCGCTCGCTGGACGATGACGGTATCGCCGATGCGGATGTCCTTGCGGGCGATTTCGTCCTCGTTGTGGAGCGTGGCGCGGCTGACGATGACGCCGCCGATGTTGACAGGCTCCAGCACCGCCAGCGGGTTCAGCGTCCCGGTGCGCCCGACGTTGATCTGGATGTCGAGGATCTTCGAAGTCTGCTGGATGGCCGGGAACTTGTAGGCTGTGGCCCACCGCGGGTCTCGGGCGACGTAGCCGATCTCCTCTTGCAGTGCGAGATTGTCGACCTTGATGACGGTGCCGTCGATCTCGAAATCGAGCGAGGGACGGCGTTCCTGCCAGTATTGGCAGCGCGTCCAGACGTCGTCGATCGTATCGTGGCGCTTTGCGTCCAGCGATGTCGGGAACCCAAGCTCGTGCATGAAGGCGAGTGAATCCCAGTGGGTCTCCGGCATCTCACCATCGATGATGTAGCCGATCTGGTAGGCGAACATTCGGAGCGGACGTTGGGCCGTAATGCCCGGATCCTTTTGGCGGATCGAGCCGGCAGCAGCGTTGCGCGGGTTCATGAACGATTTGCCGCCGGATTCCTCCATCCGAAGATTGAGCGCTTCGAAATCCGATTTCCGCATGTAAATCTCGCCGCGGATCTCGATGGTGCCGGGCATGGGGAGCATTTTCGGCGTATGGAGGCGAGTCGGGATCGTGCGCAGGGCGCGGACGTTCGGGGTGATGTCGTCACCGACCAGCCCGTTGCCCCGGGTGGCGGCATGGTCCAGCTGGCCGTCGATGTAGGTCAGGGCGACGGCGAGTCCGTCGATCTTCGGTTCGGTGATGAACTGGAAGTCCGTCGTGCCGGCGAACCGCTCGACACGCGCCGCCCATGCCTTTAGCTCTTCCTCGTTGTAAACGTTGCTGAGGGACAGAAGCGGCCGGGGGTGCTGGATTTCGCCGAAAGTGGACGCCTGGAAGCTGCCGACGTTCTGCGTGGGCGATTCCTCGGTGATGAGCTCGGGGTGCGCCGTTTCGATCCGGCGGAGCTCGTTCATGAGGTCGTCGTACTCGGCGTCGGTGACGCTGGGGTTGTCGAGCACGAAGTATTCGTAGGCGTATTGATCGAGCTTTTGGCGAAGCTCGTTGACACGTCGTTGCAGTTCGTCCACAGCCATGCAGGCGCCTTTCCGGGTAACGATCGCCGAGACCGATATTGGAGACATTTGGATTCATGTGGATGCGGGAGCGTGACTCCCGCATGGCAAGCATAGCAAGCGCAATCGTCCGGTACGGGTCGGATTTCGCGTGCGTGCATCGCGTCGATCTGCTATTGTCGCACAAAGGTTCGGGTGTTCCGGCGAGTCAACACCAGGCATGTATGACAGCAGATTCCAGGTCCATTCCATGATGCACGAAGATTCCCCGCAAGAAGAAGGGCGATACGGGACGCTGTGCGACCGGGCGCTGGAGTTCGTCCTGTCCAAAGGCGGGATCGTGCACGAGGACCGGCTGATTGCCTATGTCTTCGGCAACACCGGTATGGCGGATCTGTGGCGTCCGTTGTTGCGAACGACGCTGGGGACGGATGACCGGCTCGTCTTCCACGCGAACGGGGAGTGGAGTATCCCCTCGCTGGCGGCGGTAAACCGGGTGGATGGCGAGCTGCTCGATGAATTTGTTGCGCTGGATGTGGAGACCACCGGGTTGAAGCCGAATCGCCAGCGAATCATCGAGATCGCGGCGGTCCGCTACCGTCATGGGCAGGTCGAGCGCTCGTTCGAGACGTTCCTGAATCCGGAGCGGGGCATCCCGGAGTTCATCACCAGGCTGACGACGATCACGAACGAGCATGTGCGAGAGGCGCCGACCTTTGCGCAGGTCGCAAGCGAGGTCGTGGAGTTCATCGGCGATTCTCTGATCGTCGGCCACAACGTTCGGTTCGATATCAGCTTCATGAACGCCGAGTTGCAGCGAGTCGATCTGCCTCCGCTGATCAACGAGCGGCTGGACACGATGGGCCTCTCTGTACGGCTGCTGAAATCGCTCCGCAAGCCGAGTCTCGACCGGGTCGCGGCGGCGGTGGGATTGTCTCCGCGCAAGATCCACCGGGCCGGGGACGACGCCCGGCTCACGGCCGAGGTGGCGTTGCGACTGGTGGGCGAGGCGGCGCGACAGGGCGTGACGACGATCGACCAGCTCAAATCCGCCGCGACGGTGGTGACGCCGCGTCCCCGAGACGATGTGGGACGAGCGCGGTCGGTGCTGGACCGAAGCATGGCGCACGCGATGCCCAGGAAACCGGGTTGCTACCTGATGCGGAGCGAGCGCGGCGAAATCATCTATGTCGGCAAGGCGAAAAACCTGCGCGATCGTGTCTCGTCATATTATTCGCAACCGATCGGGTACACGCGGAAGATGGACGGGCTGATCGAGTCGGTGACGCGGATCGACCATGAGGTCGTCGGCTCCGAGCTGGAAGCGTTGTTGCTCGAATCCCAGTTGATCCACCGGTACATGCCGCGCTACAACACCGCGTTGAAACGAACCGAGCATTACCCGTATATCAAGGTCGATATCGCCAATCCGTGGCCCCGCGTGCAGCTTGCCCGGCTCAAGAAGGATGATGGCGCGCGGTATTTTGGCCCGTATCGCAATGCGTCCAGCGCGAGAAAGACGGTCGATGTCGTCAATTCGGTGCTGCCACTGCGCACCTGCACGCGATCGTTCAAGTCGGCGCGGAGCTACGGAAAACCGTGTATCGCGCTCGACCTCGGGACCTGTCTGGGTCCATGCACGGGGCAGGCGGATCGGGACGAATATCAACGTATCGTTCACGAGGTGCTGTCGTTTCTTGAGGGGAAGGGCGATGCCTTGCATGCCCTGCTTCTCGGGGAGCTGGAAAAGGCGGCGGAGCGGCTGGATTTCGAACGGGCGGAGCGGTTACGAAAGGACATCCGCTCGGTGACGACGATCCTCGACGAGCAAGCACGGCTGCATGAGGCCGAACGAATGCATAACCTGCTGTTGGTGCTGCCCTCGGCCGATCCGGAATGTCGCGAGGTGATGATCGTTCTCAAGGGGCGCCGCTGGTCGCAAATCCGGGCGACGCGCGTGCCCGCGTGGGAGCGAGGCGACTCGCTGGTTGACGATGAGGATGGCATTATCGCGGAAGTGCCTGCCGGTGGGGCCGGCGATATCGCTCTGCACGAGCTCGCCACGCGGCTCGATGATTCTCTTGGCCGGGCGCGGAATGCGGTCGAGGCTGAACTGGACCCTTATGCGATCGACGAGGCGAGCATTCTGAATCGGTGGTTGTTCAGGAATGCCGGGCATCCGGCGATGATTTCGCTGCCGATGACCGACGATGACGTTGTTGCGGGCAACCCGCTACTGCTCGCCCGGAAGGCGCTTTCCCTCACTGATGACGTGCTGGCGACGTTCGATATCCGGAAAGCCAGTGGAGACGATGCGGAAGAGGGCGAAGACGAGCGACGGCATGTGCCGATTGAAGCGGACGTTGATGAGGCGATGGTCGGTGAGTGACTCGCGTCCGGTCTCGTATCCCTGAGGGGCCTGTCCTGACCCTGAACAGCGCGAAAGGGGCCGAAACTGCCATCTTCCACGCCACTGTCATCCCGAGCGCAGTCTGTATAGACCGGGGAGATGGTGGACACAGACTGCGGCATGTCATCGTCGTTCGCTGAGGAGACGAGATCATGCCATGGCAGGAGTCCACCATCATGTCGCAACGTCGAGAGTTTGTCCTTCTGGCGTCCCGGGAAGGCGCCAACACGCGGGAGCTGTGTCGCCGCTTGCAGATCAGTCCCACCACGGGGTATGACCTCCTGCGGCGCTATGCCGCAGAGGGCGAGGCGGGGCTGCAGGATCGGTCCCGCCGGCCCCACACCTCGCCGACCCAGACCGGGCCGGCAATGGAGGCGGTCATCCGGGAACTGTGCCAGGCGCATCCCACCTGGGGTGGCCGCAAGTTGCATCATGCTCTGGTCGCCGCCGGACACGACGCGGTGCCGGCCCCCAGCACCATCACCGCCATCCTCCACCGGACCGGCCTGCTGGACCCCGACCCCACAACCGCCCGGGCCCTCCGGCGTTTCGACCATGACGCGCCCAACGTGTTGTGGCAGATGGACTTCATGGGGCATCGCCCCCTGGATCACGGACGGGTCCATCCCCTGACCATCCTCGACGATCACTCCCGCTTTCTCCTGCACCTGACCGCCTGCGTCCACGAGCGCCGCACCCTGGTGCAGGATCACCTGACGCGATGTTTTCGCCAGTACGGCTTGCCCCGTATCATCCTCACCGACAACGGGCCGCCGTGGGGCACCGCCGGTGCCGGCGGCGTGACCCGACTGGACGTGTGGCTGATGCAGCTGGGCATCGCGCTGTGGCATGGTCGGGCCTATCATCCCCAGACTCAGGGCAAGGTCGAACGACTCCATCGCACCATCGCCGCCGATGTCTTCGGACATCGGACCTTCACCGATCTGGACGCGGCGCAGGGCGCCTTCACGGCGTTTCGCGAGGTGTATAACCAGCAGCGGCCACACGCCGCGCTCGGCCATGCCGTTCCTCTCAGTCGGTTTGCCCCGAGCCCTCGCCCCTTTCCCGAGACGCTGCCGCACCTTGAGGTCGCACCCGGGGACGCGGCGCGGAAGATCAAGACCCACGGCGTGCTGACCTTCCGGAATCGATCGTTCTTTCTGGGCCGTGGCCTGGGCGGGCATACCGTGGGTGTCCGGCCCACCGACCACCCGGCCCGGTTCACCGTCCATTTCGGGGCCTTTGAACTCACCACCATCGATCTGACGTATCCTGATGAGATGGAATAGCGGTGTCCACCATGTCCCCGAACACCTGTCCACTATCTTTCCGGTCCATACACGCAGTCGAGGGATCTTTGCTTCGGGTGACCACGGCGATCTGCTGGAACAAAGATCCCTCGACGCGTCGCTACTCACTCCGTTCGCGGCTCCGGCTCGGGATGACAGGAGAAGAGGGGCTCGCTCATCGCTTTGTCGGGATGACAGGGGAAGAGGGCTCGCTCACACGTTCGGGACGACGATGGACGGTTGGGATGTGCGACCTCGTTCGCTATCCCTCGGACGACTTCCGGGCTGGGGATGGCCGGGCGGATGCGTGGGCCGACCGTATGACGACCGTTCAATGCATCTGACGGTGAGGATTCCCTATTCTCCCGCGTTGACCGGTATCCCGCTAGCTGGCATGATGAAGGCCTACGTTACCGCGTCGGACTATCGCTCTCGGGGCGATAGGGCGGAGAGCCTTCGGCCATCCGTCCCCAACGGAAATCCACAATGGATGATCCCGGGCCAGCGCAATTCGAATTCGAAAGGAGCCAGGTATGACGCTCGATCGACGCGAACTTCTCAAGCGCTCGGGGATGGTTTCGGCCGGGTTGGCGATCGGCGCTTCCGCCGCAACGCACACGGTCGTCGCACAGGACAGCGAGGGGCTTGTCTTTTGGGACACCCTGAACTCGCCGCCGCGCAGCACGATCGCCGAGGATCTGGCGAAGGCATTCTCCGAGGCGCACGATGGCATCTCCGTCGAGCATCGGGGCTGGGAGACGGACGAGCTCGGCAATACCCTGCCGCGTGCCGTCGAGGGAGATCAGGGGCCGGACGTCGCGCAGGTGAACAACGGCGAGGCGCTGGCGGGTCCGATGATCCGGGCCGGTCAGCTGGTTTCCCTCAAGGACTATGTCGGCGAATACGGTTGGGACGAGCTGATGCCGCCAGGCTTGCTGGCGCGGAACATGTACACCGCGGACGGCACGACGTTCGGCGAAGGCGAGCTCTGGGGCGTTTCCGCCGAGGCGGAAATCGTTGGGTTTTACTACAGCCGGAAGATCTTCGAGGACAACGGTCTCGACGTGCCGACGACGTTCGAGGAGTTCGAGCAGGTCCTCGGCAAATTACGCGAGGCCGGTCAGGAGCCGCTGCTCTTCGGCAACCTCGACAAGTGGCAGGCGATCCATCTCTTCGGCGAGATCCAGGGGACCTATACCGATCGCGAATACCTCGACAACCTGATCTACCGTCGCGGCGATGCCTCTTTCGAGGATGACTCGATGGTGAAGGCCGCCGAAAAGGTGGTCGAGTGGAAGAACAACAACTTCTTCCTCGAGGGCTTCGAAGGCATCAACGGCGACGACGCCGTGCCGCTCTTCACCTCCGGCGGCGGAGCGATCCTGATGCAGGGGAGCTGGGCCGCGGGCGAGGTGCAGGAAGCGATGGGCGACGACGCCGGATTCTTCCTGATGCCGCCCCACGAGGATGGCGGAACGGTGTTGAGCGTCGGTGGCGTCGGAATTCCGTACAGCATCACGACGAACGCAAGCGATCCGGACCTGAGCGCCGAGTTCATCAATACGCTCGTGTCCGAGGATGCATTCAACGCCTTCGTCGACGCCGGGCTGCTTCCGGCTGGCGATATCCCGGAGGACAAGATTGTCGAGGGTACGCTCTCCGGCGACCTGTATGGCAACTGGAACCAGGCGCTGGCGGACGATGCGGTCGGGCACTATCTCGACTGGGCAGCCCCGGGTTTCTACGACATTCTGACCGGCGAGCTGCAGAAGCTGCTGGGCGGCCAGACCGATCCGGAGTCTTTCGTGAAGGCGTTGCAGGAGGCGTATGCAAGCTCCTTCGAGTAACGAACCCGGCGAGCTTATCGCAGGGGCGACCAGTCTGGTCGCCCCTGTTGCGCCCCGGCGCCGGCGTGGATTGAGCGGAGGCATCGAGCCCTACCTCTACCTCCTTCCGGGCTTCCTCGTTTTCACGCTTTTCGTGGCCATTCCGACGGTTGGCTCGATCATCCTCAGCCTGACCGCGTGGAATGGCGTGTCCTGGGACACGGCGACCTTCATCGGGCTCGACAACTACATCAAGGCGATCACCGACCACCGGTTCCAGATCGCGTTCTGGCACAACATCGTCCTCGTGCCCTATTTCGTCCTGCTTCCGCTGGTGATCGGGCTTGTTCCGGCAGCGGTCGTCCATCAACTCCAGCTCCGGGGTGCGCGATGGCTCCAGGCAGGATTATTCCTGCCCTACATCATGCCGGGTGTGTTGATCGGTGTGGTGTGGGCGTGGATCCTGAATCCGATTTTCGGGCCGGTCAACAAAATCCTGAAGCAACTCGGGTTCTCGCCGCCGACGTGGCTCGGCGATTTTACCTGGGCCTTGCCGACGGTCGGGATGATCGGCGCCTGGGCAGCGTATGGCTTTTGCTACGTCATCTTCATCGCCGGATTGCAGAAGATTCCCTCGGAGCTCTACGAGGCTGCGCGTCTTGATGGGGCAAATACCTGGCATGAATTCGTCTCGGTCACGTTGCCGGGGCTTCGCCGGGAGATCGCCGTCGTTTTGTCGGTGAATCTCATCAATGCGTTGCGCGCGTTCGACATCATCAAGGCGACAACCGACGGAGGGCCGGGAGACCGGACGCAGGTGATGGCGTTGTACATGATCAATACGGCATTCGGCTCGCGCCAGGCGGGATATGGAACCGCGATCGCGGTGCTGCTGGCCGTGATCACGTTGGTCGGCTCGATGCTCGTGCTGCGGTTGTTTGGGGACGATGATGACTAGACGACAGATCGGCCCCGCTATTGCCTATATCGTACTCATACTCGGTTGCGTGATCGCGATCGCGCCGTTCATCGTCACCATCCTGGCCTCGTTGAAGACCAGCGGCGAACTGGTACGCGGCATCTTCTCCTTGCCGGAGGACGCGCAGTGGAAGAACTACGTCCAGGCGTGGCGGGACGGCCACTTCGGACGCTTTTTCCTGAACAGCATCATCGTCGTCGTCGGTGTTGTGATCCCGTCCGTCGTGATGTCGACGATGACCGGCTACGCGTTCGCGCGGTTCCGGTTTCGCGGTGCCGGCGCGCTCTTCGCGTACTTCCTGCTCGGTCTGGTGATCCCATTGCAGGCGCTGGTCGTGCCGCTGTACTACCTGCTGCGCGAGATGCACCTGCTGGACAGCCTGTGGGCGTTGATCCTGCCGCAAATCGCGATGAGCATGTCCTTTGGTACGTTGCTGATGCGACAGGCATTCCTGTCGGTGCCACGCGAGATCATGGAGGCGGCGACCGTCGACGGCGCGTCGTCCTGGACGACGCTGTGGCAGGTGATGTTTCCGCTAGCGCGGCCGATGGTGGGAACGACGGCGCTGATGTTCTTCATCTGGACGTGGAACGAGTTCCTGCTGCCGCTCGTCGTCAACATCGACCCAAAATACCATACGCTTCCAGTCGGACTCCTCTATTTCCAGCAACGCTGGACCTCCAACATCCCGGTGATCGCGGCCGGCGCGACGATCATTTTCCTGCCACTCGTGGCCATGTTCCTGCTGTTCCAGAGACAACTCGTCGAAGGTATCACTCAAGGCGCCGTCAAGGGCTGAAGCCCGGAGCCGATTCCATACGGACACCTGTGGGTATCCGAAAGGGGGGTTGCTCACTTCGGTGAAGTGTGGTGGGATATTGGCGTTGTGTCGACGCGGAAAACAGGAGGAGTTTTTGTATGCGTATTCCATCGACCCTGAGAGCCTTGCTGGCTCTCGTCATGGCGGTGATGATCGGGCTTGGGAGCCTGATCTCGCCGGCACTCGCGGAGGACAGTACGCCGGCGGCAACCCCGGCGATCCCGACGGAGGCCGCGACGCCGGAATCCAGTGAAGAGGCAAGCCCGGAAGCCTCCACGCCGGCCGCGTCTCCAGTGGCGTCGCCGGTCGAGATCAGCGGAACGGTTGACCTCGACGTGTTGTTCGTGGGCGCTCATCCGGACGATGAGGCCGGTGGGTTGAGCACGTACGGTCAGTGGAACGAGTACGACGACGTCCAGGTTGGCGTCATCACCGTAACCCGGGGCGAAGGCGGCGGAAACGCGGTCGGCACGGAAGAAGGTCCCGCGCTCGGTCTCCTCCGTGAGGCCGAAGAGCGGAATGCCGTCGGCATGGCCAATGTCGAGCACATCTACAACCTCGACAAGGTCGATTTCTACTACACCGTCAGTGCCCAGCTCGCCGCCGAGACGTGGGGATACGACGAGACGCTCGAGAAGGTCGTCCGCGTCATCCGGACCACGAAGCCGGAGATCATCATCACGATGAATCCTTCACCGACGCCGGGACAGCATGGACATCATCAGGTGGCTGGCCGCCTGGCGATCGATGCGTTCTACGCAGCGGCCGATCCGAACGCGTTCCCCGGGCAAATCACCGACGAGGGTCTGAGCCCGTGGCGCGCATCCCGCATCATGCAGAGCGGGGCCGCCGGACAGGCCACGCCGGGTCCGCAGTGTGCCGAGACGTACCAGTCGGCGGAAGCGACCGACGTGATCTGGGGTGTCTGGAGCGGCACGGAGTCCGAGGCGAATGACGCGACATGGGCCAAGATCGAGCGGACCGCGCAGCAGTCGTATGCGTCACAGGGCTGGGCGGCGTTCCCGGACGTTTCCGATGACCCGAACGAGCTTGGTTGCGACTACTTCACGCTGATCGACAGCCGGGCACCCTTCGATGCGGAGAACACCTCGACGACCGCGATCCTTGAAGGGGCGGTGCTTCCGGTCGAGGGCGGTCTGCCGCTGGGGACCGAGTTCTACCTGACGACCAGCGCCTTCGATGTGGCGGCGGGTCAGCCGTTCGACGTGACGGCACATCTTCGTTCCTCGGACTCCCTGACCGATCCGGTCATCGAGATCACCCTGCCCGATGGGTGGGAGATGAGCGATCCCGGTGAGCCGGCGATGGGTGAGGATGGCGATCTTGAGTGGACCGTGCAGGTAACGCCGGCCGCGGATGCCGCCGCCAACACGCGCTTCCGGATCGATGCCACGGTGACAGCGGGCGAGGGGAGCGCGGCCACGACGGAGGTGGTCGAGGTTGCCGCCGATGTGGCGGGCACCCTGGAGCCGCTGGCGGAAGTCGCCTACTTCCGCGAATGGGTCGACGATGTCGACGTGCCGCAGCTCGATAACCTCATCTTCCCGGTCTTCTCGATGGGTGCCGGTCAGACGCGGGATGTCACGATCGACCTGACGAACATGTCCGCCGATACGATGTCGGGCTCCGTCTCGCTCGATCTGCCGGAGGGCTTCACTGCCGAGCCAGCATCGCAGGACTTCGCGGATCTCTCTGCTGAAGGCACCGGTCAGGTGACGTTCAGCGTCACGAATACCGATGCATCGCTGCCAACATCCAACGAAGGCGGCGATAACGGGAACTACCCGTTCACGATCACGACGACCACCGATTCCGGCGCATCCACGGAAGACGCGGGAATCAACCTCGTGCCGGTGACCACGGTGCCGCGGGCCGAGACGGCGCCAGCGGTCGATGGCACGATTGACGAGGGTGAATACACCGGCGATGCGCTGAATCTCAGCCGTATCTGGGAAGGGCAACCCCTGGATGGTCCGGAGGATGCCTCCGGCACGGCGTATGTGACCTGGGGCGAAGATGGTGTCTACGTCGCGGTGGATGTCACCGACGATGTGCTCGGCACGGTCCTGCCCGAGAACGACGCCAAGCGTCACTGGCGGACGGATTCCGTCGAGATCGCCATCGATCCGCTCGGAACCGCCAGCAACACCTCCACCACGTTCAAGGTCGGTGTCTTCCCGATCACGCAGGAGGGAGGCCCCGCGGCCTATCGCGATGCGGACGCGCATCAGGGACCGGTCGCCGAAACCGCGCCCGGCTTCCAGCTCGCGTCGACGGTGAGCGAGCCGTACACCGGCTATACGCTCGAAGTGATGATCCCTTACGATGTGCTGCCGGCGGATATCGATCCTGACAACGCAACGATGAATATCTTCATCTACGACTCCGACACGCAGGACCTGACCGGTCAGACCCGCCTGGGCTGGTCGACGTGGGGCGGCGTGCAGGGCGATCCATACCGGTGGGGCAAGACGGTGTACGAGGGGATGGAGATCGCTCCGGACGCTCGCACGACCCCGGATGAGCCGGTGATGCCGCTCGATGCGGCGAAGAGCGTGGATTCCCCGCTCTCGATCCTGCAATCGGCCGAGGATGGTGTCGGTCTGGCCGGTGATCCGATGATCCCGGAAGACGAAGACATCCTCGTGGACGACTTCTCGGTCGTGGATGGCGAGCAGGAAGTGCGGTTCACGCCACAGGCGGACGGGACGGTCCGAGTGTTCTCGTACGTCGACGGCACGGTGACGGGGCAGTACAGCGATGCTGTGAGCGCGGGCGTGAGCCGGAGCTACAGCTTCCCGGTGGTCGAGGGGAACGAGTCCTACATTCTGATCTCGTTCGTCGACGATCATGGGCATGTCTCGGCCATCGCGATCTGGGAGGAATAGACGCTCTCGTCATTCCGCTGCAGATACGTTGACGTGGCGTTGATGGCAACGCATGGACCGGCCCGGGAGGCAACTCTCGGGCCGGTCTGTGTGGTGGCACCCATCCGGCTATACTCACTGCCGATAGAGAGGGAGGTTTTGAGGTGGCGAAATCGGTCGAGACGACGCTGGCGGAGATTCGGAAAGAGGTTGACGTGTGCACCCGGTGCGAGCTGTACCGGAGTGCGACGCACGCCGTGCCGGGAGAGGGGAATCCCCACGCGAGGATCCTGTTGATCGGGGAGGCGCCGGGGTGGCATGAGGACCAGCAGGGGAAGCCGTTTGTGGGCAACTCCGGCAAGTTCCTGACCGAGCTTCTGGAAAGCGCTGGCCTGGCCCGGGACGACGTGTTTATCACGAATGTCGTCAAGCATCGTCCACCGAGCAACCGCGATCCCTTGCCGGACGAAATCCTGGCATGCTCGGTCTACCTGGAGCGGCAGATCGAGGCGATCGACCCCGATGTGATCGTGACTCTCGGCCGTTTTTCGATGGCCAAGTACTTCCCGGGAGAAAAGATCAGCAAGATCCACGGGCAACCCAAGGATGTGGGTGGCCGGTACGTGGTCCCGATGTATCACCCCGCCGCGGCGCTCCACAACGGGTCACTGCGGGAGACCATCGTCGAGGATTTTCGGAGGCTGCCTCGCTTCCTTGCCGAGCGCGACAAGCAACGCAGCATCGACAACGAGAAGGAAAACCAGCCGAGCCAGGGCTCGTTGTTCTAGACGGGCGACTGGGTCTTGCCGTGTGGTGCTCGTCCCCAACATACACCGCTCATCCCGAGCGACGTCGAGGGATGACGGCGGGACAGTGCCACAGCGAGCCTCACTTCCTGATGGAGAGGACCTCAAGCGACGTGAGTGATTCGGTGCGCGTAATCTTTCTGGGCGGGATCGCCGAGGTCGGGAAGAACATTCTCGTGCTCGAGACCGGCCGCGACATCATCGTCGTCGATTGCGGTCTCGGATTTCCTGAGGAAGACCAGCCTGGCGTCGATATCGTTCTTCCCGATGTTTCCTACCTTCACAAACGATGTGACAAAATACGCGGCATCTTCATTACCCATGGACACGAGGACCACATCGGTGGTCTTCCCTGGTTGTGGGAGGAGATTCCGGCGCCGATTCATGCGACGAGGCTGACCGCTGGCCTGATATCCGTGAAGATGCGCGAGCGACGTCTGATGGATCGAGTCTCGATCGAGGAGTTCGATCCCGATGATCGTCCGGCGATCCCGGCCGGTGATTTCGTCATCGAGCCATTCCGGGTGACCCACAGTATCCCGGATGCGGTAGGGTTCGGGATCACCACGCCAGCCGGACTCGTCGTCATCACCGGCGATTTCAAGTTCGACCCGACCCCGATCGACGATCGGCCAGCGGATATCCCGTTGCTGCAGGCGTTCGGGGACCGCGGGGTTCGGTTGCTCATCTCCGATTGTGTGAATGTCGAGCGCGAAGGCCGGACGCCATCGGAACGGGTGGTCGGCGAGACCTATCAGGAGGTCTTCCAGCAGGCGCCCGGCAGGATCATCATCGCCACATTCGCCTCGCTGATCGCTCGTGTGCAGCAGGTGATCGATACGGCGGCTCGATTCGGGCGCAAGGTCGCACCTCTTGGGCGGAGCCTGCAGAACAACGTGCGGGTGGCTACCGAGCTGGGCTACCTGACCGATCCGGAAAGGGTCCTGGTTCCGGCGAAGGTGGCGGAATCCCTGCCGGACGACGAGGTCGTCTACGTCGTTACCGGTAGCCAGGGCGAGCCGATGGCGGTGCTGAGCCGGATCGCGAACCGCGATCATCCGCGGATTACTGTTGGGGAGGGCGATACGGTCGTCGTCTCGGCGACACCGATTCCCGGCAACGAGACATCGGTTTTTCGCATCATCGACCAGTTGTTTCTCGCCGGCGCCGAGGTGATTTACTCCGGGCGGGCCCGGGTGCATGTTTCCGGGCATGCCGGCCGGGATGAGCTTCGCCAGATGATCGAGCTGACGCGACCGGAGCTCATCATCCCGACACATGGCGAGCACCGGCATCTGGCGCTGTACGCCGATCTCGCCGTGGAAGCGGGTATTCCGCGAGACCGCGTCACGATGGTCCAGCGGGGCGACGTCGTGGAGCTCGATGCCACGAGTATCGGTGTCGTGGACCAGATCGACGTCGGATCGATTCTCGTCGAAGGATCGATGATCGGGACGGTCGATAGCTCGGTTTTCGCGGATCGTCAATCGTTGTCGCATGATGGTGTGCTGACGATCGCGATCGCGGTTGACGAGGAGACCGGGCTCGTTGCCGGTGAGCCCCGGATCGCGATGCGGGGTCTCTCATCGCAGCATCCTGACGATTTGGCGACGCGGATGGCCGATGCGGTCGTTGCGGCGATCAACGAGCAAGACATCGACACCGATGTGACCGAGCTCGAACGCCTCGTGGCGGATGTCGCGACCCGCGCGATCCGGATCGACCCCCGGCGGCGTCCGGTCGTCATCGCGTCGGTCCTCAAGGTGAGAAGCTCCTCGTAAATCCCGTGCGGGGCACCAAAAAACGGGCTTGATGTGAAAAAACCGGATTCCGGGGCGGCGGGATCCGGTTCTACGCAATCGCCATCCTCGACGTAATTGACTCCAGGGCATACAATGTACGTACAGTCAGGTTGAGCCTGGCGTCGTTCGACGTCCCCCGGCGACGGGCGGACGTGCCGGCGGATTCAGTGGATGTGGAGGAACGCGCCAATGGCGACGCAGTCCCGCGCGCAGGGAACCGGCAAGAAGAGCACCCGTCGGCGAACGTCGAAAAAGACGCAGGCGACCGGGCTCTCGTTGTGGGCGCTGCGAATGCGGGAGTTCCTCAGCGGCATGTTCCCACACGTCGCTGTGTCGGATCGACTCAAGCGCGAGATGCTCGGCGTGGCAATGGTCCTGCTCGCGCTGGTCAGTTCCTGGGCGTTGGGGCGTGGACAGGACGACGGCGCACTGATCGCGGGATGGGAACGCGTGCTAACCGGGACACTCGGTCGCGGTGCATTCCTCGTCCCGGTGTTTGCGGCGCTGACGGCGGTCCGCGCGTTCGCGCAGACGGACGACCCGATCGTGTTGTTTCGCCACTACATCGGCGGTGCCATCTTCACGATCTCCGTGACCGGGCTGCTCTCTTTCGGCGGCAACGCCATGGGCGGAAATATTGGCTCCGTCGCGGGTGACATCGCGCGTGGCGCCCTCGGGCAGGTCGCGTCCGGTTTGTTGCTCTTCGGCGTCGGCGTCGTCTCCGTGTTCCTCCTTGCGGATACCGATATCCAGACACTCGATCGCGACATTCGCCGACTGCTGCCGAAGCGCGCGCCGAAACCGAAGAAGGCGGCGCCCGAGCCCGAGCCGGCGCCCCGTTCGATCCGCAAGGCGAAGGCGAAGCCAGCTCCCGCCCCGAAGAAGGAGGTTCGGCGAGAAGACCAGCCGCGTCCGGTGATTAACCTGCCGGCGGTCCCGGATCGGGCTCCGGTGCTGGGAACGGCAACCGCACAGCCGTTGCCGATCGAGGTCGGGCCTGCGCATGATGCGGACAAACCGTTGCCGCTGCCTGATCTCACCAAGCTGCCGTACTACGAGGCGGTGACGCCGGATGCGGGCGATCTGGAGATGAAGGCGCGGATCATCGAGGAGACGCTCGAAAGCTTCAAGGTCGATGCTTCCGTCCGTGAGATCAATCCCGGTCCGGCCGTGACCCAGTTCACGCTGGAACCGGGCAATGGTGTGAAGGTACGCCGGATCACCGAGCTCCAGAACGACCTTGCGTTGTCCCTGGCGGCGCAAAGCATCCGGGTTGAAGCGCCGATTCCGGGTCTGGCGCGGATCGGGATCGAGATCCCGAACCCGAAGATCGCGACCGTCGGCCTGCGGGAGGTGCTAGAATCACCGGAGTTCCAGAAGAGCAAGGCGAAGTTGCCTCTTCCTTTGGGACGGGACGTCAACGGTCGCTACATCGTCGGTGATCTGACGAAAATGCCGCATCTGCTGATCGCGGGCGCGACCGGATCGGGAAAGAGCGTCTGTATCAACGGCATCATCTCGACGCTGATCAGCATGAAGCAGCCGGATGAGGTCCGGTTGCTGATGATCGACCCGAAGATGGTCGAGTTGACCGGATATAACGGTGTGCCGCACCTGCAATGTCCCGTGGTCACCGAGATGGACAAGGTCGTCGGAGCGCTTCGCATGGTGCTTCGGGAGATGAACCGGCGCTACGAGCTCTTCAAGGACATTGGCGTTCGCAATCTCCAGGGCTACCGGCACAAGACCGAGGATGAGCCGGATGCCGAGAGGCTGCCGTACTTCGTGGTGATCATCGACGAGCTTGCCGATCTGATGATGACGACGCCGGACGAAGTCGAGACCTTGCTGGCGCGGTTGACGCAGATGGCGCGCGCCACCGGCATTCACCTCATCATCGCCACCCAGCGACCCTCGGTGAATGTCCTGACCGGCTTGATCAAGGCCAACGTTCCGGCCCGCATCGCCTTCGCGGTGTCGTCGATGACGGATAGCCGTGTGGTGCTGGATATGCCCGGTGCCGAGCGTTTGCTGGGGCGTGGTGACATGCTGTACCTGCCGCCCGACGAGGCGAAACCGACGCGAATCCAGGGCGCGTTCATCGACGACGAGGTCCATGAGATCGTCGATCACTGGCACGAAGTCTCCCCGATTCCGCAATACGCGCCGGAGTGGCTCGATCTGCCGAGTTCGCGTGAAGGCAAGGGCGGGGGAGGCTATGACGACGATGGTGGCGACTACGATGAGCCGCTGATGGACCAGGCGATCGAGGTCGTCAAGGCGCAGGGAACGGCTTCGGCATCGATGCTCCAACGCCGGCTGCGGATCGGCTACAACCGGGCCGCGCGGATCATCGAGCAAATGGAAGACGATGGGCTGATCGGACCGGCGGATGGTGCGAAGGGACGTCCGGTGCTGGTCGGTTACGAGGACTGAGCGGGCCTCATGGCGATCCATCCATGAGTATTCCTAATCCGGATGACCAATCGCGGGCCAGCGCACGTCACCGTCGTCTCGGGTCCTGTGCCCGGGAGATGCTGCGGAGCGGCATCACGGAGACCCACGAGCATGCATCCGGATTCCGTATGAGTCCCGACTGGCGAGGGACAGATGCGCCATGGAAACATTCGCTTCCATGCAGGTCGGCGACTGGCTCACGGTGCTTGGAGCGGTCATCCTGCTCAACGCGATTCCTGCATTCATGCCGCCGACGTGGGCATTACTCGCGTACTTCTACGTGCAGCGACAGTTGCCGCTTGTCCCATTGGCTCTGGTCGGGGCCGCCGGGGCCATGATCGGACGCTTTCTGCTCGCGTCTGTCAGCAGAAAGCTGGGTGTACATGTATTCCCGCGACGATGGCAGGAGAATATCACCACCCTTTCCGCAACCATCCAGTCGCACCGGGCAATGAGTTTTTCCACGCTCGGATTGTTTGTTCTGGGACCCATACCCACAAATCACTTGTTCATCGCCGCCGGGGTCGCGGGGACTCCGCTCCTGCCGGTTGTGCTGGCGTTCGGCGTGGCGAGGTTCGTGAGCTACCTGATTTGGGTGTCGGCGGTGAGCACCGCGGCGTCGACCCTTGGCGACGCGCTCCGGCTGGGATGGGGGCAGGGGGTGGCCCTGGTCGCCCAGATACTCGGCTTCATTTTGCTTATCGTTGTCATGCAGATTGACTGGTGGAGGGTTTTTCAGCGGTGGCGTCGGAACTCGCCGCCGGATTCGTCCACCTGACGATCACGATCGACGCCCTGTGGGCGCCGATCCATTCGCTTCGCTCAGGACGCGAACGGGGCTGCTTGCGCTTCACCCCACCAGCCTTCGGCCATCCGTCCCTACGTGCGAGATTCACATGCCGTGTCAATTATCCCGCAACTTCCCATAATACCGAATCCGCATGAATGCTCGCGGGTCATCGTGATGCCGCTTCGCACTCATGGTGATGGGTATGTCTCGGGCACAGGACCCGAGACGACGGTGACGTGCGCTGACCCGCGGGCATGCATCCAGATTCGGTAAAAGGCGTTTCGCAGACGTTCCTGAGCACCTGCCTGCCCATCATGGCCAGAGGCCCGGACGTGCGTTGGCCCGCGATTGATCATCCTCCCCATAGGGCAATGGCTCCATGATACCGGCTATCCATTGCGAGGGGCTCCGGGGGCCGATGATGCGTTGCTCGAAACGTAAAACGACCGGGATCCACTGGATCCCGGTCGCCGATACATTGCACATTTACGAGGCCACAGGCATATCGTCGTTGATCTCTTCCCGTTCCCGGACGGAGGAGAGACAGGTAGAACAATAAACTGGCTTGCCGTTCCGTGGCACGAAGGGGACTGTGGTTTTCGTCCCGCATTCGGCACAGACGACTTCCGTGATCGGTTGGCGTTGGAGACCGAGACGCTCTTTCCGGTTCGAGCGGCACTCGGTACACCGGGCGGGCATGTTGATGAGCCCGCGTTCCTTGTAAAAAGCCTGTTCCCCAGCGGTCCAGACGAATGGCTTGCTGCATTCCCGGCATGTGAGCGTTTTGTCCCGAAATTCCATCGATGACCTCCGCGTCAATGGCAAACCGCCGTGTGAGGGATCGGCGCCGGATCGATCCCAACGACAGTCGCACAGATTTGCACGAGTGGGTGCGCCACGTCCCAGCTAATCACGCAGGGGAAGCAAATGTGTGGCGAATCTGTCACGGCACAGTGATCGGGTCCGGTCGGGTTCCTGCTCCCGATCATATCAGGGAAGAGGAGAAGGTGATACACTAGGCATAGCAGATGTGCGAACGAATGTTCCATTTTGTCATCGGGGAATAATGAATGGCATCTCGATATGGTGCAGCGACGGCAGCCCCCGTCGCCCAGTTAATTGAAGAATTATCGAAGCTTCCCGGTATCGGTCCGAAGACGGCATCCCGACTTGCCTTTCATCTCCTGCGAACCTCGCGCGAGGAAGCAATCTCACTGGCGGAGGCGATCGTTGAGGTCAAGGAGAGAATCCGTCTCTGTTCGAATTGCTTCAATGTGACAGAGACGGATCCCTGCGAGATCTGCGCGGATCCGAAGCGGGAGTCCGTGATCTGTGTTGTGGAGAAGCCGCTCGATATCGTCGCCATCGAGCGAACGAATGAGTATCGAGGGCGGTATCACGTGCTTCATGGGGCGATTTCGCCGGTTGACGGGATCGGTCCCGAGAAGCTGAAGATCCGCGAGCTGGTCAGTCGCGTTGAACGCGAAAAGCCCGATGAGGTCGTCGTGTTCACGAATCTCGATCTGCCGGGAGAAGCCACGGCAACATATTTGCACCGCATCCTGACGCCGCTCGGCGTGAACGTCACCCGTCCGGCCAGCGGATTGCCCGTCGGTGGCGATCTCGAATACGCCGATGAGATGACATTGGGACGCGCGCTGATGGGGCGGCGGGTGTTGTAGCGACAGGTGAATCGCACGTCCGTCCAATGCGGGTGCCGGGGGTTGAGCTCCGCCGGAAGACTCGCTAGAATCGAATCAATGGCTGCTACTGGTCGTCGCGCCGCACGCGACGTACTGCTTCTACCCGCGATCCACCACGACCGGGACATCGATCCGGCCGGTGATGAGCGGGGTGTCCCCATCCCGGATCAACCCGACCGAACCTCCCGATATGGTGACGGCTCCCGACTGAGCGTCGTGGTGCGTGGCGCCAGGATGCGCGATCTGCTGGCGCTCTCGCGATTTGCGCCGGGAGAAGAGTTGGACCATCCGGCAAGCTCCCGGGCAGATTGCGATCCGGTTCGGGGCGTGTTCCGCAAATGGATTCCCTTCAGCCGATGCCAGCAGCCAGTGTTCGTGGCATCACCGGAATCCAGCCGGCGCATCCTCGGGTATATCCAGAGCCGGGTGGTCGGACCTGACCAGCGGTGGCTGGTTCAGTCGATCGGTACTAACACCGGTGTATACGACCCCGAGCCGATTGTCACCGAGATGGTCCGGCATGTCGTCCAGTCCGCCGGTCTCGATGGCGTCAAGCGCATCTATGCGAGGGTCGAGCCGGATTCAGCTCTCAAGCCATCGCTCCGGGAAAGCGGGTTTTCTCCGTATTCGCGCGAGCGGATCATGGTGGCGAGCTCGGTGCCCGAGATGGCATCGGCGCCCGGCGTGAGAGTGCAGGAGCAGGCCGATGTCTGGTCGATCCATCAGTTGTACATTCAAACAACGCCCCGTGAGGTGCAATATGCTGAGGCCCTGACGAGCCACAGTTGGGAAGTCGACGCCATCATGCGAAGCAGCGGTCATGGTTGCTGTGGCTGGCTGGTGACCGACGGCTACCTGGCGACCGGATACATCCGGGCGATCAGCCGGCGCGATGCGCACATCGTCGATTTCATGATCTCTCCCGAGCATCGCGATCTGTTCCCGCATTTGGTGGCGACCGCGTTTCGATACCTCGTGTCGCTTCCGTCGCGGCGGACCTGGTTCGTCGTCCGGGATTACCAATCTGAATTCATTCCCTTCCTGTACGAGCTCGGTTTCGGAATCGAGCGCGCGCAGGAGGCTCACGTTCGATACACAACCGCGCCCGTACGGTCGTCCGTTGTTCAGGGCGTGCAATCCGCCGTCAATCCCGCGAAGGATCCGGCTGCGCGCCGTGTCCCGACGTTCTTTCATGGCCCGATCGACACATTCTGCCCCGCAAAGGAAGGGGAGGTGCCCGGCGAATGGCTTCATCGATCCTGTGGCGCGAATGATCACGGTACGTGACCGGGCGACTTGCCGACGGCGTGCCGATATACCCCCTGGAGTCTGACTTGAACACCATGCCACAACCGGCCGAGGTGAAAGACGAGCGGTCCGCAGGTGAGACTGCCGTGACCGATGACCTGAATGAACTGCTTGACGTCCTTCCGGAGTCCATCTCCCGAAGGATTGAGGAGTTACTCGCTGATGATAATCGTGGCGAATTGATCGAGATCGTGCTGGATCTCGGCCGTCCGCCGGAAGCGCGTTTCCAGCGCGAGGAGATCGATCTCGGGGATTTCGACATATCTCGCGCCGACCTCGGCCACGTCGCCGAGCGAATCGGGCAATTCGGCGATGACAATCGCGCCGGAATCGAGCGCACGCTGCACCGGATCTCCGCGATCCGCAATCGCGGTGGAGAAATTGTCGGGTTGACCTGCCGAATCGGGCGCGCCGTGTACGGCACGATCGCGATCATCAGCGACCTGATCGAGTCGGGCGAGAGCGTGCTGCTGCTCGGACGTCCGGGTGTCGGCAAGACTACGTTGTTGCGGGAAACGGCGCGCGTGCTCGCGGATGAGTTGCGCAAGCGTGTGGTTGTGGTCGATACCAGCAACGAGATCGCCGGTGATGGCGATATCCCGCATCCGGCGATCGGCCGGGCGCGACGCATGCAGGTGCCGACGCCGACCGCGCAGCATGCGGTGATGATCGAGGCGGTGGAGAACCACATGCCGCAGGTGGTGGTGATCGATGAGATCGGCACTGAGCTGGAGGCCATGGCTGCCCGGACGATCGCCGAACGCGGCGTGCAATTGATCGGGACCGCTCATGGCAACAATCTCGAGAACCTGATGCTGAACCCGACGCTGACCGACCTGATCGGCGGTATCCAGACCGTCACGCTCTCCGATGAAGAAGCGCGACGCCGGGGGACGCAGAAATCGATCCTTGAGCGCAAGGCACCTCCGACGTTCGGCGTGATCGTCGAAATCGTTGATCGGGATGAAGTTGTCGTTCATCTCGATGTCGCGGCGACGGTCGATGCCCTGCTGCGCGGGGCTCCAGTGCGATCCGAGCACCGGCGCCGGAATGCTGACGGGTCGATCGAAATTAGCTCGTCGGAAGACGTTCGGCGCGATCCGAGCGCCCCGCCTCGCCGGGGATCCTCTTCAAGCGGCCGAAGCGGGATGGCGACCAGCCAGGAGACGCAGGAGCGGCGCTGGGAGGACATCTTCTCCCAGGACCTGTCCATTCCCGGTGAAGCCCCCCGGCGGGGAAAAGAGGCAGACAACGGTGAGACACGTGAGGAGGAGCCTCGGCACGCAACGCCGACTGTGGCTGCCTTCACCAAGGGGCGGGGGACTGACGAGAAGCCGCTAAGGGTGTTCCCCTTTGGCGTCAGCCGGAATCGACTCGACCAGGCGATCTATCAGCTTCGAGTCCCCGCCGTGATCGTCCGGAACGAGCGGGACGCCGATGTCGTGCTCACCCTGAAGAGCGCGTACCGCCAGAAGGCGCAGCCCGTTCGCGATGCTGAATCCCGGGGGATTCCGGTATACGTACTCCGCTCGAACACGAACGTGCAGATGGAAAACGTGCTGACGTCGATCTTCCCGCAATCCGCGCATTCAGGAGAGGAGGATGTCGAGCCCGGTGCGGATGAACCCGCACCGAGCAGGCGCGATCGTCGCCGGAGCGACGTGATGGTGGCGATGAGCGAAGCCGAGGAGGCGATCTCTGCCGTGATGCAGGGTGCAACAGTCACCGCGTTGCGGCCGCAATCACCCCGCATTCGCCGGATGCAGCACGAGATGGCGGAGCGGTACAATCTCTCGTCGCGAAGCCGGGGCCGCGACCCGTTCCGGCATGTGGAGATCTACCGGCGAGGGATACAGTAGGTGCGCGCACCGTTCATCACGCTCGAAGGACCGGAAGGTGCCGGCAAGTCGATCCAGGCGGCTCGGCTTGCCGAATACCTTGAGGCTGAGGGGTGGCCCGTGCTCCTGACGCGGGAGCCGGGCGGCACGGCGCTCGGCGATGCGCTCCGGGGCATCCTTCTGGGGCACCATGAGTATGCTATTCTCCCCGAGTCGGAGGTCCTGCTCCTCGCGGCGGGCCGCGCGCAGCATGTGCGCGAACGAATCCTGCCCGCGCTCCAGGCGGGTACGATAGTGGTGTGCGATCGGTTCGTCGATTCCACACTGGCATACCAGGGAGGCGGACTGGGCATCCCGCGCGATAAGCTGATGCCGATCCAGGCGTTTGCAACCGGAGGCCTGGAGCCCGACCTTCGGGTGCTGATCGATGTGCCGGTCGAGATCGGGCTTCGGCGACGCCATGCCGATCCCGCGTCGGTCAACAGGATCGATCTGGCCTCGCGCGCGTTTCACGAGCGCGTGCGATCGACATTCCTCGACCTGGCTCGCGAGCGACCCGATGCGTGGAGCGTCGTGGACGGGCGCGATGATATCGAACGCGTCTCGGATGCGATCCGGGATGCAGTTCATGCGCGCGTGCTTTCGCGCACTGCTTCTTCCGCGCCTACGGAGAAACATTGACAGGGGATCAATGCAATGAAGCTTGTGATCGCCGTTATTCAAGGCAAGGACGCCGAGACATTGCTGGAGGCGCTCGCGGATGCGGGCATCCGGGCGACCCAGATCAATAGCGCCGGAGGTTTTCTGGGCGAGAGTAACGTCACGATGATGATGGGCGTTGAAGACCATGAGGTGGCCCGCGTTCGGTCCATCATCCGGGATAATTGTCATCCACGAACCCGGTTCGTCAACCCGCTCATGCCGATTGCCGAGGTTCCCCAAATGCCCGTCACCAGCCAGGTCGAAGTGCTGGTGGGAGGGGCGACGATGTTCGTCGTACCGATCCTGCGTTACGAGCGACTGGTCAGCGCCTAGAGCCAATTGCCTGGACGCGACATGGTCACCTGGCGATCGACCGTTCGCTTCGCGCAGGATGCGGAGGACCTGTCGCCATCCATCCCTGCCTGACCTGTATCAACACCATCCCGCCAAAGGAGTCCGTGTTTGGAAATCGAGTCGATCATTGCCCGCGTCCTGCAAGTGCTGCTGGCGCTTGGCGGGGCCTATCTCATCGCGACGTGGTTCGTGATTGTGGTGTGGACCTATCGGGATATTGAATCCCGTAGCAAGAATGTCGTCACTCAGGTCTTTTCCACAATGCTGTCCATCTTCTTCTGGGTTCCGGGCGTCCTGCTTTATATGATGCTTCGCCCGAAGGAGACGCTGGACGAAGCCTATCAGCGGTCGCTGGAAGAGGAATACCTGCTGCAGGACTTGCAGGAGCTTCCGTTGTGCCCCACCTGCAATCATTTCGTTCACGACGACTGGCAGTTGTGCCCGCATTGCAATACCCAACTTCGGGAGCCGTGCGACAACTGCGGGAAGCTGGTCGATTTGCGCTGGGATATTTGCCCCTACTGCGGTCAGGAGCAGGAAGCGCATGAACCACACGTTCACGAGCGTGAGGAGCGGGTGAAACCGACCCGGGATGGCTGGATCGATCCTGATGCGATCGCGCGGCGGATCCGTGAGGAGCATGAGGATCGCGATCGTAGCCGGCCGCGGGCATTGCCCGCCGCGACGGCCGTGAGCCGGACGATCATCAGCCCGGCCGCTGATCTGCTGAACGGTGGCAAGACGGAGACGCTCGACCGGGTCGGCAATGTGCCGGTTGGTCCGGATCGATCCGATCTCGAGGCTGGAGACGAGACGACCGGCGATCGCGTTCCGATTCCGCAGAGCTTCCGTCTCCGGGACGAGTAGGATACCGAGGACGTTTTACAGCGCATTGACCATCTTTGCGCATCACACGTCTGCCGTGTCTCATGCTACAGAGAATTGCACAGTGGTTGAGATTGCACGTAGGGGCGGATGGCCGCAGGCTCTCCGCCCTCTCGGCGCCCGCAGGGCGTCGAGCATCTCGCAGGTCGCCGTGATGCCGCTCAGCGCCATGTCTCGGGCACAGGACCCGAGACTACGGTCGCGCTGACCCGCGATCGATCACCCGGATTCGGTCCAGAGGGTGCGGTCTGCCCGGCGTACCCATCACGACCGTGCTGGCACTCTGGCACTCACCATTCCCCTTCATTTCATCCTGAGCGGAGCGAAGGATCCCCGTGCGAAGCACATCCGCGGCGCGAGGGCGTCCCATTCTGCCCTGCGGGCAGCGGCGTCGCCGGGAGATCCTTCCATGCGGTCAGGATGACGGAGGGTTGTGTGATGGTAAACGGCGCGCAGGTCTCGGGCCGGGCACAGGACCCGAGACGACGATGACGGATGCTGACCACGATCGAGCACCCGGATTCCATGTGAGTGGTGCTTGCTCCTCTATCTCGCTGTGGAGAAGGTGGTCTGGAGGGATGCGGTCGAGTCGCTACCGATCCAGAGGTCGAATTCAGCCTCATCGATCACCCAGTCCCTGACCGCGGCGTTCCAGTATCGTAATTGGTCGGGACCAAGCGTGAAGGTGACGGTGCGACGTTCACCGGCTTCCAGTGTCACCCGCTGAAACCCCTTCAGCTCGCGAATCGGGCGGGATGCGCTACCGAATCGCTGGTGGATGTACATCTGGGCGACGTCGTCCGCAGTCCTTGCGCCGGTGTTCGTGACCTCGACGCTGACCGTCGCCGTTGTTCCCGAGTGAATCGTGTCGGGCGTGATGCGGATGTTCCGGTAGGCGAAGGGCGAGTAGCTCAGACCGTAGCCGAACGGGAAGAGCGGCGTGCTGGGCTCGTCCCAGTAGCGTTCTCCCTGCTTTTCGGGCTGGTGCGACCGCGTGTGCGACGAAATGAGCGGGACCTGATTCATCGAGCGCGGCCAGGTGAACGGGAGTTTTCCTCCGGGCGCGACATCGCCAAAGAGGATATTCGCCACCGCATGACCTCCTTGCGACCCCGGGTACCAGATATCCAGAATCGCCGGCACACGATCGTTCGCCCAGGTGATGTCGAGCGGACGCCCGTTCATCAGGAGCAGAACGACCGGGGTGCCGGTTTCGACGACCGCCTGCAGTAGCTCGGTCTGGCGCCCCGGAAGCGTCATGGACGCGCGTGATGCATCCTCGCCGATCATGTTTTGCCACTCACCGAGTACGACGACCGCGACGTCGCTGGATGTGGCGAGGTCGATCGCTTTCCGGAACTCGCCGTCATCGTCGAAATCGGGTTGCCGATCGGGTTCCTGGCCGGGGAAAGCATCGAACATGGAGGGGAAGACGCGGTGGGCTCTCCGGATACCCGGAGCGTATCTGACGTCGATGCCGTTGCCCGCGCGATGACGGATGCCATCCAGGATGGTCACCGTCTCGTCGTTGCGGAAATCGAACGACCAGGGGCCGATGATTTCCCGGGGATCGTCCGCGAACGGGCCGATCAGCGCGATCGATGCAAGCTGGGCATCGTCGAGTGGCAGCACATTCCCCTCGTTACGGAGCAGCACCATCGAACGCTCGGCGGCCTCGCGGGCGACCTCCCGATGGGGCGATGCTTCGAGGACCTCGGTGGAGCGAGATTCATCCACGTAGGGGTTCTCGAACAACCCCATGTTGATCTTGGTCTCAAGAATACGGAGGACACTGGTGTCGAGCACGCCCTCGCTGATCTGGCCGTCGCCCAGGCTCTGTGGCAGGGTGGTATAGGCGGGATCCATGAAGACCATCTCCATGTCGATCCCCGCCCAGAGCGCTCGCGTGGCGGCGTCTTCCTGATTTCGGGCGAAGCCGTGCGTCTCCAGATCGCGCACCGAGTTCGCATCGCTCACGACGAAGCCCTGGAAGTCCCAGGTGTTCCGGAGTACCTCGGAGAGCAGCCAGCGGTTTCCGGTCGCCGGGATACCGTTGAGATCCATATAGGCGGCCATGATATTGCCGCAGCCAGCCTTGACCGCTGCCTCGAAGGGAGGCAGGTAGACATTCCAGAGCTCGGAATCCGAGATATTGGCTTCGTCATAATCGCGGCCGCCCATCGCCGCACCGTATCCGGCGAAATGCTTCGGACCGGAGATGACGCGGTCGGCGTCCGCCGGGTCGTCGCCCTGGAAACCTCGAACGTGCGCCGCGGCCACCGCAGACCCGAGAAACGGATCCTCGCCCGCGCCCTCGATCATGCGGCCCCAGCGGGGATCTCGCGCGATATCGACCATCGGGGCAAACGCCCAGTGGATGCCGACGGCTCGTGCTTCCTTCGCGGCGATGCTCTGGGCGCGCTTGATGATATCCGGATCCCACGATGCGGCCATGGCGAGGGGAACCGGGAAGATGGTGCGGAAGCCGTGAATGACGTCGAAGCCGAAGAGGAGAGGGATACCGAGGCGGGTTTCCTCTACCGCGATTCTTTGGAGACGGTTCGTTTCCGCAGGATCGGCGACGAACAGGAGCGCCCCCGCTTCGCCGCTCCTGACCGCGGCTTCGCCCTTCGCTGCCGTTTGCGGGAAATAGAACAATTGGGTCAGCTGACCTGCCTTTTCGGCAGGAGTCATCCTGGCAAGGAGCTCCTGAGCCCGATGCCAGGTTTCCCGGCCCTCGCGATCAGGGCCTGGCGAAGCGTCCCGGTTGTCCATGTTGTGCTCCCTTCGGCTGATATGTACAGGTGTCCGTTGGTGGCACCAGTATACCGGGAGGGAGCGTATATCAGGTCGATGACGCTATGAATTCACCGTGTCCGCACCGGGATGTGCGAGGCGGGAGGGAATGGCATCCGGGCGAACCTGGAAATTGAATTTGGTGCGGATCGCATCGTAGAAGTTCGTGATTCCCACACGGATGAGCTGGAAGGTGTGTTCGCCGCGCGTGATCCGGATCAGGTCGCCGCGCCCGATCGACATCGTTTGCTGTCCGTCGAGAATGATCGCCGCCGTGTGATCGTTGGAGTGGATCATCTCGATCAGGGCATCCTCCGACGAGATCATCGGCGTCCGGATCGGGGAATGGCATGAGATGGGAACGATGGCGAAGCCGCGTACACCGGGCGTCAGGATGGGGCCGCCGGCTGCCATGCAGTAGGCTGTGCTGCCGCGTGGGGTGGAGACGATCATGCCGTCGCCGGGGTAAGTGTTGACGTAGTAGCCGTCGATGTAGAGCTCCTGCTCGACCATCCGATTGCCGCCACGGATGACGACGTCGTTGATCGCCCAACCTTGGTCGAATTCATTGTCGCCCCGATAAAGCTTCGCGTGCAGCGTCGAGCTTTCATCCAGCTCGTATTTTCCGTCGAGGAAGAGCTGCAGCGCTGCCATCCAGTCCTTTTGCTCGACGAGGGCGAGGAAGCCGACCTTGCCAAAATTGATCCCGAAGAGGGGGGTGTCCGGGAAATTGTTCGCCATCCGCATCATCAGCCCGTCACCGCCGAGAACGATGATCGTGTCGACGTTCCGTTCGTCTCCGGCCCGGATCTCTGTTTCCGGGACGCTGGCGATGCCGCGCTCCGCGAGCCAGGCGATGATCGTCGTGCTGAGGGTCTTTGCTTCGGGTTTGCTGAACGCGGCAACGATGCCGAGACGCGGCGACATGCGGCGATGCTCCTTCAATGGGGTGACCTATCGAACAACGAGCGGGGGTGTCAGGTACGATGCCTCGTCGTCCTGTTCCCGGATACGGTAGAGCGCGGCGGGCCGGTGGCTTCCTTCGCGGCGTTTTTCTCCCGTGTCGATCAGGAGACCGCTCGCGATCATGCGGCGCCTGAAATTACGCTTGTCCATCGGCTGGTGCAAGATTCGCTCGTACGCCTGCTGCAGCTCCGACAGCGTGAACGTTGCCGGGAGCAGGTAGAAGGCGATATTGGTGTATCCGAGTTTGGCGCGCAACCGAACCAGGGCGTATTCCAGCACCATGCGCTCCAACTCGTCGGGTACGCGGGCTTCGTCCACCGATTCCCACACCAGGGTGTCCGGCGTGGGGGACACCCGGCGTCCGGCCGCGACGAGCCCAAGGTAGCTGATAACGATCTGGCGAGGTCCCCCCTGGATCGGGCTGAATGTGTAGAGCTGCTCGAGGTAGTGGGGATCGTCCTGCGTCGCTTCCTGAATCACGCGAATCGCGGTTTCATCGAGCGTCTCGGCGACGCGGGGGCGTGACGACGGCAGTGCTGCGCCGTCGATGGTGGCGACCTCCAATCCGCTCCCGGTCCAGCGAATAAGGGCTACACAGACGCGGAGCGAAAGCGAAGGGAATGCATCCGGTGGCGAGGAGGAACCCGTTGTCGGCTGGTATACCATCGTCGATCGTGAGCCCCATCCGAAAGAAAAGGACCGGCGCTGCAGCCCGGTCGGTACATGCATTCCGGCTCAGGAGATTTTGTGACTGTCGAAGTCATATCGATCCTGAATTGGCAAGTGCGGCGGTTTGCCGCTAGACTTGCCTTGGCCGCAATGGCGGATGGTGAAATGGTATCACAGAGGCCTTTGGAGCCTTTATTCCAGGTTCGAATCCTGGTCCGCCAGCCAATGCCCCCTTTTCTCCAACTCGAACGAGACAACGGAAGAGACTGACTTCTCGTGATAGACGAATCCGGTCCCCAGAGCTCATCCCCGCGTGTCGTCATTGCGGTGCTGGCCGCAGGGCACGGCTCGCGTATGAAATCGCGCGCTCCAAAACACCTGCATCCGGTGGGCGGTGTCCCGCTGGTGGAGCGGATCATCCGCGCCGGGCTGGAATGTTCCCCCGATCGGTTGCTGGTTGTCGTTGGGCCGAAGATGGCCGCGATGCCGACGGTGCTGGACATGGAGGGCGAGTTCGAGACGGTTGTGCAGGATCCGCCCAGGGGTACCGCCGATGCCGTCCACACGGCGCTGCGGGCCGCGCCGGAGGCCGAGTATCTCGTCTCGTTGCTCGGCGACAACCCATTGCTGACCGGCGACATGGTCCGCGATCTTCTGGGCCGCGCGAGCGGTGGAGCGGCGCGGATCACCCTGCTGACGTGCCATCTGCCCGATGCCCAGGCTTACGGGCGGATCGATCGGGATGAACACGGACGACCCGCGCGGATTATCGAGGCGAAGAATGACGATCCGGAAGCCCGGACCGGGATGACCGAGATCAACAGCGGCATCATGGTGCTGGAGGCGGCCTGGGCGCGCGAGGCGCTGCCGCGACTTCCGCTCGATCCGGCAACCGGAGAGTTTCTCCTGACTGATCTCGTCGAGATGGCCGCCCGCGAGCATGTCGACGGCGACCCCTGGCCAATTCATACCGTCACAGCACCCGCCGACGTGTCGCTCGGTGTCAACGATCGGGTCCAGCTGGCTGAGGCCGATGCAATCGTGCGTCAGCGCGTTCGGGAGAACCTGATGCGCCGGGGGGTGACGCTGATCGGCGCGGAGACGATTTTTGTCGATGAGAATGTCACCATCGGGCGCGACACCACGATCCTGCCGGGGACGATGATCACCGGAACAACCACGATCGGGGAAGGGTGCCGGATCGGGCCGAACGCGGACATTGTGAATGCGACGATCGGCAACAACGTGACGATTCGCTCGTCAACCATCGAGAATTCCACGTTGCTCGATGACGTGGACGCCGGCCCCTACGCCCATATCCGGAGTGGCTCGGTGGTCGGTGAGGGCGCGCATATCGGGAACTATGCCGAGCTCAAGAACACGGCATTCGGGGCAGGTGCCAAGAGCGGGCATTTCTCCTATCTGGGAGATGCGACGATCGGCGAGCGCGTCAATATCGGGGCGGGAACGATCACCGCGAACTTCGACGGCGTGAAGAAGAATCCGACGATTATCGGCCCGGACGCGTTCGTGGGCAGTGATACCGTGCTCGTTGCGCCGGTGACGGTGCATGAGGGGGCGAAAACCGGTGCCGGGAGCGTCGTGAACCGGGATGTCCCGGCGCATACGACCGTCGTCGGGGTTCCCGCGCGGCCGATCGAGACCCGCAAGCGGCGGTCTGCAAGTTCGAGCGTGCAGGAGGGGGAGTGAGCATGGATGGACGGCTTCAGGTCTTCGCCGGAACGGCAAATCCGGCGTTGTCGAAGGCGATTTGCACCGAACTGGAAGTCGATGAAGGCCGCGCGATCGTCGGTCAGTGGAAAAACGGGGAGTCGCGGATCAAGCTCGAGGAGAACGTGCGCGGCTCCGATGTCTTTGTGATCCAGCCGACCTGCCATCCCGTCAATCACAATCTGATGGAGCTGCTCCTGATGATCGATGCGCTCAAGCGCGCCTCGGCGCAGCGCATTACGGCGGTGATTCCCTACTATGGATACGCCAAGCAGGAGAAGAAGACCTCTGGCCGCGAACCGATCTCGGCGAAACTCGTCGCCAACCTGATTTCCGTGGCCGGGGCCGATCGCGTGCTTACGGTGGATCTGCATTCGCCGGCGATCGAGGGGTTTTTCGACCTTCCGGTCGATCACCTGCGGGCGACGCCGCTTCTGGCGCGGGCGTTTCGGCAGGACGTGCATGACGATATCGTGGTCGTCAGCCCGGATGCCGGGGGTGTCCAGCGGGCCGAGGATTTCCGGCGACGCGCCGGAGGGGGGCTGGCGATTATCTCGAAGCAGCATCCCGATGCGGACACGACCGAGACCGTGGAGATGGTCGGGGATGTCGACGGCAAGGTCGCGGTCATCGTCGATGACATGGTCTCCACCGGCGGCACGCTGGTCGAGGCGGCAAATCTGCTGAAAGAGCGCGGGGCATCCCGTGTCCATGTGTGCGCGACGCACGGAATCTTCGCCGACGATGCGATCGACCGGATCGAGGCCTCGCCGATCGATGAGATCCTGGTGACGGACACTATTCCGCTTCCCGAACACGGGAAGGGACGTGTCCGCGTGGTCAGCCTCGCGCCGTTGCTCGCGGAAGCGATCATGCGGACGCATCGCAACCTGAGTATCAGCGCACTGTTCACCTGAAGGCAGGATATTTTTGGACGCCAACGATTGGCAATATGTGGTCTATGGATTGATCTCGCTGCTTGTGCTGGTGGCGGCCGGGATCGTCCTGACGATTTCCGGGCATGCGACGAACCAGCGCCTGTTGCCGGAGCCGAGCGAAGGGGATCGCCGCGGGCACCGCAGCACCGGCACCCTGATCAACCCGCGTCGCGCGATGGCCAGCGCGATGTTGTTTGTGCAGATCCTTGCGACGGCGGTAGCCGGAAGCCAGTTCACCAAACTGATCGACCAATGGACGCATGACCGGTTCGACTGGGGGGCGATCATCGTCCTCGCGATCGTCTACATCGTGTTCGGACTGGCCCTGCCCAGAGCTATCGTCGAAAAACGGCTTGCAGACGCGACCATCGACCGCATTCTCGGATTGGGCCGCCTGGTCACCCGATTGCTGTCGCCGGTCGCGTGGCTGGTCGATACCCTGGCGAACGCATTCCGCACGATTCTCCCGGGACCGGATGCCGTCAACGAGATTGCAGGTACCGAGGATGAGTTGCGATTGCGACGCCCCGGACTCGATGACGAGGTGATTGGCGAGAGCGAGCGCGAGATGATCGACGGCATCCTCAGTCTCGAAGAGATGACCGTACGTGACATCATGGTGCCCCGGCTCGATATCGTCGCCGTAGAGCGGACGATCAGCGCCAGGGAGCTGATCGATACCATCACCCGGGCCGGACATTCGCGGATTCCGGTGTATCGGGAGTCGATCGACAATGTGCTTGGCGTCCTGTATGTGAAGGACCTCCTGCCGTTCGTCATCGGGAACACGATTCGGATTCCATTGCTCGACCTGATCCGTCCCGCCTTCGTCGTCCCCGAATCGAAGAACCTGGGCGAATTGTTCACCGAGTTGAAGCGCACGCGCATCCACATGGCGATCGTTGCCGATGAGTACGGCGGTACTGCCGGTCTCGTCACGATCGAGGATATCCTTGAGGAAATCGTGGGCGAGATCCAGGACGAGTACGACTCCGAACAACCTCTCTTCGAGCTCGGCGAGGATGGCTCGATCATCGCGGATGGTCGTCTGCCGATCGAGGATGTCGAGGATGCCCTCGACATTGAGTTTGAGGAAGACGACGACTTCGGCACGCTCGGCGGTTTTATCCACAAGCATCTGGGCCGGTTGGCGATCCAGGGAGACACTTTCGAGGCGGAAGGCGTCCGCGTCGAGATCTTGCAGGTTGAAAAGCACCGGGTTCGCACGATGCGGGTGACACGCCTGGTTAACGAAGACGAGCCGGAGGAGCCTCGCGAGCGGTGGCGCTTCGGCGGAGGCGGCGACGAGCGAGATCAAACGGACGAGGAAGTCGAGGCTTGACGCTCGGACGACCGCTCTACCGGTTCGATCGGGTTTCAAGCACGATGGATATCCTCGCGGATCTCGCCGCGAGTGGCGCTCCCGAGGGGACGACCGTCCTTGCCGGTTTTCAGGAGACGGGGCGTGGCCGGGCAGATCGGCGTTGGGTGGTCCCGCCCGATCGGGCCGTTCTCGCGTCGGTCCTGTTGTGCCCGGGAGTGCCGTTGCCCCGGTTGATGCCGCTTTCGTTGCTTGTCGCGGACGCGATTCGGGAGTCTGTCACGTCGTTGTACGGGCTCGATCCGCAGATCAAGTGGCCGAACGACCTGCTTATCGGTGGACGGAAGCTCTCGGGCGTATTGATCCAGACCCGACACATGTCCAGAAGCCACAGACTGCCGTCCCTGAAGGCGGCCGTCATCCCGAGCGCAGTCGAGGGATCCTTGATCCAGACTGACGGCCAACCCGGACAGAGCAAGAACCCCGTGGTGATGGTCGGGATGGGTATCAATGCCAATGTCTCGCCTGACGACCTGCCGCCGATGGGAACGAGCATCCTGGCCGAGACCGGTCGGGAAGTGAACCGGGACGAGCTTCTGCGGACGGTCCTCGATGCCCTGTATGAACGTTACCGCGAGCTTGTCGAGGATCGGCTCGAGAATCGGTGGCAACGTCTCCGCCGTCACCTCGCGATGCTGGACGAAGAGGTCGTCGTCGAGGATGCGGGCCGGAGGATCACCGGGATCCTGTCCGGTGTCGATCGTGACGGCACGTTGATCCTCCGGGATGGGTCGGGTGAGCGCCGGATCGCCGCCGGCGACCTGAGTCGGGGACCAAGACCGGTGTCTCGCGGCGGGATTCAGGCGGAACCCGGAAAGCCCGGTATACTTCCGTAACGGTTTGTGCATGGCCCATAACGGGCGCAGTGAAAGTAGATCAGGCACGATGAATTTCGACCTCACTGAGGAGCAGATCCAGGTACGGGATATGGTCCGCGAGTTCGCCGCCCGCGAAGCCGCACCATATATTCGGGAATGGGATGCAAAGCAGAACTACAGCCGGGACATCATCGACAAGATGGGGGAGGCCGGAATCCTCGGCTTGCCGATCCCGGAGGAGTATGGTGGGCTCGGGCTGGATTACATCAGCCTCGCGCTCGCCTGCGAAGAGTTCGAGTATGTCGACACCTCGCTGCGCGTCGCGCTCAGCGTGCATATCGGGCTGAACAGCCTGACCTTGCTGCAGTGGGCCAACGAGGACCAGAAGCAGCGGTTCCTCGTGCCGCAGGCCCGGGGCGAGAAGATCGCGACCTTCGGTCTGACCGAGCCGGGTGCGGGTTCCGATGCCGGTGCGATCGCGACGACGGCGACGAAGGACGGCGACGACTACATCCTCAACGGTTCGAAGATGTGGATCTCGCTGTCGGCCATTGCCGATAACTTCCTCGTTTTCGCGACGCTCGATAAGGAAAAGAAGCACAAGGGCCTGGCGGCCTTTATCGTCGAGCGCGGCATGGAAGGGTTCACGACTGGCACGATCCCGGGCAAGCTGGGCGTTCGCGCCGGCAACACCGGCGAGATGGCGTTCGACAATGTCCGCGTCCCCGCCGCGAACCGGATCGGCGAGGAAGGCGAGGGCTTCAAGATCGCGATGAGCGCGATCGATCAGGGACGCTTCACGGTCGGCGCCGGAGCGGTCGGCCTTACTCGCGCCTCGCTGGACGCCAGCGTCCGCTATGCCAACGATCGCCACACGTTCGGCGTCCCGATCGGTAAGCACCAGCTCGTGCAGCAGATGATCGCGAACATGGTCGCCGGTTACGAGGCATCCTGGCTGCTGGTGTGCAAGGCTGCCGAGCTGAAGAACCGGGGTATCCGCAATACGAAGGAGACCTCGCTGGCGAAATGGTATGCGACCGAGGCTGCGCTGAAGGCGGCGGACGACGCCGTCCAGATTCACGGCTCCTACGGTTTCGCGAATGACTACCCGGTCGAGCGCTTCCTGCGGAACGCCCGCGGCAGCACAATCTACGAGGGCACCAGCCAGATTCATCAGATCCTGCAGGCCGAGTACGCGCTCGGCTATCGGCAGGACAAGGATCTGAGCCACCCGCAGCCGCCGGCAGTCGGTTTCGAGGCTGAGTAGTCGTCTTTCACGATCCTGAACCTAAACGGGCCGGAACCTCACGGGACCGGCCCATTTTTTGTGTATACAGCGAATTGCACGAGGGTTGACATGGTCCACGTCCTTCCCACGTAGGGGCGGATGGCCGCAGGCTGGTGGGGTGAGGTCGCCTCAGCGGCCGAAAAGCGGGAGCGGCCCCGTTCGCCCTATCGGCGCCCGCAGGGCGTCGATCATCGGGCGACCATGTCAACCTTCCTGCAATGAGCTGTATGCGGATTGACAAACATCTTTGTGCACCACATCGTCCGTGTCTCATGCAGAATCCGGATCCCTGCTCGTGGGTCTCGGTGATGCCGCTCCGCGGCATGTCTCGGGCACAGGACCCGAGACTACGGCTTGGTCATATGCGCTGACCCGCGATGGATCATCCGGATGAAGGAGGCTTTGGGGTAGGTGCGGAATATTATTGACCCGTATTCATTGTCCTCACCCAGGGCTCGCCAAATCGCGGATAATGGACGCGATAACGAGTCGGGATGCATCAAGGAGTACTGCTGCGTGGCACGAACCGTCATTTTGGGAGGAGCACGAACCCCGTTCGGGAAGCTGAACGGCGGTCTGTCATCGCTCAGCGCCGTCGATCTGGGCATCATTGCCGCCCGCGGCGCGATCGAACGCGCCGGGGTCGAAGACGACGCCATCAACCACGTCATCATGGGACAGGTCCTGCAGGGAGGCGCGGGGCAGAACCCGGCCCGGCAGGTCGGTCTCGGTCTCGGTTTGGATCGAACGGTTACCGCCGAGACGATCAACCGCGTTTGCGGCTCCGGATTGCGGTCGATCGCTCTTGCCGATATGCAAATCCGCCTTGGCGAGAGCCGGGTTGTGACCGCCGGAGGCATGGAGAGCATGTCCAACGCGCCGTATTTCCTGCGCGGTGCCCGTACGGGCTATCGCATGGGGAACGGCACGCTGGAGGACATGATGATCACCGACGGACTCTGGTGCGCGATCGAGAATCGCCACATGGGGCTTCACGGCGGCAAGGTCTCGGATGAGGAAGGCATTTCCCGCGAGGAGCAGGACGCGTGGGCGCTGCGCTCGCACCAGCGCGCGATCGCGGCGATGGACGATGGCCGCATGGCGGAGGAGATCGTTCCAGTCGAGGTGAAGGGCCGCAAGGGCAGCACGATCGTCGATACAGATGAAGCACCGCGCCGGGATACGAGTGCGGAGGCGCTGGCCAGGTTGAAGCCGGCATTCGACAAGGACGCAACCGTGACGGCCGGAAATGCCCCGGGCGTCAATGATGGCGCTGCCGCGGTTGTCGTGGCGGACGCGGATTGGGCGGCGGAGCATGGTATCCGGCCGCGGGCGACGATCCTTGCGACCGGTCAGGCGGCATGGGATGCTCCGTATCTCGCCTATACGCCGGAGATGGCCATTCGGAATGCACTGGCGAAGACCGATCTCTCGCTGGATGATATCGACCTCTTCGAGATCAACGAGGCGTTCGCCAGCGTTTCCATCATTTCCGGACGACGACTCGGCATCGATCCCGAGAAGTTGAACGTCAACGGTGGGGCCGTCGCGCTCGGTCATCCGATTGGTGCGAGCGGAACGCGTCTCGTCATCACGTTGATCAACGAGCTGGTCCGGCGTGGTGGTGGCATCGGTGCCGTCGGCATATGCTCCGGTGGCGGGCAGGGCGATGCGATGATCCTGAAGGTGGATGCATGAGCGATCGACGCGCCGAATTCGCGTCGCGCTTCCCCGGTGCGATTATCCTGCCGTTCGACGGTAGCTGGCCGGAGATCGCCGACGATGCGTTCATCGCGCCAGGCGCAGTACTCGTTGGCAATGTCACGGTCGGATCCCAGTCGAGCGTCTGGTTCAACACGACGATCCGGGGAGATATCGCTCCGGTGACGATCGGTGCCCGAACCAGCGTGCAGGACAACACGGTCGTGCACGTCAACAAGGATGCGCCGACGACGGTCGGGGATGATGTCACGATCGGGCACAGCGCGCTCGTACATGGGACGACTATCCACGATGGCGCGATGATCGGGATGGGCTCGCTGGTGCTGTCGTACTCCGTGATCGGCAAGGGCGCCGTGATCGCTGCCGGGGCATTGATTCCGGAGCGCCATGAGGTCCCGGACGGAGCCGTCATGATCGGCATTCCGGCAAAGCAGCGCGACAAACTGGGTGAAGAACAGATCGAGCGGCTGGCGGGGATTCCCGACCGGTACGTTCGCGTGAGCCGACGATACATCGGAATCGTCAACGGGACCACATCTGGTGAAGAGGAGGATGCCACGAGTGAGTATTGATTTTGAGGTCCGGGACCGGATCGCCACGGTGACGATCAACAACCCGGACCGGTTGAATGCGCTGGATGACGAGCATCTGACCGGATTGCTGGATGTGTTCCGGCAGGCCGCGAACGATGCCTCCATTCGCGCGATCATCCTCACCGGTGCGGGCGAGAAGGCCTTCGTGGCTGGCGCCAATATCAAGAATATGGTGACGATGGCGCCGGAAGAGGCCATGCGTTTCGGGCGGCTCGGACACGCCGTCGGAGCGGCGATCGAGCGGGCGCCGCAGCCGGTGATCGCCGCCATTCAGGGCTTCGCGCTCGGCGGTGGCTGCGAATTGGCCCTGGCGTGCGATATCCGCATCGCGTCAACGACCGCGGTCTTCGCGCAACCGGAAGTGGGGCTCGGCATCCCGCCGGGCTGGGGTGGCACCCAGCGTCTGCCGCGTCTGGTTGGACGAGGGGTCGCATCGGAGCTGATCTTCACCGGACGCCGGGTGAAGGCGGAAGAGGCGTTGCGAATCGGCCTCGTCAACGCAGTCCACGAGCCGAACGAGCTGATGGACAAGGCGCGGGAGCTTGCGGCCAGCATCGCGGCGAACAGTCCGGTGGCGGTACGGCTTTCCAAACGCCTGATCGCCCGCTCGGCCGATGCGCATCCCAGCGCGGGGCTGGCGGAAGAGGCACACGCCTTTGCGGAGAGTTTCGGCACGCCCGATCAGCGCGAGGGCATGGGAGCCTTTGTCGAGAAACGGAAACCGGAATTCAAGGACGAAATCGGGGAGAACGCATGAAGATCGGTGTGCTGATCAAGCAGGTGGAGGATATCCGTTCGGTGCGGATCGACAGCAAGACGGGCGAGCCGGATATCACGGGCACACCGGTGATGGATACCACCGATGCGCTGGTCGTGTCCGAGTCGGTCGATTTGCGAGAGGCTGCCGGTGGGGAGATTACGGCAATCGGCCTTGGACCGAAGCACGCGCGGGATATCCTCGTTTCCGCATTGGCAACCGGCGTCGACAACGCGTTGCATATCCTCAGTGAGGATACCGAGAAGTCGGATACGCTCGCGACCGCCCGGGCGCTGGCGGATGCGGTGCGGGACGAAGGCTTCGATGTCCTCATGGCCGGGAAATTGTCGGACGATTACGGTACGGGGCAAGTCGGGTTGCAGGTTGCCGAGTTGCTCGGCATCCGGCATCTGTCGTCGGTGGTCGGGATCCGGTTCGAGGATGATGCCCTTCATGTGACGCGTGATGTCGATGGATTCGAGGAAGAGACGCAGGTCGACGCCCCGGTGATGCTGATTCTCGCGCCGAGCGATGAAGGGCCGAAGCGGCATCCGTCGTTACGAGGCATGATGCAGGCGAAGCGGAAACCGGTGCGGGAGGTCGAAACTACCGTCGAGATGCAGACCGCCTTGTCGTGGACCGAACCGAAGGCGCAGGCCCGGGGGGGAGATCGCATCATGATCGAGGGTGCCGATCCCGCCGAGGCCGCGGCAAAGCTGGCCGCGTGGCTGCGTGAGAACCGGCTCGCAGGATAGAGCGTGCTTCACCGCAGATGACTCCGCTCGTTCTTTCAGTTGATTGGCCAACGCGGGGAAATCCGGTGTCGCTCCGTCAATGTGCCTGCGATCTGCTTTAGTCAGGAAGACCAGATTCATGGATCAGGAACATCGTGTACTGCTGCTGGCGGAGGTGTTCGGCGGGATCATCGCGCCGCATTCCCACGAGATGTTCACCGCCGCGAAGTCGATTGCCGGTGATCTCGGGGTGCCGTTAACCATGGCGCTGCTCGGCACCGATCAGGAGGAGGCGATCGCCAATATCGGCGAGCTGGACGAGTCCATTCGCATCGAGACCTTCACGGTCGACGAGGGCGAGGACTTCCCTTACGAAGCGTGGGTGGATGTCGCCAGCGACGTTATCCGCACGTTCGAACCGCAGGTTGCGATCCTCTCCGGCAACTCCTTCGGGCTGGACTACTCGCCACGTGTCGCCGCCCGTCTCGGGTTGCCGATGGCCTCCTGGGTGACGTCGGTGGCTGTCGAGGATGGCGGGGTCGTGGTGACGCGGGATGTGTTGGGAGGACGTGCGGAGACTTCGGTGCGCTGCGATCCGGAGACGACCTTCCTGATCGCGCTGGAGCCGGGAATGATCGATCCGTCGCCCATCGGCAACGTCGAGGCGATCACCTTGCAGGAGGTCTTCGCGGAACTGGCGCCGGAATCCGAGGTCTCGGCGGCGGCGAACCGGAAGAAGATCACGGATGCGGATCGAATCGTCTCCGGTGGTCGCGGGATGGTCTCCCAGAAGGGTGTCGACCTGATCGATGACCTGGCCGAGGTGCTGGATGCGGCGGTCGGATCGTCCGGCGCGGCGGTGCTGATGGGTCTGAGCCCACATGAGACGCAGGTGGGCTCCTCTGGTGAGGTGGTTCGCCCCAAGTTGTACATGGCCGTCGGGCTCAGTGGCACGCCGCAGCATACGTTCGGCATGCGAGACAGCCAGTTCATCGTTGCGATCAACAAGGATGCCAACGCGCCGATCTTCCAGCTCGCGGATTTCGGGATCGTCGGAGACCTGTTCGAGGTCGTTCCCGCATTGATCGAGGCATTGAAGAGCCCGGCGTAGGTTGGGGCTGTGACTTCGTCTCGCATTCCGTCATTTCGGATGGTCATGTTGCTGGGCGCTGCCACCACGACATGAGCAACGCATCATGTAGGGGAGGTCTTGATTGCGCATGGGCAGCCTGGTGCACTATCGCGATCTGCGCAATCAATGGCCTCCCTCGATGCTGACGAGTCGGTCGGCGAGAGTAAAGATCCCTCGACATCCTTCACATGCGTTCAGGACTCGGCGACTCCGTCACCTCACGGGCTCGGGATGACGGTGGAGGAAGGCGCTCCTCCATGGGCTCGGGGTGACAGGAGCGAGTCGGGATGGCTGGAAGTGCTTCGCACGGGGATTCTTCCCTTCGGTCAGAATGACGAGCGTTTTGGATTGGTGGGAGGGCGCCGCGGGCAGCGGTTTCATCGGGAGATCCTTCTCTTCGGTCAGAATGAAGGCGTTTTTTGAAGCGATGCAAGGTTTCAGGTGAGACGGTCATGACCGGACGCGACCACCACAACCAGTACGACATCATCCTGATCGGCGCCGGGTTTGGGGGAAGCGCGGCCGCGCGGATACTGGCGCGCGCCGGAAAATCGGTCGCCATTGTCCCGGGTGCTGGCCGATCACGGTCGCTGGAGGCGGATGGTGGCCTGGTCGGTCCGGACCTGGTGGAATCCGCCTTCGGAGCAGGGGCGCCGCTGGGCGGCGCGGTCAACACGATCCGTCATTTCACGGCGCCTGTCGTGACCGGTACCCCGAAGTTCGGTCCTCTCGAAACCATGCCGGAGCGACGCTCATTCCGGCGGTTGGAGCTGGAACGGTGGGCGCTCGATCGCGCAATCGACGCCGGTGCGGTGTTTCTTGATGATTTCGTTGAGGGGCGTGTCGTTCCGTCGAACGACGGTGGACTGACCCTGGTGGAAGAAGGTGAGGGGCGCTCGATTCTTGCGCGGACGATCGTGCTCTGCGAAGGAAGTGACCCCCGGATCGCGATGCGGGCCGGATTGCGACCGGATTATCCGCCGGAGGAGCAGATTCATTTCGCCCGGGTGATCCTGGCTCAGCCGCCCGAACCCATCGTCTGCATTGGCCGTACCCGGACGAGCTGGGGCATGCCGATTGGTGTCGCGGTGACTCCGCTGGGTAGCGTCACATTGGTGACCGCCGATTCGCGGATCGAGAATGTGATGCGCGGGGCGAAATCGACGCAGGATGCGCTGGTCGACCTCCTCTCGTCGCGGCTCGGCGGCGAGCTCGGACTGCATGGCGAGCGATTGCACACCGGTATCGAGCTGAGTGCGATGCGGAGTAGCGGCCGGAACCTGTCGATGGCTCATGGCGGCCTGTTGCTTGGAATCGACGCGTCGGGGATGCTTGACATGCGAGGCGTCGATCGCGCGGACATCACGATCCGGAGTGGGCGTCATCTCGGCCAGTTTCTCGTCGATCAGCCGACGGAGGATTGGGACACGGCGTCCCGAGAGTTACTCCGGCAGATCGAGGCGAGCGATCCCGGCTGGCATGATTCGCGAAAGACCGGATATATCGAGGAGTCCTCGTCGGCGGATACGTTGAAATCCGCCGCCTTCCGGCTGGCTCGCGGTGTCACCGGACGTTTCAGGAAGGGATGAACATCCCGGAGAGAGGATCATCATGGGCATTCATCGATTGCAGCACACGAGTATCCCCATGCCGTCGGGTGGCAAGCCGGAAGCGCAACGGTTCTATACTGAGGTGATGGGGCTGGAACAGATCCCGACGCCGTCCTCACTGGATGCCAGCCGGATCGTCTGGTTCTCTGTCAGCGACGATGGCGACGAGTTACATCTCTACACCGAGGATGGGTTCCGGTCCGATACCAACGGCCAGCACCTCTGTCTCGTCGTCGATGACCTTGATACGATGCGGGCAGTGATCGAGTCGGACGGCATCGAGATCCATCATGAGCCGGAAATCGCATTCCGACCGCGCTTCTCGTTTCGCGATCCATTTGGCAACAAGATCGAAATCACAGAGATTCGCGGAAACTACCTCGACGCGGAGGTTTAGAAAGGGTCCACTATGGCAGCGATTGAACCGAAGATCACCTATACATCCACACCCGAAGAGATCGAGGCGATGCAATCCCGCTTCGATGAGGCCCTGGAGGATGTGGCGAAGGACTACGGCACCTCGTACCCGATGATCATCGACGGCAAGGATCGGACGGAAGAGGCGACCTTCGATGTCGTGGCACCCGCCGATACGGACAAGATTCTGGCGCGGTTCCCCAAGGGCACGCAGAAGGACGTCGACGACGCTCTCGCGGTGGCGAAGGCGTACCAGTCAGAATGGCGCCGGACGCCGTGGGAAGAGCGAGTCAAGCTGGTCAAGAGCGCGGCGAACATGGTTCGCGCTCGGAAGTTCAAGCTGGCCGCGATTATGATCGAGGAGTGTGGGAAGTCCCGCACCGAGGCGATTGGCGAGGTCGAGGAAGGCGCAGACCTGCTCGACTACTACGCCGATGTCTTCACGCAAAATGATGCGTACCACAAGCCGATGGCGAGCGAGGATCCGCGTGAGGCGAATGTCTCCGTGCTGTTGCCGGTCGGCGTCTGGGGCATCATGGCGCCGTTCAACTTCCCCAATGCGTTGGCGGCTGGGCCGATCGGGGCGGCATTGGTGACCGGCAATACCGTCGTGTTCAAGCCGGCCAGCGCGACGGCCCTTTCCGGCTACGAGCTGGCGCGGGCGTTGCTCGATGGCGGAATCCCGGCCGGGGCATTGCAGTTCGTCACCGGTGGCGGCAGCGAAGTCGGCGACTACCTCGTCCACCATCCCGACACCGATGGGGTCGTCTTCACCGGCTCCAAGGAGACCGGGATGGAGCTGCACCGGACGTTCAGCACCGACTATCCAAAGCCGATCATCACCGAGATGGGTGGCAAGAACCCGACGATCGTGACCGACAAGGCCGATCTGGACAAGGCGGTCGAGGGAGTCGTGCGCTCGGCCTTCGGTTTCTCCGGCCAGAAGTGCTCGGCCTGTTCCCGTGCGTATGTCCAGAAGGATATCTACGACGAGTTCATGGATCGCCTCGTCAAGCGCACCGGCGAGTTGAAGGTCGGCGATCCGGTGAACCGGGAGGTCTTCGTTGGGCCGGTCATCGACGAGTCCGCCGTGGCGCGGTTCGAGGATGCGGTCGAGGTGGCGAAGCACGCCGGTGGTCACATCCGGTTTGGTGGCACGCGGCTGACCGAGGGTGACTACGCAAGCGGGACCTTCGTCGAGCCGACGATCGTCGACAACCTGCCGCTGGACAACGAGCTTTTCAAGCGCGAGCTGTTCCTGCCGTTCCTTGCGGTCGCGCCGGTTGATTCGCTGGAACAGGCGCTGAAAGAGTCGAACGACGTGGAGTACGGACTCACCGCCGGTATCTTCAGCGAGGACGAGAACGAGATTAACGAGTTCTTCGACAACATCGAGGCGGGCGTTGTGTACGCGAACCGCAAGGGTGGTTCGACGACCGGTGCCTGGCCGGGAAGCCAGCCGTTCTGCGGCTGGAAGGGTAGCGGCTCATCCGGCAAGGGTGCGCTCGGATCGTACTATCCGATGCTGTTCATGCGGGAGCAGAGCCGCACTGTCGTGACGTACGACGAGTAGGCAGGTTTCGATCCGCAGGCTGGGGATCGGGTCTTTTCCCGTTCTCCGCTATAACATGTGGGATCGAAGGCGATACGGCCATGGAGTTCAACTCATGGCCGGTATCGCCTTTAAAGCGGATCGCAGGAAGATTGGCTTGGTCGCCTGATGATCGACCCATTCGCTTCGCTCGGGACTCGAACGGGCCGCGCTCGCTTTTCGGCCGCTGAGGCGACCTCACCCCACCAGCCTGCGGCCATCCACCCCGACGGGCGATGCACCTGGCTGGTGTCACGCTTGCTGCAATTCGCTGTTGGGCGGATGGCAAGAAGGTTGATTTGGTAGGGGCGGACTCTTATGTCCGCCCTGTGGGCGCAACACAGGGCGGACATAAGAGTCCGCCCCTACGAGATACGTTTTGGGCAGGTTCGGGAGCCGATCCATTCGCCTCGCTCAGGATGCGAACGGGGCCGATTCAGCGTTTCGGCCTGCGGCCGCGCCCCTACGTGTGATGCGCGTGGTCTGGATCTGCCGTTGTGCAATTCGCTGTAAGGATTCGATGATCCTGATTATGCCTTTGCCGGTTCCTCAATCTTCGCGGCTCTGGCGCGTTTGTTGAACTCGGCCAGGGTGATTCCCAGAAGGGCGGCGGCCTCCTTGCGATCGTCATCGGTGGCGGCAAGGGCTTCCTCAAGGGCCGTCTTTTCGATGTCGCCCAGGAGCTCGTCGAGCTTCGCGCCGCGCCGAATCCGGTCACCGATGTCCACGAGGCGGCGACTGTCCGTACCGTGGAAGTGGATATGATCGTCCGAGATCACTTCGCCCTGGGCCAGTACCGTCGCCCGCTGGATGAGATTCTCCAGTTCGCGCACGTTGCCCGGCCAGTCGTAATCCATCAGCTTATCCATCGCCGCCTGGCTGACGCGGGCGACAGGTGCGCCGGTCTTGTAGCGATGCTTGTCCACGAAATGCTCGACGAGCAGCGGGATATCATCCTTGCGGTCGCGCAACGGGGGAAGATAGATGGAGATCACGTTCAGGCGGTAGTAGAGATCCTCGCGGAACCGGTTCGCCTCGATCTCCTGCGTCAGGATCTTGTTTGTGGCGGCGATCACGCGTGTGTCGATCTTGACGGTGACCGATCCGCCGACCCGCTCGAATTCGCGCTCCTGGAGCACGCGGAGGAGTTTCTTCTGGGTGGAGAGCGTCATCTCTCCCACCTCGTCGAGGAAGATCGTCCCCTTGTTGGCCATCTCGAACCGGCCCTTGCGCTGGTTCATGGCTCCCGTGAAGGAGCCCTTTTCATGACCGAAAAGCTCGCTTTCGAGCAATGTTTCCGGCAGTGCAGCGCAGTTGACCTTGATCAACTGACCGCGGGCATAACTGGATGTCCGATGGAGGATGCTGGCGATCAGCTCCTTGCCGGTCCCGGTTTCGCCAGTCACCAGAACGGTCGCGTCGGATGAGGCGACGCGACCGATAGTCTTGTAGACCTCCTGCATGGCGGCGCTGTTCCCGATCAGCGGATCCTTCGGATCGCTGCGCTCAAGCAGGGTGGAAAGCTCGACGACCTGATCGTTGAGCCGCTTGCGATCAAAATAGCGCTTGACCGTCAGGACCACTTCATCGAGATCGAACGGTTTGGTGATGTAATCGTAGGCGCCGAGCCGCATTGCGTTGATCGCGACCGCTGATCCGCCAAAAGCGGTCATCATGATGACCGGCAATTGACCATCCTCGGACTGTCCGAGCTCTTCGAGCACCTCGATACCACTCTTGTCTGGCATCCGCACGTCGAGCATGGTCAATTGGGGCGCGGTTTCCGCATCGGCGAGCGCCGCCAAAACGGCACTTCCGGTGTCTGCTTCCTGGACGTCATATCCTTCATCGGTTAGCAACTCCCGAAGGACCTGACGGATTGCGGCATCGTCGTCAGCGATCAAGATTCTGTGCAATTGGGACCCTTTCGACGTTGCATCGACCTCGGTGGCGAAACTCATGTCTTGCATAGTATATGCCTGTTGGGGAAGATGGAAGATCGATGGGGCTGTTGACAGGATATCGTGGGGAGACGGGGCATCTTATGGTAACGCGGGTGGTTTTGACCGGCTTCAGCGGAACGGGCAAGAGCACGGTCGGTCGCCTGCTGGCGGAGCGACTCGGCTGGCGGCTGATCGATATGGACGCCGAGATCGAGCGGCAGGTGGGCGTCACGATTCCCGACTTCTTCGAGGCGCAGGGGGAGGCGGCATTCCGCGCCCATGAGCGCCGCGTGTTTCTTGAGGCGCTGGGACAGGACGCCGTCGTCATCTCGACCGGTGGCGGTGCTGTCTGCAACGACGATATCTGGTCGACCCTGCATAGTGATCCCGGAGCGTTCGTCGTTCGTTTCGACGCGGCGCCGGAAGAACTGGTGCGGCGACTCGACGTTCATCGCGCCCAGGCTCCGAGGGGAGAAACAACCCGCCGGCCGATGCTCGATGCGGACGATCAGCTTGGCCGGATCAGCAGCCTGCTGTCCCAACGCGAGCCGTACTACGCCTTGGCCGATGTGACGATCCCGGTCGAGGACCGGTCGCCGGAACGTATCACGGACGATGTCGCGGAGTTGGTGGCGCTTGCCAACGGGATGCCGAGCGAGATCAGGATCGATGTCGCGAACGCATCCTCGCGGATCGTTGTCGGGTCCGGAACCCGCAGCCTGATGGTGAATCTGTTGGGGGAGCGATGGCCCGGTGCCAGGAACATCTGGATGGCGACAGATGCCGGCATGGCGACCCACCATACGGCGTGGATCGAACGTGTCGGGGCCGGGGCGCAGGCTGTTCTGGACACGCACGTCGTGCCGTCCGGAGAGAAGAGCAAGAGTATCGCCGGGTTGTCTGATCTGTACGACTGGATGATCGGTGGCGGTGTGGAGCGTGGCGACGTGGCTGTTGCCGCCGGCGGTGGCGTGACCGGTGACCTGATGGGCTTCGCGGCCGCGACTGTCCTCCGAGGGATCGGGTTGGTCCAGGTACCAACGACGCTGCTTTCGATGGTCGACTCCAGCGTTGGCGGAAAGACCGGAATCAACCACCCGGGCGGCAAGAACCTGATCGGCGCGTTTTACCAACCGTCCCTGGTGGTGGTCGATCCCGCGTTCCTCATCACCTTGCCCGGACGGGAGATGCGATCCGGATTTGCGGAGATCATCAAGCACGCCGCGATCCAGGCGTCCACTCCGGGAGGGGAGGGCGACTTTCTGTACCGGGTGCTGGAGCGCAACGCCGCCAGGCTTCTTGCGTTGGAAGAGCCGCTGACATCGTGGGTTATCCGGCAGAACATCTCACTGAAAGCGGCGGTCGTTGAGGCCGATGAGAAAGAGGCACGGCTGCGACAAATCCTCAATTTCGGACATACCATCGGGCATGGGATCGAGGCTGCGGGGTACTCGCTGCTACACGGCGAGGCGGTTGCCGTCGGCATGATCGCCGCGATGGCGATCGCCGTCGAGAAGGGGCTGGTGCTCGCGGCCGACCGGGATCGGCTGGTGTCCCTCATTTCCGCCTACGGATTGCCGACATCCGCGCGTGTCGACCCCGGCGATGTGCGCCGCAAGATGGCACACGACAAGAAAAAGAGCGCCGGTATGCAGCAGTGGATCATGCCGTTGCCCGAGGGCGGCGTCGAAATCCGGACGGATATCGGAGAGCTGGAGATCGCCGCGGCGTTGCGGCTGGTGACGTCCGTGTAGGTTTGCGCGATGGCTTCCGCGAACGCAAATTGTCGAGAATGCCCGTGGTCCGGTGTGTGCTATTCTCAACACAATGTCAGGTGGTCGCGCGATCACCGGCGTATTGATGTGCCGCATGTGGCACCTCTCGCTTGCGGCGCCAGCCGCACGGTGAGCAAGCTCCAATTGTCACGGACAGGAGTACAAAGAGCGTGACACCTCCCCCCAAGGTCGTGGTGAGTGCGTCCATCGCATTCGACCATATCGCCCAATTTGGTGGTTCGTTCAAGGACCACATCCTCGCAGACAAGGCTCATGTCATCTCGGTCAGCTTCCTGCTCGACTCGCTGAAGCAACAGCGGGGCGGGGTCGGGGGCAACATGGCCTATAACCTCGCTCTCCTCGGGATTCCGGTCGCCCTCGTGGGCGCCGTCGGGTCGGATTTCGGCCCCTATCGCGAGGTGCTCGAGAGCCTTGGCGTCGATCTTTCCTTCGTCCGGCAGGTGGATACCGACCTGACCGCGACGGCACACATGAACGCCGATCTCGCCGGCAACCAGATCGCCTCGTTCTATCCAGGACCCGGCGCGTTGACGCGCGAGATGGATCTGACCGGGATCGCCGGGACGGCCGAGTACGGCATCGTCAGTGCCGGTGATCCGGTCGCGATGATGCTGCATTCCGACCAGATTGCGAATGCCGGCAAGCTCGTCTTCGATCCTGCCCAGCAGATCGTGATTCTCGATGGCGATCAGCTCGCGCATGGCGTCGATATCGCCGAGATCGTGATCGGCAACGACTACGAACTCGGCATGATCGAGCGCAAAACCGGGCTTTCCATCGACGATATTCGTACCAAGGCGCCGATGACGATCGTCACCTACGGCGGCGAAGGATCGGAGATCTTTGCCGGTGGCGAGTCGGTGAAGATTCCGGTCGCGGCACCGCAGCCGATGGTCGACCCGACCGGCGGTGGCGATGCCTACCGGGCCGGTCTCGTCACCGGGCTCCTGTTGGGCAAGGACCTGCCGGTGGCTGGCCGCATGGCAGCGCTTGCGGCGACGTATGCGATCGAGCACCACGGCACGCAGGAGCACACCTACACCCACCGGGAATTCGTCGATCGCTTCAATGCGGCGTTCCCGGACTTCCGCGATAGCGTCACGGTCGATGAGCTCGGCCAGTTCGCGACGGCGGACGCTTCCTGATCCCTTCGGCACACTGAGGCGTGGCATCGCGCCAACAAGAAATGTGGGCGAGCGATCGCCCCAAGGAGATATGTGCGTATCATGGCAACCACTCCCGATACCCGAGACTTCGATATCAAGGACCCATCTCTGGCGGCGGCCGGTCACCGGCGCATTGCCTGGGCGGCGCGCGAGATGCCGGTTTTGGCCAGCATCAAGGAGCGCTTCGAGCAGGAAAAGCCGTTCGAAGGCATCCGCATGGTCTGCTGCGCCCATGTGACGACCGAGACCGCGAATCTGGTGCTGGCGCTCAAGGCCGGTGGCGCCGATGCGGTGGTTTGCGCGAGTAATCCTCTGTCCACGCAGGACGACGTTGCCGCGGCGCTGGTCGATGAGGGCGTGCGCGTCTACGCGATCAAGGGCGAGGATGACGAGACCTACATGCGTCACATCCACACCGCGATCGCGCACAAGCCGCACATCGTGATCGACGACGGCGCGGACGTGGTGACCACCATCCATCGCGAATACCCGGAGTTGGCTGAGGAGATTCTCGGCGCGACCGAGGAAACCACGACGGGCGTCATCCGCGAGAAGGCGATGGAGGCCGAGGGCGTCCTCCGGTTCCCGGTGGTCGCGGTGAACGATTCCGACACCAAGCATTTCTTCGACAATCGCTACGGCACGGGCCAGAGCACGCTGGACGGTGTGATCCGGGCGACGAATATCCTGCTGGCGGGCAAGAGCATCGTCGTCGGTGGATACGGCTGGTGTGGCAAGGGGATCGCGATGCGGGCCCGCGGCATGGGCGCCAGAGTCACCGTGACCGAGGTGGATCCGATTCGCGCGCTCGAAGCGGCGATGGACGGCTTCGAGGTCTCGACGATGGAGAAAGCGGTGCCGGACGCTGACCTCATCATCTCGGCGACGGGCAACATCAACGTCGTTGACCGCCAGCACTTCGAGGCGATCAAGGATGGCGCGATGATCGCCAACGCCGGTCACTTCAACTCCGAGCTGAACCTGAAGGCGCTTGAGGAGATGGCAGGCGAGGGGCGCCGGACGCTACGGCCGTTCGTCGAGGAGTTCAAGATCGGCGAGAAGTCGGTGATTGTGCTCGGCGAGGGGCGCCTGATCAACCTTGCGGCGGCAGAAGGGCACCCGGCGAGCGTGATGGATATGAGCTTCGCTAACCAGGCGCTGGGATCCGAATATATCGTCAAGGAAGCGAAGAACCTTGAAAACAAGGTCTATCGCGTGCCCGAGGAACTCGACCGCGGGATCGCGGCGCTCAAGCTGCAGGCGATGGGTGTCGAGATCGATGAGCTCACCGAGCAGCAGGCTGCGTACCTGACCTCGTGGGACACGAACGAGTAGGGGCGCCTCGGCCGGCCGGTCACCAATATCGTGACCGGCCGGTTTGATGACGGTCCTTTCGCCGGGAGTGGTACGCTCCCCGAAATGGAGCCTGGCATGGGTAATACTTTCGATTCATCCAAATCCCTCCTGTTCACGTCCGAGTCGGTGACGGAGGGGCATCCGGACAAGATCTGCGACCAGATTTCCGATGCCGTGCTCGACGCGGTCCTGGCCGAGGACCCGGACGCACGGGTCGCCTGCGAGACATCGGTGACGACCGGACTCGTCCTCGTGTTCGGCGAGATCACGACCAGCGCCTATGTCGACATCCAGTCGCTGGTGCGTGACGTCGTGAGCGAAATCGGCTACACGCATTCGGAGCACGGATTCGATGCGAATCAGTGCGGTGTGATCGTCGCGATCAAGGAGCAGAGCTCGGATATCGCCGGTGGTGTGAACAACGCTCTGGAAAGCCGCGAGAAGTCGACCGGCAACAAATATGACGAGATTGGCGCGGGCGACCAGGGCATGATGATCGGCTATGCGGCCAACGAGACGCCGGAGCTGATGCCGCTGCCGATCTCTCTGGCCCACAAGATCGCCCGCAAACTGGCCGATGTCCGCAAGAGCGGTGAGCTTCCGTACCTGCTGCCGGACGGCAAGAGCCAGGTGACGATCGAATACGCGGACGGTAAGCCGGTGCGGGTCGATACCGTTCTGGTCTCCACGCAGCATCTGGACAGCGTGACGAACGCCCAAATCCAGCAGGATGTCGAGGAGAAGGTGATCCGGGCCGTTGTGCCGGAAGAGCTGCTGGACGAGCGGACCCGATTCGTCATCAACCCGAGCGGCCGTTTCGTGATTGGCGGACCGATGTCCGACGCTGGTCTCACGGGACGCAAGATCATCGTCGACACCTATGGTGGGATGGCCCGCCACGGCGGTGGTGCATTCTCGGGTAAGGATCCGACAAAGGTCGACCGCTCGGCCGCCTATGCCGCGCGGTATGTTGCCAAGAATGTCGTGGCTGCGGGATTGGCCGACCGCTTCGAAGTGCAGCTTTCGTACGCGATCGGTGTGGCTCACCCCGTGTCGTTTATGTGCGAGAGCTTTGGCACCGGGAAGGTGAGCGACGACGTTATCGAGCGGGTCATCAAGGAGAATTTCGATCTCCGGCCCGGCGCGATCATCGACGCGCTGGACCTGCAGCGACCGATCTACCGCCAGACCGCGGCATACGGGCATTTTGGACGCGACGATCTCGATCTGCCGTGGGAGCGGACCGACAAGGCCGAGATTTTGGCGAAAGCCGCCGGCCTGTAGCAGTTTGCACAAGATGTCGAGTTGATCAGGCTCCCGGAACGTTTGTTTCGGGAGCCTGATGCTTAATCAATCATTGAAGAGGCGACGGGACTGGCGTTAGGGTGTATGATCGCGGTCAGGCTGGGTGGGGAAGAGTGTGTGAAAGAATGGGTATTCATCTCCGATGAAGTTCGTCATCGCTATTATTCAGGATTACGACGCCGATCGTCTGCTCCGCGCGATTGCCGAGCGCGGGTTGCAGGCGACCAAGATTTCCAGCACCGGGGGATTCCTGCGAATGGGAAACGCCACAATCCTTATGGGGCTTGAGAACGAGCGGGTCCGGGAGGCGATCGCGATCGTCCAGCAACATTGTCGATCCCGGGTCGAGGTCCAGCTGGATGCGGCGTCGCCGGAGTACGTTGAATGGCTTCCCGGGGGAGTGCATGATGTGATGGTCGGTGGCGGGGTCGTCTTCACCGTTCCGGTCGAACGCATGGCACGTTTTGCCGGCGGTAAGGACGTCACATGATGGGGAACCGGGGCGAGCCACGTTTCGGATGGATCCGGCGATATTGGCAGGGGTTGTTGATTGCAGCGGCGGTTTCGTATGGCCAACTGCATGACGATGGTGTGACCGATGTCCGGGCCGCGCAACGCCATCCCTATGTCTGGATGCTGCCGGACGCGCCATCCGGCCTGAGCCCGTTGGAAATCGTGGGGAACCGCGTGTTGACCGAACCTCTTGAGGCCTCGACGAAACGTATCTGGAACTGATACCCGTCCGGGCCCATCCGGTTGTGGATCCGCTCGTGTCCGTTGATGCGGCGTTCTTCGCCAAACGGTAGGTCAGAGAGAGACCGGCGTGCTCCCCGAGGGGGATCACTGTATGGAAGCCGGTACAGATCAGGTGAGCAACGAGGCACGTTTGCCTCAACAAATATCGAGACTGCGTCGCGCGGTGGCTTCGGTCCGGGGTGTTTCGGATACGGAGAAGGCCGCGGCGGCTCTCCTTCTGGCGTGTACGGTCGTCGCCCTCGTCTGGGCGAACTGGCCCTGGGGTGACACGTACAACCAGTTCTGGCGATCCACCATACTTCTCCGCGTGGGCGACGCCTCGCTGGAGCTGGATTTCCGGCGTGTCGTGAACGACGTGCTGATGACGTTGTTCTTTTTCGTGGTGGGTCTCGAAGTCAAGCGCGAGTTTACCATCGGTGATCTCAGCAACCGGTCTCGCGCGATCGTACCCATTCTTGCCGCGATCGCCGGGCTCGTGACACCCGCGCTTATTTTCCTCCTGTTCAATTCATCTGGAACAGCATCTCACGCCTGGGGAGTCGTGATCTCCAGCGACACGGCGTTCCTGCTCGGGGCCCTTGCCGTTGCGGGACCGAAGTTCCCGGGGCACCTGCGCGTATTCCTGCTCGCCCTGGCGGTTGTTGACGATGTCGGCGCCCTGGCGGTCATCGCGGTGTTTTACACCGATCACCTGTTCGTCGGCCCGCTTGTTTTGGCAGCTCTCGGCCTGGTTCTCATCGGTTTACTACGCTACGTGAGGGTTGGACAGGGACCCGCTTACGTGATGCTCTCGATCGTGACGTGGGGAGCATTGTTTGCCTCGGGTGTTCAGCCAACGTTGGCCGGAGTCGCGATCGCCCTGCTGGTTCCGGTCTACGAGCCGCGCCGGCAGGAGGTTGAGCGGACGGCCGAGCTGACGAGGGCGTTTCGTCAGTCCCCGAATCCCGCCTACGCCCGGGCTGCGGCGCGAGGCTTGAATAGCGCGGTCTCGATCAATGAGCGCCTTCAGGATCTGTACTCGCCATACAGCAGCTTCATGATCCTGCCCATTTTCGCGCTCGCAAATGCCGGTGTAGTGCTCAACAGTGAGACCCTGAGTGCGGCTGTGCGGTCGTCCCTCACGTGGGGAATCGTTGTGGGGCTGGTGATCGGCAAGCTGGCCGGCATTCTGGGTATGACGGCGTTGACCCAGCGATTGCGGGTCGGAGTGCTGGCACCCAGTCTGAGACTGGGTCGAATTGCCGGCGGGGCGGCGCTCTCGGGTATCGGCTTCACGATCTCACTCTTCATCATCGATCTGGCGATCGACGATCCGTTGCTGCAAGACGAGGCACGGGTCGGCGTGCTGGGCGCTTCTGTGATCGCGTTTTGCCTGGGATGGGGTATTTTCCGGCTGGTGGACCGATTGCAGCCATCCTCCACCCGGCACCTGAATCTGGCGCGGCCGATCGACCCGGAACGCGACCATATCCGGGGGCGGTTGGATGCTCCGCTGACGCTCGTTGAGTATGGTGACTTCGAGTGCCCGTTCTGTAGTCGGGCAACCGGATCGATTGATGAGGTGCAGGCGTTCCTTGGCGATGATCTGCGCTACGTCTGGCGGCATTTACCCTTGTTGAGCGTTCATCCCCATTCACTCGATGCGGCTCATGCAAGTGAGGCCGCTGGTTTTCAGGGGAAGTTCTTCGAGTACAGCGAGCTGCTGTTCAGCCATCAGGATGCGCTTGAGATCGATGATCTGTTCCGGTACGCCGCCGAGCTCGGGCTTGATCCCGAACGGTTCGAGACCGATATGCGATCGGGGCATGCTGTCAGCCGCGTGCGTGATGACATGTTGGACGCCGAGGTCATGGACGTTCACAGTACGCCGACGTTTTTCATCGGATCGACACGGCACAGTGGGCCATACGACGCGGCGAGCCTGGTTCGGGTGCTGACGGAATCTCTCCCGTAGCAGCACCCGGACGTGCTCGCTTGTATCAGGGGCGTGTTCCGGCCGGCGCCGGGGAAGGATTCTCCTCGGGAGTTGAGAAATCTGACAGGGCGGCGAGCCCGGGAGCCCACCGCCCTGTCGGTGTGGTGTGATGACGGGCAGTGGTTGGCTGCCCTCTATGGGTTTCCTTCGAGACGCCTTACAGCGGTTTGCAAGAAGGTTGACATGGTCACTTGGTGATCGACTCCCGGAGGGAGTCGATGGGCGGCAACGGGGCCGCGTTCGCTTTTCGGCCGCTGACGCGACCTCACCCCACCTCCTTCGGACCGCCCGCCCCTACACCCCGTGAGGTGAACCTCGCAACCTCCCTGCAAACCGCTTTAGTTGCCTGTTGCGGCCATGGGTTCCGGCGTGGAGTAGCGATCCTCATCACGGAGCATGTCGCCGAGCATCAACTGCATCGCCATGACATGGCTGCACGTATCGAGGACCCTGCTGCGGAACGTGGGGCAACTGCAATCCCAACCGTCTTCCGTCAGCCGGACGTTGTAGTCGCTGTTGTCGCCGCGAATGGTCGCATCGAAGGTGTTGAAGGTGACGCGGTCGGCCTCCTGGGCATATCGATGAGCCTTCTCGATCTTGCCAATCATGCTCGAATTCATCGTCGGTACCACTCCTTCCGCCTCGCGTGAGCGTGCGTACAATCGCGTCGGGACCTCATGTCAAGGCCATGCCCGCGGCTGCTCCCCGTTTCCAGGAGGGAACAAAAAACACCGCTCAGGGAGAACCCCGGCGGTGTTGCAGCCAAATCGTGCATTTGAGCTTGTCATGAGATGATCCATTCCTTGTCCCTTCGGGCTTGAGCAACACCTCTTTGTGTTGCCCGAGGATCATGATGTATAAGCCAGTATACCCAATGCCCGGGAAAAGGAAAGGGCAAAACCCGATGGACGATCGGATTAGGGTGCGTACGAACGCAGAAAGAGGGGGCGTCCTGCAGGATGCCCCCTCTTTCTGCGGAGAATATCCGGCGCGTTACATGTCGTCGCCGTTGTCGTCCATGTCGGAGACGCCGGCGTTGTCAACATACGCCTTGGCGTCATCATCAACGTCGTGCTCGTCTTCTTCCTCGATCTCGATTTCGGCGTCTTCCTCCTCATCCTCTTCGCCGAAGTCGAAATCTCCTTCCTCACGCTGGGATAGCTGCTCGCGCTCGCGGAGCAGATCCTGGGTGGCGCGAGACTGACGCGGGAAGGTCATGATCCGCTCGTTATTTTGATGGCGGAAGGTCTCGCGCAGAATGATCCGGAGGCTCTGGGCGGACATGCCGAGCGCGTAGGCCTCGAATTCATTCCCGGAGGCCATGAGCTTGATCACACGAGTGCCGACACCACTCTCGATCTCGCCAAGGAGGACGCCATCATCGCTGTAGACGTTGAGCCGGCCGTTTTCGGCCCGGAGCTGGAGCTGGTCGCCGGGAGAGACTTCCGCCAGTTGCCCCGCATCGGCGGGATTCGCGAGCTCGTCGACCCAGGTCTTCCCGATCTCTTCGACGAAGACGGCGGGTTTGGGCATCGACGTCTCTGCCGTTGCCACGCCCTCGGGGTTGCCTTCCGGGCGCTGGTACAGCATTTCCAGCCGTTGCAGGTTGCGCCGGGCGATCATGTTCGCCGGATCGCTCTTGAGTGCGGCGCTGTAGGCATCGCGCGCCTCGGCCAGACGGCGCAACTCGATCAGCGCTCGTCCCTTGCGATTCATCGCTTCGGCATCGCGGGGGAACCGGGCGAGAATCCGGTCGTTGATGTCGAGGACATCGTTCCACCGTGCGTCAACCGAGGCGGCCAGCGCCATCTCGTTGAGTTCCTTTTTCGTCAGCTGCTTTTGCTTTGCCAAGTGATGTGATCCTTTCGATTGGTTCTAATTCTGGGGTTTTTCACGATCAATGTGAGGTGTTGGATACCTAGTGGGGAATGCCTACCGGCTCGCCCATGAGGAACCAGGGACTGGTCCGCGTGATCCTGACATCGACCATCTTTCCGAGTACGTCGCGCTCGTCGTCGAAGTGAACCAGCGTGTTGCCACGGGTGCGTCCGGTCCAGCGGCCCTTTTGCTTGCCTTCCACGAGAACCTCGTAGGTCTCGCCGAGGCGCTTCGCATTGAGCTCGGTGCAGATTTCTTCCTGCAGTTTCTCGAGAGCCTGATGGCGACGGAACTTCTCCTCATGCGGGATATCGTCTTCCCAGCGCGCGGAGAGGGTGCCCGGCCGGGGCGAGTACATCGCGAGGTGCACTTTGTCGCAACGGGTCCGGGCGAGCATGTCGTAGGTCTGCATGAACTGCTCGTCCGTCTCACCCGGGAAGCCGACGATGATATCCGTCGCGATAGTGACATCATCGATCTGGTCGCGGGTGTAGGCGATGCGCTCCATCCAAAGGTCGCGGGTATAGGTTCGGCGCATCCGCCGGAGCACCTCGTTGTCGCCAGCCTGGACCGGCAGGTTCATGTGCTCGCAGGCCGGACCGATATCCCGAATGGCGTGAATGACGTCGTCGCCCATGTACTTCGGATGCGAGGTGAGGAAGCGCAGACGGTCGAGACCCGGGATATTGCCGACGGCGTCCAGCAGGTGCGCGAGCGAGGTCTTTTCATCGAGATCGTGGCCATAGGCGTTGACCGTCTGGCCGAGAAGCGTGACCTCGCGCACGCCGTTGTCGATCAGCCGCTCGACCTCCTGCACGATGTCGTTGAACGGCCGGCTGGTTTCCTTGCCGCGCCGATACGGAACGATGCAGTACGAACAGACGAAATTGCATCCGTAGATAATCGGCACGAATGCGGTGACGCCGGCCTTGTCGGCCGAAAGCTGGGGCTGATAGTAGTGCGGCAACTGGTCCAGATCGTCATCGAGCTCATGCAGCTCCGGGACGACTTCGGCCATCTTGTCGAAGTCGGACGGATTGAAGAAGAGATCGACGTGCGGGAAGACCTGCTTCAGTTTTTCCTGCTGACGTGTCACCATGCAGCCGGTGAGCACCAGAGGAACATGCGGCTTCTCTTTCTTCAGCCGGGCCAGCGAGTTGAGTTTGCCCGCAACCTTGTCTTCCGCGGCCTGCCGGACCACGCAGGAGTTGAGGACGACGATATCGGCGTCTTCCTCGTGATCGGCACGCTCGTAGCCGACTTCCTGCAGCATCGCTGCTACCTTCTGGCTGTCGGCCTCGTTCATCTGACACCCGATGGTCCAGATAAAGAAGCGCTTTCCATTCGGGGGGAGACGCCTCGGGGAGATGGCGGCAGTCACGGGGGACTCGGGCACCAGTGGAATGATCGGTTTGGTAGACACGGGTTTCTCCTGTGGACGGGAGCGCACTGCAGCGGCCAAGCCAGCACAGCGCCTGTTGCTGCAACTACTCAGTATACGGCGAAAAGCCGCAATTTGTCCTGATTTCCCGATTGCCGCAAGCCAACGGGATTCCGGGTGTACGAACCCGTGACCCCGGGGCACGGCCGGTGTAGACTCCATAGTGACATCGGGCAGCGTCACCCGCGACGTTATCCGGTGGACACGACGCACACCGGGCCCCAGTCGCTCAGTGAGGAGCATCCCGTGAAGACGCCAACCCGCCTTGCGGCACCTCAATCCATCCTGAATTCCCGGCTGATGATCATGGCTTTTGCCGCCTTGGTCCTGGCATTCGGTGGTTTCTCCCCGAAGACTCTGGCGGCTCCTGGATCCTCTTCCTTCCCGGCGACTGTCCTTGCGCAGAACGTTGACTGGATGTCGGCGGACACCGCGGCGTCGCTGGATCTGCCGATGGACGTGCTCGTTCCGAGCTGGATTCCCGCTCCGTTCGACAGCGTTGCGCCGAGCATCACCGCGAGCGGCGGTTATTACGAGTTGTACTGGATGATTCCGGGCGGCCCGCCGACGTTCCTCTATATCGAGGGCACGGCTGGCGGAGGGATGCCTGCCGGATCGCCGGCGAATCTCAACAACGAGTTGACCATCAACGCCTCGGTTCAGGGGTGGAACGCGATTCACGATATCGGCATCCCGGCGGGATCCGATACTCCGATCTACGATCAGGTGTGGTGGATCGCCAATGGGGTGCTCTACACCGTCAGCAGCAACAATATGACGGGCACGGACACGATGTCGCTGGCGGAATCCCTGGTTGTGCTCCAGGCGCCGGCGGCGGTCGATCCCACTCCGCCAGTGCCGACCGAACCCCCGTATGAGGAGCCGGCTGCGCCATCTACCGATGACGAAACGTCGGCGCCGGTGGAGGACGACACGACTGTGCTGGATGATGCTGGCACCGTGGATGAGACGGCTGCAGCCGATTCCTCCGTCGAGGATGCACCGGTCGTCGAGACCGATTCGGGCGATACCGGCTCATCTGGGACGTCCGGTGGCGACCAGCCGTGGTCGCCGGGACGGTACGATTCCGCAGTCCCGTCGGATGGCACCAACGGTCCACGACCACCGGTGATCGGCACTGATGGCACGGGTGGCGCTTTCGATACCGCCCTGCCGAACATCTTCTTCAGACCATAGTGGTACGTGGAAAAGGCGGCCAGTTCATCTGAACTGGCCGCCTTTTTGGCTTCCGGTCACGAACGCCAGGCAGATTGCAGCGACCTGCGCGGGTCGTGTCAACCAGCGTGCAGTGCGCTGTAGTGGTGCGTCATGGCTTCCCGCACGTCATCCTGAGTGGCGTGTCACGGCAAAACTGTCACATCCCCCGTCATCCCGAGCGCAGTCGAGGGATGACGGAGGTAGATGACGCACAAGGCGTGACGCACCACTCAGGATGACGGAGGGGGACGACGCACAAGGCGTGACACGCCACTGAGGCGAAGTCCCTCGGAGCCCCGAACGCATGTGGCGGGTGGCAGGGCGCATGGCTCTTCCGCGTCGAGTCGGTTGCCTGGAGCAAAGATCCCTCGACGTCGCTCAGGATGGCGAAGGGCGGGAGTGCAGAGACATGCCGGTTTGGTTTTTACATCACTGGTCGATGTTCCGGGGGAGCTCGACCACGAAGAGCGCGCCGCCTCCGGGTGCTTCATCGACCCGGATTCTACCCTCATGGGACAGGATCAACTCTCGCACGATGTACAGACCGAGGCCGAGACCCGGTACGGCGCTCTCGTTCGCCGAGCGCGCCCGGTAGAAGGCGCTGAAGAGCGATTCCCGCTCCTCCGCCGGGATGCCCCGTCCCTCGTCGGCAACCGTGATCTGCACGTCGCCGTCGTGGGGCGAAAGCGTCAGCCCGAGCGTCACCGTGCCGCCATCGGTGTACTTGATGGCGTTGCTCACCAGGTTGTCGATGACCTGATGGATGCGGTCTCCGTCCATGCGGGAGGGAAGCGTCTTGAGCGTTGTGTCCAGAACGACGGTGTGCGTCGATTGCGATGCGCGCTTCGACTCCACGACAGCGCGGCAGATGGCAACGACGTCGACATCCTCCTCGTGGACTTGTAGTCGTCCCGCGCGCATGCGGGAGACGTCGAGCAGGTCATCGACGAGACGCGTCAGCCGATCCGTGTGGACCTGGAGCGTTTGCAGCCAGGCGACGTGTTGCTCGTGACCGCCTTCCTTTTCGAGATCGCGGCCGATGATCTGTGCGAAGCCGCGGATCGGTGTCAACGGCGAGCGGAGCTCGTGCGAGACGACCGAAATGAACTCGTCGCGCAGGCGCTCTGCCTCCTTCAGGGGAGCGACGTCCTGGAAAACGCCGACGACGGCGTCGACATTCCCCTTGTCATCCAGCAGCGGGGCGGCGCTGGCGACGACCGGAATCGATCGGCCTCCCGGGCCACGGACAACCAGCTCGGTGCCGGTGACGGTCGTGCCGTCGAGCATGGCCTGGACCATGGGCATCGTCGATATACCATCGACGGACTCGTTGCGCACCGGGAGCTGGTCGATCCGCCGCGTCATGAGTTGGGAGGGATGCGTTTGCAGGCCGAACATTCGCTGTGCCGCGGCGTTGAAGGTAACGATCACGCCATTTGGCGGACGAGCGACCATGACGGCCTCCGGCATGGTCTGGATGACGGATTGCAATCGCTGATGGTCTCCCTGGACCTTGTCGAGCAACTCTTCCTGCTGGTCCGCCAAACGGGCGGATTCCATGAAGGCGACCGTTCGGTGGGCCAGCGCCTGCAGTCGGGCGATTGCGGTGGGGGAGAAGCGGTAGGGGACGTAGAGTCCAACCCACGCCACCCCAGCCAAGGAATCAGCTGAGCCGAAAATCGGGACACCGACCACCGCTCGTACATGAGGATTGGTTCGCCGGACATCGTCGAACGCCGGATCGTCGCCGATATCGGCGACGTTGATGGCGCGGCGCTCCCGGGCGACCTGACCGGCGAAGCCGAATGTCACATCTATGGATCGGGACGGATCGTCGGCGGGGGAGAGACTGTCGTCGGCCGGACCGCCGTAGGTCGCCGCCTGGATGAGCTTCGCGTTGGGGCCGTCGATCAGGTAGAGTGCTCCCGCCGACGCCCGGTTGACCCGGACCATCGCGGTCAGGATCGACTGCAGCACTTCGACGAAGGCTTCGCTGTCACCGGCGGGACGGCTGGCGGCGGCAATCTCGACGGCATTGAACGCTGTATTCGCCGCGCGCATGGCGGCGGCTTCCAGACGCGCGCTCGCCCGATCATATTTCATATGCTCGAAAAGACTGACAAAAATGCCGGAACCGATCGCGAAGAGGAGGAGAAGCCAGATTTGACTCGGCTCGTCCCAGACATCTATCCGCCATGCATCGGCGATGAAGAGCAGGTCGAGCGCGATGACGCTTGTAATCGTCGCGGTCAGGCCACCGACCCAATCGGAGGCATACGTCGCGAGCGCGACCGAGACGATGAAGACGATCGCCGGGATACCGGGGTCGATCGACGGCGAGAGCAGGTAGATCAGGAGCCCGGGGATGGCGACGACGGTGAAGGCGAAGAGCAGGCGCCACGGTTCGATCCGTGCCGCGCGCATCGAGGTTACCTGCTCGCTACCGATCGACGCCCAATGGCGCGCGTTTGCTCCCAAGTCGGCGAAGGCGCTTCCCGTTGTAGAAAGCAACGATGCTCCGCGCTCCCACGTACTTGGCGCCATCCGGGCTTGTGCCCATTGCTTGATTCGGTCCCGATCCACGTTCATCCTCTGCGCCTGCCTCCGGCCGCTGGTGTTGTCGTCTCTATGCTTGTTTTTTTGAGCATCCGTGAACTCGTCAGCCACCACCGCCGCCTAAGAGGTTCTGCCGGTGTAATATGCTTGATTCCGATGGGAGCGGTCGACCTGACCGCACGATTCCCCGCCATCACATGTCGTTCAGGAGCAGGGTAGCGTGAGCGAAGAACGCAATCAGCACGTAGACGGGCTGGAGATCGACGAAAGCGAGCCGGTATTCGATGTGAATATCGTCGGTGCCGGTCCTACCGGCCTCTTCGCCGCTTTTTATGCCGGTCTTCGTGGCATGAGTGTCCAGATCATCGATTCGCTGGAGGAACCCGGCGGTCAATGCTCGGCGATGTATCCAGAAAAGTATATCTACGACGCGATCGGATTCCCGAAAGTACTCGCCAAGGATTTCGTCGCCGCGTGTCTCGAGCAGGCGCTTCGGGCCGATCCGACGATCCGGTTGTCCGAGCAGGTGCAGCAATTGATCACATTGCCGGATGGCACCTTTGCGATGAAGACAAGCAAGGGTGTGAGGCGCAGCCGGTCGATCATCCTCGCTGCTGGAGTTGGAGCGTTCGAACCGACGCGGTTGACTGCGCCGGGTGTGACGGAGCTGGAAGGCAAGGGCGTCCACTACTTCGCCAAGCGGGTGGAGGATTTCCGCGACAAGCGGGTGGTTATCGTCGGCGGTGGCGACTCCGCGGTTGACTGGGCGGTGACGCTTGAGCCGATCGCGACGAGCGTCCATGTCATCCACCGCTCGAAATTCCGGGCTCACGAAGCGACCGTGCAGGAGATGCTCGATTCTTCGGCGCAGGTGTTTTACCCGGGATACGAGGTCACCGAGGTTCGGCCCAACTCCGCGGGCCGGATCGGGGGCCTGACGTTCGCTCATCAGGACGGGACATCGCAGGATCTGGAGGTTGATGAGCTGATCTGCGCGATCGGGTTCAAGGCCGATCCGGGACCGTTGCGATCGTGGGGATTCGAGCTCAAACGAAATCAGATCGTCGTCGATATGCAGACGTTGCAGACGAGCATCCCCGGGATCTTCGCGGCGGGCGATATCGCGTCGTACCCCGCGAAGTTCAAGCTCATCGCCACGGGGTCTGCCGAGGCCGTCACGGCGGTGAACCACGCGCTCGTGCATATCAACCCCGAGGCGAGGCTGGATGGAGGGCATTCCACGACGATCATGGAGAAGCGCGAGAAGGCAACGGCTGAATAGAACATCTCCGATGGATCGAATACACCGGGATGTCTCGTGCGTCCCGGTGTATTTTCTTTCGATGCTGTTCGGGCGATTCTCTGGGCAGGCCGGCACGGCGGGAAGGACAGGAGGAGAGGGAAATGATCCTTCCGAAGGTCCGCGACCCTCGTTTCGTGACCATCCGTCGCGGCGGGACCCTGACCGATCCGGATCATCATAGCCTCGCTCTCTGAGCCGCCATCTGCGCGGAGAATGTCCTCGTCCTGTTCGAGACCGCTCGTCCGGGGGATCCCCGGCCACGTCATGCGATCGAACAAATTCGCGCATGGGCGCGAGGGGAGGTCACCATGACCCAGGCACGCACTGCCGCAGGTCACGCCATGGGTGCGGCCAGGGACCTGCGTGGGGCGCCACGGCATGCAGCCTACGCGGCCGGTCAGGCGGCGGCCGTCGCTCATGTTGCCGCGCACGAACTCGGTGCGGCAGCCTACGCGATCAAGGCCGTCCGCGCCGCCGCGCCGGAGGACGAAGGAGAGATCGCTGGGCGTAGGGAGTGCCAATGGCAGAGAGAACAACTTCCTCCATCGATTCGCGATCTGGTTCTCGATGACCAACGGTTACGGAACGACATCTGCTGGTCGGTGTTCGACTGCTGAATGACGTGCTACGCGGCAAGCTGAATGACGTGCTACGCGGCAAGAGGAGTGTATGAAACAACTGACCGACCGGTTCTACCGTGACGATAACGATCTCGAGCGCATGCTGACGCTGGTGTCCGCCTCGATGGGGCAGGATGGTTTCCCGGCCGGGCATTTCCATCGGGGTGACATCGTCTGGGGACTGTTCCAGAATCTGACGATCGATCCATCGTCCCGCATTCGACTGTTCGAGGATGGCGAGGGGAAGCTTCGGGGTTTCGTCTGGCTCCATCCACCTCGTGGCTTCGGCATTCACGTCAACTCGACGTTTCCCGATGTGGAATCCACGATCACGACAATGGTTCGCTGGGCGGAAGCGCATCTGAGGGCGACGTCGGCACCCGACGAGACCGTCACCGCTTTCGAGGTGATGGAGGTTCCGTCCACTGATGATCGGTTCAAGAAGACGCTCGCCGCTCTGGGATATCGCATTGTTGATGGAGATGTCGCCTTTCAGCTCGGCCTGCGCGATCTGAGGGGTGACATTAGCGAGCCGACCCTGCCGTCCGGTGCGGAGATTCGCCCGGTGCGCGTCGAGGACGCCGCCGAGGTCGAGGCGCGGGTGGCATTGCATCAGGACGTGTGGAAGCCATCACGCTTCTCGGTCGAAGGGTATGCGCGCCTGCGGTCGAAGCCGGTCTATCGACCCGATCTGGACCTTGTCGCGGTGGCGCCCGACGGCGAGCTGGCGTCGTACTGTGTCGTCTGGTGGGACCCAACGACGCAGACGGGTGAATTCGAGCCGGTCGGGACGGCATCGCGGTTCCGACGCCAAGGCTACGGCAGGGCGTTGCTGCTGGATGCCTTGCGCCGGCTGCAGGCATTGGGCGGGGCCGATGCGCTCGTGATCTCCGAGACGGGTCCGGAGCGCGCGCCATCCCGATCCCTGTACGCCTCGGTCGGATTCGAGGTTATCGTGCGATTCGAGTCGTGGGAGCGTGCGGAAGGATAACCCTCACCGGCTCGATAGTTCTTTGCCGGACCCCGGAGAGGTTATTTGACCGCGCGATTCATGCCCAGGAGGCACGTTTCTGCGCGGTCAAGACCTTCCCATACGTGCGGGAATGGTACGCGGTCCGGATACCGTATCAGGGGACGTTTTATAGAATACTCGCGGGGCGCCGTGATGCCGCTCCGCAGCATGTCTCGGGCACAGGACCCGAGACTACGATTATGTGACCATCCGGATTCGATATTAGCGTTATTAGCGTTCGCCGCCGAGACCCATGCGGTCGTGGACGAGCTTCATCTTCGCCGAGGCGATCTTGCGCGCTTCCGCCGCGCCCCGGGTCAGGATGTCGTCGACGGTCTCCGGGGAGTTTTCCAGCTCCGCGATCCGCTGCTGGATCGGCTCCAGCGCCTCGACGACGACTTCACCGAGTTCGGATTTGAACGCGCCGTAGCCCTTGCCCACGAACTTCTCGGCGACTCCCTCAAGGCTATCGTTCGTCAGGAGCGCGTAGATCGACATCAGGTTCGTCAACGCCGGTTTGTCCGGTCCTGCGATGATCTCCGTGCCGGAGTCCGTGACCGCTCGCTTGATCTTCTTGCGGATGACGTTCGGCTCGTCGCTGAGGGCGATGTAGCTGGCCGGGTTCGGATTCGACTTGCTCATCTTTTTCGACGGATCGTCGAGGCTCATGATGCGGGCGCCGGTTGGTTTGATGTCCGGCTCCGGAATCTTGAACGTGTCTCCATACCGCTGGTTGAAGCGGTAGGCAACGTCCCGCGTGAGCTCCAGATGCTGCTTCTGGTCATCCCCGACCGGGACCTTGTCGGCGTCGTAGAGAATGATGTCGCCGACCATCAAGACCGGGTAGATGAACAACGCGGCGGAGACGCCGGCATCGCTGTCGCCGGCCTTGTCCTTGTACTGCGTCATGCGGCGCAGTTCGCCCATCTGGGTGACGGAACTGAGGAGCCAGCACAGCTCGGCATGTTCGCGGACATCGGACTGGACGAACAGCAGCGACTTGTCCGGATCGATACCCGACGCAAGCAGCGTGATCGCCAGGTTCCGGATGTTCTCCCGCATTGATTCGCGCGTGGTGGACAGGGAGAGGGCGTGGAGATCGACGATGCTGAAGATGTTGTCGTATTCGTCCTGCTGCAAGACCCAGTTGCGGATCGCGCCGAGATAATTGCCGAGGTGAAGGTTGCCCGAAGGCTGGATACCGGAGAAGGCGACCGGTTTCCGTGATGTTGCGTCCGAACGGGCGGGTGTCTCTGCTGTGACTGCCATGGAGACGTGCGTGTCCTTTGTCATACTCATGCGGCGTGGCATGCGAACGGTCTACCTGCGACAGTATACCGGGGTTTACGTTCGTTGAGCCCCGCGAAATAGTATTCACGACGATCGATCGCTGTCAGGAGCTGCTGATGATCGAGACGATGTTCCTGCATCGCAGACATGCGCGGAGATACCGGCAGATCGTGCGGGTCCTGCTTGCGCATGGTCTCGGCGGATTCATCGCTCCATTCGATCCCCGGGGGCGGCGGGATGCCGACGACGATGCGGGGGAGTCGTCCGATCGGGTCGCGCAGCAGCGCGCTGTTCATCTTCGCCGGGCGTTCGAGGAGCTCGGTCCGACCTTCGTCAAGCTCGGTCAGATCCTCTCCACCCGCGCAGACATCCTGCCTCCTGTCTATATCCAGGAGCTGGAGAAGTTGCAGGACAATGTCCCGCCAGTCGCCGTCGAGGCTATCGTCGAGATCGTCGAGGCGGAGCTTGGGGACACGCTGGAGGGGTTGTTCGCGAGTTTCGACCCGGTGCCGATCGCTGCCGCGTCGATCGGACAGGTCCACGGCGCGACGCTGCACGATGGCCGGCGGGTTGTCGTCAAGGTCCAGCGGCCGAATGTCGACCGCGTCATCCATCAGGACCTGTTCATCCTCGGCGATGTTGCCCGAATCGCCGAAGGGCGTTCGGCCATGCTCCGCGACCAGGACCTCTCAGGGCTGATTCGCGAATTCTCGTGGACCATCCGGGCCGAGCTGGATTACGAGCACGAAGCGCGAAACCTGGACCGCTTCGGCCGCGCCTTTGCGGGGAGTCTCGATATCCGAATCCCCCAGGTGTTCGGCGAATTCTCCACCTCCCGCGTGTTGACGATGGAGCGCATCGACGGCATACCCATCCATGATGTCGGGGCGATCCGGGCGGCCGGGTACGATGTGCCAGCCCTCGTGCGAAGCGCGATCCGGATGCTCGCCGTGAGCATCCTTGAAATCGGGATGTTTCACGCCGACCCGCATCCCGGTAATTTCCTGGTGGATGAAAATGGGGCGCTCGCCGTCTTCGACTTCGGTATGGTCGGCACCGTGGACGAGCATCTGCGCGAGCAACTGCTTCTGCTGGCGCTTGGTGCGGCGGAGCGAGATTCGGCCCGGGTGACGGACCAGATTGCCCAACTGGGGGTGGTTCCGGCCGGGTGGGACCGGCGGGCGATGGAGCGGGATGTGGCGCACCTCCTGGCCCAATACGTTGGGGTGCCGCTGAATACGTTGCCCTTGCCAATGATCATCGGCGACGTGATGGCGATGATGCGACGTCATCGCATGCATCTGCCTGGAGAACTCGCCTTGCTGGCGAAGACCGCGACGATGGCGGAATCGCTGGCCCGGACGCTCGATCCGAACATCAACGTGATCGAGTTGGTCGATCCGGTGGTGCGACAAGCGATGCGTCGTTTTTACACCTACGATTTTTGGAAAGAGAAGCTCAAGCTCCGCCCGCTGGAAACAGCGCTGCTGGTGGCGGCGTTGCCCGGGCATATACAGCGCATCCTGACGCGAATCGACCGGAACGAGTTGATGTTCCAGATGCGTTACGAGCAATTGCCCGAGACGATCCAGGGGCTCAACGGGATGGTGAACCGGTTGGCGTTGGCGATCTTGTCCGCGGCAGGGATGATCGGTCTCGCGATGCTGTACCTGGCCGTGCATCCGACATTCGGATCTTGGCACGGGTGGGTGTTCGGTATCGCGTTCGTGGCGATCGCAGGGATGACGTTGTCCGTCTTGATACGCATCCGGGGATCAGGTCGCTGAGGAGGGACGAGGAGATGTACCTGCAGGGCAAGGCACCGAATCGTCGTCGTCGCTAATCGTCGCAGTCTTCATCCGCAAGCCACGACTCGCCGAATGCACGCATGCTCTCGATGACCGGCAGCAACGCGTGTCCCTTGACCGTGAGCTGGTATTCGACCCGGGGCGGGACTTCCGCAAAGCAGCGACGTGTCACGACCTCGCACTCTTCGAGACGCTTCAGTCGCTCGGAGAGGGTCTTGGGGCTGATCCCGTGCAAAGACCGTTCGAGCTCGCTGAATCGCTTTTGCCCATCGGCGAGATCTCGCACGATCAGGGGTGTCCATTTATTTCCGATGATTTCCGCTGTCCTGGCAACCGGACAGCCGATATCCTGTGCCGGGAGTGTATTCATGTCGCTTCTCTTGTGATATTATCGTGAATCCCGATTACTTCCCTAATGATAGCACGGCGCAGGTATTGCCGCACCCGGCAGTCATCTCGCCATCAGATCACGCGGGACTCGACCATCGACGGCTGTTCGTCGATCCGAATGGTTTCGGACGACGCGATCACGAACGCCTGGGCCAGGAAACCGGCGCATGCGACGACAAGACACCACTGGGGGCCACCTGCGATCGCGATGAGCGCGCCGATGCCTGCGCCAAGCGGCCGGGCGCCAGCCGTGGACATCGTCAGCACCGCGCTGACCCGACCGAGGAGGTCATCCGGGGTGATGGCTTGCCTCAACGTCGTGGTGCTGATCGTCCAGAGGATTGGGCCGGCCCCGAGCAAGAGATACGTCGCCATCGGAATGCCGATGAATGGGGACCACAGGGTGCCCAGCATGACGATCGCGGCCGTCGCGCCGGATAGCGGCCCAATAAGGATCACCCGGCCGAACGGGAGGGCGGTGGTGACGATTGGCGCGAGGAGGGCACCGAGGAGCATGCCAGCGCCGTAGGAGCCGAGGACGATGCCGACCTGCGTCGATGAATGCCCGAGCTCAGAGATCGCATAGGAGACGTAGATGCCCTGCAGGCAGAACCATGCCAGGTTGAAGAGCACAGCGGTGAGCAGGATCGGGCGGAGAAGGGTGTTTGTCCAGAGAAACTGGATACCTTGCCGGATATCGTCGAGCGGTCGTCTGGAGGACCGTGTGATCTGGCGACGATCCGGGATGCCACGCAGTGCCACGGCCGCCGTGGCCGAGAAGATGATGGCGACGCCGAACGCCCAGCGTGCTCCCGTCCAGCCTACCAGAAGCCCGGCAATCGCCGGACCTCCCGCATATGCCAGGCTCCGGATCAGTTCGATGCGGCCGTTTGCGGCGAGGAGCCGGGTCCGGTCGACCAGTGACGGAACGAGCGAAGGAGCGGTGACGGTGTAGGCGACAGTGCCGATCGCTCCGAGAAAACCGATCAGTGCCAGGAGTGGCATGGTGAGCTTCCCAAAGACGAGCAGGACGAAAATGGCGCTCAGCGAGGCGAATCGGACAACCTCGCCGGTGGCCATGAGTCGGCTGCGCGAGCGTCGATCGGCAAGCACCCCGAGCGGCAGTGCAAACAGCAGAAACGGCAGCGTCAGGGTTGCCTGGAGAAGCGCGGCGCCGCTCGCTCCTGTACCGAGCACGAGGACGGCGACGATGGATGTTGCGGCGAGGCCGATTTGCTCGGCGGACTGGGCGAATAAAGTCGAAAATGCAAGACGGTGAAATGCGCGCGGGAACCCCGGCCATGAAGATTTGCTCATCGCGATTCGTCCTTTCTGGATTGTCTGGAATGGTGTTTTTGCGTTCGGCGCGTCACGTTGCGGATACGGTCGATGGATGAGTGCGAGTTCTACTCCTGGCGTTCGCGTGCCAGCAGCGCTTCCTTGCGGGAGGTGCCCCAGCGATATCCAGCAAGCGATCCGTCCTTGCGGACGACACGGTGACAGGGGACGACGACGGCAACGTCGTTTCTCGCACAGGCCTGCGCAACGGCGCGAACCGCCGACGGCGAGCCGATCTGGTCCGCGACCTCGGCATAGCTGCGCGTGGTTCCCAGCGGGATCGCCCTCAGGGCATTCCAGACGCGATGCTGGAATGCAGTTCCGCGGAGATCGACCGATATCTCGGGGCCGGAATGAGGCTGCTCGATCTGAGCGATGACCTCCGTGACAATTCCCTCGAATGTCGGATCGGCGTCCTGGATCCGGGCGCGCGGGAACTGATCGCGGAGATTCGCAACGAGGGATTCGGCCTCGTCGCCGAAGGCGATCGAACAGACGCCCTTGGCGGTCGCTGCGATCAGTAGGAGCCCGAGTGAGGTGCGAACGATGGCGAACTGGATGTGCTCTCCCTTGCCGCCCTCGCGAAAGGTACCGGGGCTCATCCCCAGCGTGGCGGAGGTGGACGCGTAGAATCGTCCGGACGACTGGAATCCCGCGGCGTACATCGCGTCCGTGATGGATTTGCTCGCCGCCAACTCATCCTGTACGCGACGTGCCCGGTGCGCGCGTGCGTACTGACCGGGAGTGAGACCGGTCCGCTCCTTGAAGATGCGGTGGAAGTGATGCTTGCTCAGGCCGGCGGTCTCCGCCAACTCTTCGAGGGGGACTACCCGGTCGGCCCGTTCGATCCTTTGGCAAGCCTCCCGGATCAGATCCGAATGGCGATCGTCGGAACCGGGATCGTCCGGGTGGCATCGTTGGCAGGCACGAAATCCTGCGTGCCGAGCCTGGCGCGTGGTATCGAAGAAAACGACGTTCTCGCGCTTCGGGGTTCGCGCCGGGCACCCGGGCCGACAGTAAATGCCGGTTGTCTTGACCGCGAGGATGAAATGCCCGACGGCGGATGCATCGCGATCGAGTACCGCCTGCCAGCGGGAATCGGGTGTGTCGTAATGTGTGTTCGCCTGGGCGACCGTCATATGTGTCCTCCTGATAGGTGGTCAGCAACATCGTTGCAGGTCTCATCTTGCGGTCGTCGTGGCCTGCTGCCTATCCGGTCCTTGCTATCAAATCCGGATACCTGAATTCGGGTGGTGCTGGCACGTATACTCAGGGCATTGTGTGCTGGGATACTGGCGGTACGCCGGTGTAACGATAGAAGTGGATGCATGATCCGACTCACTTCCTACGCGCTCGCCGCCGTCATCGCGGCGCTGGTGACGGCGACGATCTCCGAGCGTCTGCTCGACTTCGACACCGCGGAAACGGTCATCATTTTCGGACTGGTGATGGGGGTGATCGATGCCTTCATCAAGCCGGTCGTCAATGTGTTGTCGTTCCCCATCACCTGCCTGACATTCGGGTTGTTTTCCTTCGTCGTGAATGCCCTGCTCTTCGGGCTCGGTTCGTATATCGTCCCGGGGATCGAGGTCAGTTGGGCGGGGGCACTCGTGGGGTCGATTATCGTCAGTATCGCATCCGGGCTGATCTACTCGGTGCTCGATGAGTAGGCGCGCGCATCGGGCCGGGCCGACGACGGCGCAACGGCATTTCGATGCACCCCTGACTATCGGCGTCATCTCTGACACGCACATTTACGCCCATGGCTCTCGCGAGATACACCCCGCGATTCTTCGTCTGTTCCGGCGGGCCGGGGTTGACCTCATCGTGCATTTGGGCGATATCAATACCAGGCATGTTCTCGACGAGCTGAGCGAGATCGCCCCGATAATCGCCGTCGTCGGAAACAACGACGATGAAGACCTGCAATACACCCTTCCGCTCACGACACGGTTTACCGTTGGCCGATATTCCTTTGCGGCGGTGCACGGACATGGGGGACGGACCGCGCGCGACGAGGCGATCCGCCGTTGGGCGGGCAAGGTCGATTGCGTCCTGTTCGGACACAGTCACAAGCCGCTGATGGAGAAGGTGGGCGAGACGCTGCTGTTCAATCCGGGTTCGGCGACCGATCGTCGATGGAATCCGCATTTCGGGATCGGCCTGATCACGGTTGAGGATGACGGGCTGACGCCTGACTTGATCGTGTTTACGAATCCCGAGCACTTGGACAATGTTGCTGTTGGAGATGAACCGGCGGACGGTTCGCACGCATGAGAGGGACACATAACATGGATTCACGACTTGACCAGGGCCGCTGGTTGCGCATTCCGGGACCGACACCGCTTCATCCGGACGTTGTCGCTGCGCTGACCCACGAGATGGTGGCGCTCCGGGGGCCGGAAGTGCAGGGTGCCATGGCGCGAATCCAGGAGGCCGCGAAGAAATACCACGGGACCACCGAGGGGCGGGTCTTGCTGTGGGCTGCGACGGGCACGGCGGGGTTCGAGGCGTCGATCGTGAACCTGCTGGCGCCGGGCGACCATGTGGTGGTCACGACTGCCGGCGCCTTCGGCGAGCGGTTCGCCGATACGGCCGATGCGTTCGGCCTCAACGTCAAACGTGTGGATGTTGAATGGGGCGAGGCGGTTACGCCCGATTTGCTGAAACAGGCCATCGACGAGCATGGCGACGTCAAGGCCGTCATGATCACGCATAACGAGACCTCGACCGGCGTGACGCAGGACCTCAAGACGCTGGGCCGGGTGGCGAATGATGCGGGCGCGCTCGTCATCGTCGACGCCGTGAGCTCGGCAGGGGCGCTGCCGATCGATATGGACGAGAACGGGCTCGACTGGGTCCTGTCCGGCGCCCAGAAGGCGTGGATGTGCCCTCCGGGTTTGATGATCAGCGCGTTGAGCCCAAGGGCACTGGACGTGGCGTCGAAGCAGACCGGCTTCCCGCGCGTCATCTGGGATGTGCCGACGATGGCCGCCGCGTCCGAGCACAATTTCCACCCGACAACCGGCCCGATGACGCACATCTTCGCGTTCGACGCCGCGTTGCAGGCGATGGAGGCCGAGGGGCTGGAGGCGGTATTCGAGCGGCACCGGAAGCTGGGCCAGTATTTCCGCGACGGAATGGAGCGAATCGGGTTCGAGATCCTGGCGAAGCCGGAGGTCCGGTCCGACACAGTCACAACGTTCTATCCGCCGGAAGGTGTGAGCGCGTCCGCGTTCCAGGCGAAGCTTCGGGATGCGTCCGGGATCGAAATCGCCACCGGACAGGGGGCCATCACTGATAAAGTGAACCGGATCGGACACATGGGTTGGGTGGCGCAGCCGGAGCTGGATGCGACGCTCGAGGCACTGGAGGCGGCCAGGCAAGAGTAGCAGGCAGACGAGCCGAAGTGCCGGATTGGCTCACTTCTATTGCCCGGAACGGCATTTTCCGGTATCATTTCAATGTAACCTCCCCGGGATCAGGCGGAAATCGCCATGGATACGCCCGGCGTGAGGGTTGTTGTGCGTGTTGGTTTTAAGGAAGGTCTATGGACGGTTTGGACGTTCGTGAGCAAGAGGCACAGGTAAGCGGATCGACCGCAAGCGAAGTCGGCTTCGACGAGGAGCTCGACGGTGCCGCGCTCATGGAGCAATTCCTCAGCGATCCCGAACATGACTACACCGCCATCAAGTATGGCGATGTCATGGACGGCATCATCACAAGAATCGATCGGGACGAGCTGCTCGTGGACATCGGGTCCAAGGCGGAGGGCATCGTTCCGACGAAGGAGTACTCGAGCCTTTCTGCTGAGGAGAAAGACGAGCTCCACGTTGGCGACCACATTCTGGTCTTCGTGGTCCAGCCCGAGAACCAGGAGGGCTACCCGGTCGTCAGCATCGACCGCGCCCGCCAGGAGAAGAGCTGGCGGCGGCTGCAGGAGCAGCATGAGGCCGGTGAGATCATCGAAGCGGAGGTGACCAACTACAACAAGGGTGGTCTCCTAGTCAGCCTCGATGGTGTCCGTGGCTTCGTTCCGGCGTCGCAGGTCAGCGAGATCCGTGGTGGCGACGAGTCGTCGAAGCAGGCGGACATGGCTCGCCTGATCGGCACCTCCCTGCCGCTGAAGGTGATCGAGATCAATCGGCACCGGAACCGGCTGATCCTTTCGGAGCGCCAGGCCGTTCAGGAACGGCGCGACGAGATGAAGGAGCAGCTGATCAAGGATCTGCACGAGGGCGAGGTTCGTACTGGCCGCGTCTCGTCGATCTGCGACTTCGGCGCCTTCGTGGACATCGGAGGGGCGGACGGACTGGTTCACCTGTCCGAGCTCAGCTGGAGCCGCGTGCGCCACCCAAGCGAGGTCCTCAAGGTTGGCGAGGAAGTTCAGGTCTACGTCCTGGGCATCAACGCCGACGAGAAGAAGATCGCGCTGTCGATCAAGCGGACCCAGCCCGAGCCGTGGAGCCGCGTCGCGGAATCCTACGAGGTCGGTCAGCTGGTCAAGGGTACTGTTACCCAGCTTGCGAACTTCGGCGCCTTTGCCCGGATCGAGGATGGCATCGAGGGCCTGATCCACGTCTCCGAGCTGGCCGACGAGCGCATCCAGCATCCGAAGCAGGTCGTCCAGGAGGGCCAGGAGCTGATCCTGCGCATCATCCGGATCGATCCGCAGCGCCGCCGCATGGGTCTGAGCCTGCGCCGCGCGCTGGATACGCCGGATGCCGAGCTCCAGGCTGTCTTCGGGGATGACATCCTCGAAGAGCGCGATGCGCTCGCGCGCCGCGTTCGTGCCTCGCTCGAGGCCGAGGGTCTTCTCGGCACTGCCGGCGCACCCGCTGCGGAGGGCGGCACCGAGGCTCCTGCCGCTGAGCCGGTCGACGAGACCGCTGCGGCCCAGGCGGCTGGTGAGGAGCAGGTGGCGGCATTCGAAGAGCGCCGTCGCCGCGCCGAAGAGGCTGCCCAGCGACGTCAGCAGCGCCAGCGTGGCGGTCACCAGGATCGCCATCAGGACAAGGGCCAGTCCTTCCAGGACGAGGGCATGTCCGCCATGGCCATGGCCTTCGCGATGGCTGGTGCCGATGCTGACCTGATCGCCGAAGCTGACGAAAATGCCAAGGCTGCCAAGTCCGAGGACGAGTCCCCGTCGGAGACGGTGGCCCCGGCCAGCGAGGCGAGCAAGGAAGAGCCGGTGTCCGAGAAGGATGCCGCTCAGGACACGGTCGACGAGAACGGCTCCGACGAGTAATTCCGGAACCGGGACCGAGATCACGCAACGTCCAATCGACGGCCAGCAGGTTTTTACCTGCTGGCCGTTGGTCATATCCCGGGAATCGGGTTACGATCAGGTGCGTTGCTGGTTGTCAAATTGCATAGAATAGAGATACCGGGGAGACGCCAGAGAGCGCTCGCCGGTCTATCTGTCCCGGAAAGCTGTGACAGGAGGGCGTCGCGGGTATAGCATAGGAAACACAAGGACAAGCTCGGACGTTGGAATACATACAGCCATCGGCTGCTGGTCCTGGGATACAGGTAACGTAGTTTTTAATTGGGACGTAGGGTGACCGAGATCACCGTTGCCCACCAGAGACGGGAGAGCCAGGATGGCGGAGAAGTTCGATAAATTCACAGATCGAGCTCGCAAGGTCCTCACGCTCGCCCAGGAAGAGGCGCAGAGGTTCAACCACAACTACATCGGGACCGAACACTTGCTTCTCGGGTTGGTGCGTGAAGGTGATGGCGTGGCGGCGAAGGTACTGGCCAACATGGGTGTCCAGTTGCCGAAGGTCCGTTCCGCCGTGGAATTCATCATCGGTCGTGGCGAGACCATGGTCTTGCAGGAGATCGGTCTGACACCACGGGCCAAGAAAGTCATCGAACTTGCTGTCGACGAAGCGCGACGGCTCAATCATCACTACATTGGCACCGAGCACCTCCTGCTCGGTCTGGTGCGCGAAGGCGAGGGTATCGCCGCGGGGGTTCTCGAGAGCCTCGGTGTGAATCTCGAAAAGGTGCGGACCCAGGTCATGCAAGTCGTCAATCAGGGTGGTCCGCAACAGGCCGGGGTCGGGCCGTCTGGCAAAGGCCAGGCACAGACCAAGACGCCGTACCTCGACTCCCTTGGATTCGACCTCACCGAGGCGGCGCGAACCGACAGACTTGGCCCGCTTGTCGGGCGTAGCACTGAAATCGACCGGGTGATGCAGATCCTGTCGCGGCGGACGAAGAACAACCCCGCGCTGATCGGCGAGCCTGGAGTCGGCAAGACCGCGATCGTCGAAGGGCTTGCCCAGCGCATCGTGAATGGCGATGTGCCGGAGCAGCTCCAGAACAAGCGTCTCGTCGCGTTGGACATCGGGGCGCTCGTCGCGGGGACGAAGTATCGCGGCGAATTCGAGGAGCGCCTGAAGAAGATCGTCAATGAGGTGAAGGAGACCAAGAGCATCCTCTTCATCGACGAGCTCCATACACTCGTTGGCGCTGGCGCAGCCGAAGGGGCCGTCGATGCGGCGAATATCCTGAAGCCGGCCCTGGCCCGGGGTGAGCTGCAGACGATCGGCGCGACCACTCTGGATGAATACCGCAAGCACATCGAACGGGACGCGGCGCTCGAACGCCGGTTCCAGCCCATCCAGGTGTCCGAACCTTCGATCGAGGAGACGGTGCTCATCCTTCGCGGTGTGCGCGGTCTTTACGAAGAGCATCATCAGCTCAAGATCTCCGACGAAGCACTTGAATCGGCGGCGAGCTTGGCCGCACGGTATGTGACAGACCGGTTCATGCCGGACAAGGCGATCGACCTCATCGACGAGGCGTCGTCCCGGGTTCGCATGCAGCGATCGGTGGCTCCCCCGAGCCTGAAGGAGGCGATGGCCGGTCTGGCATCGCTGCAGCGCGAGCTCGAAGCCGCGGTGAACAGCCGCGAGTTCGAGATGGCGGCCGAGCTTCGGGATCGCGAGCGCAAATTGCGCGAGCGCATCGAAAAGATGGAGCTCGAGCATCGCGAGACCCAGCAATCCGAAGAGATCTACGTGACGGAAGAAGACGTCGCCGAGGTCATCTCGATGTGGACCGGCATTCCTCTGGTCCGGATCGCGGGCGAGGAGTCCGAGCGACTGCTCAAGATGGAAGAAGCTCTGCACGAGAAGATCGTGGGACAGAGCGAGGCCATCTCGACGATCGCCAAGGCGGTTCGCCGGGCGCGCGCGGGAATCAAGGATCCGCGTCGACCGATCGGGTCGTTCATCTTCCTCGGGCCGACCGGTGTGGGCAAGAGCTATCTGGCTCGCGTCCTGGCGGAGTTCATCTTCGGGTCTGAGGATCATCTGATCAAGATCGACATGTCCGAGTTCATGGAGCGCCACGCCGTCGCCCGGCTCGTCGGAGCGCCTCCGGGCTATGTCGGGTACGAGGAGGGCGGCCAACTCACCGAGGCGGTTCGCCGCAAGTCGTATTCCGTCATCCTGCTCGACGAGATCGAGAAAGCGCATCCCGAAGCCTTCAACATGCTCCTGCAGATCATGGAGGATGGCTCGTTGGCGGATGCCAAGGGGCGCCGGGTCGATTTCCGCAACACCATCATCATCATGACCTCGAACATCGGCGCGGAGGAAATCTCCCGCGATATGACGATGGGCTTCGTCTCCCGGTCCGACGAGGAGACGGAGAAGGGGCGCCAGCATGACCTGATGAAGGACAAGGTCATGTCGCGGCTGAAGCAGACGTTCCGCCCGGAGTTCCTGAACCGGCTCGACGCGACCATCGTGTTCCACTCACTGACGAAAATCGAGATTCGGGCGATCGTCGATCGCGAGATGGACCGCGTGCGAGAGCAGCTCAAGGAGCAGGACATCAAGCTGGAGGTCACGGACGAGGCGAAGGATCTCATCGGCGAGGAAGGGTACGACCATACCTATGGCGCCCGGCCATTGCGCCGCGTGATCCAGAACCGGATCGAGGATCCGCTGGCTGAAGGGCTGCTGAATCAGGAGTTCTCCAGCGGTCAGACGGTGCTCGTGGACGCGGACGGTGAGGAGATCATCCTGAAGCGTGCAATCACGGGGCAACTCGTTCCGGTCTGAATACCTGGTCTCTCAGGTTGATGCTGATGCGGGCGGCGCGATGGACATGCTCCATCGCGCCGCCTGTGTCTGGGCGTCGGGGGGCGACGAGCTTTCGGCCCATCGCCCCTATACCCGATACCGCTTCGTGCGACATGCGGTAGTTTCAGGAAAATACAGGATGATGCGATGCCAAAAGTGAGAACGACCTGGGTGTGCCAGCAATGCGGTACATCCAGCCCGGCGTATCTTGGGCGATGCCCGGGGTGCGGACAATGGAATACGATGGTCGAGACCATCGATGAGCGAAGCAGCCCGAAAGCGGCGGCTCGACGACATCGTTCGGGAGCGTCGCAACTCCGTCCCCTGGCGCAGATCGCGCAGGAGGGGCAGTCGAGGATCGATGTCGGGATCGCCGAGTTCAACCGCGTGCTCGGTGGCGGGATGGTACCGGGGTCGCTGGTGCTCGTGGGCGGTGACCCCGGCATCGGGAAATCGACCCTGATCCTCCAGGCTGCCGGGCAGGTGGCGGAGTCCAATGGCCCCGTCGTCTACGTCTCGGCGGAAGAGTCCGCGCAGCAGATCCGGTTGCGAGCCGACCGTCTCGGCGTGCATTCGGACCGGGTACTGGTGTTGTCGGAGACCAACCTGGAAGAGATTCTGGCGACCGTTGAAGAGGCAAATCCCGGACTGGTCGTGATCGATTCGATCCAGACCGTGATGCTGGATGAGATCACCTCTGCGGCGGGCAGCGTGTCCCAGGTACGGGAATGTACGAGCCGGATCATGCAGTGGGCCAAGCCGAAAGACATTCCGGTGTTCGTGATCGGCCATGTGACGAAGGAAGGGACGATCGCTGGCCCGCGTGTGCTGGAGCATATGGTCGATGCAGTGCTTTATCTCGAAGGCGAGCGGTTTCACCAGTACCGGATTCTGCGTGGTGTCAAGAATCGCTTCGGCTCGACCGATGAGGTCGGCGTCTTCGAGATGATCGGTGATGGACTGCGAGAGGTACGGAATCCGTCTGAGGCGTTCCTGGAGGAGCGCTCGACGATGGCTCCGGGGTCGACCGTGGCGGTGACGATGGAGGGGACGCGCCCGATCCTCGTCGAGGTTCAGGCGTTGGCGACGCCGAGCAGCTTCTCGATGCCGCGGCGAAGCGCGAATGGCCTCGACACGAATCGGTTGCAATTGCTCGTCGCAGTCTTGCAGAAGAGGGTCGGGCTTGGACTCGGCACGCAGGATGTCTATGCGAACGTGGTCGGCGGGATGCGGATCATGGAGCCGGCGTCGGATATGGCGGTGGCTGTCGCCGTTGCGTCGAGCCTGCGAGAGCAACCCGTCGATCAGGGCACGGTCTGCATCGGCGAGATCGGGCTCTCCGGGGAGATCCGGAGCGTCAATCACCTCGAACGTCGGATCCTGGAAGCGTCGCGGATGGGATTCCGCCGGGCGATCGTCCCGGCCAGATCGGCGAATCTGCCGCCGTCATCGAAGCTCGGGATCGAGATCGTGAAGGCCGGGACAGCGGCTGAAGCGATCGAGGCGTCGGGATCGTGAGCGTGCTGACGCTCTCGGGGAGACTGATGCGGAATCGAGAATGACCGTCTGATGATCGACCCGTTCACTTCGCTCATCAGGGCAGGCTCGGGTGTCGAGAGGGCGGTGATCCTATGGCCAGCCGTCCCGACGTGCGATGCATCTGACCACCATCAATCATCCTGCACGTCGTTTCAGTTGTTGGCGAGAGCGAGCAGTTCGTCGACGATGCGAGCAGCGGCATCCGGCCGGGCGATGCCGTTCGCGGCAGCACCCATCCCGGCGCGGCTCGCCGTGTCCTCAATGAGGTCCATGATCTCGGTCCGCAGGCGATCCGGGGTTGCGTCGTCCTGTTCCAGCGCGATCGCGCCGCCGACGTTCGTGAGGACGCGGGCATTCTTGCGTTGCTCGTCGCCCCACGTTCCCGGGAGTGGGATCAGGATCGATGGCTTGCCAAGGAACGCCAGCTCGGCGACGGTTCCGGCCCCGGCGCGTCCGATGACGAGATCGGCCAGGGCATAGAGATCTGCGAGCTCGGGGCCGAAGAATTCGCGAACCGTATAGCGGTTCCTCAGATGTTCGGGCCATCCGGTCTGGGCGCTACGGAGCCGTTCGGCATCCTCATTGGCGTCGGACGGGCCGGTCTGGTGAACGATCTGGATATGTTCGAGCAGGTCAGGCAGCAGCTTTTCGATGCGTTGATTGATCGGGCTGGCGCCCCTGGCACCGCCGGTCACGAACAGCACCGGCATGTTCGGATCGAGATCAAAATGCGCGATCGCTTTCGCCTTGTCCCCTTGTTTCAACGAGGCGCGGACGGGATTTCCGGTGATGACGACATCCCGATGATATTGGCGAGCAATCGTGGCGGTCTCGTCGTAGGCAGCGGCGAACTTTCTCGCAAAGCGGGCGGCGATCTTGTTTGCGATGCCAACCTGGGCGGTTTGCTCGTGCGTAAGGACCGGTGCCCGGCGCGAACCACTAACGACGGTCGGCACGCTTACGTTGCCGCCTGTGCTGAAAATGATATCTGGCTTGAATGCCCGGACCCGAAACCATGCCTGAACGATACCGACGGGGATGCGGAAGGCATCTGTGACGGTCTGGAGGTCGGCGTATCGACGGAACTTGCCCGTCTGGACGGCGACAAAATCGACATTGTGGGATTGGGCGATGCCGCGCTCGACGCCCTTGTGGCTGCCGATCCAGAGGATGTCCGTGGGAATGTCGCGGGCCTTCAGTTCCTCGATGACGGCAATCGCGGGCAGGACATGCCCCCCGGTGCCTCCGGCGGCGATGATCAGGCGGAGCGGTGCGGACGTTGTATTCACTGAGACCTTCCGGGTGTTGGGTGGCGAAGATGTATGCGAGCCCGCAGGGCCCGGTACCGGAAAGAGTATAGTCGGCGTAGACGCGGGCGCGCGGCATGTGCGGATCGGCTCGCGAAGCTTGGGGCGTATGCACGAGGTGACGACGACCGGAATGGACGCGCGATTCGAGTCACGTACGGCGCGCGGATGGGTGTTTCTCATTCCTGCTGCGATCGTCCTGCTGGATCAGCTCCTGAAATCGATCATGGCTGGCTGGCTCGGCCCGGCAGCCCAATTTCATCGATACGATGTCTTCGGCACGTTCGCCGGGTTTCAATACGTTGAAAACCGGGGTGCGGCCTTCGGCATTTTGCCCGAGCAGACGGAACTTCTGACGGCGATCGCGATCGTCATCGTTGTCTTCGCAATCGGGGTGATGTGGAAGGAAGCCCGCGCGAACACGCTGGCTGCCGTGGCGATCGGGTTGATCGTCGGCGGGGCGTTGGGGAATATCATCGATCGCCTGCGTCTTGGATACGTCGTGGATTTCATTGCCGTGGGGGCGTATCCCAAGTTCAATCTCGCGGATTCGACGGTGACGATCGGCGTGATTCTCTTGCTCTGGGCATCTTTCCGGGACGAACGAGTATTGACGACACATGGAAAAGAAGAGGAATCGAATGGTTGACCGGGATGGACTCGCCTCTGCCGATTTTGATATGGAAGGGATCGAAGAGGTCATCGAGCTGAGACCCGGTCGCGAACACTTGAGCGTGCGGCTGGACAAATACGTTGCCAGCGAGCTCCCTGATCTCAGCCGAACCTATCTGCAATCGTTGATCGATCAGGAACTCCTGCTGGTCGATGGGCAAAAGCGGCGGCCGGCATTCAAGATCACGCCGGGAGAAGTCGTGACGATCGCGCTGCCGGTCGCAAAGGAGTTCGATCTCGAGCCCGAAGACATCCCTTTGGATGTGATCTTCGAGAACGACGACATCCTGGTGATCAATAAGCGTGCGGGGATGGTCGTGCATCCGGCGGCGGGACACCCGCGCGGAACGCTCGTCAACGCCGTGCTGCATCACGCGCCGGGTATCTCGATCCAGGGATCAACGCGGCCGGGTATCGTGCACCGGCTCGACAAGGACACCTCCGGCGTCATGGTGGTGGCGAAAACGGACCGCGCCCAGACATCGCTGGTCAGCCAGTGGCTGGACCGGAACGTCGAGAAGCATTACACGACGCTCGTGGCCGGTGTCGTCGAGGAGGAGCAGGCCACGGTCGATGCGCCGATCGATCGGGACCGGTTCAATCGCCAGCGCATGGCGGCGACGCGGGGCGGGCGGGATGCGGTGACGCACTTCAGCGTGATGGAGCGCTTCAAGACCGCGACCCTGCTTGACGTCGAGATCGAGACCGGGCGCACGCACCAGATTCGCGTGCATCTCGCCTTCATCGGGTTTCCGGTGGTAGGCGATGCTGTCTACGGCAACAAGGTTTCGACCCGGATCGCCGACGAGATCGGAATCTCGCGCCAGTGGCTGCATGCCACGTCGCTGACGTTCGACATGCCGGGGACGGGCGAGCGCAGGACGTTCACGGCTCCACTTCCGGCGGATCTGGAGGACGCTCTCGACAGTTTGCGGCAGCCAGAAGATGTGGGCGATGAATCAGCTTGAGGCCGGACGAGCCCGGATCGAACGCTGGTTCCGGGAAGCCCTGAAATCCGTCGATCCCCGGGCCTCGGTGTGCCGGTCGCTGACGTGGGATGGCGCAACGCTGTCCGTGGACGGGCATAATGTTTCGGTGGAGCCTCGCTCGCGGATCGTCGTCATCGCGATCGGCAAGGCAGCCCCTGCCATGGCGAGGGGAGCCCGGGATGTGCTAGATGATCGGATCGATCGGGGGATCGTCCTCACCAAAACCGGGAACCTGGATGGCGAGATCGCGGGATTCCGCGCATTCGAGGCATCGCACCCGACCCCGGACGAGCGGGGGATCGCGGCAACGCGGGAAATCGTCAACGCGGTCAGCGGATTGTCCGCAGACGACATCGTGCTTGCGCTTATCTCGGGAGGCGGATCGGCCCTTCTGGAGATGCCCCGGCCAGGGCTCAGCCTGGAAGATCTGCAAGCCGTGACGAAGACCTTGATGCATGCGGGAGCCGGGATCCACGATCTCAACACTGTGAGACGGGCACTCAGCCAGGTCAAGGGCGGTGGGCTGCGTCAGTTCATTGGCCCCGCGAGATGTATCAGTCTCCTGCTCTCCGATGTGCTGGGAAATGATGCGCATGTGATCGCGAGTGGGCCAACGGTTCCCTTGCCTGTGGATGCGGGGAGTCCGGTCGCCGTTCTGCGCCGATTTGGCGTCGCCAGTGACGTACCTGCAGCCGTTCGGGAGGCTGTCGACGCATGGGCGCGTCCCGAAACTGGCCCGGATTCCCGGGATATCGTTTCTGTGATTGCTGACAATGCGACGATGGTGCGGGAGATTCAGCGCATCGTCAGAGACGAGGGCTTACGTGCCGGGATTGCCTGGCGTGCGTACGACGGTGATGCACGAGAACTTGGCAGAACACTCGTCGAGGCGACGAAAACGGCTCCGGACGATATGGATGTCCTGCTCGGCGGGGGAGAGGCGACGGTTGAGGTCCGGGGACGTGGCAAGGGCGGCCGGAACACCGAGGCGGCGCTGGTCGCCGCGATGGAGCTGGAGCCGGAGGACCGCTGGTTGATCGCGAGCCTGGCTTCGGATGGTGATGATGGCATGGCCGATGCAGCCGGAGCGATTGCCGATCCGTGGACTGCAGAGCGTGGCCGCCATCATGGATTTCCGGCCGGGGCAGCGCTTGCCGACAACGACAGCGCAACCTTCTTCGCGGACATAGGCGGCCTGGTCGTGACCGGTCCAACGGGTACCAATGTCAACGATATCTATGTCGCTGTCCGGATGGACGCAGGCAGCGATCGGGAGCAGGAATGATGCGAACCGTCCCCATCATGCTCGATGTCGATACCGGGGTCGATGATGCCTCAGCCTTGGCGCTGGCGGCGGGACTCCGCGCCAATCTCGTGGGGGTGTCGACGGTTGCCGGGAATGTGAACGTCGACCTGGCAACGGACAACACGTTGCGCATTCTGGCCGCGTTGGGGTTGGAAGGCGTTCCTGTCTTCCGGGGAGCAAGTCGCCCGCTTGCGGTTCCATACGAGAATGCCGCTCTCGTCCATGGGGAAAACGGGCTCGGCAATGCGACGTTACCAGCATCTCCGGTTTCGGAGGCAGAGATGTCCGGCCCGGATGCGATCATTGCGATGGCCGAGCAGTACGATGGCGAGCTCGTTCTGGTGATGGTCGGGCCGGTGACGAACCTCGCGATCGCGATGTCCCTGCGGCCGGGTATCGTCCGGCAAATCTCCAAGGTCGTTGTGATGGGCGGGGCCTATTTCACTGGCGGGAATGTCCGACCGTGGGCCGAGTACAACGTGATGACGGACCCGGATGCCGCGAACCAGGTGTTTGCCGCGAACTGGAACGAGATCGTAGCAATCGGTCTCGACGTGACGCATCAGGTCGTGATTACCGAGAAGATGTGGGACCGGATACCGGCGGATGCTGAGGGTGCCGCGGGATTACTCCGGGCGATTTCGAGGCGGACGTTCGAGACTCGCGTGCGGTCGGCGTTCTTCCTGCACGATCCGTTGGCGCTCGGTGTTGCGCTCGATCCGTCATTGATCGGCGGCGATCGGTATGCCGTGACGGTGAGCACCGATCCGGCGTCGATCGGGCGGACCGATGTTTCGGAAGGCGGGAACGTGCTGGTGGCGACGTCGGTCGATGTCGACCGATTCCAGCGGCGTTTTTGCGCAGCGATAGGTATCCCGTATCTGGACGAGTCGGCGGAACTTAACAACGCCGAGTAATCGCAATCCATTCGGTGAATCGGGATTGAGAAGAAGGCGCCGACCCGGAATATCGGGTCGGCGCCTTCTTCTGCCCCGGGCCGTGTCGACCCCTGGATACTGAATCCGGATGATCAATCGCGGGTCCTGTGTCCGAAACATGCTGCGAAGCGGCATCACGGCGCCCCGCGAGCATGCGCTGATAACGGACATTGCAGCGAATTGCACAACGGTTGACACGGATCAGGTGCATTGCACGGTGGAATGGCGACCACACCACCCGTCCGGCACCTTCCCCATCGTCTCGTCATCCCGAGCCCGTGAGGTGACGGAGTCGCCGAACGGTGTCGAGGGATCTTTGCTCCCGGCGACGACAACGGTTTGCGAGAGCCAAGATCCCTCGACACGTCGCCACTCGCTCCGCTCGCGGCTCCGGCGCGGGATGACGGAGGTTTGAGGCGCGGAGACCTGCTCGTCTACAGCGCATGACAGGAAGATGACGAAGCTCACCTTGATGGAGGGGGCGGATGGCCGCAGGCTGGTGGGGTGAGGCCATCGGCCGAAAAGCGGGAGCGGTCCCGTTCGCGTCCTGAGCGAAGCGAATGGCTCGGCGCCCGTAGAGCGTCAATGAAGAGATAACCCTGTCAACTATCCTGCAATTCGCCGTAGGATGAGAATCGCTCAAATGTTTCTAGGATGTCCGGATGACGGCGAGCTCGAGCATGTCTTCGAGGTATCGACGTGTTTCGGCGTCCGGAACGACCTCAAGGCGGCGACGTGCGCTGCGGATATAGGATGCAGCGACTTCTTCGGCCCGCGGAAGCGCGTCAGACGCCCGGATCTTCTCCACGATCCCGTCGACCACGTCGTCGCTGGTTTCCTCTCCGGCGATGATCGACTCGATCGTTCGCCGGGTTTCATCGCCCTCGGGGAGTGACGCCGCATAAAGCATGACCGGGATGGTCACAACGCCCTGCCGAAGATCGTTGCCGGCAGGTTTGCCGATCGTTTCAGTGCCCTCGCGCAGGTCGAGGATGTCATCGACGACCTGGAAGGCCATGCCGAGATCGGCGCCGAAACCGCGCAGCTCACGGACGGAGTCCTCGGGTGCCCCACCAATGACGGCGCCCATTTCGGCGGCGCCTGCGAAGAGGGCGGCCGTCTTGCCGTAGATCCTCCGCTCGTAGGATTCCCGGGTTTGACCAAGCTCGTGGGCTTCCAGGGTTTCGCGAAGCTGGCCATCGCAGATTTCGGCGAGCGAGGTCGCAAAGATCATGACGACGCGGGGATGCCCGGTCGCTGCAGCGAGGATCGCGCTCTGGGCGAAGAGATAGTCGCCGATGAGGATCACTGCGCCGGAGCTGAACTCGCTGTTCAGGGTCGGCGTGCCACGGCGGAGTGCAGCCCGATCGATGCTGTCGTCGTGGATCAGGGAGGCCGTATGCAGAAGTTCGACGCCTGCGGCCGCAGTGATGGCGGTGTCGCGATTGCCGCTGAATGCCCGGGCGGCGAGCAGGAGGAGGATCGGCCGAAGGCGCTTACCACCCCCTTCGACGATGTCGCGGAGCATCTTTTCCACAATCGGGTAATCGACGCGTACCGCACTGAGCAGCCGCTCTTCGACCAGATCGAGATCCGGCTTCATGGATTCAAACACGTCCGGAGCATGTACTTTCACGGATGACCCCACATCGTCGCATCGCGGCGATATTGCCTGATCGTGCCCGGCGCAGGGCACATGTTGGCCACGAGTATCATGGTTTTGTCGAGAGGGTGTCAACGCACCCTCTCCCTATACTACCCTTGCGCCTGAACTCAATACGACACACATCGAGCCGGGTTTGCGGGAAATTTACACGCGGCTGGCTCGCCGCTGGAGAATCCCGTTGCCCGCTCGTCCTCAGAGCCTCGAACGCCTAAAGCGTCTTTTTCCGAAACCACGACCAGTCTCGGCAACGCCATGGCCGTCGGTTCACTGGTGGTTCAGCCTGGTGTTTCCGGTCGCTGTCGTGTTGGTGTTGGCAACGCTCGTATTTGCCGAACCATCCCGGGACGTTGTCACCATCCGGGTCGTATCCGCATTATCGGGAGACCGCATGCCGGAGACCGTGGTACGGGTGGGGCCGGATGCCTACCTGACGAATGATCGGGGCGAGGTGTTCGTTGTTCGGCCTGAGGGCGATGTCCCGATCAGGGCGGAGTCGTCCGGGTTCACAGAAGTGGCCATGCCATCGCGGGATGACGACGATCCCTACATCATTCAGATGCAGCCGTCACTCCTGAATGGCATCGTGAGAGACGTCAGGACCGGCGCGCCGGTGCCCAATGCGGAGGTCGCGTTGATCGGAAACGGTGAGGGGGAGATCGCGACATCTCGCACCGATGGGCGAGGCGCGTTCATTTTCAAGATCGTACCCGGAGATGCAATGATCCGTGTCGAGGCCCCCGGGTATGACGAGGCCGAGCTGGCTGTGGAGTCCCGGGCACGGGTCGACATCGAATTATCGCCGATGGTGGAACACGAGCGTGACATGGCGACGCCGGAAAGTGCGACGCCCTCGCCGGAGATGAGCGAATAGCATGCAGGAAGAGATTCGCGTCGTGCAGCGTCACCCCTGGTTCCGTCTTCTCCGGCCGACGCAATGGTCGAAGAATACTGTGGTGCTGGCGGCGCTCGTTTTCGGACAGGTTTGGGAAGAGCCGTTCAATATCCTGCGCGCAGTTGTGGCCATGATCGCGTTTTGTCTGATCAGCAGCGCCGGGTACATCCTTAACGACTGGGTCGATATCGAAAGCGACCGGCATCATCCGATCAAGCGGCGACGTCCGCTGGCATCGGGAGCGATCTCCGTCCCACACGCTGCCGGCCTGGGGGCCGTGCTCCTGATCGTGTCGCTGTCGATATCGTTCGCCGTTTCTCCCTGGTTGATGCTGGTGATCGCGGCCTATGGCGCCCTCATGACGTGTTACAGCCTTTGGCTGAAGCATGTGGTCATCATCGACGTGTTCGTGATCTCCATCGGATTCCTGCTGCGGGCATTTGCTGGAGGCGTCGCGGTCGGGGTGCGGATCTCTCCATGGTTGATGCTCTGCACCGTTCTGCTCGCCTTGTTCCTCGGCTTCTGCAAGCGGCGAAACGAGATCATGACGCTGGAGCGGAATGCGACGCTCCATCGGCGGTCGTTGAGCGGCTATTCCTCGCAAATCCTCGACATCTTCATCCCATTGGCGGCGTCGAGCACGCTGCTGGCGTATTCCGTGTACAGCTTCACCGCAGAGTCAGTCCCTCGCAACGGCGCGATGATGATCACGATACCGCTCGTCGGTTTCGCGATCTTTCGCTATCTCTATCTTGTGTATGGCCGGGCTCTGGGTGGTGCGCCGGAGGTTCTCCTGTTTCGTGATCGCCCGCTTCTCGCCTCCATTGTCCTGTGGGGGCTCGCAGTTGCCGGTGTGTTCTGGCTTGGATGATGCGTGCAATTCGGTCATGCAGGTGGGGTTCTGTCGACGACCCATCCATCCACCTGCAGTTGTGGAAACCTTATACGGATCGTAGCAAGTTTGTGAGGTTTCCTGTATAATCAATTCATGGCTGACCGGGTACATCGCAGAGAGATGATCCTACCCCCGGGCGGCATACCAAGGACGAAGAGGAGTTTTCATGATTGTTGTCCGACGGGTGCGTCCGCGTGAGCAAACGCGGCGACACACCGATTTTGATGCGATGTATCGGCTCCTTGCGGGACAACGAGCACTCAATGGCGGAGGTCGGCGCGTCTGGCGACCAGCGGTGGAGGTCTACGAATCCGGCGATTCGCTGGAAGTCGTGGTCGAAATCGCAGGAATGTCGCCCGATGATATCGACATCGCGCTGGATGACGATATCCTGACCATTCAGGGGGCGCGACCGGATCGATCCGCCTGCGAACATCGCAGCTATCACATTGCCCACATCGAATACGGCGATTTTGCCGCCGAGTTGAGGCTTCCTTTCGCGGTTGACAGCGATGCCGCCACCGCTTCATACGACAACGGTTTCCTGCGTGTGACGTTGCCCCGGATCAAGGGGCGCACGATCGTCCCGACGCGGGTGAGCGAGTCGTCCGAAGAGTCGAGGGACGCATGACGAAGCCGGAAGAGAACACGATGAACAAGAACTACGACGAAGAGAGCCGGCAGGAGCAGGAATTGACCGCATCGGTCGAGGACCAGGCTCCCGAGACGCCGGACGACGATACCCCGATCGAATTGCCGGCACCGCAGGCGGAGCTGGATGTCGAGTCGGCGACGGACGCTGCCGAGGACTCCAGCGCCGAAGCGCCGGAGGACGATCAGCCGGAAGAGGAAATCCTGCCGCTGTTGCCGCTTCGCGGGACGGTGGTGTTGCCGTTGACGCTGGTCCCCCTCGCGGCGGCGCAGGAGCGATCGCTTCGACTGATCGACGACGTGATGGCCGGCGATCGCACGGTCGCGATGGTGATGCAGACCGACGCCGAAGTCGAAGGCGCCGGACCGGACGACATCTACCAGATCGGGACGATCACGACGATCCACCAGATGATGCGGGTGCCTGACGGCTCTGTCCGACTGGCCGTGCAGGGTCTCGAGCGGATGGAGATCCTCGAGGTCATCCAGGAGGAGCCGTACCTGAAGGCGCGGATTCGCCGCTTGCCGGAGGAGGCCGAGGCGTCTGTCGAAGTGCAGGCGCTGATGCGAAACACGCTGGATCTCTTCCAGCGGTTGGTTTCACTGGTTCCCCATTTGCCGGATGAGCTCGTGACCGCCGCCCTGAACGTCGACGACGATGCGCGTCATCTCGTGTACCTGGTCGCGTCGAACCTGCGGATGGAGCCCGAAGAGCGGCAGAATCTGTTGGAACTCAACTCCGTGACGGAGAAGTTGCAGTCGCTCAACGCCTTCCTGACGAAGGAACTGGATGTCCTCGAACTGGGCAAGAAAATCCAGACCGACGTTCAGGAAGAGATGGGCAAATCCCAGCGGGAATACTTCCTGCGCGAACAGATGAAGGCGATCCAGAAGGAGCTGGGCGAGGGCGACGAAACGCAGGTTGAGGTCAACGAGCTTCGGGAGAAGATCGAGCAGGCCCAGATGCCGGAAGAGGCAGAGCGCGAGGCGAAGCGCGAGCTCGATCGTCTCAGCAAGCTGCCGCCGGCTGCCGCCGAGTATGGCGTCATCAAGACCTATCTCGACTGGATGACATCCCTGCCGTGGAACGTTTCCACCGAAGGGGAGATCGATATCCAGAAGACGCGCGAGATCCTGGATGCCGATCACTACGGTCTGGACAAGATCAAGGATCGAATCCTTGAGTACCTCGCTGTCCGGAAGCTGAAGCAGGACGCTGCAGCCGACGGTGAGACCGAGGGAGACAACGAGTTCCTGCACCGCGAGCCGATCCTCTGCTTCGTGGGCCCTCCGGGTGTCGGCAAGACGAGTCTCGCGCAGAGCATCGCTCACGCGCTCGGTCGCGAAATGACGCGGATGTCGCTCGGTGGCGTGCGGGACGAGTCGGAGATTCGCGGTCACCGGCGGACCTACGTCGGGGCGATGCCGGGCCGCATCATCCAGGCTATCCGGCGTGCGGGCAGCAACGATCCGGTGTTCGTGCTGGACGAGGTTGACAAGCTTGGCAACGACTGGCGCGGTGATCCGTCGTCGGCGTTGCTCGAGGTGCTGGATCCGGAGCAGAACAACGATTTCCGGGATCACTATCTCGACGTGCCGTTCGATCTCTCGAAGGTGATGTTCATCGCCACCGCGAACATGCTGGACACGATTCCCGCACCGCTTCGCGACCGGATGGAGATTGTCGAGCTCAGCAGCTACACCGATGAGGACAAGCTGCAGATCGCCAAGCGCTATCTGGTGCCGAAGCAGATGAAGGCGAACGGTCTTGCTCAGCAGGTGGAGATCGACTGGCGCGATGACGCATTGATGGAGATCATCCAGCACTACACGCGAGAGTCGGGCGTCCGGAACCTGGAACGCGAGATCGGGGCTTCGGCCCGGAAGATCGCGACGAAGGTTGCGAGTGGCAAGGATGCTCCATCCGAAGTCACCAAGGCCGACATCCGCGAGTACCTGGGGCGGCCGCGGTACTTCTACGAGGAGCGCGAGCAGCGAACCCGTCAGCCAGGCGTGGCGATTGGGGTCGGCGTCAACAGCTTCGGTGGCGACATCATGTTCATCGAGGCGACCCGGATGCCCGGAAAGGGCAGCCTGACCGTAACGGGTCAGCTCGGGGATGTGATGCGGGAATCGGCGCAGGCCGCGTTCAGCTTCGTGCGATCGCGGGCGAAGGAACTGGGGATCGACGAGAACTTCTACAAGGACTCGGATATCCACATTCACGTGCCGGCCGGGGCGATCCCGAAGGACGGCCCTTCGGCGGGCGTGGCTCTGACAACCGCGCTGGTGTCGTTGCTCTCCGGTGTCTCGGTCCGCGACGATGTCGCGATGACCGGCGAGTTCACCCTTCGCGGGCAGGTGCTCCCGGTCGGTGGCATCAAGGAGAAGGCGCTTGGCGCCCGGCGCGCTGGCATCACGACCTTCATCCTGCCGCGACGGAACGAGGTTGATCTCGATGATCTGCCGCAGGAGTTGAAGGACGAGATGACGTTCGTTCTTGCCGATACGCTCGACGATGCATTGGCCGTGTCGATGCCGCAGGAGTTCCACGACGTCCGCGCGGCGTCAGCTCCGGTGGCGATCGCAAGCTAGCGATTCAACTCAGCAGGACACAAGAAAGGGGCGAGGTTCCAATCCGGAACCTCGCCCCTTTCTTGTGATCACTTGATCACTCCGCGGGCGAACTCTTTTTCTCCGCGGCTGCATTGACGAATGCTTCGAAGATTCGTGCCTGATCCGGATACTGGGCCGCCAGCATCTCCGGATGCCACTGGACGGCGAGTCCGAATGTCATCTCCGGGAGCCACATCGCTTCAATGACCCCGTCGTCGCTTCGGGCGATCACTTCCAATCCCTCACCGACGTCCTTGATCGCCTGATGGTGGAAGGAGTTGACCATCGCGGTCTCGTCCCCGATCGCTGCGCGAAGGGGATTCTCGCCTTCATCAATCGTCACCGAATGGAATCGCTCGTCGCGCATCTTGCCGGCGTTGTGCTGGCGGTGTTGCTGAGAGTCGGCGACCTGATCGGGAATGTCCTGGTAAAGGGAGCCACCGCGGGCGACGTTGATTGTCTGGATACCGCGGCAGATACCGAGCATTGGCATGTCCCGGGCGATGACCTTCGGAATCGCCTGAAGCTCGAAGGTATCGCGTTGCTCGTCGAATCCGTCCGCGGCAGGGTGCTTCTTCTCATTCCAGTAGGAGGGATCGATATCACCGCCGCCGCTGAAAATGACCCCGTCGAGCGTATCCAGCATGTCGTCAATCAGCTCAGGGTGCGCCGGGAGGATGACCGGGATACCTCCGGCCGCCAGAATGGCACTGCTGTAGGTATCGGAGAGGGTGTAGGAGCGGAAGTGGCCGTGGTCGAGGTCCGCTTCTCGCGGTGTAGGTGAAATGCCGATCAGGGGTTTCATGAAAGCTCCTTGATAGGTAGCGGAAGCGGTGCGGGACCGCAACATCACAGTGGCGTCAGTATACGGTCGCCTTTGGAATGCCGGAAGACGGGCCAGGTGGGGAAAAGTCCGGATACGAGGGGCATAGGCCCACCCTAATGGGTGGTTAATGGCGATTTTGAGAATTGCCCCGGGAAATCCTTGACACCCCTCTGGGGGACCTGTATATTACGTGAGCCCTCGGGAACGGGGGCAAGAAAAGCGACTGGGAAGAAGCCCGGTCGGCACCTTAACAAGTGGCACACACGATCGATGGGCGATGGTGGGACAGTTCTGGCGACAGGGCGGACCCGGGTCGTGGCATCGGGCAGGTGGTGTGCGGAAGACGAAGCAAAGCCGAATGCGCGACTGGAGCGCGGGCGGGTGGTGGCGAGCGGGGAACCGTTCGGCGGGCCTGATCCGGGGATCTGGTCGTGACGTGCCAGGCGCGGGGGCATCCTTTTTGGGGTGTGTCCGGCGCCACACAGAACAAGAACAAGAGAGAATTGGTGGAGAGTTTGATCCTGGCTCAGGATCAACGCTGGCGGCGTGCCTAATGCATGCAAGTCGAACGGGGCGTCCTT